>Ga0209167_10000097_pt1 | contig 90119 bp, 73 predicted proteins | sample Coa_R1_9_FD_187154 | JGI IMG/M metagenome (GOLD analysis project Ga0209167, IMG submission 187154) | Surface soil microbial communities from Centralia Pennsylvania, which are recovering from an underground coalmine fire - Coalmine... | ecosystem: Environmental > Terrestrial > Soil >... | reverse complement strand
AACAAACTCAGGGATATGCGGGCGGCTGCCCTCATCATCATGGCGTTCGGCCGGGTTCTGCTGATCGCGGGATCCTCGGACGAATATGTCGCAAAGGTCGAGGAAGCCCAGGAAGTGATCAAGGGCTAGCGAAATGAAAGCGTGGAGGCCCTGCTGAAGGCGGTTTATAGTCATGCCCTGCTGTCGGCGGGCCATGTATCCCGCGCGCTTGAAGCAAACACGCTGGCGCTTGAGAGCATCCATCAGCTTACGAAACTCGATCGGCAGACGCTGGGGTTCGAGCCCGAACCGTGGTTGCAGACCCAACGCGCCCGCATCCTGATGAATCTCGGAAGGATCGCGGAAGCCGACGCCATTCTCGATGCGCTGATTGCCGGGCCGCCGACCGACCTGGTTCATCTGGTGAATGCTCACGGAACCAAGATCGAATGTCATCGCAGGACGCGCCCGGATCTGGCCAGGCAGCAGGCCGAACTGCTCCAGGGCATCCTGCAGGAAAACGCAACGCCATATCTCCGCGTGCTCGGCAATCGTTACCGGGCGCTTGCCATGCTCGCCAATAATTCGCCCGAGGAAGTGGTTGATTTCCTCAAAGAAACAATCGACTACGCGCGGGCGCAAAAGGCGGGACTTGAGCTCGAGGCCTATCTGCTGACGACGTTGGCAGAAGCGCAAATTGCGACCGGCTCGGCCTTGGCCAGATCGGCCGCCATCGAGGCAAGGGACCTTGCCCGGCGACGCGCGATGCGAATTGCGGAGGCGGAGGCCGACAGGCTGCTGACGGCCCTTGGCGAGGATATTTCGAAGGCGGACCCCAGTCTGGGTTGAGGGGCAACCGGCGGCTCACCCACAAACAAAAACCCCGCCATTTGCGGCGGGGTTAAGTCTGGGAGGAGTGAGCCAAACAGGCTCGGTACGCGAAGGGCGATCAGGCGGGAATGCGCTCTTCATGCTCGTGCGGCTCGCGCAGCACGTAGCCGCGGCCCCACACGGTCTCGATGAAGTTGCGCCCCTCCGAGGCGTTGGCGAGTTTCTTGCGCAGCTTGCAGATGAAGACGTCGATGATCTTCAGCTCCGGCTCGTCCATGCCGCCGTAAAGGTGGTTGAGGAACATTTCCTTGGTGAGCGTAGTGCCCTTGCGGAGCGAAAGCAGCTCCAGCATCTGGTATTCCTTGCCCGTCAGATGCACGCGCTGGCCGCCGACCTCGACCGTCTTGGTGTCGAGATTGACGACGAGATCGCCGGTCTGGATCACCGACTGGGCGTGGCCCTTGGAGCGGCGCACGATGGCGTGGATGCGCGCGACCAGTTCGTCCTTGTGGAAGGGCTTGGTCATGTAGTCGTCGGCGCCGACGCCGAGGCCCTTGACCTTGTCCTCGATGCCGGCGTTGCCGGAGAGGATCAGAATGGGTGTCTTGATCTTCGACACCCGAAGCTGCTTGAGCACGTCGTAGCCGGACATGTCGGGCAGGTTGAGGTCGAGCAGGATAATGTCGTAGTCGTAGAGTTTTCCGAGGTCGACGCCTTCTTCTCCGAGGTCGGTGGTATAGACGTTGAAACTCTCGGATTTCAGCATCAGCTCGATAGACTGCGCGACGGCGCTGTCATCTTCTATCAGCAATACGCGCATGCCAGTCCCCTATAGTCGCCGCTCCGGGCGTCAGGTCGGCCGCACTTGCGGCACACAAAACGCCTTTGAACAACTGATTCGGATCCTGACGGCATATGGTTAACAAAATCTGATTCCGGTTCGCAAGGTCTCATCGTGCAATTTTTTTCGAATCGCCCTAAGATATTGCACCGAACCAGTTTTTTGTATCCGATCCCGCTCAAGCTCTACATTAAGAGGCGGGCCTAACCGACTCTCACGACTCGCCCTTCCTTCGGAAGATCGAGCGCCCTCAGTCACCAAAGACGTGTCGCAATGATTAACGATGCGGGTAAACACCGAGTTAAGGTACGGCCGCAAATCCGCGAAAACTTAAGGTTTTCGCAATGAAGGCGCTTGCCGAGCAGATCGGCGATATCGACGGCGTCAACATTTATGGCCGGGTAGTCGGCGTGCGCGGCCTGATGGTCGAGATCGCCGGGCCGATCCACGCGATGAGCGTGGGCGCCCGCATCATCATCGATACCGGCGACAATCGCTTCATCCCCTCCGAGGTCATCGGATTTACCGGCAACAACGCCGTGGTGATGCCCTTCGCCGGTCTTGAAGGGGTCAGGCGCGGCTGTCGCGCCGTCATCGCCAATTCCGCAAGCCAGATCCGGCCATCGCCGCTTTGGCTGGGGCGGGTTGTCAATGCGATGGCGGAGCCGATCGACGGCAAGGGACCCTTGCCGCAGGGTGCCTCGCCGGTGCCCTATCGCAACTCGCCGCCACCGGCGCATTCGCGCAAGCGCGTCGGCGCTCCGCTCGATCTAGGGGTGCGGTCGCTCAACACCTTCCTGACCTGCTGCCGCGGCCAGCGGCTCGGTATCTTCGCCGGTTCCGGCGTCGGCAAGTCCGTCCTGTTGTCGATGCTGGCGCGCAACGTGGATGCCGATATCACGGTGATCGGCCTCGTCGGCGAACGCGGCCGCGAGGTGCAGGAATTCCTGCAGGACGACCTCGGCGAGGAGGGATTGGCGCGCTCGGTCGTGGTGGTTGCGACCTCTGACGAGCCCGCATTGATGCGGCGGCAGGCGGCTTATCTGACCTTGGCCATTGCCGAGTATTTTCGCGACGAGGACAAAGACGTGCTGTGTCTGATGGACTCGGTGACGCGTTTTGCCATGTCACAGCGCGAGATCGGCCTTTCGGCGGGTGAGCCGCCGACCGCCAAGGGCTACACGCCGACCGTGTTCACCGAATTGCCGAAGCTGTTGGAGCGCGCCGGCCCTGGGACCGCAGCGGGCACCATCACCGGTATTTTCACGGTGCTGGTCGATGGCGATGACCACAATGAGCCGATCGCGGACGCGGTCCGTGGCATTCTCGACGGCCACGTGATGATGGATCGCAGGATCGCCGAGCGGGGCCGGTTTCCGGCGATTAACGTTCTCAGGTCGATTTCGCGCTCGATGCCCAAATCGGCCGATCCGGCCTATTTGCCGGCCATCACCATGGCCCGTCAGATGATGTCGACCTATGCCGACATGGAGGAATTGATCCGGCTGGGGGCCTATCGGGCAGGCTCCAGCCCCGAGGTCGACAAGGCGATCGCCCTGCACGAGCCGCTGGAGGCCTTCCTGCGCCAGGACAAGGACGAGGCTGCCGGCCTCAATGAAGGTTATCGGCAACTTGAGCAAATCCTCAAGGATTTGGAAACGGAAAGCTAACTTTGTCAGGCCATCATCGCCGACACATAAGCCGTAATGCCGGCGGGGCCCCGGGGGGTGCCGGTACTGTCCCTTATCCAGATTGGGACTTCTGGGGAGTATGAGTCGATGAAGTCACGTGAAACGCTGATCCGTCTGAAGAAATTTCAGGTCGACGAGAAGCGCCGAAGGGTCGCCCAGATCGAAGGCATGATCGCTGATTTCCAGCGCATGTCCGTCGACCTGGAGCGCGAGATCCAGAGCGAACAGGAGCGCGCCGGGATCAACGATCCCTCGCACTTCGCCTATCCGACCTATGCCAAGGCAGCGATCCAGCGCCGGGAAAATCTGACCCGTTCCGCCGACGAGCTGCGTATTCAGCTCGAGGATGCGAAAAGCCTGCTGGGCGAAGCCTTCGACGAGCTCAAGAAGGTCGAACTTCTGGACGAGCGCGATCAGGCACGCGAGCGGGCCGAAGAGAACGCCCGCGAACAGGCCGATCTCGACAGCATCGGCTTGATGCGCGCCCGGCTCGGAGTGGCTTGAAGCCTTCTTCGTTCCTCAACTTCGACAGGATGGTGAGAGCCCGGATCGCGAGGTCCGGGTTTTTCTTCACGTTTTGTTGGGTCGCCTCCATAGGGCCGGCGGCCGCGGGCTTGGTGGACACCGACCCGGCCCAAGATATGATACGACCCGACCAAGGCAGCGGTGGACTGCCGCTCCGGTGAACAGTAAGCGATGGGGCATCGCGATTTTGGGGACGCTGAATGCTGACGCCGGCTGAGCTGGTCTGGCTGATTGCCGCAGTTGCGAAGGGCGATGAGGCCGCTTTCGAGCGCCTGTATGCCGCCACGCGCGCGAAACTGTTTGGCGTGGTGCTGCGTATCTTGCGCCGACAGGATCTCGCAGAGGAGGTCATTCAGGAGGCTTACGTCAAGATCTGGAACAGCGCCGGGCAGTTCAATCCGGGCCTGTCTTCACCGATCACCTGGATGGCGTCGATTGCCCGTAACCGTGCCATCGACATTGTGCGCAAGCGCGGCGAGTCGTCGATCGAAGAGGAGCCTGCGGCCATGGAGGTAGCGGCCGACACACCCGACCCGCTGGCGCGCCGCGAAATGACGGAAGAGTTGAAGCGGCTTCTGGAATGCGTCGGCCGTCTGGAGCCGGATCGGCAAAAGCTCGTGCTACTCGCCTACTACAATGGCTGGAGCCGCGAGCAATTGGCGGCGAAGTTCGAGGCGCCGGTGAACACGGTAAAGACATGGCTGCGCCGCAGCATGATGGATATCAGGGAGTGTCTTGGACTCTAGATAATGGCCTACAACGACGACCATATCGCGCTCGCCGCGGAATATGCACTCGGCACTCTCGATGCCGACGAACGCGCGCGGGTGGAGACCATGATGTCCGTCGACAAGGACTTCACGGCAATGGTCCGGTCGTGGGAGCACAAGCTCGGCGCCCTCAACCAGATGGTCGGATCGGTGGAGCCGCGGCCCGAGGTCTGGGAAAGGATCCGGGCCGCAGTCGGCCACTCCGAACCGCAGGCGCCGCTGGTGTTGCCCGAGCCGTTGGCGCTGGCCGCGCTTCCGGTCGAGCAACACGCCACCGCCATGGACGATTCCAATGTCATCCGCCTGACCGCGAAAATCAGGCGCTGGCGTTCGATTGCGACCGCAGCTTCCGCGATCGCAGCGGTGCTGGTTGCGCTGGTCGGGGTCGGGCTCGCGGTGCCGGATTTGCTTCCCGACCGCATGCGTCCGCGGCCGCGGACACAAGTGGTCGAAACAAAGGCGCCGCAGCCGGTTGCGAAAGCCTCGGCTCAATACGTCGCCGTCCTGCAGAGGGAAGGCGGCTCGCCGGCATTCATTCTCACCGTCGACGAGGCGACCAAGAATTACACGGTGCGCAAGGTCGGCGCGTCCGCCGAGCCCGGCAAGAGCTTCGAACTCTGGCTGATCTCCGACAAGCTGCCGAAGCCGCGCTCACTCGGCGTGATCGGCGGCGGCGACTTCACCTCTCGTCCGGTGCTGGCATCCTACGACGCCGACTTGATGAAGACCGCGACTTACGCGGTGACGGTCGAGCAGGCCGGCGGATCGCCCGACGGCAATCCGCATTCCGCGCCGCTGTTCGCCGGCAAGCTGATCGAGACCGTTCCGCCGCCGGCGCGGTAAGCGGCGTGCCGCTTATCCAGGCTCTTGACGGCCCAAAAAGAAAACGCCCGTGGGGAGCGGGCGTTTTCGGTCGTCTTTGGCCAACTTGGGGGTAGTTGGGTCTTCAATATTCACGCGGTTACTTTGGGGGGCTGGTAAAGAGCCGCGTGAATTCACAAAATCCTTAGCGTACCACCGACGTGTTCGAACTGGTTACGGCTACGGGCTTGCCGGCCTTCATCACGCGCGCCGCCTGCGTATAGCCGTCATCCGAAGAGTTGCGAGCCGAGATGCTGAAGCCCGCCACCGCGATGCCAGCAACGAGCGCGACCACCACAATCTTGAGGTGGGTCGAGCGATCGGCGCTGTAGATCGAATGGTTCATGGAAAGCCTCCTGCGCCTGCCTTAACGGATTGGTATCCACGATCCGCCGACAGGTTCATGATCTGGCTCAAAGAAACATGGGGATCCGCCTCTCGGTTCCTAAGGGGCGATCACAAAGCGGTGATAATGAGTGATAGTTCGCGACTTGGATTTTTCGCCAGTGGACCATAAAATCAATAAATGATAATAATTACAATAGTTTATCTAGAAAACAGGCCGTCCGCCCCGAAAGGGATGCGGAACCGCAGAAATTAAGAAATCAGTTGCCTGTGGCCAAAAAACAAGCAGGGCGGCGGCGTCGTTCGCCGGGGACGACAGGACCCGGCCGTCCGGCGGTCGCCTAAATGCCGCCGACGGTCTTAAGCCGCGCCCGGGGATGGATTTCCGCCTGCGACTGCACCGTCGTCTGCGCGCGGAAGCGCTCACCAGCGAGCGGATGCCGAAGCTACCGGGAGCGCGGCGCCTCGTCTTCTGCGGATTGAGGTCAGGCATTCGTATCGAGAGCACTCCAGCCACGGCCGGGACGGCCATGATGGAAGCCGTTCGAAAACGGTGCGTCGACAGGCAATTCCTCAAGGCGCGCCATTGCCTCTCCGGCGGCCAACGTTCCGTCAAGGACGGAGCGAAAGGCGGTTGCAACCTGCACCATGTCGCAGCTGTGCGGGGACAGCCTGTAGCGAAAAACGCCGGCGCCTTTGAGAGCAGGGATTTCCTGCGCGAGATTGAGATACTCGTAGGACAGGGTCTGCACGCCATTGGCGACGAGAAAGGGCGTTCGCTCCAACGTCGTCAGCACCAGGCCATCCGGATCGTTCTCGCAGACGAACCGGCAGGTATCCTTGGTACGGCTATGCGCCCGGGCATGATAGCACCGCGCCGAAAGCGCTAGCGGTTGACGGCCGAAGACCTGAACCTCGATTGTCACTTTCTCCATAGCTGCGGCCGCGCAGAGAACGCGGGTGGCTGAAAACGGCAGTTCGATCGGGAGGCAGATATTCCGTGCGCCCTTGCCCGCGAGAAAGCGCAGCGTCTCCTCGTTATAGACGTTCATCAGCGGGCCGATGTGGTGAGGCCGCCCGCGCAGATGGAACACCGCCGATGCGTCGTTTGCCTCGATCAGGTCCGGCGTTCTCTCGCAAACGTCGCTGACCAGACGACGATCAACCTGCGAAGCCGTTTCGCCGAGGGTCGAGTGCACTACGGTCTTGCCGGCGGTGCGAAGGCGTTCGCTGACCGCTTCGTAATAATCCGAAAACAGCGGCGCGCGTTTGGAACAGATGGTTTCGCCGAGATAGACGACCGACACCGGCGCTTCGTCGGCGATCTGGAAATAGAAGTCGCGCCATTTTTCGGGTGCCCAATTGAACCAATTTGGGCCAAGCGTCAGCTCGTTTCGCGCGCCGCTCATATTCGATTATCTCCAACTCTTGCTCTGAAAGGCGCCTTGAGTCTCTTTATGGCCCTCGGTGAGCGCGATCAGATCGGCCAGCGCCGGTTCCTTGCCCGCCATGATCTCGTCAACCGCCAGGCGAAAGGCCGCTACGACGGATTTTACGTAGGCGCGGCTGCGCTGGCGTCCTTCAATCTTCAACGCGGTTACGCCGGCTCGCATAAGATCCGGCAACAAGGCCGAGAGGTTCAATGATCGCGGTTCTTCGAACGCATAATAGGGCTCACTCTGAGCCGAGCAGGAATACCGTCCCTTGCAAATCGTCGGATAGCCGCCGCTTTCGCCGCGCCGGTATTGATCGATGACAAATGGCCCCAGGCGGGTCGTCAGCGTGCCGTCGGTCTCCTCCTCATAGCGGACGTCGGCCGCCGGCGAACACACGCCGTCCATGTTGGTCGAAACTCCGGTCACATAGTTTGTCAGGCTGCAACGGCCCTCGGCCATCATTCCGATATTTCCGAACACGAACGCCTCGATCTCGCAAGGGATCTGTCGGTGAATCTCCGCAATCTCGGCGACAGTCAAAATACGCGGCAGCACAACGCGCTTGACGTTGAACTCCTCGCAATGGAAGCGGATCGCTTCCGGCGACGAAGCGCCGGCCTGCACGGACAGGTGCAAACGAAGCTCCGGGTGTTCACGGGAGGCGTACGCTGCGACGCCCATGTCTGCAACGATCATGGCATCCACCGCCACCGAGGCGGCAATTGCGACCGCGTCTTTCCAAAGCTGGAACTGGCCTGCCGGGGGAAAGGTGTTGACGGCCAGCAGAACCTTGCTGTCCTTCGCGCGGGCATATCCGACCGACCTTCGCAACTCGTCGGGCGAAAAATTCAGTCCCGGAAAGTTCCTCGCATTCGTCGCATTCTGAAGCCCGCAATAGACTGCGTCGGCGCCGGCATCGACCGCGGTGCGCAGACTGGCCGGCGTTCCGGCCGGACAGACCAGTTCGGGGCGCCGGTGTTCGACATGGTCATGCATGGTTTTTCCTGCCGCCAAGTGTGCGCAAATGCGAGACTGTCACCGCTGCAATGCTGGAAAGGGGACCGAAAGCATTGGTGATGGTTTCGATGATCCCGCCGTCCACATCGTCGAGCGCGTTGCGCAATGCGACGACGGCTTCGGTGTCTCCTGTGACGAGCAGCTTGCGTGAGAAGAACAAGGCGTCTCCGTCGAGTGAACCGTCGATCAGGTCGAAGAGATCGAGAAATGAACCCGCAATACGCGCATGGGAATAAGGCGCATCATTACGGCGCCAGGCGCTTAGCGACGGACGATCGGGTCTCGGTTTCAGCAGCAAGACGAACGGGAGATCGGTCGGGTCGATGATAAAGGACTTCAGGGCGTTTGGCCCGAGGCGCGCAAAAATATCGGGTTGGGCCCTGGCAACCTTCGTGCCGATGAGAGTGAGAATAGGTTGCAGAAGCGGAAGGGGCAGGAGGCGAAGAAGCGGAAGAGGCCAAGGGTGATCGGATGCGAGAGGCGAAGCCAACATGCCATTTCATTACTGCCGCGATACTTCGACGGCAACAGCAGTCAGGCGAAGTCTTGAATGATTCTCGAAAAGTTCTTTCTGCGCATGAGACGCACCTTCAATTGCAGCGATGAAAGCAGAGATCAGATGCTGCCGACCGTTTTCAGCCGCGCCCGGGGGTGGATTTCCGCCTGCGACAGCACCGTCGTCTGCGCGCGGAAGCGCTCCACCAGCGAGCGGACGAAGGGGCGGATCGCCGCCGAGGTCACCAGCACCGGTGACTCGCCGTCGCGGGCGGCCTGCTCGAACCGTTCGCGCACCGCGGTCATGAATTCCGACAGTTTGGACGGCTGCATCGCAAGGCTGCGCTCCTCGCCCTGGCCGATCAGGGATTCGGCGAAGGCCTGCTCCCACTTTGCCGACAGCGCGATCAGCGGCAAATAGCCGTTGGCGGTGGTATTTTGCGCGCAGATCTGGCGCGCCAGGCGGGCGCGGACGTGCTCGACCATCGTCGCCGGGTTGCGCGAGAAGGCGAGCGCGTCAGCGATGCCTTCGAGAATGGTGGAGAGATCGCGGATCGAGATGCGCTCCGCCAGCAGGAGCTGCAGCACGCGCTGGATGCCTGAAATCGTCACCTGGCTCGGCACGATGTCCTTGATCAGTTCGCCCTGCTCCTTCGGCAGGTCCTTGAGAAGCTTCTGCACCTCGCCATAGGACAACAGGTCCGACATGTTGCTCTTGAGCAGCTCGGTGAGGTGGGTCGAAAGCACGGTCGCGGCATCGACCACGGTATAACCCCGCAGCGAAGCCTCTTCCTTGAGGCCGGCGTCGACCCAGGTCGCCGGCAGGCCGAAAGTTGGTTCGGTGGTGTGAATACCCGGTACGTCGACCTGGCTGCCGCCGGGGTCCATCACCATGAACTGGTTCGGCCAGATCCGCCCCGTGCCCGCGTCCACTTCCTTGATCTTGATGATGTAGGTGTTGGCTTCGAGCTGCACATTGTCGAGAATGCGCACCGACGGCATGACGAAGCCCATCTCGATCGCGAGCGAGCGGCGCAGCGCCTTGATCTGCTCGGTCAGCCGGTCGGTCCCGTCGGGGCCGTTCACCAGCGGCAACAGCGCGTAGCCCAGTTCAATCTTGAGGTCGTCGATCTTCAGCGCCGTCGAGATCGGCTCTTCCGCCGAAGCGCCGGCCGCCGAAGCGGCCGGAGCCGCGGCGGCGGCGGCCGCGGCAGCCGAGGCCGCGCGCTTGAATTTGCGGGCCGAAAGCGCCAGCGCCGCCGCGCCGCCGCCGAGCGCGAGGAACGGCAGCATCGGAATTCCCGGCAGCATCGCCAGCACCATCATCACGCCGGCCGACATGCCGAGCGCCTGCGGATAGCCCGAGAGCTGCTTCATCAGGGCCTTGTCGGCGGCGCCGGTGACGCCGGCCTTGGAGACCAAAAGGCCCGCGGCGGTCGAGACGATCAGCGCCGGAATCTGCGTGACCAGGCCGTCGCCGACGGTCAACAGCGTGTAGGTGTGCGCGGCTTCGGAAAAGCTCAGGCTCTGCTGCGCCACGCCGATGATGATTCCGCCGATGATGTTGATGAAGACGACGAGCAGCCCCGCAACCGCGTCGCCGCGCACGAATTTCGAGGCGCCGTCCATGGCGCCGAAGAAGCCGCTTTCGTCCTCCAGAGCCTTGCGCCGCTCCTTGGCGGCCTTCTCGTCGATCAGGCCGGCGGAGAGGTCGGCGTCGATCGCCATCTGCTTGCCCGGCATGGCGTCGAGGTGGAAGCGCGCGGCGACTTCGGCGATGCGCCCCGAGCCCTTGGTGATGACGACGAAATTCACGATCACGAGAATCGCGAACACGATAATTCCGATCACGAAATTGCCGCCCATCACGAAATTGCCGAAGGCTTCGATGACGTGGCCGGCGGCGTCGGTGCCCTCGTGGCCGCGGGAGAGGATCAGCCGCGTCGAGGCGAGGTTGAGCGACAGCCGCAGCATGGTCGATATCAGAAGGATGGTCGGGAACGAGGAGAATTCCAGCGGCGCCTGAATGAACAGCGACGTCATCAGGATCAGGATCGACAGCGTGATCGAGATCGCCAGAAAGAGGTCGAGCACGATCGCGGGCAGCGGCAGGATCAGCACGACCAGGATGGTGAGGATGCCGAAGGCGAGCGCGAGATCGCCGCGCTTTAGGATGGTGCCGATTTCACCGAAACTTGGAAACCCGTTCGCAGTTGCCGCGCCTTGACCCGCCGTGACATCGACCATGGTACTTGCTTCCCCCCGCGAATGCCGCTCGCGGTTGCCAAACGTCTGCGCGGCGGCCGCAGGACCACCGTTTCGAAAATGAGGCACCGCACTGGCGTCCACGGGTACTCCCCCGTTCTACGCGGCCGACGACACTCTCAACTTCGCAACTGCAATTTTTGCCCGGTGTATGGTTAGGAAAGGGTTAACGCGACAACAACTTGGCCCTGCCGGCGCCGCAATCGGTGAGGCTTGCGCCCATATGGCGGGTGCTTGTGGCCGGCGGCTGCCAATCCAGCCGCCGGCCATTCTCCCAGCCAATCGCGAAACTCAGATGAATGAGGTCCGCCTGGAGCATTGTCGGTTCTGATTGGAATCAAAGCCGAAGCTCTATTCTTGTTTTGACGCGTTTTCTTCACGCGAACCCGGTATCCACCCCGGATCAAGTCCGGGGCAGGCTTTCGTTCGAAAACGCTCTAGACCCGCCAGCCGCGGCTACCTGCTTGGCCGGCAAAGGCGCCGAGGTCGTCCACTACTACGACGCTATAGGTCGGGGACAGGGCCAGATCACTACGTCGTGAATTAAATGTCTCGCGTCACGAGCTTGTTCACTGGATGCACGTTGCCTGATTGGACGTCGACCCCGCACTTTCAGCCTGACCGGTCAATCCCGGATAACCGAGGCACCAAGATCAAGGGCCTCATCGGCGCAGCCTGTAAAAGGTTCTTGAATTCCGACGATAGGTAGCCGGAGTTTCAATCTCGTGCGATCGTCCGAAACGCTAATGGGCTGCCGCTCGCGTGTCAGTATGAGGGAGACTCGTTAGATCGGTGGCCGTGATTGACTCAAGCTCCGCAAGATGGGCCTCTCGCGTGATTCTGAGCCTGGCAGCGAGGCGCTCAATAGCAATCAATGATCGCTGATCGTCTAAAAGGTTGAGCAGCGATGCGGCGTCCGTTTCAGACGCGTCGCCGGTTTCATATGCGGTCCGGGCGACATTCACGACTTGGCGGGCGCGCGGAAGGATGGTGTGGTCGAACAGGTCGAGTTGACGGTCGGCGTCCCGAACGACCTGGATGTCCGCAATCACCTGTGCCGTTAGGTTATTGCCGACCTCTTGGCGCATAGCCTCGGAGGCGCGAAGCTTAGCCTCGGCCTGCGCAATGGCGGCATTGAGTGCCTCGTAGCGGAGAATCGGGACTGTCGCCTGCGCCAACAGTGATTGGGTGACCCCCATCAGGTCAGTGCCCAGACTCAAGTTGAAATCGGGTACATATTGAAGCTTGGCAAGCCGTATCCCCTCGTCGCGGCCACGAATCTCATCGGCGAGCGCGATCAGCTCCGGGTTCTGTTTCGCCGCCAATTCGACCAGATCCCCGTCCTTATAGACCACCCGTCGCGACGCCGGCAGTTTCGTCGGAACGGGCAACGGCGCATCTGCGGGACGACTCAGGAGCGCATTGATTGCTGCACGCTGACTCGGCAGTTGCGATCGCATATTGGCGATGTCGTTGCCCGATAAATCCATCTCGTTGCTCGATTTCAGCACATCCCGCTGACCGGATCTGCCGTCGCGGTTGCGGGTTTCGGCCGCCGTCGCGGTTGTCCGGAGTAATCGCTGATTGCTTTGCTCCAGGCGGATCAGTTCAGCGTTCAAAGCATAATCGTAGTAGGCTTTGAGTACCTTGTACCGCAGATCGTATTCGGCCTTGAAGAAGCGTCGGCCGGTGGCCCGTGCGTTCTCCAGTGCTTGCTTGGCGGCTGCATCCAACTTGTCGGGCCACTTGATGTCCGTCATGGGATCGTTGGCGAGGGTCAGCGTGCTGCTTCCCAAACTGCTGTGTCCATTGGTGATGCTTGTTCCGGCCGCCACGTTGAGCGTCGAGGTCTGGGTGGCGTCCTGCGGAATCTGCTCGATTGCTGACCGCCATTCCCAATAGCGCTGCTCCAATTCCCCGTTGCTGCGCAGTGCGTATTCGACCAATTGGTCGGATGTTGGATTTGCCGAAAGCGGCGATATCTGGCGGACTTCAATCCGCTTCTCGAACGGCTTCCCGATCTGCTCGGCCGCTGCGCGTTCTTCGCGCTCGCCGGGAGGGTGGATGGTGCAGCCCGCTAATCCAACGAGCAAAACGGCCGTCACACGCCCGCAAATCGAAGTAGAACTACTCATAGACACCCCCGCCGTTTTGTGTACCCCGGGCTGGCAACTACAACCGCAAGTCCTGGTCGGTGTTCAATGGAAACGTTCACAACCAACTCCCACTGGCACAAACGGTTCTGCGGTCCGAGTGCCGATCAACATCGCGCTTCAATCATTTTGGCGATCTCCCTTTAGTTCTGGAACGACGGTGACGCGCGGTTTGGTTACAGCCGACGAAAACCAAGTCCGAAATAATCGCGGAGCTGGTTCCCCTCGCATCCGGTGGCGCCGTGTTCATTCCGCCGCTTGCGAACGGTTAAAGGTATTTGCCGCGGCCTGAACCTCGACGTCCCTTTCAACCTGAGCTGCAACGCTCGGTTCGCGCGGTAATCGAAACCCCTTGACCAGCGCATATACGGCCGGGATCACGACCAGCGTCAGAATGGTCGCCGAGATCATGCCGCCGATCATCGGTACCGCGATGCGTTGCATGACCTCCGAGCCGGTGCCGGTGCTCCACAGGATCGGAATGAGGCCGGCCATGATGGCGGTGACGGTCATCATGATAGGCCGTACCCGCTCGACCGTGCCCCGCATGATGGCCACATTCAAGTCTGTTCGCGTGAACGGTTTGCGTTCCGCGAGCCGCTCGGCGAGGACTTCCTTCATCGCGTGATCGAGATAGATCAGCATGATGACGCCGATCTCCGCCGCGACGCCGGACAAAGCGATGAAGCCCACGGCAACCGCAACCGAAAAATTGAAGCCGAGCGACCACATCAGCCAAAGACCGCCGACGAGCGCGAACGGTAGCGACAGCATCACAATCAGTGTTTCAGTGATGCGCCGGAAATTGAGATAGAGCAGCAGGAAGATAATCAGCAGCGTGACAGGCACCACAGTTTTCAGCTTGGCGTTGGCGCGCTCTAGATATTCGAATTGGCCGCTCCAGACGACGTAATTCCCCGGTGGAAATTGCACGCTAGCGGCAACCGCCGCCTTGGCGTCGGCGACGTAGCTGCCGAGATCGCGGTCGCGGATATCCACGAAAATGTAGACGGCGAGTTGGCCGTTCTCGGTCCGGATCGAGGTCGGACCACGCGTCAGCTTGATCGCGGCGACCTCCCCAAGCGGGACAGTCCCGCCGCCCGGCAGCGCCACCAATACGTCGCGCGCGATCGATTGCGGATCGCTGCGCAGATCGCGCGGATAGCGCAGATTGACGCCATAGCGCTCACGGCCCTCCACGGTCGTGGTAACGGTCTCGCCGCCGAGGGCGGACGAGACGGTATCCTGCACATCGCTCACCATGAGGCCGTAGCGTGCGAGCACCTCTCGATTCGGAACGATATCCAGATAATAGCCGCCGATGACACGTTCAGCAAAAGCGCTCGATGTGCCGGGAACGGCTTTCACGACGGTTTCGATCTGCCGCGCCAGCTTCTCCATCTCCGTCAGGTCTTTTCCAAGAACCTTGATGCCGACCGGCGTGCGAATTCCGGTCGCGAGCATGTCGGTGCGGGCCTTGATCGGCATGGTCCAGGCGTTCGAGATGCCGGGAAACTGCAAAGCCTTGTCCAGCTCGGCGATCAGGCCGTCGACGGTCAGGCCCACACGCCACTGGTCCTTGGGCTTGAGATTGATGATGGTTTCGAACATCTCGGTGGGTGCAGGATCGGTCGCGGTCTCGGCGCGGCCGGCCTTGCCATAAACCGACTCGACTTCAGGAAACGTCTTGATGACCTTGTTCTGGGTCTGCAGGATCTCGGCTGCCTTGGTCACGGACATGCCGGGCAACGAGGTCGGCATGTACATCAGCGTGCCTTCGTTCAGGCTCGGCATGAACTCGGTTCCGAGTTGCCGGGCCGGCCAAAGGCTGACCACCAGAACGACAAGCGCGAGAAAGATCGTCAGGGTCTTGGCTTTCAGCACGCCACGAATCAGCGGCCGATAGACCCAGATCAGGAACCGATTGATCGGATTCCTGTGCTCCGGAATGATCTTGCCGCGAATGAACAAAACCATCAAGACCGGCACCAACGTCACCGACAGGATCGCCGCTGCGGCCATCGAGAACGTCTTGGTGTAGGCTAGCGGACTGAACAGGCGCCCCTCCTGCGATTCCATGGTGAAGATCGGCATGAAAGACACCGTGATGATCAGCAGGCTGAAAAACAGCGCGGGACCGACCTGGCTCGCCGCTTCAATCAGGATTTCGATTCGGGGCTTGTCAGGCGGCGCGCGTTCGAGGTGCTTGTGAGCGTTCTCGATCATGACGACGGCGCCGTCGATCATGGCGCCGATCGCAATCGCGATCCCGCCGAGGCTCATGATATTCGAGCCGATACCAAGGGCCTTCATGGCAGCAAACGCTATCAATATGCCGACCGGCAACATTACGATCGCAACCAGGGCACTGCGCACGTGCAGCAGGAACACGATGCAGACGAGCGCGACGACGATGCTTTCTTCGGTGAGCGTTCGCTTCAACGTTTCGATCGCGTTGTAGATCAGGTTCGAACGGTCGTAGACCGGTATGATCTGCACGTCCTTCGGCAGCGCCGACGCCATGTCCGCGAGCCGCGCCTTAACATTGTCGATGACATCGAGCGCGTTCTGCCCGAATCGCTGCAACGCAATGCCGCTGGCGACCTCGCCCTCTCCGTTGAGTTCGGTAATCCCCCGGCGCTCGTCCGGCCCGAGTTCGACCCGTGCCACGTCCTTCAGCAAGACCGGCGTGCCCTTGTCGACCTTTACGACGATATTCGAAAGGTCTGAAAGGCTTTTGACGTAGCCACGTCCGCGCACGATGAATTCGAACTCGGAAAGCTCGACGGACCGTCCGCCGACGTCCATATTGCTGCCGCGGACCGCATCGCGCACTTTCGCAAGCGGGATATCCAGCGACCGCATCCGGTTCGGATCGAGGATGATGTTGTATTGCCTGACAAAGCCGCCGACGCTTGCCACTTCGGCGATGCCCTCGGCCTTGGCAATGCCGTAGCGGATGGTCCAATCCTGCAGGGATCTGAGATCAGCCAGCGATTTATCCCTGGACTGCAGCGCATATTGATAAACCCAGCCAACCCCCGTGGCATCCGGCCCCAGCGTCGGCGTCACTCCGGCCGGCAGCTTGCGCGCGGCCGCGTTGAGGTATTCAAGAACACGCGAGCGGGCCCAGTAGATATCGGTGCCATCCTCGAAGATAATATAGACGAACGAGACGCCGAAGAAGGAAAAGCCGCGCACCACCTTCGATTTTGGCACCGTGAGCATCGCCGTCGTCAGCGGATAGGTGACCTGATCCTCAATAACCTGAGGTGCCTGACCCTGATATTCCGTATAGACGATCACCTGTGTGTCGGACAGATCCGGAATGGCGTCCAGTGCCGAGTGCTCCAGCGCATAGAATCCGGCTGCCGCAGCAAAAAACGCACCGATCAGGACCAGCATCACGTTGCGGGCCGACCATTCGATAAGACGCGCGATCATTGCGATTTCTCCCCGGTATCCAGGCCATTGAGCGCGGCTTTGAGATTGCTTTCGGCGTCGATCAGGAAGTTGGCTGAGACCACGACCTTGTCGCCTTCGGCAAGCCCTTCCATGATCTCGACACGACCGCCGCCACGGCGTCCGAGTTTGACCGCACGGGGTTCAAAACGGCCGTCGCCCTTGTCGAGAAGCGCGATCTGCCGCTCCCCACTGTCGATGACGGCGCTGCTGGACACTGTCACAACGGGAGCTTCCGTTCCTGTGGCAATTTCCACGTCCGCATACATGTCCGGCCGCAGCACGTCATCGGGATTAGGCAGCTCGATTCTTATTCGTGCTGTACGGGTTTCCATCTTCAAATGCGGGTAGATCACCGTAACCTTGCCGGTGAAGGGACGGTTCGGATATGCCCGCGGCCGGACGACGACCTTTTGCCCGACTTCAATGAGACCCAGATCGCGTTCGCTGACATCGACCATCACCCAGACGACCTCATGATCGACAATCCGGAACAACACGTCGCCCGGCGCTGCCCGCATGCCGTTGACGGCCGTCCGCTCGACGATCTCGCCGTCCTGCGGCGCAGGCCAGCTCGCATAGACCGGGATTTCACGCGTACGCTCAATGTCAGCAATGAAGTCGTCCGGTGCTCCCAGGTTTTCGAGGCGCCGGCGAGCCCCTTTCAAGCCCTGATTGCCTATTCCAGCCTCCGGGCGGGCATTGAGAGCCGAGAGATACTCGGCGGCGGCGCTCGACAGGCTGGGCCCGTAGATGCGCATCAGCGGCTGGCCCTTATGCACGTGGGTGCCGGTGGTGACATTGCCGACGGTTTCGATGAAGCCTTCGAAACGCAGCGACACCACCGATCTGCGGCGCTCATCTTCCTCAACGATGCCCGGTGCACGAACCATCGTATTCAGGATACGGCGCTCCGCGATTTCTGTCTGAACGCCTGCTTTTTGCAGCTTGCCCGCGCTGACCTTGACCGATGAGTCGTCGTCCTGTTCGCCCTCATAAACGGGCAAATAATCCATCCCCATCGAATCCTTCTTGGGCGTCGGCGAGGTGTCCGGCAGACCCATCGGGTTGCGGTAGTATTTGATCCTGCGCGCGGTCCCTGTGTCGGCCGCCTTGAAATCGCTCGGCATGGCTGGCGCGCCGGCGTCCGCCGCGGCCGCAACGGAAGCTATCGGACTTGCGAGCCGCTCCGGTCGTGTGCCCACGAGGGCCACGCCGAGACATGCGATGATCGCAGCAGCGCATATAATTGTTGATCTTGTCATGATGGGATTCCTCGACCCGGCCGGCCGCTAGGCCGGCACGCAATGTCGCGCAGGGCTCATAGTCCCGCGCGTCAGCCTTCAGGCGCTTGCGCGCCGTTCAGACGATGATTCGAGGTGGATGATGCGGCGGCTTCGCGCCCAGGCCTTCGATGAGCAGCTCAACCGGAATGGCGAACGCGTTTCGCAAAGGATAGCGGAACGCGAGGGCGGCTCCTGCCGTGGGAGCCGCGATCGTCACCATCGGCAGGCAGAGACCGAAGCACGGACATGATCCGCAATCGTCGGAGCCGGACCGATCGGGGCAGCATGGCGCGCTGCATGGACTGCCGTCGGCCATCACTTGCATCTCGCTGCCGGCGACCGGCGAAACCAGCTCTACGGCCAAAGGCGATGCGATCTGCGCGGAAAGAAGTGCCGCGGCGACGCAAATCGCGATCAACAGGTTAAGAAGCCGGCTCGATTGCATCGCCTATTGTCGCATATAAGCAGTGAGGCCGCAAACCGGCGATCATCACGATTTCGCCAGGACTTAGCTTCTCGCCAAGGCTCATCTTTTCACCGATGCTTACTTTCTTTGCCGGGACTTATCTTGCTCCGGCCGGCGGAGATCGGCGATGGGCCGGCCCGTCCTTCGTATCCAACGGATTTTGGCCTCCGCGGTGCCTGACGCCGAGGGCCCACCCTCCACGTCTGCATGCCCAATATCGCGCCATAGCGGTTGACGCGAATGCCAGAGCCGAGGAAGTTCCTCCGCCGTGGAAATTGCCGCTCACCTCAGCCGAAATTCGTCCCTGTTCGTTCCCGATTCGGGCCGGGCATGGATCCGCCTCGCCGTAGCCGTGCTGATCGGCTCGCTTGGCAGCGTCGGCATGTGGTCGGTGGTGGTGGCGCTGCCGGTGGTTCAGACCGAATTCGGCGCGACGCGCGGCGCGGCTTCGCTCGCCTACACGTTCGTGATGCTCGGTTTCGGCTCCGGCGGGGTGTTGACCGGAAAAATCACCGACCGTTACGGGATCGTCGTCGCCCTCGGGGTTGGCATCGGTTTCCTCGGCCTCGGCTATATCGGCGCGGGAATGTCGCCCTCGATCTGGCGGTTCAATCTTGTGCATTTTGCGATCGGCTTGAGCTGTTCGACGACGTTCGGGCCGCTGATGGCGGAAGCCTCGCACTGGTTCGACCGTTACCGCGGCCTTGCGGTGGCCATCGCCGCCAGCGGCAGCTATATCGGCGGCGCCATCTGGCCGCCGCTGGTGAATTGGGGCATTCAGTCGGCAGGCTGGCGCACCACCCATATCGCCATCGGCATCTTCACGGCGATTGCGATGACGCTGGCGCTTGCGGTGTTGCGCATGCTGATGGGCGCGGCGGCGCAACGCAGTCACGCCGATGCGCCGCCGCCGCGCCTCGAACTGCGGCTCTCGACCAATACGCTGACGGCGATCCTGTCGCTGGCTAGCATCGGTTGCTGCGTGGCGATGTCGATGCCGCAGGTTCACATCGTCGCCTATTGCGGCGATCTCGGCTATGGCGTGGCGCGCGGCGCGCAGATGCTGTCGCTGATGCTCGGCTTTGGCATCATCAGCCGCATCGGATCGGGATTTTTGGCCGACCGGATCGGCGGCATCCGGACGCTGTTGATCGGCTCGATCGCGCAAGCCTCGGCGCTGCTGCTCTATCTGTTCTTCGACGGCCTCACTTCGCTCTACGTCATCTCGGCGATGTTCGGCCTGTTTCAGGGCGGCATCGTGCCAAGCTATGCCATCATCGTGCGCGAGGCGATGCCGGCCGCCGAGGCGGCCACCCGTGTCGGCATCGTCATTTCCGCCTCCGTCTTCGGTATGTCGTTCGGCGGCTGGGCGTCCGGCGTGATCTTCGATGCGACCGGTTCCTACGCGGCTGCCTTCCTCAATGGTGTTGCCTGGAACACGCTCAATATCGCCATCATGGCGGCGCTGTTGCTCCGGGCGCGGCAGCGGCTAGCGCTGGCGTAAGGCGAGAGCGTCGTTCGATTATTGCGCGAGGGTCGTTGACGATGTCCGACGCGCCAGTTCGGTTCCGAAGTTTCTGGCGTTAAGTCGCTTCGCGAGGACGAAGGCGTCTTCGAGGGCATAGAGAAATGTGCCCGGGCGATTGGCGACCCAACGCTCACCCGATTGCCGCGTCGAGAAAAAGAAGATGAAGTGACAAAACTTCGCCATCACATTGGCGGCGGATGTACCGAACACTTCTGCATCGGGTAGCACGAATGAGACGACGGCGTCCGGCGGATCGGCCGACGCGATTCGCTCCGGAGCTGCGACAACGCGAACAAGTTCGCCGCTTTCTGGATCAGGCGATGTGATACGCGCCGCTCGTCCCAAAATTTCGGGAATGAACAGGCTGTCCCACGCACACCATGTCGACAGCACTCGACCGTCGACCTCGAAACGATGATGCATCTGTACCGCAGCGAGCCCGCCGAAACCGAGCACGCGACCCTGATCGTCCGGATAGATGAGGTTTTTGATCGGCTCTCGATCGAGGAGCGTCCGGGCATCGTCGGCGGATATCCCGAGAGCGAGGCCCAATTGCGCGGCATCGACCGGGCGCCCCTTTGCAAGCTCGCGGTAGAGCGCAACCGCGACCCGTTGCTCCTCGGGCGGGAAGTGGGGCAGATGGGGCTCCAGGCTATGCCAGTACGCCTCCACCGAGGGGACCTTATCGACTACTGTCATGGTCTGCTCCGCTGCGGATGTTGCCGAGGATCGAGCCCAGGCGCCTAGCCACTTTCAACGGCTCATCGAGATTTGCTGTCGACCCAGACGGTGTACCGCGCGCTGCTGGCGTTGGCATTGAATGTGCCGGTAATGGGCGCGTGTAATGTTCCAAGAAGCCTTGTGTCGTCGAACGCGATGGCGCCCGATATCCGCCACAGCCCGGGATCTGACGGATCCGGTGTGTACACGCCGATAATTTCGAATGGATATTGGCGGCCGTTGCGCTCGAGGGTACCGCGAAACCACGCAGGATGGCGGGCGTCTTTGGATTGATCCTCATACAGGTCCCACTTGATGCGGCCGGCGAGCGCCCCGGAGCCTTCCGTCGCCGCTTGCAAGAAACTCCCCGAACAACGGCGGTCGTTCGGGAGTCAACTTCGATTGCGATTCCTGCGGTTTCAGCTTTATTTCTGCGACCGGCCGCGGTGACGCCACGGCACCTGCCGTCATGATGAAGCTGCCGGCGACCATAACGGCAAGTGCTGCGTGGCGCGCAAAGGAACCAGTCATGATAGTCTCCTCGTATTTGGGCATACAATCTCCTCGTATTTGAGCATTCGCTGCGTCACGCGCAGCAGGACAGCTTGGCGACGTCCTTGGTGAAGGTCTGTGCGGCGAGTTTCAATCCTTCTACCGTGGTGAGATAGGGAAAGATCGTTTCGGCAAGTTGTTCGACCGAAAGACCGCATTTGATCGCAAGCGCCGCGGTCTGAATGCTGTCGGCCCCCTCCGGCGCCAGAATGTGCGCACCGAGAAGTTTTCCGCTGTTCGCCTCGGCGACGAGCTTGATGAGGCCTCGCGTATCGCGGGCGGCAAGGGCCCGTGGGACGGCGCTGAGTTTAAGGGTCGAGGTTTTCACCTTCAGCCCCTGGCCGCGTGCTGCGGCTTCTGTCAAGCCGACGCTGGCAAGCTGCGGATCGGTGAACACCACTGCCGGCATGACGGTAGCGTCGTATCGTTTGCTGTTGCCGTTGAGCGCATTCTCGGCCGCGATCCTTGCACCGTAGGCTGCCATATAGACGAATTGGTCGCGTCCGGTGACGTCGCCAGCGGCATAGACGCCGGGCTTTGAGGTACGCATCCGGTCGTCGACCTTGATGCCGCCGTTCGGCATAAGCTCGATACCGGCTTCGACAAGACCGAAGCCTTCGGTGTTGGGCCGCCGCCCAGTGGTGATAAGAACTCGCTCGGCCGTGATCGTATCCGCGCGGCCATCGGAGAAAACCGTCAGCATGATGCCCTCGGGCACTTGCCGGATATCCCGATACGTGAGCCCGCCGCGCATGGTTATGTCTTCCTCGGCAAAATACCGGGTGAGAGCGCCGCTGATTTCCGGCTCCGCATCAGGCAGCAGCCGTCGGCGCGCCGCGATCGTTACCTTGACGCCGGCGCGCGCGAACATCTGGCCGAGTTCGCAGCCAATGTAACCGCCGCCGATGATGAGCAGCGACTTGGGCAGTTCCTCGAGTTCGAGCGCGGTGGTGCTGGTCAGATACGGCACCGTCTCAATCCCCGGGATCGCCGGGAGGTCGGGCGATGCGCCGGTGGCAACAATGATCTTGCCGGCCTTGATCGCATCGCCGTCAACCGTCACGCCAGCAACTCCAAGGCGCGCTTGGCCTTCGCGATAGGAAACCGTGTTGTAGCTCGGCAGCAGGTCGATGTACTTCGCCTGCCGGAGTGACGAGACCAGCTCATCCTTCTCGCGCACAACCGCACCCCAGTTCGCGATTCCACCTCCAGCCCGGATACCGGCAAAGCGCGAGGCAGTTTCCGCCTGATGGACCGCCTCGGCAGCCCGGATCATGGTCTTCGAGGGTACGCAGCCGACATTGACGCAGGTGCCGCCGATCATGCCGTGGCCGATCAGTGCGACCTGAGCGCCAAGTTCGGCTGCGGCGATCGCCGCTGAGAATCCGGCCGAGCCGGCGCCAACGATCGCAAGATCGTAGCCGCCATTCGGTTTCGGCGCGCCGGAAACACAACAATCATGCATCGTCATCGGAAAAGTCCTTACACTGGAAATTAGATCGAAGAGCGCGCGCGCCGGTAATAGAGGGCGCTCGCCCTCTATCAGAATCCGTCCATCGCTAAATCCGACGCCGCCTGTCGGAAGCCTCCTTTTGTCGGAAGCTTCCTTCGGTGAACCAAACGTCGCTTCAATTCTTGAGGCGTGCGGGGTAGCCCGCGTTTGTCGTCGCGGCGATCAGTTTGGGAACATCAGCGGTGGCATCGTCGAAGGTGACGGTCGCAACCGCGCTCGCTTCGGCATTGGCTTCAGCGACCTGGACGGCTGAGACGCCCTGCACCCGCAACAGGGTCTTCTTCACGATCGGCGCGCAGAGCTCGCATGTGGCGTTATCGACATTGAGGACGACCGTCTTTTCGGCCGCCTGGGCAGCGAACGGCGATAGTGCCATCGCGAGGGCAGCGGCGGTCACACTGATACGAATCATGATCTCACTCCTTTTTGGGTTGGACGGCGTTAGAGGAACAGCGGCGCGAGCTTCGGAAATCCGAGCGCAATGATCACCACTACGGTTGCGGTCCAAAGACCGATTTTTGTCGTACGTCCGGAACTCGGCTTGGCGCAGTATGAGCCTTCAGCACAAGCGGCCTTGGGTTTGCGATAAACGAGATAGAACCCATAGCCGAGGAAGCCGAAGGTAATCAGGGCGAAGATTGGCTGATACGGCTCAAGGGCGGTCAAGTTGCTGATCCATGCACCGCCTATGCCGAGCGTAAAGAGAGCGAATGGCACCACGCAGCACGATGCCGCGGCGAGTGCCGCCAAAATCCCGCCCACAGAGGCCAGCCCCGCCTTCCGCATCGATGAATCCATCGGGTCGGATTTCTGCGCAGCGGATATCGGGCCCGCGAGATTCGGTTGCATCGTCTTGTTCATGGTAGGCATCCTCTCATTGCAACAGGGCGTGGTACCGACGCATCCACGCGCGCTCATCCGCTGCCATATGCCGTCACCCGCGTTGCGATTGGGTGTCGCAGACAGTCCGGTATTTCCGATTGATCAGCGTGGAGGGAGCGTGCATCCTGTAGCAACTACAGGATCAAGGACAATTTGATGCGTGCAATCACATCTCCGCGAGCCGAAGTGTTCGCGATCGGCGAGCTTTCGAAGCGAAGTGGCGTGAATATCGAAACCATTCGCTACTACGAGCGGGTCAAATTGCTGTCCCCGCCGCCGCGCACGGCCAGCGGCCGGCGGGTTTACGATTCGACGGGCCACCGCGTCCTGGTTTTCATTCGGCGATCGCGTGAACTGGGCTTTTCGCTCGACGAAATCCGCGCGCTGCTGCGGCTGGGCGGGCCTGACAGGGCGTCGTGTCGCGAGGTTCGAGAGATCGCCACGCATCATCTCGAAGACATCCGGTCGAAACTTCGCGACCTGAAAAAGCTTGAACGTCTGCTGACGACGACGGTGTCCCGGTGTTCGGGCCGAACGGCCCCCGACTGCCCAGTCTTGGATATTCTCGATATCCAGCGTTCCAAATAGGCATTGGTCCGGCTGTTGGCGCGAACGATCGTCTTGCGGGACGGCCCTACACCCCCTGGCCCGTCTTGATCAGCACGCAGCCGCTGATCTTGAGGCTGCCGTCGGGCTCCTGCTCGAGCGTGTACAGCGCCTCCCACGGCACGCCGTCGCCGTCCACGATGCGAACCCGCTGCGCGATCTTGCCGTCGGTGGCAAGCGCCTCGCCGAATTCGAAACTCTTGTGGCGATAGACCGGGGCGTAATTGTTCTGCACCATCCTCCAATGGGAGAGGGAGCACACTTCCGTTGCCTTCGCAGATTGATCTAGCCTCATCATACTCTAATGCCATGTGGGATGAGCGGAAACCGCCTCGGCATGCAGGAGCCGCTTCCGCCGCGCGACAATTCTGAAGAGGTTGTGGCAAACGGGGCATTCGTATTTCAGCATCTCATGCCGGTTTCGGACCGGCGTGATATCGATCAACACTCTTTCGACGTCGCATCTGATGCAAATGGGTTCAGCACTCATGGTCGCTGATCCTTTCCCGCAGCGGTGGTTCGATCCCTTAACCTTACCGCGGATCGTTGGCGTGGCCGTTAATTTGATCGGCCGTATGAATACGGGGGCCGGCGTCGTCGACGGATATGTGAGGTGCAAAATTGCCTTTGGCCTGCCGTCAGGGTGTGACGAAAGTTAGGGATAATTCGAGAACCCGAGGCAATTCAGTGACGACAAGACGCGTTCTTTTTTATAAGACCTGATGTCACCTGGTTGTTGACCCGAAGCCTTGTTTCAGGCGCACTTCGCCTCGATGAACGGCGTAACTGTTTCTTGATTTGGATTTTATGAACGTGGCGATTTCACCAACGCCAGACCTATCTGAGACAGCGGAGACCGTTCGATTCTTGGAACGGTTTTCCGATCTGATGTCGACCGGCAGCAATTCGGAAAATCTGCTCCGGGCGGCGCGGCTTCTCGAAGCGTATGTCGGTCTGGCGAGGGAGTCGAGCGAGCTCTTGCGCGTCGAGCGCATTCGGGGCGACACCATTTCGGAGCTGCGCAAAACCCTCGAAGCGAAGATCGCGGGGCTCGAAGCAGAAGTGGCAGACCTCAAGTCGCAACTCTCCGAGCAGCGGTTGAAGTTGAACCAGGCCACGATAGAGGCGGAAAGAAACCAGAACGATTTGCTGCATCGTGCGGAAGAGGCGGAAGCCGCGCTGGCGGCGCTGCAAAGCGAGGTCGCGCGGACCACTCCCGGCGATACCCATGTCCTCGTGCCGGCTGCGACATTGAGATCGGCAAAGGCTCAGTTCGAATCGCTGGCTCACGCCTTTGAGAAATCCGGCAATATCGTCTCGCAGGTCAGATGCGAGGCCAGCGCGACCAACTTGGAGCGCGCTATCGTTGATGCCGGTGCGGGCGGATCGGAAGATCGTTCGAAGCACGCAGCTTAGAATTCGCCTTCATCCTCTTTCCGGACCCGTACTGAAACCGGTTTATGCGTCGTCCCCACTCTCATCATCGTACTGCCACATCGACGAGGATGATTTTTCGTCATCCATGTCAATTGATTGCGAATTCGAACTCATCGATGCAACTTGGTCATGCCGGCTCAAGACCGTCGAGATGGGAGGTCTCATTGATCGCGAGGATCCGAACCTGTCCGTCAGTCACCTCGATTTCGTTGATGCAGCATGGCGTCTGTGCAAGTCGCCAATAGGAACGGAGGGGGAGATCGGCGAGTTGAAGCAAGAGCGCGCGATTGACGCTGTCGTGTGAAACGAAAACCACGATTTCGTCAGGGTGTAATTCCAAAGCGAAGCGTACCGCGTCTGCCGACCGGGAAACCATGTCCTGCAGCGAGTCGCCACCAGGAAATCGCATCAAGTGCGGGGTGTTGAACCAGGCCGCGTGAAGCGTGGGCTCAGAAGCGGCCATTTCATCGTGGGTTTTCATCCGCCATGTGCCGTAGTCGATATCGTTTAGCTGCTCGATGCTCCGAGATGGGACCCGGCATGCTCTGGCGATGGCCTCACCGGTCACAACACACCGCGAAAGCGGACTCGTATACACGCATGCTGGGCGCCATTTCTCGGAAATGCGGCGCGCTACGGCCAAGGCCTCGGCCTCTCCCCGCTTGGTCAGAGGCAAGTCTTCCCGGCCGCGAAAGCGCGGTGGGTGGATGCCTTCAACGTGGCCATGTCGAACCAAGATGATCTTGGTCAAAGGTCGTTCTCTCTGTCCAACAGGGTGATCGGATTGTAGCTTCTCTGTGCTCGATTGCGAGATGGGATTGGATCAAACTAAGGGAATGGGTTCTCCGATAGCCGCCGCAACGTTGATGACTGCTGCAGGCGCTTTGCGTCGGTCAAGCACGCCCAACGAGCGCCGAAATGAGAACCTGATAACCCGCTGATATCGTTGGTGGGCCTGGCAGGATTCGAACCTGCAACCAGACCGTTATGAGCGACGAGAAATCGAGCGGTTTCGTTGACTTTGCTGCGGTTTTAGTTCGAGCTTGAACGCGTCTGCCGCGTTTCGTTCAATCCGTTTCTGGTGCGAAGGTGGTGCGGTGACGGACGCCGAAGCCGGGTCGCTTTGGTGCCGTTGGCGATGTATCCTCGGCCGTCCCGTCCAACAGACTTGAGCGACAAGGAGATGCGATATGGAAGAGGCAAACGCTCCTGTTCCATACATGGAGCGCACGCGCCATTACTACCGTGCGCTCGGTTACGCCAATGACTATAGCTGGGCGACCTTCGATGATGTCCCCTTCGCGCGCCCCGCCAAGCCTCTCTCGGAGGTGCGTATTGCGCTGATTACCACGGCCAGCCCGCCGGATTTCGACGGGGTGAAGCAGGTGTGGTCAGGCCCGGTTTCGCCGCCGCCCGAGAAGCTATTTACCGATAATGTCGCGTGGGACAAGGAATCGACGCACACCGACGACCGGGCCAGTTTTTTGCCGATCGAAGCCGCTTCCGAATTGGCTGCCGAAGGAATCTTCGCTGGCTTAACCGCGCGCTTTCACGGTGTGCCGACAGAATACAGCCAGCGAAAAACAATAGCGGAGGACGCTCCTGAAATCCTGGCCCGTGTTCGACAGGATGGAGCCGACGCTGCGATCCTTTGCCCGCTTTGTCCCGTCTGTCACCAGACCGTGAGTCTGGTAGCCCGTCATCTCGAAGCCAATGGAATTCCGACTGTCATCGTCGGTTCGGCGCTCGACGTCGTCGAACACTGCGGCGTTGCGCGGTTCTATTTTACGGATTTTCCGCTGGGTAATCCCTGTGGACATCCTTGGGCGAGCGACATGCAGCGCGAGATCGTGCGGAGTGCGCTAAAGCTTTTCGAGACGGCGAAAGCGCCGCGAACGACCGTCAAGGCGCCATTTGCCTGGAAGGAGGAGGGCGCTATCTGGCGGGCCCGATACGGCCGGGTCGACCCCGCAGATCGGGAGCGGCTGCGCAAGCTGGGCGACGAGCGTCGCCTGAAGCAGGCAGAGGCCAAGCAGGCTGTTAGCAAGATGGCATCGTCCGATTGAGCTCGCCCATCTTTGACGGCCGCGCCGCGCGGATCGCCCGCGTCTTGGGCCGCATTCTGGTTCTTCACGGGTTCATCAAGAAGACCCAAAAGACCCCGCCGGACGACCTTGCCCTTGCGCGCCGCAGAAACCTCGAATTTGAAAAATGAAGGAGACCAAGATGGCCAGGAAGAAGGACGCGGCCAGAAAGAAGAAAGTAATCCGTTCCACAGCCAAACTCACCACGCTCGATGACTTCCTCGGCGCGGAAGGCAAGCGCGACGAGTTCGAGGCCATCGCCGTCAAGGAAGTCCTCGCGTGGCAGATCGAGCAGGCGATGAAGGAGAAGAACATATCCCGCAATAACCTGGCCCAGCGTATGAAGACCTCTCGCAGCCAGATTGGGCGCCTACTCGACCCCAGGGACGGCAATGTCACGCTCACCACGCTTCAGCGCGCCGCGCGCATGGTCGGGCGGTCGCTCCGGCTGGAACTGGTTTGAGAGGAAGACGACGTGGAATGCCGGTTCGTCTACGCTTTCGCTGCGCGCAAGCTACGCCGGACACGTTTCGCCCTGACAGTCTTTCCCCCGGCTGCGCCACGCGTAGCCCGTCAGGGAGAAGCGTGGTGGGCCTGGCAGGACTCGAACCTACAACCAGACCGTTATGAGCGCCTGAAAGCCGTAATATCCCGCATGAAAGCGCGCATTATTGTTGAATTTTGACGATGTTCGTTTGCGCCGCTGCACCTCGTTTCTGAGGCGAAGCTGAGGCGGTATCTGATTTTTGGGGCCCAAGCGGGACTGGACCGCCTTGGTCCAAAATAATGTCTGCTTGCGAGGGCACAACGGACATGGCCAAGGCGAGCGACTAGGTCCGCTTTTGACCCTTTTCGGAAGTCGGCGACCTCCAAACATATTTCATGTGACCGGTACCAAGCGTCTTCCAACTATGGAGTTTAAGCAGATCGGCGGCGCGACGGTGGCGTGGCCCTTGTGGTGAGACGCCGCTCCAGCCACCGCGACCGGCGTTCAATGCGCGCTAATAGGCTGAGTGCGGAAGCGCTCCGCCGATGCCCCGCGGTGTCGGCTCTTCAACCAATCCCAAAGCTGCCACCTCTTGTTCAACCATGGGCCTGAGGGCTGCAACCTCGCTTGTGATCGTCTTCTCAAATTCCGCGCCAACATGCTCAAGAAATGTCTTGTCCTTAGGCTTGGGCTTGGCCAGTCGGATCTCGATATGGGTGCTACTGTCGGCGTTCTCCATGAACGAGTAGGTCATCAAAACCTTGGGGGCGTTCGGAACCGGTAGCAGTGTGGTGAGCGTCAGATAGTCGAACGGGCGCCAATCGAGCACTTCCTCGATAACGGCGTGGGGACCATGCATGCAGTGGTTGGTGGTACCGACCCCACGGCGTCCGCCAGCGGAGGTTTCGCGCACTTCATCGGCTGCGCGCCATTTTGGCCGCTGACCCGGCTGGGTAAAATACTCCCACACCTTCGGGCGCGGCGCATCGATGTCGAATTCGATCACCTGTATGGAGTTGCTTCGCGTAACCAAGTTTCTCCGGCGGTTTTTTTCATCGTTCCATGCTCCCTCGAGGTCGCGCACCCAGCACTTCACATCCCCGATGATGTCGATCATTTCCTGATGTGCGATGAGACCCTGCGGCACAGGATCGATCCCCATCGCCCGGATGCAGGCATCGGAATAGAGCACATAGGCACGGTCGCCGAGGTGCTCTTTCACGACGTTCTTCAAAAGGCGATGAACCACAATGACATCGCGACCCGCGAGTTCTTCATGACCGGCCATCCTTTGCTTGATGAACTCCCCATGGTGGCCGACAAACTTGAGGTCAAGTTGTTGCATCCCGTGGCATGCCTTGCACTTGCATGATGTGCCCTGTTCGATGTTGCGGAGGCGCTTCCGGAACGTGAAGTACGTCGATTCGATTGCATCCTGGATCAAGGAGCCGTCAAAATTGTCGCCGACCGCGCAGAAGAAGGCTGCGTCACCCTCGAATTTAGCCAGCTTAAACGGAGGGCGAAGACACTTCACCACCGTGTCCATCAGGTCGGCGATAATGTCCTGAGCGTGGTCGAGTTCGACACCGGCGAGGTAGCCGGTGTAGCCCGAGATATCCGCGATTACGAAACAGGCAGGTTCGGCTTTCGGAAGCATTTGGTCGGTCCCTTCAGCTGTGTTGCACGCGGCGATCGATCCGGACAATCATCCGGATCGCGCAAGTTCGCGACATTGCTTGCAGTTCAGATCGCCAGGACTCCGTCTTCCCGCTCGATTTCCTGCACGCGCTCGTTTGGATCGATCGCTCCCAGGCTCTTCACGATCCTGAAATGACCGTTAATCGCCTGCCCGATGTACATGTTCATGCGAACATGATGCTGACCGGGCACCATTTCGGCGGCGCCGCCCGGTCCTTCAGCGATTTTCGCGTGATCGAGCGCCTTGATAACATCCCGTTGCCTGAGCGTGCCGGCTTCTTTCACCGCGGTCTCCCAGAGCTTCAGACCTCGATACAGACCCGAACATGCGCTGCCGCCGGTGAATTGTTCAACGCCCGGATAGCACTCGTTGTATTGCGCGAGCAATTTCTTGCTGAAGGGGTCGCTGATGGTCTGGTAATAGTCGAGGCAACCGTACAGACCCTCCACGTGCGCGGCGGGCAGCATGCCGAGAAGATTCTCGTCGAAGTATGTGCAGACGATCCGTCCACCCCGGCGCGTGAAACCGGCGTTGTAGAGCTGCTCCAGGAACGGCGCGACACCTGGCGGCACCGTCATGTTGAACACGACGTCAGTGCCGCTCGACATGATCTTATCGATCGTCGCGCCATAGTCAGCATGATCAAGAGGAAAGTACTCCTCGCCCACGATCGCGCCGCCATTGGCCGTGACGACCTCGCGGACTTTCTTGTTCATGACATGCGGCCAGATATAATCCGCTGACGGCAGGTAGAATTTCTTCGCGGCTGTGTGCTCCATCAACCATGGAATGAGCGGATCAACCTGTTGGGCAGGCACGGGCCCCGTGCAGAAGATAAATGGATTGCATTCCTGCCCTTCGTATTGTTCTGGGTAGATGTAAAGCTTTCGGCCCTTCTCGACGGCGGGACCCTTGATGGCCTGCCGGGTGGAGCTAAAGATGCCGCCGAAGATCACATCAACATTGTCGTACTGAACGAGCTTGGTCGCCTTAGCTTCCGCGACGCTATCGATCGTGGCGCCATCCTCAAGGCAAAGATCGAGCTGCCGCCCCAGCAGGCCGCCGTTGGCGTTGATGTCATCGATCACCATCTTCGCCACATTGGCGTTGGCGATACCCATGAACGACAGCGGGCCCGTCTGCTCCGCGATGACGCCCACCTTGATGGGTAATTCCCTCATGGCTTTCTCCTTCATGTGCCGCGGCCGGATGGCGCGGTTCATTTCAGGAGAATGGCGGCGACGTCCCGCCGGCACATGGGGTGAATTCCCTATGCCGCGGATATTCCATGCTGAATCATGCCTCGTTCGAGGGCGTAGAGGGCTGCGGCAGCCCGCGTGGTGACGCCGATCTTGGAATAAAGGCTCTGGATATGGTTGTCGGCGGTCTTGGGCGCGATATCGAGTTGGCGGGCCGCTTCCTTCGCCGTATGCCCGGCTGCGATCAATCGCAGGACCTCGATTTCGCGCGGCGTCAATCCAGACGGACGCTCAGCAATATTGCGGCGGGCGGGTTGACCGGCGCTCGCGAGCACCGCTTCCACTGCCTCGGGACAGAGTTTTCCTTCCCTGACAGCGCCCCGGAGCTTTGACGCCGCTGCCGCGTCGCTCAACGCTGGCCTGTGGGGCCTCGCCTCCCGCGCGGTCTGAAACGCCTCAGCTGCTGCAAGGATGCGGGCGGCGGGCGGAAGGTCAGGCGCCTTGGCGTAGCGGTGATAACCGCTGCCATCGAGTCGCTCGTGATGACGCAGGACCAGTGCCGCAACAGCCTTGCCGTCGCCGCCCAGCGGCGAAAGCGCGCGCTCGCCATGATAGGGATGAAGCCGCGCTGCGTCCGTTTCGCGTTCGGTGAGCGAGCTGGCTCTCATCCAGGTCGAAACCGGAATCGCAAGTTCGCCGATATCGTGCGCGTAGGCTGCCCAACGCACGGCGCGAATGTCCGCAGCCGGAAGCCCAATACGCTTGCCGGCAGCTTCCGCAAGCGCCGCGACCGCACGAGAATGACCGAATGTGAAGGGCATCCTCATGTCGATCATATCGGCGATCGCCAGATAGGCTTCCTCGCAATCTGTCTCCTCGAGCATCGCATGGGGCAAAGGCTCGATCGCAAGGATGGTCTCCCGGTCAACAGGTCCGTCGAGCCCGGCCATCAGCCGTTCGCAATGAGAGAGAAAAAGCTCCGCCATCTCGGTCTCGTAGCCGCCGCCTGCGCGCTCGGCGATCTTCGCCGTCATGGTCTCGAATCCATGAAGATCGCTCAGCGCGATGGCGTCTTGCGCCAGCGTCACCAGCCTGACCGGAAACTTCACGGCGTCGCCCGAGAGGCCGCGCGGCAATCCCTTTCCATCCCAGCGCTCATAGATCTGCCCGAGGTTCTCGCGGATGTCCTCCGGCAGGCCGATCCGTTCTGCGATCCTCTGTGCGACTTCGCAGTGCCCTGAAAGGATGGGAATATTCACCTGTGGCCCCTCGGCGAGCCCGCGTTCCACCGCCTTGGCCAGTTCCTCAGGTGATGCGCCGGCGAACTTTCGGGTAATAGCCCTGACGAAGATTTCGACGAATTCCGCCCTGTTGCCGATGTCGATGTAGTGGAGCTCCCTACGCAGGGTAATTTCGTCGCCCCACGCCGCCGCCAGCAGATGCGTGTCGGCGTTGCATCCGATGTAGCGCAGCAGCGCCTGATGATAGACCTTGCGCCGCACACCGTCGTCGAGACCCGCAACTTCAGCGAAGCGCATCGCCAGCACGCAGGAACGAAGTGCAAAATCCCGAGAGTGCCCCGTGGCCAAGTCCGTTGCATAGGCCAGCGTCATCAGAAAGTCAGCGCGTCGAACCGATGGTTCCGCCATTTGGTGTTGTCCCCGCAGCAACGAGCGGCAAGTTTATCCTAATTTCGGCTTTGATGTGGTGTCTTCCGACCCGAATTGGCCGGACGTCGCTGATGAGGTTATCTAGTGGCACTTCCGGTTATGGCACGTAGCGGACATGGCGAAGGAGCATCGCGATGTCCGCTCTTGGGCCATCAACGGACCTGGCTCAGATGCGTCCCAAGGCCCGCCGACATCTATCTTCGAACCGAGCTTTCGCTGACAACTTCAATTTCTGGACGTCATCCGAACCTGCAACCAGGTCGTCACGATTCTCATCGTTGTTGGATAGTCCCAAAGATAGGCGGTACAAATCCTTGATTTCATTGTGGTGGGCCTGCCTGGACTCGAACCAGGAACCAGACCGTTATGAGCGCCTGAAAGCCGTAATATCCCGTACAAAAGCGCGCATTATTGTTGAATTTTGACGATGTTCGTGTGCGCCGCTGCACCTCGTTTCTGAGACGAAGCTGAGGCGGTATATGATTCTTGGGGGCCCGGCAGGACTGGACCGTCTTGGTCCAAAATCAAGATAATGTCCGCTTGCGAGGGCAGAACGGACATGGCCAAGGTGAGCGACTAGGACCGCTTTTGACCCAACGGGACATCGACCATGACCGGTTTTGGGGTGGTTGTGGTCTATTTTCTCCTCGTGACGGATCGCAAAGTGCTAGGGTCTAAAGATTGCGTAAGGCGTGGTCCTTATGGGGGGCACATTGCGACGACGAGATTTTATCTCCCTTGTTGGTGCAGCGGCAGCATGCCCCCTGGCGTTACGGGCGCAGCAGCTGACGCCAGTCATTGGGTTTCTGAATGGTTCATCGGCGGATGGATACGCGCCGATGGTGGCTGCGTTTGGTCAGGGGCTGAAAGAGATTGGTTACGTCGAAGGCCGAAACGTTACAATTGAGTATCGGTGGGCAGAAGGATACTACGACCGACTTCCAGAATTGGCCGATGATCTCATTCGCCGGCACGTCTCGGTCATTGCCGCGACTAGCACGCCCGCGAACCTCGTGGCTAAGAAGGCAACCAGCACAATACCGATTGTTTTCACCACCAGCAGCGATCCCGTGCAACTCGGTTTGGTGGAGAGTTTGAACAGACCCGGCGCCAATGTAACCGGCGTGACACAGCTGAACGTGGAGGTCGGACCAAAGCGATTGGAATTGGCCCGCGAACTGATGCCCAGCGCAACCGCCGTGGCGCTTCTCATCAACCCAAAAAACCCCCAGGCCGACGCCGTTCTAAAAAACATGCAAGCGGCGGCTCTATCACTCGGGCTAGAGCTTCACGTGCTGCGAGCAAGCTCCGAAGCGGAGATCGAGGCTGCATTTGCGGGCTTTGCGCTACTGAAGGCCGGCGTCTTAACAATCGGCACCGACACCCTATTTAATGGGCGGACCGACGAGCTAGCCTCGCTTGCCGTTAGCTACGCAGTGCCGACCATCTATCAGTACAACCAGTTTACCGCAAACGGTGGCCTGATGAGTTACGGCGGTAGTATCGAGGATGCCTACCGCACCGCCGGAATTCTTGCTGGCAGAATCCTGAAAGGCGATAAGCCATCTGACTTGCCCGTTCAGCAATCGACGAAAGTCCAGTTGATCGTCAACCTCAAGGCAGCCAAAGCACTCGGCATCACCGTGCCACTCTCACTGCTCGGCCGCGCCGACGAGGTGATCGAATGAACGGCGACTTCCGTTATTGGCACTTAGCGGACATGGCGACGAAGCATCGCGATGTCTGCTCTTGGGCCATCAACGGACATAGCTCAGATGTGTCCCAAGGCCCGCGGATTTCGAACCGAGCTTTTGCTCCAACAACTTCAATTTTTGGACGTCATCCGAACCTGCAAGCAGGCCGTCACGGTTCTCATGGTTGTTGGATCGTCCCAAAGTGGGCAGTACAAACCCTTGATTTTATTGTGGTGGGCCTGGCAGGACTCGAACCTACAACCAGACCGTTATGAGCGGGAGGATATCGATCGGCTTTATTGATTTTGCTGCTTTTTCGTTTCGGTTCGATCGCGTTTGTCGCGTTTCGTTCGTAGCGTTTCTGGTGCGAAACTGGTGCGGTTGAATCCCGACGTTCAATTTTACGACCTGAAGGTCACGGGTTCATATTCGGTCCGCGCTAACTCCTTTTGTCATAACCCCCTCATCAGGTCTCATCGAACTCGCGTTTCGGACACCAGGAGACGGGATCGGCGATCCAGCGGTTGATGTCGGATTCATGCCAGCCGGTGCCGTTGACGCTAATCTTGAGCTGGGCCGGGAACGAGCCCTCGGCGATCTTGCGGTAGATGGTGGACCGGGACAGCCCGGTCCTGGCGAGGACGGTTTTCAAGCGGATGATACGATCTGGCTCGCGCATGGCCGCGCTGCCTCCTGCTGACGACTGCTGAGATCAGAGAGGCCAAGCATTCAATGGCACGCAAGAGGGTTATCCTCCTCGTCGCAGGGTGGCGAAGGCTCGGCGGTAAATTGGACGGGTCAAATTCCGAGGCCCCGGCCTCTGCCGAGGTCGATGCCATGGGTGAAGGCGAGTTCGAGGCCGAGCCGGCGGCCTGATTCAAACGCGATGCCGAGTTCCCGCTTGCGGTTCTCGAGGATGGATTCCAATTGCGGATCGCGTTCGAGGCTTCTCGCCATGTCGGCCATCGCCGAGCGCGTTGACCTGTAGCCGGACATGTCGCCCGCCTGATACTGGCGCTGGCTGGTGTGGCCGAGCTCCTGCCAGCGCTCCACAAACCGGTCAGTGCGGCGGCCTGGATTAATGCGCATTTCGGTTTCGAGCTGGAGAGCGCGGATGGCGCGGTTGACCCGGCCACCAGCCGCCTCGTGGGCAAGGCCCGGATCCTTCTTGTAGGCGGCTTCGGCATCGACCGAGCCGTAGGGCCGCACCTCCTCGAAGATTTTTCGGGCTTTTTGGAGTTCTTTCACCTGCTCGGGACTTGCCTCGCCACCCATCTCCTGCGCCTCGAAGATCGCATCCACGGCGCGGGCATGGCGCACGAGCATCCGCGTGCGGAAACGACGCATTTCTTTTTCCAGGTCTTCCGCCACCTTCCTTTCCGGCGCTTCGGTTTCGCGCCGCTCGGCTTGCGGACCGCTCCTTTCCCTTTCCGGTGTTTCCCGCTCCGGCCTCCGTCCGACTTCCGGGTCGGGCACATCTGTGGCCGGGCGCAACCCGTCGAACATGTCGCGCAGTTTTTCCGGCACGACCTTGCGCACAATCTCGGCCACGCGCTCGCGGAAGGTGATCCCACGCCGCTCGGCGTAGCCCTGTGCCGGATCGGCGCGTTCGTAGTCCAAGGCCATATCCTTGGCGCGATCGCGCGACAGGGTGTGGGCAAGCCGGTCCTGATGGGCAAAATCGTCGCGGCCATAGTGCAGGTCCACGTCGTCGCGATGCCGCGACAGGGCGACGTAGCTCGCATGGGCGTCCATGCCAGGAGTCGCCAGCACATGGGCGCGGTCTACCGTCACGCCCTGAGCCTTGTGGATGGTCGCGGCATAGCCGTGGTCGATGCGGTTGTAATCCTTCAGGTCGAACTGCACGGACCGGCCATCGTCGGTCTGCACGGTCATGGATTGCGCGTTGACCTGCTCGATGGTCCCGAGCGTGCCGTTCTTCACGCCAAGTCCGCGTTCGTTCTGCAGGAACATGACGCGATCCCCGCTGGCGAAGTTTCTGGCGCCGCGTTCGACCACACGGCGCATGTCATCGCCCAGATCGCCCGCCGTCCGCAACCGCTCCCGTGCGGCCTCGTTAAGCGCCCGGACCTCGTCATTGGTGTGGGTGAGGATGATCCGGCTACGATCCGGCGCGGACAGCCGCTCACGGTCCCAGCGGTCGATCAGATCGCCGCGCGCCTGCTCGCGAGTTTGGGCCTCATGCACCATGCCGTGGGAGCGATAGGCTTCCAGCGCGTTGGCGGTTTTGCCGTTGGCAAGATCGCGGGTCGCTTCCCGCTGCCAGTCCTCCCGCTGACGGCGCACTTCGCCGATTTCGGCCCCGCCGTGACGCTCATGGATGGAGCGGAAGGCTGCGCCGGCTTCGATGGCTTGCAGTTGTTGCGGATCGCCGACCAGCACCACCTTTGCGCCAGCCTCGGCGGCATGGGACAGCACGCGCTCCAACTGGCGCGTGCCGACCACGCCCGCCTCGTCGATCACCAGCACATCGCGGGTCGTGAGCAGGTCGCGACCCTGTCCCCAGCCGTGCTCCATGCTGGCAATGGTGCGCGACGCAATCCCCGATCCGCTTTCGAGATTTTCGGCAGCAATGCCGGACAGCGCCGCACCCCGGACCTCGTAGCCGGCTGCCTCCCAGGCCTCCCGCGCCACGCCCAGCATCGCGCTCTTTCCCGTTCCGGCATGGCCGACCACAATGCCGAGATCGCGCCCATCGGTGATATGCGCCAGCGCCTCGGCTTGTTCGCCGGAAAGGACTAGGCCGCGCTCTTCACCTCGGGCTAGAGCCGCTTCGCGACCCGCCTCACGGACCTCATGGCGTTCCCGTTCCGCCATCAGTTCGGCGGAGCGATGCAGGCGCTGTTCGGCCTCAATCATCTCGCGGGTCGTGAAGCGATCTTCGCCGCTGATATCCTTGCCGAGTTCGACCAGATTTGGAGCGCGACGCATCGCGCCCATGACCTCGTTGAACTGGTCGAGCCCGTCGCTGTGGCGATGCGCGAACTTCGCCAGGTCGCGCTGGGTAAAGGTCGATTGCTGGTGCGTGATCGCATCCAGCCCAAGGGAGGGATCGGCGATGATCCGTGCGCCGTTGCCACGCGCGATGTCGCGGTGCATCTCGGCGCGGTCGGCTTCGATCTCTGCGCCATCGATGCCCCGAAACTCGATTCGTTTAGCGGGCGCGCCGATCTGGCTTTGTGGCTCCAGCGCGATGCCCTGGGCTTCCAGACTGCGATGGTCGATGCGAGCGTCGATGTCGAGTTCGGCCAGGCGCTCATTGGCGATCTCGGCCCAGCGTTCACGCCAGCGCTCCACCATCTGGGTGCGGTTCCACTCCCGCACCTTCCGGCCAAAGCCGTTCTCGTCCACCGCCCGCATGGTCAGCATGACATGGGCATGGGGCTTGGGCATGCCGTCCTCGGCCATGTCCCAATGCACATTGAGATCGGCGACCATGCCACGATCGACGAATTCGCCCCGAACGAAGGCGCGGGCCAGTTCGATGCCCTCGCGCTCACTCATCTCGCGTGGAATGGCAAATTCGACCTCGCGGGCAAGCTGGGCATCTTTCCGGATTTCGAAGGCCTCGACATCGTTCCAGAGCCGCTCGCGGTCGCTCCAGGCTTGCGGCGCATTCTCCGGCAGCATCACCTCGGAATGGACGACACCGCGCTTGGCAGAAAAATCGTGACTGCGATCAAGCCGCTCGTCGTGCAGCCGCGAGCCCGAACGGTAGGCGGCGGACGCCACCGCGCTGGAGCCAGACTTGCGGCCAATGACCTTGACGTGAAGATGATAGATCACCATCGCGACCGGATCATCTACACGGCGAAGCGCACGTCGGCACGACGTATAAGCGCGCCCTCCCTCGAAAAAGTCTCGGGAGGGACTATCCCGTCTCAGGCAGTCCTGACGACCTTACGGCATTGTGCCGGGCGCTCGACTATCATCTTTCCATCGACACTGATGGAGACAACGATGCGTAAGCCACGGGATTTTGACGCCGAACTGAAAGCGCTCGACGACAAGGTACGCGCGGTGAAAAGCCGCAAAGTGCAGCAGCTCGGCGAGCTTGTCATGGCCACCGGTGCAGACGCGCTTAACGCCAACGAACTGGCAGGAGCCCTGATCGTGCTGGCCGAGACAAAAGAGGCCGGAAAGAGGGAGGCATGGGCCAGGCGCGGGGCCGCGTTTTTTCAGGGACGGGCGCGGCGAAATGCAACGGCAGCTGAGCGCAACACTGGCAGCGCTTCGACGCAATCAGACGGAACGCAACCGGCATCAAGCCGCAAGGGCGCGACATGACATGCGCACGTGGCAGGTCGAGCGCCGCAGGCGCACGCGGCACCTCATCGAACTGGGCGGGCTCGTCGTCAAAGCCGGCCTGGTCGACCTGACCGGCGATGATCGCGCCATCATTTTCGGCGCGCTAATCTGGATGGCAGACAAGCTCAAAAGTAATCAAGGCGAACAGGCGCGGGCGCTCTGGGCCGCGAAGGGGAAGCAGGCGTTTGAGGCGGACCCGGCAACGCAAAAGGGGGCAGATCGAAGTGCTTCAGTCGGTCCCTGATGCACGACGATGGCATGTCAGCCGAGCGGTCATCAGTCGGGCCTCATGCGACGGATTTCTTGATCCGGGCCCTAATGGTAGTCCGCTGGCCAGGTGCTCACACTACAGGCTGGCGGTTGTCGCCGAACACCTTCGGCTGCGTTGCAGCGTGATGCGGCCCGGACAGCAACGTTGGCTTCGTGTCCAACCCGCGGAGTTACAGACTCGTGGCTCGTTTGAATTTGTAGAGGCCGACGGTTATAGACCCGGTCTCGAACCCGACCCGACAATAAGCGAGATAGTAGTCCCACATTTTCTTGAAGCGCTGATCAAATCCGACGGCCTTGATCTGCGGCCAGCCGGGCCGAACAACACCTACATCGCGACCTTGGTTGAGCGTCAAACGCGTTACGTGATGTTGGCCAAGGTGGCCGGCAAGGATACCCGGACGGTAGTCACCGCACTCATCAAGCAGGCGAAGAAGCTACCAAAGGAGCTGTATAAGTCCTTGACTTGGGACCGCGGCAAGGAACTGACGGCTCATCGTCGATTTACGTTGGCGACCAACATCGACGTCTATTTTTGCGATCCGCAAAGCCCGTGGCAGCGTGGATCAAACGAGAACACCAATGGCCTGCTGAGACAGTACTTTCCTCAGGGCACCGACTTGTCGGTGCATTCGCAAGCCCATCTGAACAAAGTGGCTCGCCAGCCAAACGAACGACCACGTGAGACCTTGCAATTTGAAACCCCGGCAGAGAGATTTAACGCCTCTGTTGCGTCGACCCGTTGAGCCGGCAGCCCCAATTCGGACATCGGCTACCGCGCGGTAAACTCAAGGTTTGCCTTTGCGAAGAACCAGTCGCAATATTACGATAAGCCGTTCGGAGCTTTGGAGCCAGATATGAGGCGGCGCGATTTCCTGGTTGGCGTGTGTGCCTCAGCGCCTTTCTGTTTAAGTGCAGTCCAGGCACAAAAGGCGGGCGAGCCGGTGATTGGCTATCTCAACGGTGGATCACCTTTTCCGGCTACATTGGAAGCGTTCCGCCGAGGTTTAGGTGAAGAGGGATTTGCCGAAGGTCGAAATGTAACAATAGAATTTCGCTGGGCGGAGGGTAATTACAATCGCCTGCCTGAGCTTGCTGCCGATCTGGTCAAACGTAATGTCGCGGTCATTGCAGCCGGAGGGGGCGATCTTGCGGCGCGCGCCGCTAAGACTGCAACTTCAACTATCCCGATCGTGGCTACAAGTGGCGACGATCCCGTAATTACAGGTTTGGTTTCCAACCTTGCCCGCCCCGATGGTAATCTAACTGGCGTTAGCTTTTTCGTCGTCGAACTGCATGCCAAGCGATTTGAACTCTTATTTGAGTTGGTTCCGCAGGTAAAAGTCGTTGCACTTTTGATAAATCCGTTAAGCCCGCAAACGGAGCGTGTAACGCAAGCAATGCAGCGAGCCACAGACGCCAAGAAAGTCGAACTTCGCGTCTTCAGCGCTGGCGCAGAAAGCGAGATCACTTCAGCCTTTAGTCAGATGCAGGCGTCGGGTGCAGGCGCGCTCATACAAATGGCCGATCCGTTTTTTATCAGCCAACGGGAACAGATCGTAGCGCTCGCCACGAAGTATTCCATTCCAACAATCTATGAAAGTCGTCCGTTCACTCAGGCCGGGGGTTTGATAAGTTACGGGCCGAGCCTTTCGAGCGTTTACAACCAAATCGGCTCCTATGTAGGTAAAATTCTCAAAGGTACAAAACCCGGCGATCTTCCTATCGTGCAGCCGACGAAGTTCGAATTAGTAGTTAAGTTAATCTCAAGACCGCTAAGGGAATAGGGATGAACGTTCCCGAGGCCTTTCTGTTGCGCGCAGACGAAGTGATTGAATGAGCCCCGGCACTTCCGTTGTTGACCCTTAGCGTCGTCTGCGCGGGCGAGGAGTGTCGGGGGATACGTGCCTGTTCGCAATTATCTTGTAGAGTCACACTCCATCCGCGCACCATCGATGCTCCGCTCTTGCGCGCTTTCGAAGCCGCGCGCTCCGCGTCAAGTGCGGCTGGGGCTCGGCGAACTCGTCATCCAGAGGCCTTCGAACAGAGCGCGGTTGAGGGCCGCAAGTTCGTGGCTCTCAATCACTAGGGCGTAGTTCTCGCGTTTGGACGATAGATACGTCACCTTGTCGTCGTGGACGTACATCGTCATGCCGAGGTCCACGGAGGCTGGCGCATAGCGCAGTTCGCGAAGTTCGGCCTGAGAGGACGGCCAGATGTCTTCAGTCTCGCGTCCTTGCGAACGCAGAACGCGCAGTTTGATCCCCCGCCGCACTCGTTCCACGATGTAGGGTGCCGTCGCCTCTCTGCCGGGGACCTCGGCGAGCTCGCTCATGGACAAGATGCCAAGCAACGTACCGGAATGGCAATCCAGGGTTTCCCACAGCGCCTTCCGAATTCCATCGGTGCCTTCGTAGAACCGAACACGCGGCTTCAGCTCCGTCGCGTTGAACATCGACTTGAGCTCAGGCACCAGCTCGTCGAGCACCGATCGCGTTCGCTCCCAATGCGAAATTAGAACGGCTGGATCCTCGGCTACGACGTGACGCACGGCGTTCGTGCCGACCTGGGTGACCAGCCCACGCCGTTCCAATCGAGCCAACAAGTCGTAGCCATTAGTTCTCGAGACGCCTGCCTTCGCGGCGATGGCGGTCACCGGTGCTGCGCCGAGTTGCAGTGTTGCCAGATAGAAGCGCTGTTCCTTGTCATCAAGGCCTAAAGCCGCGAGATTTGATTCCAGCTTGGACATTTGTCGATATCTTTCGACTTCAGAGCTTTCACAATATTATATGATTTGCAGTAGCTTATAAAGATATTTTGGCGTATTATATAATTTTGTCGGCTATATTTGACATTTGCGTTGCGCGCGCGTAGGATCAATTTTAACATCGGACGTTCGTCGCTTCATGTCCTTTCAACCGCACGACAACGCGCGGCGGATGAAGCCGCACCCTTCGCTGCGAAATCTCGCATAGGCTCGGCCAGCTCCTCAAAAATGAAGCGCGGTTGGCTTCATGTGGATGGAAGATGACCAGGGGGCTCAAATGACCTTCGCCAGTTTGGTTGCCGGAAGTCGTGAAGATGATCAAGCCTGGCGCCTCGTGGTGATCGCGGCGTCACTTGGAACAGCCTTCGGGAGACCCACATGAAATCGACGCGCGCGATGATACTGGCAAGCGTGATGACGGTTGCCGCAACCTGCAGTGCGTTCGCTGAGCAGAACGAGGGACTTGGCAAGCTGAGTTTCCCGACCTCCTGCGATCCGAAGGTACAGGCCGAGTTCGAGCGCGGCGTCGCGATGATCCATTCCTACTGGTTTCTGATCGCTCGCCGCACGTTTGAGGGAGTCCTGCGACAGGACCCCAATTGCGCGATCGCATATTGGGGAATCGCGATCGACTTGCTCAACAACGTATTCGTCGCGGCGCCGCCGCGGGCAGATGCGGACGCCGCCTGGGCCGCACTCGAAAAGGCGCGCGAGATTGGCGCAAAAACCCAGCGCGAGCGCGATTGGATCGAGGCTTTGAGCGCCTACTACCGCGACCATGACAAAACTCCGGTCAATCTCCGGCTCGCCGCCTATAACAAGGCGATGGAACAACTGGCGCAGCGCTACCCCGACGATTACGAAGCGCAGGTGTTTTACGCGCTCACTTTGCAGGCCTCGGCATCTCCGGCCGACACGACTTATGCCAACCAGCTCAAGTCAGCCGCTATCCTGCAGAAGGTGTACGAGCAGAACCCGCAACATCCTGGAGTGACACATTTCACCATCCACGCCTATGACTTCGCGCCAATTGCCGAGAAGGGCATTCCCGCGGCACGACGCTACGCCGGCGTTGCGCCCGCCGTGCCGCACGCCCGGCACATGCCTTCGCACATCTACTCGATGGTCGGGCGTTGGGAAGAATCGATCGCGTCGAATGCGTCGGCCCTTGAGATCCAGCCCGATTACTATCACGCGGCAGATTTCTCGGTATACGCGTACTTGCAGCTTGCGCAGGACGCCAAGGCAAAGGCCCTTACTGAAAAATCGGTCGCCACGGCGGATCGCGGAGACCGCCCCATCGTCTTCGCTAATTTCACGGCAAAGAACGCGATGCCGGCGCGTTATGCGCTGGAGCGCGCCGACTGGGCAGGCGCGGCTGCACTGCCACTCAAGCCGAGCCAGTACCCGCAAGCGGATTCGCTGACCCGTTTCACGCGCGGCCTCGGAATGGCGCGCAGCGGCGACCTGGCCGGCGCTAAAGGAGAGATCGAGGCGATCAAGGGCCTGCGGAGCACGCTCGAGAAGGCTAACCAATCCTACTGGGCCGATCGGTCGGAGGAACAAATTTTAGCGATCTCGGCCTGGATCGCGCTCAAGGAGGGTGCGCGCGATCAGGCTATAAAATTCATGCGGACGGCTGCCGACGGTGAGGATGGCAGCATTAAGAACGTGGCGATGGAAAATCGCCTTTATCCCTTTCGCGAGCTCTTGGGTGAGCTGCTCCTTGAGATCGGTCAGCCGGTTGAGGCTTTGAAGGAATTCGAAACCGCCCTTAAGCAGACGCCAAATCGCTATCGCGCTCTCCTCGGGGTGGCCCGCGCCGCCCGTGGCGCGGGCGACCGTCAGAAGGCCGCCGAGTACTACGGCAAGCTGGTTGAGCTGGCCAAGAATGCCGACAGCGAGCGGCCTGAAACGAGTGAGGCCAAGGCATTTCTCGCCAGCAAGAAGGCGAGCAGCCAATGATCCGCGTCGTTGCGTCGGCCGCGTTCCTCGGAGCGCTGATCGCGGGAGGCTCGTTGTATGGCGGTAACGAGCCGGTCTGGCGAGGCGCGATCGCGGGTTGGTTGGAGCCGCCTGCTGGGGCAGCACGTGCGACCGAAGCTTGGCCGATCTGTACGACGATGACGGCAATGGGGTCGGAGTCAGACTGGGCACAGCTCGATCCAGATTTCGCGGCTGGTAAGAGGGCGCTCCTCGTCGAAGACTGGAATGGCGCGATCGCTGCGCTTAAGCTCGCTGTCCTGCGCGATCCGCGTAATGCGGACATCCAGAATTACATCGGCTACGCATACCGGCGGCTACGCGAAATGGGACCGGCCATGGGGCGCTATCAGCAAGCCCTGATGTTCAATCCCCGCCACCGTAGCGCACGCGAACATCTCGGTGAGCTCGATCTTGCGCTCGGTGAGCCGATCAAAGCCGAAGAGCAGCTCGCAGCGCTGAAGGAAATTTGCCTTATCCCATGTGATGAGCTCGCCGACCTCGAGCGTGCGATCGCGGCCTACAGGGTTGCGGCCCAGAGGCCGTGAATTTGACGCCGACTGATCCGGTCTCTTGTAGTCCGGCGATGGGCTCTACGAACCCCGAGCAAAACATGATCAACAGTATGGAGGACGATGACGCGGGAACTCAATTCAACAAGATGCACAGCACGCGTCGCCACCAATGTGATGACATCAGCGCGCTCCGAGTCTCGGCAGGAGAGAAAGCCCCATGAGGCGGCGCGATTTCACCAGGCTACTCGGCGGTGCGACGGTGGCGTGGTCGGTTGCGGCCCACGCGCAGCAAGCCGAACGGGTGCGCCGGATCGGTGCCCTGATGTTCTCGGCCGAGAGCGACCAAGAAGGGCAGTCCTCGGTCGCAGCGTTTCGGGAGGAGCTTCGAAAGCTCGGGTGGATGGAGGGCCGCAATAGCGAGATCGACATTCGCTGGGCGGCGGCTGATGTCGAGTTGATGAAGCGATTTGCGAAGGAACTCGTCACGCTTCAACCTGACCTCATTCTTACGAGCAGCACCCCCGCTACCGCGGCCATGCTCCAACAGACGGGTACCATCCCCGTTATTTTCGTGATCGTTGCCGATCCTGTCGGTAGCGGTTTCGTCGCGAGCCTGCCACGGCCAGGCGGCAACGCGACTGGTTTCACCCCCATCGTGAGGTCGCTGGGTGGCAAGTGGGTGGAGCTGCTCAAGGAGTTTGCGCCGCGAGTCGCCCGGGTCACGTTATTGTTCAATCCGCCAACGGCGACGTTCGTCGAAGGTTATCTGGACCCATTCAAAGTCGCCGCTGCCTCCCTCGGGGCGGAGGCGATTATCGCACCCGTTAACGACATGCCGGGCCTCGAATCCCTCATTGCCACAGAGGCACACGAGCCAAGTAGTGGCTTTGTCGTGATACCGGATGCCTTCACTATCCAGCATCGCGCGGAGATTACTGCGCTAGCTGCTCGCTACCATGTCCCTGCCGTTTATTGGTCTCGCTCATTTACTGAGATCGGCGGGCTGATCTCCTACGGCCCTTATATCGTCGATGAGTACCGACGTGCGGCGTTATACGCCGACCGCATTCTCAGGGGCTCGAAACCGAGCGAGCTTCCCGTCCAGGCGCCAGTCAAGTTCGAGCTGGTGGTTAACCTCAAGACCGCCAAGGCACTCGGGCTTGATGTACCGCCGTCACTGCTCGCCGCCGCCGACGAGGTGATTGAATAAGTGCGCCAGCCGCAAGCTGGTGCGATCCAGCAGGTGAAAGTCCGGCCCAAGTAAGGGGTAGCGTCCGCTTGGTAGCGAGTGTTGCGTGGTCACTGGCGACAGGGGCTGCGAAGCGTACACAGCGATTGCATGAGGTGTGGGATTGAGCCACGAAAGATCAGATATCGCGGGGGCCGAGGGTTTTTATTCGCTCGAAGGCAACATGTGCGGCACCTTCATGCGAGGTGCTGACGCCCTGCCGGGGTCTAAGGCCACATCACGTGCAAAAGGATCGCATCGGAAGCTGGGAGATCTCGGGTCTGACCGGAACGGTGGTGCCGTTGCCGGCCCGCATCGGGAAGGCGAGGAGCCGTAGCCGATGATGAACGGACCCGAGAAGTCGGCCCCCGCCATAGTAGCGATGAAGCCGACGAACAAAGCGGAGCAGCCCTCTGCGGAGCGATCTGCGAGAGAGCCCTACGCAGCGGAGCCGGTGGAGCGAAGGGCGGGGACCAAGGGGAATGCGGACCAGCAAAGCACGTACCGGACGCAGAGCCGGGCAAGCGCGTCACAGACGCTGGAACGCATACGCAAAGTGGTAATGGAAAGGAAGAAGGAGAGGTTCACCACGCTCTTCCACCACATAGACACCGATCTCTTTGTTAATCGGCGTGGGGTCTCGACGCCGATCGGCGAGCCAAGCTATTGATCTGCTTGGCGACGGTGGGGTCACTCTTGGACGCCGAGTTACACCGGTTCGTGCCACGACCGAAAATTGCGCGTGCGGTCCCGTCTCTATCCTACTTTAGGATCATCTAGGTGCCAAAGATGAAAAAGATACAGACGCAATACGGCACCCTTGAACGTGGTCGCCCGCACCAAGGGACCGCTCGGCTTTGCTTGGTGATGTAGCTGCATGATCCAGCACGGTATGCCCGTCCAACCAATCCGCATCAAAAAAGGGCGCCCGTAGCGACAGTGCAGCGTGACTTCACGAGCAACCTGCAGGATGCTAGCGTCGATATATTTCAAAGGTTCATTCGGGAAAATAATTTGATTAGTTCGCGAGGCTGGCCTCCGAAGCCAGCCACCCAACAAATTCCGGAATGTTCGCCAGCGGCGCCGCGAGATCTCCGGGCTGTCTCAGAGAGGAACACCATGACTGTGTCAGACGCCTCGACCAGATTAACTTTTGAACCGCCGGGGCCAGGATCATGGGAGCAGGACCCCGTGCACTTCCCGCGCCCGATGACGCGCTACTTTCAGGAAACTCATCCCCCTTCGTTCAAAAGGGGCACCAACGATTTTGCTCGCTTCTACGGGTTACTCATCGACGGCCTCCAAATGGGTTACGTGAACGGCTTCGGCTATAATCAGGTGTTGCCAGCTCCGGACGCGGAAATCCCCCAGCGCTGTCAACGCGCCGAACAGGTCTATGCGCAGAAGCTTTGGCGAGAGCAGCTTCGCGACTGGGACGAAAACCGCAAGCCATCCGCCATCGCCAAACACCGGGAGTTGCAAGCCGTCGATCCGGACGCCCTGTCGGACGCCGAACTGATTGCGTATCTGAGGCGCTGTCGCGACCACCACTCGGCCATGATCGCGCAGCACATGGCTTTCACTGCCGGCGCCGTGCTCCCAACCTCGGACTTCCTCGCCCATGTCGGTGACTGGACGGGTTTGCCACCGTCCGACCTGTTGGGGCTCTTGCGCGGTTCGGCGGAGGTGTCTTCAGGTGGTTCCGAGGAGATGGAGCGACTGAAGAAGTCGTTCGCACAGGACCAAGCTGCCCGCAAGATTCTCGAATCTGCCGGCGACCCTGCGGAGGTGCTTGCAAGCCTGCGCGCCCTGGCTGGCGAAACAGGCGCGGCTGTCTGCGGCTACCTTGATCTGGTCGGCAACCGCCTGATCGATGGCTTTGACATCGCCGAGCCCACCGCAATTGAACTGCCCGATGCGCTCCTCAGAGCCATCCGGACTGCCGTCTCCGGAGAAGCTCAAGACGTGTCGGAGGTTGATGCACGCATTGCCGAAGTCCGTGCCATGGTTGCTGACGCGCACCGTGGCGAGTTCGACGGGCTGCTCGGCGAGGCCCGCCTGACCTATCGTCTCCGCGACGAGCGCGGCGTCTACAGCGACATCTGGGCCGCGGGCATCATGCGGCGCGCCGCGCTTGCAGCGGGCCGGCGTGTCGCGCACCGTGATCGTCTCGCCGATCCCCATCTCATGCTGGACGCAAGCCTCGATGAAATGTGCGCTCTGGTGGCCGGGACTGGCGGTCCACCCGCAGACGAGCTTGTCAGCCGCGCCGCATACCGCGCGGCCTACACCGCCAAAGATGTGCCGGCATCACTTGGCCCGCCCGCGCCCCCTCCGCCCGACCTCGCGGCGTTGCCCCCATCGGTCGGCCGTGTGATGCGCGCGATGTTCATCGGCCTTGGGCACGTCTTCGGTAGTTCTCAGGCACAGAACGAAGAAAGAATCCTGTACGGAATTGCGGCGAGCAAGGGTGTTTACGAAGGACCCGCCCGCCGCGTCTCCGGTCCCTCGGAGTTCGGGCAAATCGTCAAGGGCGACGTGCTGGTGACGGAGTCGACGACCGAAGCCTTCAACATTCTCCTCCCGTTGCTCGGCGGGATCGTCACCGACAATGGCGGCCTGCTTTCGCATGCGGCGATCGTCGCGCGCGAATACGGCATCCCCGGAGTCGTTGGCACGCGCGAGGCGACGGAACGAATCGCCAATGGCGTTTTCGTTCGTGTGGACGGTGATACGGGCGAGGTCACGGTGCTCGGGTGAAGAAGGTCGTTCCTTTCAAAAAGGCCCGCGAAACATCGTTCTTTGGGTCAAAGGCCGTAGGACTCGGCGATGCCGTCCGACAGGGCCTGCCGGTCCCCCCCGGCGTGGCGCTATCGGGTGACCTGGTCGAGGCGGTTGCCTCGGGTGACGAAAAGGCGATCGAAAAAGTGATGAAGGCGGTCGCTGGCTTGTCGGCGCCGTTCGCTGTCCGCTCGTCCGCAGTCGATGAGGATGGCGCAGCGGCAAGTTTCGCCGGGCAGCATTTGACGGTGCTCAATGTCTATTCGGCGGCCGACGTGCCCGCCGCCATCCGGGAAGTCTGGTGGTCGGCGAATTCGGATGCGGCCATCACCTATCGTCAGCGGGTTGGCTTGTTCACGCGGCCGAGCGTTGGCGTCGTCGTGCAGACGCTGCTTAACCCCGATGCCGCCGGCGTCATGTTCACGGAGCATCCCGTCACCGGCGCCGACGAGCGCTTGATAGAAGCCAGTTGGGGATTAGGTGAGGCCGTGGTGGCCGGCCTCGTTATACCCGATCACTTCCGCCTCGATCGCTCCGGTCGGGTGCTGGAACGCAAGGCCGGGCGCAAGCGCATTGCGGTCCGCTCGCTCCCGAACGGAGGCACCTTCGAGCAGCAAGTGCCCCCCGCGCAGGTGACTCAGATCTGTCTCGGCGACGCTCAACTCGCAGCGCTGGGCGAACTCGCCCTTCAGTGCGAGAAAGTCTACGGCCCGCGCCGCGACATAGAATGGGCCTTTCAGCAAGGGACAATTTACCTGCTGCAATGTCGCGCCGTCACCACCGGGAAGGCGCGCAGCGAGATACCCGATCCAGGTCCGCGGCAGCAAAACCCCGTCGCTTCTCTTCAGCGCGTCGAGCTCTTCGCCGGAATGGATCGCAGGCAGTCCGAGCAAATCGCGCGCCTGCTCAAGGAGCGTCGGTTTGCGAAGGGCGAGACCGTCATCATGGAAGGCTCGGGGGGCGCTGCCTTCTTCATCATAGAATCCGGAGAGGCCAACGTTTCGAGCAAAGGAGTCAACCTCGCTACGCTCGGCCGCGGCCAGTACTTCGGCGAGGTCGCCTTGATCGATGGCGGTCCTCGTTCGGCTACGGTGACTGCCGCGACCGACCTTGTTTGTTACGCGCTCACCTTCTGGGAATTCCGTCCACTTGTCGAAAGGAACGGAACCATTGGATGGAGATTATTGCAGGCGTTGGCGAAGCAGTTACGCGACGCTGTCAGCGCCGGACAGAAAATCTCTTGAGCAACGATGATGCGAGAACCAAATAACTAGGGTCAGAACTCATTAATCTTTCTGCGCCGACAATACGATCCTGATTCGTTTTTGGAAGGGGATTGGGATCATGCGCAGGAGCTTATTTTGGCTGAGCGATGAGCAGTGGGTGTAAATCGGCGCGGGGTCCCGATGCCGATCGGCGCGTTAAGCTATTGATCCAATTTGCGGTGGAGGGGTCACACTCGGGTGCTTATTCACACTTAAACCTTGCCCATCGCTACTTGCGATCGGAGCAAAGCTGCACTTGTCGCAGTCCGCGGCGCTATACCGGCATGAGACATTTCCCAATGCCTTAGTCTCGACTCCCATGCGTCGTTCCCCGCACCGCGTCCCGCGCGGCGGGCGTCCGGACTGCCACGCGATGGCGATTCCACGACCGTTTCCACGCCTGCTTCCACAGGCCCATAGGCGACGGGATGTTATCGATGAGCCGACCGGATGCGGCAAGCGCCGGGTCCATTCTCGCTCAACATCAAAAGGAGAACGAACTATGCCCCTCATCGAAGTTCATCTGATCGAGAACGTTTTCGACTCCGCGCGGAAGAAACAGATGATTGAGAAACTCACAGATGCAATGGTCAGCATCGAAGGCGAGAATTTGCGCAGCGTTACCTGGGTGAAAATTTCGGAGGTTACCAGCGGCGAATGGGGCATCGGCGGTCAGCCGCTAACGACTGAAGCGGTGAAGGCGCTTGCCACGGGCAAAAAAGCCGCCTGACGACTATCCGTATCCGGAAAGCGGTCTGGTCGGCATCGAGCCATGCCGACATCGGGCTGCAGCAGCCGTCCGCTGCGCACACCGAAAACGCAGCGGGCGCTACGCCATGCCGATTTTTCCTGCAGCCTGGCGGAAAAGCGCCGCAGCGTCGGCGGAGAACTGGAAGGCGTTCAGATATTCCTCAATGGAAAACCGAGGCTGCGCCCGGCGGATTGCCTCGGCGTAAGTACGTGCTTGCTCGATTCTGCCGGCGAGAACGTGGCAGAATGCAGCGATCGCGAGGATCAAGATATGGGCGTTTGGCTGCGCCGCCGCCTTGACCGACCATGCCGCTGCCTCGTCGAACTGTCCGAGCCGCACATGGGCCATCGCCTTGCTTCCCAGCATGCCAAACAGAAGCGGATCGAAGGGGCTCAGCAGGCGCGAGTAGTCGGCGGCCTCGATCGCCGCACGCGGATCGCCCGACTGTGAATGTACGAAAGCGAGGGTGTAGTGGCCGAGCGCGAAGTTCGGACTAAGGTTCACGGTCTGCTGCAACTCACCGACCGCTTCGTCGTGGCTGCCCTTGAGCCAAAGTGCCCGTCCCATTGCCCAATGCGCCGCGGGATCGTGTTCGTCGACGATCAGCCCGCGCCCTGCGGCCTCCAGGGCATGGGTCATGTGACGTTTGCGATCGCCCCAATGTTGGAATGCGCTTTGCCAATGTGTGAACGAAAGGCCTGCATGGGCACGGGCAAAGGTGGGATCGAGTCGCACAGCCATCTCGAAAAACCGCCGGGCCGCCTCGTTCTCCGTCTCGGTGAAACGGTACATGTGCCAGAGGCCGCGGTGATAGGCTTGCCAAGCGTCCAGCGAGTCGGGCGGCCTCAGCACGGCGCGGTTACGCTCGACCGCTTCGATCTCGCTCGCGATCGACGCGACAATCCGGTCGCTGATGTCATTCAGGATCGAAAAGACATCGTTCTGCCTGCAATCGAAATCCTCCGCCCAAAAGATTCTCGCCGTGGTGGTCTCGATCAATTCCACGCTCACGCCGAGTCGACCCTGCCGCCGCCGCACGGATCCGCTGGCGACGTAGTCGACGTTGAGCCGCCGGCCGGCTTGTTCGGGGCCTACCTGTCGAAACCCAAGAGCGAAGACCGATCCCTCGGCGATAACGAAGAAGCTCCGCAGCTTGGCGAGGCGGGTAATCGTGTCATGCGTGAGGCCGTCGGCTGTCTCGCCTGTGCCTTCCCGCCGGTCCGGCAGCGCGTGGAAGGGCATCACCGCCAGCGAGGGGCGGCGCGCCGCTTTCGAACCGATCTCGGCCCCAGCGCGAGGCGCCGGTGTTGCCGATACCGCAACGGCTCCAACCGAAACCGTTGCCGATCGCGTGTTGGATGCCTCTTGCCACGTCTTACGGATCGGCTCGAAATCAAGACCCTCGGCCTCATAGAGTCGCGCCGCGGCTGCCAGGTGCCGCTTGAACGCGTCCACGCGACCGCGCCCGGCGAGGCAGCGCAGAAGTTCGATCTGTGCCCTGTCATCGAACGGCGCGACCTCGACCCATTTCTCGAGCGCGGCGAGCCTCTTGTCGGAATCCGCTGGGAGGCTCGCGACAAGCTGTTGAAGAAGCGTGACACGAAAGGCGGCATATCGACTTTGCTGCCCGGTTAGCCATAGGTTGAATTCGGGACAGCGCTCGATGACAAGCCCTTCGAGTAGTTCGCCAGTATAGAGCTCACTGAGCGCTTGCAATTGCTCGGCCCCCAGCGTCTCGATCGCGCCATCGAGAGCGGAGGCGACCTCCGCCGCGTCCACGAACCAGCCGTCGAGCCGCAGTGCAACGGTATCGCCCGACGTGACGACGATGTTTCCGGCGGCGTCTCCCAACAGGCCTCTTAGCTTGCTGAGGCACCACCGAAGCTCGCCCCTGGGATCATTGGCTGCCTCGTCCCACAGCAACTCGCAGAGCCGGCTGCGCCGTGCCGGGCGCTGCGTCAGTGCGAGATAGGCGAGCAGGCCACACGTCTTGCGAGAGGCCGGCAATTCCAGCGGCGCGCCCCCGCGCTCGATCGCCAACGGTCCCAGCATGCGGAGCCGAACGCCATCGGGCTTGCGATGGCCTTCCAGCGAATTGCATTTCATAACCATTTCCACGGTCGTTCCAACGGCAGCGGACCCTAAAACCTTGTATCATTGAATTTATTCGGCCACATCTGGCATCGCGCCGGATGTATCGCCTGTCAAACAGGAGCACGAAAATGCCGGCTGCAACAGCCATCAGAACGACGCGGGGCCGCGGTCGCCTATTCGACAGCATTCTCGATACCGTTGGCGACACCCCGGTGATCCGGGTCAATAATCTTGGAGTAGAAGGCAGGACAATCTACACGAAGGCGGAATTCTTCAACCCGGCGTCGTCAGTGAAGGATCGGCTCGCGCTCAACATTATTGAGGCTGCAGAGCGTGCCGGCGTTCTCAAGCCCGGCCAGACGGTGGTCGAGGCGACCAGCGGCAATACCGGCATCGGCCTCGCCATGGTCTGCGCTCAAAAGGGCTATCCGCTGGTGGTAACGATGGCCGACAGCTTCTCGGTCGAACGGCGCAAGCTGATGCGCATGCTGGGCGCCAAGGTGGTACTGACGCCGCGGGCCCAGAAAGGCATTGGCATGTACCAGAAGGCGGCTGAATTGGCCGCGAGCCACGGCTGGTTTCTCGCCAGACAATTCGAAACCGAGGCCAATGCTGACATCCACGAGACCACGACTGGCCGAGAAATCATCAATGACTTTGCTGGCCAGCGCCTCGACGTCTTCGTCACCGGCTACGGCACCGGTGGAACAGTCACCGGCGTCGCGCGTGTGCTCAGGCGTGAGCGACCCGAGACTCGCATCGTGTTGTGCGAACCTGCCAACGCCCAGCTGGTCGGAAGCGGGGTCGCACAACAGCGAACCGCCAGGGGGGCGCCGGCCGCCAGCCATCCGGCGTGGGAGTCGCATCCGATCCAGGGCTGGACGCCGGACTTCATTCCTGCCGTGCTGCAAGAGGCCATCGATAAGAAATCTTGCGATGAGGTTGTGCCCGTCACAGGCGCCGAAGGCATGGACTGGTGCAGGCAGCTTGCCCAGAAGGAAGGCATCTTCACTGGAATATCTGGCGGATCGACCTTCGCGGTCGCGCGCCGAGTAGCGCAACATGCACCGGCCGGCTCGACTATCCTGTGCATGTTGCCGGACACCGGAGAACGCTATTTGAGCACGCCGCTGTTCGATTCCATTCAGGCCGACATGAACGAGGAAGAACTCGCGGTGTCGCATTCGACCCCAAGTTGCCAGTTCGCGGCTGCCTGAGACCTTGGCGATGATGCAAAGCCTGCCCAACCGATCGGCCAACGCCGTTGAGGAAACGCTCGACCCTGAAGATTGGAGTGACGCGCAAACGGTCGCTCACCAGGCCGTCGACGAGGCGATCGCCTATCTCCGCGATATTCGCGATCGTCCGGTCTGGCAGAACATGCCGGACAAGGTCAGGAGGACCTTCCAGGCACCGCTGCCGCATTCTCCAACGCCGCTTTCGGATGTCTATCGCGAGGTCACCGCAACGGTGATGCCCTACCCGATGGGCAACATCCATCCGCGCTTCTGGGCCTGGTACATGGGGTCCAGCAACTTTACCGGCGCGCTGGCCGACTTTCTGGCCGCGATCCAGGGATCCAACCTTGGCGGCGGCAATCACGCCGCCGCACGGATGGACGAGCAGGCCGTCGACTGGTGCAAGCAGATGATCGGCTTTCCGGCTTCGACCAGCGGCTCGCTGGTCAGCGGCGGATCAATGGCCAATACTGTGGCCCTGATCGTCGCGCGGAATGTCAAGGCGGGCGTCAACGTACGCGAACGGGGCGTCGCAGCGATCGAGAGGCCGATGCGGTTCTATGCGTCGGACCAGCTCCACAGCTGCCATCGCAAGGCCATCGAGGCGATCGGCCTCGGCAACGGCGCGCTTCAACGTATCCCGACCCGCGACGATCTCCGCCTCGACCTGCAGGCACTCGGCGCGGCCATCGCTCGCGACCGTGCCGCCGGTTTTCAACCGGCATGCGTGATTGGCAATGCCGGCACGGTCAACACCGGGGCGATCGACGACCTTCAGGCGATCGCCGATTTGGCGGCGCAGGAGGACCTCTGGTTCCACGTCGATGGATGCATCGGGGCGCTGATCGCTATCGCGCCCGACAACCGCCATCGCGTTCGCGGCCTGGAGCGCGCCGATTCCGTCGCGCTTGATCCTCACAAATGGCTGCATGCGCCTTTCGAAGTCGGATGCGTTCTGGTTCGCGACGCGGCCGCCCATCTGGCGAGCTTTTCCGTGGAGCAGGAATATCTGGGAAGGACACCGCGCGGGCTCGCTTCTGCGGACTGGCTTTATGAATATGGTCTGCAAACCAGCCGGGGATTTCGCGCCCTGAAAGTCTGGATGGCGCTCAAGCAGCACGGCGTCGAAAAATTCGGGCGACTCATCGATCAGAATATCGCTCAAGGTCACTATCTCGATAGATTGATCGCCTCAGAGCCGCTGCTCGAAATTGTAGCCCAGACCACCATCAACATCGTTTGCTTCCGCTATCGCGCGCCTGGCCTCGACGAAGAGGCCGTCAAGAACCTCAATGCCGAAATCATGATGCGGCTCCAGGAGGACGGCACTGCCGCCATCTCGGACACGACTGTCCATGGCAGGCACTGCTTGCGGGTCGCGATCAACAACCATCGCACGCGACGCTCCGATCTTGAGCTGCTGGTGCGAGAGGTTGTTCGCCTCGGGCGGCAAATCACCCGTGTAGGATAAAAGGAGGGGTAGCAAGCGCGTGCTGGGGCGACCAATGAGCGGAATTGTTGCCTTGCCCGGCATCGCGAAGCAGAGAGATCTACCATTGCGAGGAGCTGACCATGGATATTGGCGAGTGGCTTCGAAGCATCGAGCTCGGGCAATACGAAGCCACCTTTCGCGAAAATGAGATCGACGAGGGGATCGTTCGGAGCCTGACGGCGGACGATCTCAAGGATCTTGGCGTCACCCTGGTCGGACATCGTCGTAGGATTCTGGCCGCGATTGCTGAACTGTCGGCGCTGGCTGCACCTGTCCCCGCGGTTGCGTGCACTGACGACCGGCCACCGGTAGCGGAATCATTTCAGGCCGCGGCCGAGCGCCGCCAACTGACTGTTCTATTCTGCGATCTCGCCGGATCGACGGCAATGTCTGCTCGCCTCGACCCGGAGGACATGCGCGAGATCATTCGGGCCTATCAGGACGCGTGCACCGGTGTGGTTGCACGCTACGACGGCTTCGTCGCAAAGTTCATGGGCGACGGCGTGCTCGCTTATTTCGGATTCCCTCGCGCCCACGAAGACGACGCCGAACGGGCTGTGCGGGCTGGACTGGATTTGACCGAAGCCGTCGCAAATCTTCGGACGCCCAATGGTGAAATCCTGCAGACCCGCATCGGTGTCGCGACCGGCATCGTCGTCGTCGGAGATCTCGTCGGCGAGGGATCTGCGCAGGAGCAAGCGGTTATCGGCGATACGCCCAATCTGGCGGCGCGCCTGCAAACGCGCGCCGAGCCAGGTAGTGTCCTGATCGCGGAGCAGACACGTCGGCTACTCGGCGACGCATTCGAGTTGAAGCCGCTAGATTTGCAAGACCTCAAGGGGTTAGAGGCCTCGGTCCGTGCCTGGGCGGTCTTGCGCGAGGCCGAGACCGAGACGCGCTTCGAAGCGTCGCGATCAAACCGAATGACTCCGTTCGTCGGACGCGAGCCCGAGGTCGGGTTGCTGATCGAGCGATGGCGGGACGCATGCGCGGGCGAAGGCAAGGTCGCGTTGCTCTCGGGCGAGCCGGGCATTGGTAAGTCGCGCATTCTGGCCGCCTTGCGCGAACGGATCGCCGACGAGCCACATCTCGTGATCCGTTATCAATGCTCTCCGCATCACGTAAACGATGCTTTCTATCCGATTGTCAGCAACATTTGGCGCGGCTGCGAATTTGGCAATGAAGAACCTCCGGCGGCGCGACTTGAAAAGCTTGAGGCGATGGCTCATCGTTCGCGGCTCGAGCCGATGGAGATCGTTCCGTTTGTGGCGTCGCTCTGTTCGGTTCCGCTCGAAGGACGCTACGCGCAGCCCGGGATGGCGCCTGCCGAACAGAAGGAGCGTTTGATCGGCGCGCTGCTTGCGCTCTTTCAGGGTTTGACTAGGGAGGCGCCGGTGCTCGCGTTATTGGAAGACGCGCACTGGACCGACCCCTCATCGCTCGAGTTGTTTAATCGTCTTGTCGATCGGATACCAAGACTGCGGGCGTTCCTCATCGTTACGTTTCGGCCGGAATTCGTGCCGCCGTGGGCGGCCCAAGCGCACGTCCAGTCATTGGCGCTAAGCCGGTTCGGGCGGCGGCACGCCCTTGCCTTGATTGATCGAGTCGCCGGCGGCAAGGCGCTGCCGGCCGAGGTTTTGGAGCAGATCGTCGCCAAGACCGATGGCGTGCCGCTTTTTGTGGAGGAATTGACAAAGACCGTGCTGGAGTCCGGCCTGATGCGTGAAGACAACGGGGCCTACGTGCTCGCCTCCGTGTTTACGCCGCTCACGATTCCCTCGACCCTGCAGGACTCCCTCATGGCGCGGCTCGATCGTTTGGCTCCGATCAAGGAAATCGCGCAAATCGGCGCGACGATCGGCCGCGAGTTCCCCTTTGACCTTTTGCAGGAGGTATCGCCGATCCGCGGCGTCGCGCTCCAGGACGCGCTCGCCCAGCTCGTAGCCGCTGGACTGGTCTTCGGCCACCGGACGTCGTCAGAGGTGACCTATACGTTTAAGCACGCCCTTGTGCAGGAGACGGCCTACGCGACGCTTCTCAAGGGCCGCAGGCACCAGCTGCATCAACGGATCGCCGAAAGCCTTCGCGATCGATTCCCGGGAAGGGCCGACCGTGAGCCCGGGATTGTCGCACATCACTTCACGCGGGCGGGGTTGCCGAAGACGGCGATCGAGTGGTGGGGCCGTGCCGGCACACAGGCGATGCGCCGCTTCGCCAATGACGAGGCTGCTCTAAGTTATGCCAACGGTCTGAACCTGATGGCTGAGCTGCCGCCGAGCGAAGAGCTAGATCGACAGCAGCTGGCGTTCCGTCTCGCACTTGGACCGGCACTGCTCGCGGCGCGAGGCTATGCATCCGAAGAGGTCGAGCGCAATTACCAGGAAGCAGGCCGGCTCGCTGCGGCTTTGTCCGACCGGGAGGCTGTATTCACGAGCGCCCGCGGGCAATGGCATTATCTTTATGATCGTAGCGAACTCGATCGCGCGTTGGCGCTTGCCGAGCGGCTATGCGCAATCGGGACAGAGGATTCGAGCACTGAGAAGAGCTGCCTCGCGTTCCGTGCCGCCGGTTCGACTCTCATGAGCAAGGGCGAATTTGTCCGTGCTATCGAGGCGTTTGAACGTGTCATCACACTCGGCAGCCAAGCGCCGCTTGGCACTTGTTTTGCTCATCATGGCGAGGAGCCGCACATCGTTGCGCTGCAATACAAAGGGCTATCGCTCGCGGTTCGGGGTTATGCCGATGCCGGTCTTGCATCAGCGCAGGCGGCGCTATCACTGGCAAAAACCTTAAGCTTTCCCTTGATGGTGGCCTTCGCTTCGACTGCTGTCGGCATGGTGTTGATGCTCCGTCGCGATTACCAACCCTGCGCCGCTCTGGTCCGGCAGCAGATCGAGTTCTGCTCGGAGCAAGGTTTCGTTTTCTGGTCAGCCGCCCACGAAATCCTTCATGGCGCTTCGCAGGCCTGTCTCGACAAAGATCCGCAGGGCATTACCCAGTTAGAGCGGGGCATCCAAAGCTGGAAGAAAACCGGTGCCACACTGCACATTCCAACTTGGTCGTCCTATCTCGCCGAGGCCGCGCTATGCGTCGGCGATCTCGATTGCGCGGAAAAGGCTGTTTTGAGCGGGATCGACACCTCCGAGGAACGCGGCGACGCCTTCGCGCTAGCCGAGTTGAAAAGGCTCGCCGGGCACGTGCTTCTGAGGCAGGATCGTCACGATGAGGCTCGTCGCGCATTCGAATCGGCCGTGCAAATCGCCAACCGACAGGAAGCTGGACTGTATCTGCTGCGAGCCGGTCGCGATCTGGCGAGGCTAGTCGCCGATCACGGCGAGGCCAGCGTCGCCCGGAACATTTTGTCGCCGATAATTGAGAGGATCACGGAACACAGGACGACCGGCCTGGATTTCCTGGAAGCCTCGTCGCTGCTTTCAAGGTTGTCGGGAGCCGGCGCGGCTGCTCTTTCGCGCTCGTAGACTGAGAATCGCCTTGACCTTTGTCCCCCTCGTCGGCGCACAAGGCTGGCTCGTAAGCGCCCAAACTCATTCCACGTTTAGGCGCGCCGCCGCAATGTTGGGCGCCAAATAAAGTGCACCCCCGGACGGGACGGAAATTCAAGGGTTTGGGCAGTACTTAGATGAGCAATATGGATTCCATGAAAAGACTGGGACGCCAGTTTTCGCCCGTAGCTCGAACGGTAGGTTTCGATCTAGGAAGTTCGAAAATACTTTGTCTTTCAACGGGGATTGACTGACACTCTCTCCGCCGCAGTGCTGTTCTTCCTCGTCGCTGATCGTTCGAACCGACAGCGAAAAAAGGAGCACCGCTACAAAGGCTGTAGCGACTAGTTCCGCGCTGTTACCCCTAGTCACCGCGCAAACCGTAGCTTTTGAGCGTGGGGTCGGAGGACGGATTTCGCGATACTGCGAAAGCGGCGGCCGATCAAATATTTCCGTGTGCCTCCGACGACCGTACTGTAATCAGGGTCTCTCGCAAGCATGTCCAATCGCGCGACGACATACGCTGTCGTGCGAAACAGGAAATACTTCCTTCATTTCGATGTAGGCCGCTGCGACAATAGCGATGCCCAAACAACTGAGCTCTGCATTTCAAAGAGCGTTGATGACAGGTCGATCGCAACCTGAAATTACACCCGAAACTCCGCTTCGCCTTGCTGATGCCGTGAAGATCGCATTTCCTATGGGCGGGATGACGGTCGCGGGTCTGCGACGTGAGCGCGATCGTAACCGATTGGTTATTGAGAAGATTGCCGGCAAGGAATTTACTACGCTGGCTCACATTGAACGGATGCGAGAGCTATGCCGCGACGAAGCAAGGGTGCTAGGCTCCAGCTTAAGGCGCCCCGCCGAGATAAGAGCGGAAAGATTACCCACCAGGCAACCTGGATCATCAGAGACAACGGACGCGACGTCAGCACAGGCTGCGCTGCAGATGAGATTGCGGCCGCGGAGAGAAAGCTAGAGGACTATATAGCGTCCAAATATACGCCCAAGCGGCGAGTGCGGTACATCGACGACATTCCGATCGCGGACGTTCTCTCGATTTACTTGGATGCGCAGCTAGAAAAGTTTCGCGATCGCTTCAAAGTCGATAGCGAAAGCGAAGACACCATCCCCGCCATACGGAAATTTAAGAAGCGCATCGAGCGACTCAACGCGTGGTGGGGTGCAAAGATGCTCGGCGAGGTGAACGGAGAGGCGTGTCGCTCTTATAGGAAGAAACGACGCAACCGAGGCGGCGCCAGGCGAGACCTAGAAGATTTACGCGCGGCCATTGGCCATCATGCTGCCGAAGGTTATCACCGTGAAATCGTCAAGGTTCCGCTGCCGGAAAGAGGCGAGCCGCGCGACAAATGGTTGACGCGTAGTGATGCGGCCAAATTGATCTGGGCCTGCTGGCGGTACCGCGAAATGCAGAAGAGATCACGTCGGCCGACCGACGATGTGAAGGCTCCGACAGCGAAGCGCCCGCTTCGACATCTTGCTCGCTTCATCTTGCTCGGGATCTACAGCGGGACACGCGCGGGAGCGATCGCATCCGCATCGCCTATTCCGGCGGTCGGCCGCTCTTTTGTCGATCTCGAGCGCGGCCGTTACTATCGGCGCCAGCAGGGCAGCGCGAAGACGAACAAGCGTCAACCGACGGTCCCAATTCCGTTGCGTCTACTCGCGCATCTGCGGCGTTGGCACCGGATCGATCCAGAGGCAAAGCACTTCGTCGAGTTCAATGGGAAGCCGGTAAGTTCAGTCAAAACGGCGTTCAAGAGCGCCGTCAGGCTCGCCGGGCTCGGTCCCGGTATATCGCCTCACACGTTGCGGCACACAGCCGCGACTTGGTTGATGCAGAAGGGCGCGGACCCGTGGCAGGCCGCCGGCTTTCTCGGAATGTCACTCGAGGTTCTGCTCAACACCTACGGCCACCATCACCCTGACTATTTGTCGGATGCAGTCGAGAAAATCGCGATGCGTACTCCCGGCCACGAACGAAACGCGCACGTATCTGGTGCGGTTTCTGGTGCGGTCATCCCGCTGAGGCGAGATGATTCCTGACTAAGCAATTGATTTGACTGGTGGGCCCGGGAGGACTCGAACCTCCAACCAGACCGTTATGAGCGGCCGGCTCTAACCATTGAGCTACAGGCCCCGCCGCGAACGGCCGCTTTTGGCGGCAGGCAACGGTGCTTCAGACCCCTTACAATGCGGCTGGCGTTCGGGCAATGCCGCGTTGCTGTGAGAGGCGAAAAGCCGGGCCTCGTCGTGTTTTCTGAATTTCAGAAATTTTGCTTGACGGCGGGGTAGAAGCAGTAGTATTGAGTCGCGGTCCCGTCCCACCAGAGGGGCGGCTCGCGATCGTCACGAACGCGGGACGGGATGCGGTGGACGCGAGGTGCGCTTCTGACGAGGGCGCAACTTGCGGACGGCGAAGTCGTGTGGTCCTGACATCCCGACGCTGATGTCAAGCTCGTGAGCGATGATCTTGCGGGCGATGGTGGCAAAAAAGCCCGGTCACCAGGGAGAGCGCGCTATAAGCCGTAAAACCATTGCGCGGGGAATGCCGGGTGTTTCCGGTGTGACCGTGGTGACTACACTCGTATGCTACCTTTCATTTGCATGCGAGGCTGCGGGCGCATCGCGCGCCCGGCATTCCCTGCGCCCTCTGAATTCAGAGAGTGGGACGTTATTGGCAAAACTCGCGCGGGTCGCGCGGCGAGATCGCGAAAGTATGTCCTGACGTCATTGCGAGCCAACGGGTCGCGCGAACGCGCGCCCGATGACAGGCTCCGCGACGCAATCCACTCTTCCGTTCTCGTTGCGCGATGGATTGCTTCGTCGCTTACGCTCCTCGCAATGACGGACATGGAGCAGTGCCACACGTAATGTCGACTCTAATCCACCGAGGCGCCGGAAAACTCCACCACCTTGCGCCATTTCTCGGTCTCGTCGGCAACGAGCTTGCCGAACTCGGCCGGCGTCATCGGCTTGGGGATGCCGCCCATGACGGTGAGCCGTTCGGCCACCTTGGGATCCTTCAGCGCCTCGCCGACCGCCTTGTTGAGGATTTCCACGATCTGCGGTGGCGTGCCCTTCGGCGCCGAGATGCCGTAGAAGCCGACCGACTCGAATCCCGGCACCGTTTCGGCGATCGCGGGAATATCCGGCAGTCCGGGCCAGCGCTGCGGCGAGGTGACGCCGAGCGCGCGCACGGTGCCCGCACGGGACTGTTCGAGCGCGGAGGGAAGATTGTCGAAGATCAACTGCACTTTGTTGGAAATGATGTCCGGAAAAGCGATCGCCGAGCCGCGATAGGGCACATGCACCATGTTGACCCCGGTCATCGCCTTGAACAATTCGGCCGACATGTGCACCGAGGTGCCGTTACCGGAGGAAGCATAGGAAACCTTGCCCGGATTGGCCTTGCAGTAGTCGATGAACTCCTGGACGTTCTTGACCGGCATGGCGTTTGCGACCACCAGCAAGTTGGTCAATTGCATGATGCTCGCGACCGGTACGGTGTCGCGGATGAAGTCAAACGGCAAATGCTTGTAGAGCGAGGTCGAGATCGCGTTGTTGGGGCCGACGAACAGAAGCGTGTAGCCGTCGGGCGGCGAGTTGATCGCGGCGGCGGCGGCGATATTGCCGCCTGAGCCGGTGCGATTCTCCACCACGAATTGTTGACCGAAATGCTCCGACAGCCATTGGGCCATGATGCGCGCCACGACGTCGACCGGGCCGCCGGCGGAAAAACCGATCAGCCAGCGCACCGGGCGGTTCGGGTAGTCGGCCGCGGCGGCCGGCGCCGCGCCGCCCGCAAGACTTAAAAGGCAGATCATGCCGATGACAGCTGCGCGCAAAATTCCCATGAAAAGCCACTCCGACGCTACCGTTACCCGGTATGCTTTCATACAAACGGGGATTTGCCTACATTGCCTTTTGTCACGTGTTCTTGCATTGCTGCTTCGAAAAATGCGAGAGGATCGTCAATGTATATCGCGCGTGTGATTTGTGCCGGCGCACTGCTCGTGGCAGGCAGCGCTGCGGCGCAAGATGGAGCCAAGCCCATCCAAAAGACGGCGATCAGTCTAGGCACGGCGACGCCCGGCGGCGGCTTTCCGTTGTTCGGGAATACTTTCGCGCAAGTCATGAACGAGGCGGATCCCTCGCTTTCGATCGAGCCACGCAACACCAAGGGCAGCTACGAGAATATTCCGCTGCTCGAATCCGGCCAGCTCGATATTGCGCTTGTTGCCGGCGAACCCGCCTATGAAGCCTTCAAGGGCATCGGCCGGCCGGCCACGCGGCTGAAGATATTGACCGCGATGTATTCGAGCCCCGGAATGTTCGTGGTGCGGGCCGACAGTCCCTACAGGACCGTTCGCGATCTGGTCGGCCAACCGGTTGCCTTTGGCGCCAAGGGCTCCGGTCTTCCCGTGATGTCCCGCTTCATGCTCGACGGGCTCGGCCTCAAGCAGGACGAGGACTTCAAATCCGTCTATCTCGACCACGCCGGCGATGGACCGGCTATGGTGCTCGACGGGCGGGTCGCGGCCTTGTGGGGTGCGGGCATCGGCTGGCCCGGATTCACCACGTTGGCGGCAAGTCCCGGCGGTGCGCGGTTCATCGCGCCGGATGGGCAGGAGAGGGCGCGCATCATCGCCAAGCATGGCTTTCTCAAGCCCATGACGGTGCCGGCCGGCAGTTACCCGAACCAGACCGCGCCGATCGATTCGCTGGGGTCGTGGAGTTTTGTGCTGGCGCGCGCCGATCTTCCCGACGACATCGCCTACCACCTGGCGCGCACGCTGCACGGCGCCGAAAGCGCCCTGTGCAAGAAGCTCGCGCAGGCTTGCGAGACCACCGCCGCGAACACGGTTACGGCCGCGCCCGATGCGGCGATGATTCATCCCGGCGTGATGAAATATTTCCGCGAGATCGGCGTGGTGAAGTGACTTGTCACGCAGTATCGTGCCCCGGATGCGGCGCAGCACCATCAGCGCGTTTACGCGCGTCTACGACGCGCTATGGTGCTGCTCCGCTGATCCGGGGCCTATTTTTCCTACGGTCTCAATGGGTCCCGGCTCTGCGGAGCATCGCTGGCGCGCTGCACCGCGTCCCGGACACGTAGCCTTCGCGTGAAATTCACTTCTTCACCAAGGGACACGCCGGGTCGGGCGGGCCGAACGCGTCCTCGCCGGAGATCTTCGCCAGGATTTTGTAATAGTCCCATGGGTAGCGCGACTCTTGCGGCGTCTTGACCTGCACCAGCATCAAATCGTGAACCATCAGATTGTCCTCGCGCAAGCGGCCGTTGCGGGCGAAGAAATCCTCGATCGGTTTTTCCCGCATCTTGGCCGCGACCTTAAGCGGCTCATCGGTCCCGCTCTCCTTGACGGCGTTGAGATAGTTGATGACGGAGGAATAGACGCCGGCCTGCCACATCGTCGGCATCCGCTTCATCTTGGCAAAATAGCGGACCGACCAGTCGCGGGTCTTCTCGTCCATGTCCCAGTAGAACGAGGTCGTCAGCAACAGCCCCTGGGCCACTGGAAGGCCGAGCGCATCGATATCGGTGATCAGGGCGAGCAGGCCGGCCATCTGCTGGCCGCCCTTCAAGAGGCCGAATTCGCCGGCGGTCTTGATCTCGTTCATGTTGTTGGGCGGGCCGCCGGCGATGCCGATGATTTTCGCCTTCGACGCCTGGGCCTGCAGGATGAACGACGACACGTCGGGTGTCGCGAACGGCAGGCGAACCGAGCCGACCACCTTGCCGCCGTTCTTGACGATCACGGCGGAGGCGTCCCTTTCAAGGGAGTGGCCGAACGCATAATCGTCGGTGATGAAGAACCAGCTGTCGCCGCCGCGCTTGACCACCTCCCGCGCCGTGCCGACGGCAAGCGCGCGGGTGTCGAACACCCATTGGATCGCATAGGGAGAACAGAACTTGCCGTGAAAATCGGCGGTGCCGGTCGAATGCGCGATGAACATCCGCTTCCTTTCGTTGGCGATGTTCTGCACCGCAAGGCCGACCGCGGACACCGGCACGTCAACGATCAGGTCGACCTGTTCGGTGTCATACCAGCGCCGCGCGATGCCCGCGCCGATGTCCGGCTTGTCCTGATGATCGCCGACGATCACGCGGATCGGTTTGCCCAGAACCTTGCCGCCGAAATCTTCCACCGCCATCTCGGCGGCAGTCACCGAGCCTTGGCCGGTGGAGGTGGCGGCGGGTCCGTTCATGTCGGTGAGAACGCCGATCTTGACAACGTCGTCCGAAACCTGAGCGAGCGCAGGAGGTGACGACAACAGCGCGGCGAGGGCCAAGCCTAAGGGCATGCTTCTGGTGAACATCTCGCTCCTCCCATTACCTTTGGACCTTTGGCACATCGGTCCGGCCGGGAGCTTCCCCCGGCCGCCCATCTTTTTGCAATCATTCGGTGGATGCCGTCAACGCGGAGCAGAGCGGCCGGCTGGATATGCATCGCAGCATTTGGCTGTATATTTCGGGCCTTATTCAGTACATAGGCGGGCATGGTTCCAACCCAGCGTCTGCCGGCTTCGCTTACTCCGCTTGATGTGGCGCGCGCTGCGCTATTGCAGCGCGTCGCGCCGGTCGCGCCGGTCGAGCTTCCACTCGCGGACGCCCTGGGCTGTGTTGCCGCGGAGATGCCGCCGTTGAAGCAGCTTCCGCCGCGCGATGTCGCAGCTCTCGACGGCTGGGCATTGCGCGCCCGCGATCTCGTTGGCGCCTCGTCCTATTCGCCGCTGCCGCTATCAAAGCCGCCCGTCTGGGTCGACGCCGGCGATCCGATGCCTACAGAGTGCGACTGTGTGATCGATGCAGGCGGCGTCGATCAATCTGGCCCCCTCCTTCAAGCTCTGGTGGAGGCGACCCCGGGGCATGGCGTCCGCCGGACGGGCGGGGACATCGCCGAACCAAGTAAGTACCTCGCGCTGGGGCGGCAGCTTCGCCCACTCGATTTGTTGATCGCCCGGTCGGAGGGACTCGATACGTTCAGCGTGCGCCGCCCGCGATTACGCGTCGTCGATATTCCCGCAAGCTCAGGCCGAGCCGTGACGGCAACATTGATTTCGGAGAACGCGCGCGGGGCTGGTGCCGAGATCGTCGATGCCAAAGCCGAAGGACGCGATGTGACGTCGATCGCGAGTGCACTCGATTCTCGCGCATGCGATCTGCTGGTGACGATCGGCGGCACTGGGGTCGGTCGCAATGATGCAACCATCATGGCGCTTGCGAAATGCGGCGAGGTCATCGCGCACGGCATCGCACTGCAGCCAGGCCGCACCGCCGCGCTCGGCCGCATCGGCGACATCCCGGTCGTTGCGCTGCCGGGCGCGCCGGATGGAGCGCTTGCGGCGTGGTGGACGCTCGCGCTCCCGGTGCTGGACGTCTTGTCCGGACTTTGGCCGCGGCAACCTCTGACTCTGCCGCTGAAGCGCAAGGTTGCCTCAAGCGTCGGTATTACCGAACTGGTTCTGCTCGAGCAGATTGAGGACGCATGGATGCCGCTGGCGGTCGGCGAACTCTCGCTCGAGGCCATCGCACGGGCCGACGGATGGCTCGCCGTACCGGGCGCGAGCGAGGGCTTTGCTGCAGGCACGCCGGTGGGTGCATATATGTTGCGGGTGTAACTCGGACGTCTGAAATGACCAATGCGCCGTCGCCGAAAAGCAATGCGGATCAGGATCAGTTCCTGACCATCCTGTCGCGCGAGGACGCGCTGGCGCGGTTCGAAGCCGCGTTGTTTCCGCGCGCGGCGCTCGTCGAGGAGCGGCCGTTGGCGGCTGCGCTCAGCTATCCCCTGGCGCGCGACATCGTGGCCGACATCGATGTGCCGCCATTCGATCGCTCCAATGTCGACGGTTTTGCCGTGCGTTCCGCCGACCTTGCTTCGGCTTCCGAAGCAAGGTCGGTTCGTCTCGTGCTCAACGATGAAACCATTGCCTGCGGCACCGCGCCGATTAAACCGGTCCTGTCGGGCACGGCCACCTCGATTGCGACCGGCGGCCCATTGCCGCGCGGCGCTGATGCCATCGTCATGGTCGAGCATACCCAGCCGGCGGACGCCCGTGCGATCGAGGTTCGCCGTGCGGCTTCGCCCGGCCAGTTCGTGTCCTATGCTGGTTCCGACATCGCACGCGGCGAAGCGGTGCTGCGCGCTGGCACCGTGATCGGGTCGCGCGAGATCGGCATGTGCGCGGCCTGCGGGATCGCCAAAGTGCCGGTCGTGCGCCGGCCGCGCGTGACGGTGGTCTCGACCGGCGACGAACTAGCGCAGCCGGGCGAGCCGCTGCGCCCGGCCGCGATCTACGACACCAATGGCGCGATCGTCAGCGCCGCGATCAATGAGAACGGCGGCGAGGCGAATTTTGTCGGCGCCGTTGCCGACGATGAGGCCGAGCTCGAGGCCGCGATGCGCCGGGCGCTCGCCACCTCCGATATGCTGGTGTTGTCCGGCGGTACCTCGAAGGGCGCGGGCGATGTGTCCCACCGCATCATCTCCCGGCTTGGAAAGCCGGGCATCATCGCCCATGGCGTGGCGCTGAAACCCGGCAAGCCGCTGTGTCTTGCGGTCTGCGATTCCAAACCCGTCGTGATCCTGCCGGGATTTCCGACCTCGGCGATGTTCACCTTTCACGACATGATCGTGCCGGTGCTGCGGCGGATGGCGGGCCTGCCGCCGCGATCCGATGCGAAGGTTACGGCCAAAATCCCGGTGCGAATTGCTTCCGAACTCGGCCGCACCGAATTCGTCATGGTGTCGCTGGTCGAGGGCGCCGATGGATTGATTGCTTATCCCTCCGGCAAGGGTTCTGGCGCCATCACCTCGTTCGCGCAGGCCGACGGCTTTCTCAAGATCGATGCGCTGGCCGATCAGATGCCGGCAGGTGCGCGAGCCGAAGTGACGCTGTTCACGCCGCATGTGCGGGTGCCCGATCTGGTAATCCTCGGCAGCCATTGTACGGGGCTTGATCTCGTCACCGCGCCGCTCGCACGCGCCGGCCTTGTGGTGCGTTCGATCGCGGTCGGCAGCCTGGGCGGTCTTGCGGCGGCCAAGCGCGGCGAGTGCGATGTCGCGCCGATCCATCTGTTCGACGAAAGGTCCGAAACCTACAACACGCCGTTCCTCAGCGAAGGCCTGGAACTGGTGCCGGGCTGGCGGCGGATGCAGGGCATCGTTTTTCGTCCGGGCGATGCGCGCTTTGAAGGATTAAGCGCGGAGGCCGCCGTGCGCGCCGCGCTCGCCGATCCCGCCTGCATCATGGTCAACCGCAACCAGGGGGCGGGCACCCGCATCCTGATCGACCGGCTGTTGGGCGAAGCGCGCCCCGACGGCTACTGGAACCAGCCGCGCTCCCATAACGCGGTCGCTGCTGCCATTGCACAAGGGCGCGCCGATTGGGGCATGACGATCGCGCCGGTCGCCCGCGCCGCCGGCTTGAGCTTCATTCCGCTCGCCGAAGAGCATTACGATTTCGCGCTGGTGATTGCGCGCAAACAACGCCCGGCGGTAGGCGCGTTCCTCGACGCGCTGGCGTCGGAGGAGAGCCGCGTCGCGCTAGAGCGGGCAGGCTTTACCAAAGCGTAACCAGCGGGAAACGATGGCAAGGCCTCTCACAATCGCAATCATCGGCGCCGGCATGGGCGGGCTTGCGGCCGCGGCGGCGCTGCGCCGCGTGGGCATCGATGTCACGGTGTACGAACAGGCCGCGGAGTTTGCCAGGTTAGGCGCCGGCATTCAGATCGGCTGCAACGCCATGAAGGTCTTGCGCACGCTCGGACTTGAGCCGAGATTGCGCGCGCAGTCGTTCTATCCGCGCTCATGGAACAACAGGGACTGGCGAACCGGCGAAGTCAAATTTGACATGATCTTCGGGGAAAGCGCCGAGCGCAAGTTCGGCGCGCCCTATTTGTTGGCGCATCGCGGCGACCTGCACGCTGCGCTTGCCAGCGCCGTTCCGGCCGAATGCGTCAGGCTGAACCGCAAACTGGTCGGACTGGATGAGATCAGCGACGGCGTCCGATTGACCTTCGCCGATGGCGCGACCGCGGTTGGCGATGCCGTCATTGGCGCCGACGGCGTCCATTCGGCGGTGAGGGACATATTGTTCGGCGCCTCGCCGGTGAACTTCACCGGCCGCATCGCCTATCGGACGACCTATCCCGCCGCCCTTCTCGGCGGACAAAGGATCGATGACTGCACCAAATGGTGGGGAGAAGACCGCCACATCGTGATCTACTACGTCAAGCCGGACCGGAGCGAAGTCTACTTCGTCACCAGCCAGCCGGAGCCCGGTTTCAGAATCGAATCCTGGTCGGCGAAGGGCGACGTCGGGGAGTTGCGCGCGGCGTTTGCGGGCTTCGATCGGCAGGTCGAGAATGTGCTCGCGGCCTGCCCGGATGTGCACAAATGGGCGATCGTCGATCGCGATTCGCTTGCGCGTTGGGGGAATCGAAACGTCACGCTGCTCGGCGATGCCTGCCATCCGATGACGCCCTACATGGCGCAAGGCGCGGCGATGGCGATCGAAGACGCCGCGGTGTTGTCGCGTTGCCTCGAAGGCGTCGAGCGCGACGGGGTCGCCGATGCATTTCGCCGGTTTGAGGCGACGCGGCGGGAGCGCACCACGCGCGTGCAGCAGACGTCGCGAACCAATACCTGGCTGAAGGAAAAAACCGACACCGATTGGGTCTATTCCTACGATGCGTGGACCGTTCCCTTGGCGGCATAGAATTTTCCGGCACGCGGCGATGCGAGCGGACGTGTCCCGGACGCGGTGCAGCGTGCTCTTCACGGTGCACCGCAGAGCCGGGACCCACACCACGCTTAACCATGGGCCCCGGATCGGCAGCGCACCGCAAAGCTGCGCTGCGCAGCATCCGGGGCACGCGTTCAACCCCCATCCAACACCGCCAGCCGCTCGGCTTCCGCGATATCGTCCACGGTGTTGGCGTTGAAGAATGGATCGAGCGGCGCGGCCGGCCATGTCACGGTGGCGAGATTGTAGCGCGCGGTCCAGCGGTCGATCTTGCGGATGTCTTCGACAACCAGCGCGTGGCGAAGCTCCTCGCGCAAGGCAACGCTCCACAATCCGATCACCGGGTGCGACTGTCCGCCGGAGGCAGCGACCGCGAGCTGCGCGTTTTGTTCGATGCGGGCACGATGCAGGCGCGCGACGAGATCGCGGGGCAGAAACGGGCAATCCGCCGCCGCGCTCAGCACCCAGCTAACATCGGGCCTTTTCGCCGCCGCCCAGTCGAGGCCTGCGAGAATGCCGGCGAGCGGACCCGGAAAATCCGCCACCGAATCCGGAATCACAGGCAAGCCGAAACTTGCAAACCGCGCTGGATCGCCATTGGCGTTGAGGATAAGCCCGTCGCATTGCGGCGCAAGCCGCGCGATCACGCGTTCAAGAATCGTGCGGCCGCCGATCTGGCGCATCGGCTTGTCGCCGCCACCCATCCGCCGCGCCAGACCGCCGGCCAGCAACACACCAGGGGTCGCCGGAATTTCAGTCGTCACGCTCAGTGCCCTTGCGCTTGTGCCGCGCGGATTCTTCTTCGACGAAAGCGAGATTCTGATCGTAGACGATGCGCTCTTGGCCCGAGAGTGCGATGAAACGCTTGCCCCGGGCGCGGCCGACCAGCGTCAGTCCGACCTGCCGCGCCAGATCGACGCCCCAGGCGGTAAAGCCCGAGCGCGAAACCAGGATCGGAATCCCCATTCGCACCGTCTTGATGACCATTTCGGAAGTGAGCCGTCCCGTGGTGTAGAGAATTTTGTCGGCGGGATCGATGCCGTGGCGATAGATCCAGCCCGCAATCTTGTCGACCGCGTTATGGCGGCCGACATCCTCGGTGTAACAGACCGGCGTGCCCTCCTTGCACAGCACGCAGCCATGGATGGCGCCGGCTTCAAGATAAAGCGAGGGCATGGTGTTGATCGCGTGCGTGAGCTGGTAGAGCCAGGACGTGCGCAGTTCGGCCTTGGGCAGCGCGACGTTTTCCACGGCCTCCAGGAGATCGCCGAATGCGGTGCCCTGCGCGCAGCCGGAGGTCTGTGTGCGCTTCTTCAATTTCTGTTCGAAATTGGTGTGGTGCTCGGTGCGCACCACCACCACCTGCAGATCGTCGTAATACTCGACGCCGGTGACGACGTCGTCGTATTTCAGCATGTTCTGATTGAGCAGATAGCCGAGCGCGAGATATTCCGGGTAATCGCCGATCGTCATCATGGTGACGATCTCCTGCGCGTTCAGATAAAGCGTCAGCGGCCGTTCCACCGGAACGTTAATCTCGACGGCAGCACCGGTCTGGTCGGTCCCGGTGACGCGTTCGGTCAGCCGCGGATCCCCCGGGTTTGGCAGGATCAAGGGGGCGGGGGTTTCGTCGATCTTAGTCATATGCGCAGGTTAGCATGACAACGGCTGTTAGCCGATATAAAGCTTCTCCAGATATATAAGCGAATGGCCAAATCGTCATTGCGAGCGAAGCGAAGCAATCCATAAATGTGAGGGTGGCTGGATTGCTTCGTCGCTTTGCTCCTCGCAATGACGGCAAGGAGATCGGTTTCGGAGAGAGTAATGAAAGTGATTGGCCTGGCAGGATGGAGCGGCGCCGGCAAGACGACGCTGCTGGCGCGCGTCATCCCGCATTTTCGCAAAGAGGGGCTCCGCGTCTCCGTGATCAAGCACGCCCACCACAGCTTCGACGTGGACGTGCCGGGCAAGGATTCCTGGGTGCACCGGCAGTCGGGCGCCGAGGAGGTTTTGGTGTCTTCGGTCAATCGATGGGCATTGATGCACGAATTGCGCGGCGCGGCGGAGCCGCGGTTGCCGCAACTGCTCGGGAAAATGTCGCCGGTCGATCTCGTGGTCGTCGAAGGCTTCAAGTCCGAACCGCATCGCAAGATCGAGGTTTATCGGCAGGCCAATGGCAAGCCGCCATTGTTCCCCGACGATCCTGCCATTGCCGGGATTGCAACGGATGCGGCCGTTGAAACCGCGCTGCCGGTTGCCCATCTCGACGATATCCCCGCGGTGGCGGCGATGATGTGGAAGTACGCTATTCCCGTGGAAGACGTGCTGGCGGCGAGCGTCAGCGAGGCCTAAAGAGGCAGCATGGCGCAATTGTCCGACGATTGCTTTGCCTTCGGCGGACCGATGATGTCGGTCGATGAGGCGGTTGCGATCATTGCCACGCGCGTCAGCGCGGTTGACGAGATCGAAACCGTGCCGCTCGAAAAGGCCGATGGGCGCATCCTTGCCGGCGATCTCTCCGCTTCCCTCGCCCTGCCGCCATTCACCAATTCCGCCGTCGACGGTTATGCGGTGCGGAGCGATGACATACCGCAGCGTCATGAGGCTTCCTTCCCCGTCTCGGGGCGGATTCAGGCGGGCGCCTCGGCGCTGGCGCCGGTGAAGCCCGGCCACGCGGTGCGGATCTTTACCGGCGCGCCGATGCCGGAAGGGGCCGGCACCGTGTTCATGCAGGAAGACGTGCGCCTCGACGATGCCGGCAAGGTCATTCTCCCGGCGGGTCTGAAGCCCGGCGCCAATGTGCGCCCCGTCGGCGAAGATATCCCGCAAGGCTCCCTCACGCTCGCCAGGGGCCTGCGGCTGCGGCCGCAAGACGTGGCGCTGGCGGCGGCGTTTGGCCTGACGCGATTGGAGGTTCGCCGGCGCATCAGGGTCGCGGTGTTCTCGACCGGCAATGAGCTGGTTTCGCCGGGAAGCGAGCGCAAATCGGCGCAGCTGTTTGACTCCAACCGCTTCATGTTGATGGCGATGCTGGCGCGGCTCGGCGCTGAGGTCAGCGATCTCGGCATCTTGCGCGACGATCGCGCGGCACTGACGCGGGGTCTGAAGAAAGTAGCCGGCGCCCATGATTTGATTCTCACGAGCGGCGGCGTTTCCACCGGCGAGGAGGATCACGTCAAGGCCGCCGTCGAAGAGGCCGGCAAGCTCGTGCTGTGGCGGATGGCGATCAAGCCCGGGCGTCCCGTCGCCATGGGCATCATCGGCGGCACGCCATTGATCGGCTTGCCGGGAAATCCGGTGGCGAGCTTTGTCACCTTCGTCCATGTGGTGCGGCCGACCGTGCTGGCGTTGTCGGGCGCAAGGCCGCAGGCCTTGTTGGCGATACCGGTGCGCGCGGCGTTCACCTACAAGAAGAAGATCGGCCGCCGCGAATATGTGCGGGTCAATCTGCGCAAGACCGGCGACGGCAGTCTGGAGGCGGTAAAGTTTCCGCGGGAGGGCGCCGGGCTTTTGTCCTCGCTGGTCGATACCGACGGGCTGGTCGAGCTCGGCGAGCAAATCACGCAGGTGGCGGCGGGCCAGACGGTCGGATTTCTCAGCTACGCAAGCCTGATGTGAGACCGGCTCTCGGCCTTCGATGTTCGTTGACGATGCGGAATGCTTTCGCCATGGATGGACCATGACCACGACCATCCTCGACCTCACCGGCCTCAAATGTCCGTTGCCGGCGTTGAAGACGCGAAAGGCGCTCAAGGCGCTGTCGCCGGGCGATCGCCTGGAAGTCCATTGCACCGATCCATTGTCGGTCATCGATATCCCGGCGCTGATCCTGGAGACCGGTGACAAGGTCGAGATCGCCGAGCGCGGCGAGCAGCGGATCGTGTTTCTGATCGAGAAACAGATGGTCTGATTGGAAATTCAAATGATGCTTCGCCGATCGCGCGCAGGTAGCCGGGCCTCTATGAAACCGGGCCGATATCAGTAGCTCTCCTGAACCGCCGAACCGGCTATCGCTACCTTTTTCCTATCGACACCAGCGCTGGCTTCTGCCCCAATTCATCTTCTTGGTAAGGCCCGGGGCGTAGAATCGCGGCCGTCGTCCGGGAATTGTGCAGAGCAGCAAGGCGAGGGTTGGCGCGTCGCAGGGAATTTAGGGTATAGGGCAACAGGGATCGCGGACGGCAGACATGCCCGGCAGGGGCAGTCTGCAGGGGAGGAATGAATGACGACAATCAGTAGCGCGGGGACCATGACTGGTGCCGGACAGGGAATCCTCGATCGCGAACACACGATCGCAAAGGCCGGCTTCAATCGTTGGCTGGTGCCGCCGGCCGCGCTTTGCATTCACCTGTGCATCGGCATGGCCTATGGATTTTCGGTGTTCTGGCTGCCGCTGTCGCGCGCGATCGGCCTGACCTCGCCCAAGGCCTGCCCGGATATCTCGCTGGTGCAGGAGCTGTTCACCACCACCTGCGACTGGAAGGTGGCCAGTCTCGGCTGGATGTACACCCTGTTCTTCGTGCTGCTCGGCGTCTCGGCCGCGATCTGGGGCGGTTGGCTCGAGCGCGTCGGCCCGCGCAAGGCCGGCGTCGTCGCGGCGTGCTGCTGGGGTGGCGGCCTTCTGCTTGGCGCCATCGGCGTCTACATCCACCAGCTTTGGCTGCTTTGGCTTGGCTCTGGCGTGATTGGCGGTGTCGGCCTCGGCCTCGGTTATATCTCTCCGGTGTCGACGCTCGTGAAATGGTTTCCGGACCGTCGCGGCATGGCGACCGGCATGGCGATCATGGGTTTCGGCGGCGGCGCAATGATCGGCGCTCCCTTGGCGAATATCCTGATCAACTACTACAGGACTCCGACCTCGGTCGGTGTCTGGGAGACCTTCACCACCATGGGCGTGATCTATTTCGTGTTCATGATGATCGGCGCCTTCTCCTATCGCGTGTCGCCGGTTGGCTGGCAGCCGGAAGGCTGGACCCCTCCAGCCAAAGCCAATGCGATGATCTCGACCAACAATGTCCATCTCGACAACGCGCACAAGACGCCGCAGTTCTGGTTGATCTGGTGGGTGCTGTGTTTGAACGTTTCGGCCGGCATCGGCGTGATCGGCATGGCCTCACCGATGTTGCAGGAGATCTTCGCCGGCAAACTGATCGGAATGCCCAACCTGAACTTTGGCGCGCTTTCGGTCGAGCAGAGGACGATGATCGCGGGGATCGCGGCCGGCTTTGCCGGCTTGCTGTCACTGTTCAACATCGGCGGCCGTTTCTTCTGGGCGTCGCTGTCGGACTATATCGGCCGCAAGAACACCTACTATACGTTCTTCGTGCTGGGCATCGCGCTTTACGCGCTGGCGCCGACCTTCGCGGCGATGGGCTCGAAGCTGCTGTTCGTCAGTGCGTTCTGCATCATCCTGTCGATGTATGGCGGCGGCTTCGCCACGGTGCCGGCCTATCTCGCCGACATGTTCGGAACGCAGTTCGTGGGCGCCATTCACGGGCGCTTGCTGACGGCGTGGTCGACCGCGGGCATCATCGGCCCGGTCGTGGTCAACTATCTCCGGGAGTTCCAGCTCGCAGCCGGCGTGCCGCGCAATCAACTTTACAACACGACGATGTATATCCTTTGTGCGATGTTGATCGCTGGCCTGATCTGCAACTACCTGATCAAGCCGGTCGACCACAAATGGCACATGAGCGCTGACGAGGTCGCGAAGCTACAGGCGGCGAGCGCGAAAAGCGACGCCGCTATTCAACACGGCTCGTTCGGCATCGGCCTTGGCGGCCTTGATGTAAGGTCTGCGTTGTTCTGGGCCTTTGTCGGCATACCGCTCGCATGGGGTGTGTGGAAGACCTTGGAAAGCGCGGCCAAGATCCTCTGATCGCCGCTCCATCAACATCGCGGGACGCCCGGATTTGCGTCCCGCTCAATTGCTCTGCAATCATCAAAGAAACTACCTTGAGGGGATTCCCATGCTTCGCACGCTTACCTGTTTTTCCGCCGTGCTGCTCGTCGCAGGCAGCCTCCATGGCGCGTCGGCCCAGTCGTCGAAACCGGAACCCTCCGCCAAGTCTTCGAGAATGAAGCTGACCGCCGAGAAGCTGAGGGAGATGAAGGCCAAGTGGCAGGCGAACAAAGGCAAGCTCAGGGCCTGTCGCAAAGAGGTGAAGGCAAAGGGTCTGGCCGGCGACGACCGCTGGTTCTATATCGAAGACTGCATGGGAAAGACCTGAATACCTGCGGATTGCGGTAGCGGCCAATAAAGGGGCATGACAGCTTGGGCTGCGTGCCCCTTAAATGCTTATGAGGGTTGTGCAATTAGCCTTGGCATCTGGCATGCCACCGATTAGGATTACACCGCTGAGGCCAGTGACTAGACCCGGCAGAAACGAGACGTTTCGATGAGTCATGACGCGCAAAAAGTCCGCTCGTTCGAACATCCGGGCGAGGGACGCAGGCGGGCCAAATCGACGCCCAAGGGACGCCAGATCGATCCGACCGCCGCGCACGAGATTGAGCTCTTGCTCGGCGACCGGCCGCGGCGGCGCGATCTCCTCATCGAGTACCTGCATCTCATCCAGGACAAGTACCATCAGATTTCCGCGGGCCACCTCGCAGCGCTTGCCGACGAGATGAAGCTTGCCTTTGCCGAAGTGTTCGAGACCGCGACCTTCTACGCCCATTTCGACGTGGTGAAGGAAGGCGAGCCCGATATCGCGCCGCTGACCATCCGCGTCTGCGACTCGCTCACCTGCGCGATGATGGGCGGCGAAAAACTGCTGCTTGATTTGCAAAGCACCGCCGGCCCCGGCATTCGCGTGGTGCGCGCGCCCTGTGTCGGCCGCTGCGACACGGCGCCCGCGGCCGAGGTCGGACATCACTTTGTCGACCACGCCAGCGTCAAGAGCGTGCTCGCGGCGGCCAAGGGCGGCGATACGCATGCGCGCCTGCCTGACTATGTCGGCTACGACGCCTATGTCGCCGGTGGCGGCTACAAGCTGCTCAACCGCCTGCGTTCGGGTGAATTGAAAAGGGAAGATCTGCTCAAGGCGCTCGACGATGCTTCCTTGCGCGGCCTCGGCGGCGCGGGCTTCCCGACGGGGCGCAAATGGCGCGCGGTGTTGGGCGAGCCAGGCCCCCGGCTGATGGCCGTCAACGGCGATGAGGGCGAACCCGGAACGTTCAAGGACCGTTATTATCTCGAGACCGATCCGCATCGCTTTCTCGAGGGTACGCTGATCGGCGCCCATGTCGTCGAGGCGAGCGAGGTCTACATCTACATCCGCGACGAATATCCGGCCTCGCGCGAAATCCTGACGCGCGAGATCGCGAAATTGCCGCCGGGCGGGCCGCGGCTGCATATGCGGCGCGGCGCCGGCGCCTATATCTGCGGCGAGGAATCCTCGTTGCTCGAAAGCATCGAGGGCAAGCGTGGATTGCCGCGGCACAAGCCGCCATATCCGTTCCAGGTCGGGTTGTTCGGATTGCCGACGCTGATCAACAATATCGAGACGCTGTGGTGGGTGCGCGACATCGTCGAGCAGGGCGCGAGCTGGTGGAAGAGCCACGGCCGCAATGAGCGCTTTGGTCTGCGCAGTTACTCGGTTTCGGGGCGGGTCAAAAATCCCGGCATGAAGCTGGCGCCGGCGGGCGTCACCGTGCGGGAATTGATCGACGAGTTTTGCGGCGGCATGGCCGACGGGCATAAATTCCGCGCCTACCTGCCGGGTGGCGCCTCCGGCGGCATCCTGCCGGCGTCGATGGACGACATCCCGCTCGACTTCGGTACGCTGGAAAAATATGGCTGCTTCATCGGCTCAGCCGCGATCGTGATCCTGTCCGATCGGGACAGCGTGAAAGGCGCGGCGCTGAACCTGATGCGGTTCTTCGAGGACGAGAGTTGCGGCCAGTGCACGCCCTGCCGCGTCGGCACGCAAAAGGCGGCGATCCTGATGGAAAAGCCGGTCTGGAACCGCGAATTGCTCGACGAATTGAGTCAGGCGATGCGCGACGCATCGATCTGCGGATTGGGCCAGGCGGCCTCGAATCCGTTAACATCCGTGATTAAATACTTCCCAGACGAGTTCAAGGACGCTGCCGAATGACGAAGATCCAGTTCGAACTCGACGGTCAGCAAGTCGAAGCCAACGCGGGCGAGACCATCTGGCAAGTTGCAAAACGCCAGGGCCGCGAAATTCCGCATCTGTGTTACTCGCCGGAGCCGGACTATCGGCCCGACGGCAATTGCCGCGCCTGCATGGTGGAGATCGAGGGCGAGCGGGTACTCGCGGCCTCCTGCAAGCGGACGCCAAGCGTCGGCATGAAGGTGAAATCGGCAAGCGCGCGCGCGGTCGCGGCGCAGAAGATGGTGATGGAACTTCTGGTCGCCGATCAGCCGGCGCGCGAGACTTCGCACGACCCGGATTCAAAATTCTGGCACTGGGCCGAGAAATCCGGCGTGACCGAAAGCCGCTTTCCGCACGCGATGCGCTGGGAGAGCGACGCCAGCCATCCGGCGATGCGCGTCAATCTCGATGCCTGCATCCAGTGCGGCCTGTGCGTGAGGGCCTGCCGCGAGGTGCAGGTCAACGACGTCATCGGCATGGCCTATCGCAGCCACGGTTCCAAGATCGTGTTCGATTTCGACGACCCGATGGGCGAATCGACCTGCGTCGCCTGCGGCGAGTGCGTACAGGCCTGCCCGACCGGCGCGCTGATGCCGGCGGTGATGCTCGACGACAAGCAGACCCGCGTCACTTATGCCGACCGCAAGGTCGACTCGCTCTGCCCGTTCTGCGGCGTCGGCTGCCAGGTCACCTATCAGGTCAAGGACGAGAAGGTGATCTACGCCGAGGGTCGCGACGGTCCGGCCAATCACAACCGGCTCTGCGTCAAGGGCCGCTTCGGCTTCGACTACATCCATCACCCGCATCGCCTGAAAAAACCGCTGGTACGGCTGCCGAACGCGAAAAAGGACGCCAACGACCAGGTCGATCCGGCCAATCCGTTCACCCATTTCCGCGAAGCGTCGTGGGAAGAGGCGCTCGACATTGCGGCAAAGGGCCTTGTGAAAATCCGCGACGAAAAGGGCGTCAAGGCACTCGCGGGTTTCGGCTCCGCCAAGGGCTCCAATGAGGAGGCCTATCTGTTCCAGAAACTGGTGCGCACCGGCTTTGGCTCCAACAATGTCGACCACTGCACGCGGCTGTGCCACGCCTCGTCGGTGGCAGCGCTATTCGAGGGTCTTGCTTCCGGCGCGGTATCGGCGCCGTTCGCGGCGGCAAAGGACGCCGAGGTGATCATCGTGATCGGCGCCAATCCGACCGTCAATCATCCGGTTGCCGCGACTTTCATCAAGAATGCGGCCAAGCGCGGCGCCAAGCTGATCGTGATGGACCCGCGTCATCAATCGCTGTCGCGCCATGCCTACAAGCATCTCGCCTTCAAGCCGGGCAGCGACGTCGCGATGTTGAACGCGATGATCAACACCATCATCACCGAGGGCCTCACCGACGAGCAGTACATCGCCGGCTATACCGAGGGCTATGACGATCTGAAGGCCAAGATCAAGGAGTTCACGCCGGAGAAAATGGCGCCGATCTGCGGCATTCCCGCAGAGACCGTGCGCGAGGTGGCGCGGATGTATGCGCGCGCCAAGGCCTCGATCATTTTCTGGGGAATGGGCATCAGCCAGCACGTCCACGGCACCGACAATGCGCGTTGCCTGATCGCGCTCGCGCTGATCACCGGCCAGGTCGGCCGCCCCGGCACCGGCCTGCATCCGCTGCGCGGCCAGAACAACGTGCAGGGCGCTTCCGACGCAGGCCTGATCCCGATGTTCCTGCCGGATTATCAGCCGGTCGGCCGCACCGACCTGCGCGAGCCCTTTGAGAAGCTCTGGCATCAGGACCTCGACCCGGAGCGCGGTCTCACCGTGGTCGAGATCATGAACGCGATCCATGCCGGCCAGATCACCGGCATGTATATCGAGGGCGAGAATCCGGCGATGTCGGACCCCGACCTGCAGCACGCGCGCGAGGCGCTGGCAAAACTCGAGCACCTGGTGGTGCAGGATTTGTTCGTCACCGAGACCGCGTTCCACGCCGACGTCATCCTGCCGGCCTCGGCCTTTGCGGAAAAATCCGGGACCTTCACCAATACCGACCGGCGCGTGCAGCTTGCGCGCGAGGTGATCAAGCCGCCGGGCGAGGCGCGACAGGATCTGTGGATCATCCAGGAGATCGCCAGGCGCATGGGGCTGCCCTGGAATTATGCGGGGCCGGCCGACGTCTTCACCGAGATGACCGAGGTGATGCCGTCGCTGAAGAACATCACCTGGGAGCGGCTGGTGCGCGAGGGCGCGGTGACCTATCCGGTCGACGATCCGCACCAGCCCGGCAATGAGATCATCTTCACCACGGGTTTCCCGACCGAGAGCGGCCGCGGCAAGATCGTGCCGGCCAAGGTATTGCCGCCGGACGAATTGCCCGATGCGGAATATCCGATGGTGCTGTCCACCGGCCGCGTGCTCGAACATTGGCACACCGGCTCGATGACGCGCCGCTCGCAAGTGCTCGACGAGATCGAGCCGGAGGCGGTGGCGTTCATGTCGCCCAAGGACATGCGGCGGATGAATCTTCGTCCGGGCGATTTCGTCCGGCTGGAAACCCGGCGTGGCGCGGTCGAGATCAAGGTGCGCTCCGATCGCGACGTGCCGGAAAACATGGTGTTCATGCCGTTCTGCTACGCGGAAGCGGCCGCCAATCTGTTGACCAATCCGGCGCTCGATCCGTTCGGGAAGATTCCCGAATTCAAGTTCTGCGCGGTCAAGGCCGAACGCATCGAGATGCGCACCGCCGCCGAGTAAGCAAAATGCGAGCTGGTTGATCGCAGGGCCGCCGAACTTAACGTTCGGCGGCCTCGTCGATTCGCAGTGCCCGAAAATCTCCAAGAGGCCGTTTCAAGATTGGTTGTCAGTCCTGCAACTCGTTGAGCAACGTCTTGGCCTCCTTCAGATCGAGCGTGTCGAAGCCTTCGGTGAACCAGCCGTAGACCGGAGCGAGCAGCCCGCGAGCTTGCTGTCGTTTCCCCTGATCGAGCCAGAGCCGCGCCAGGCTCGTGGCTGCGCGTAGCTCCCAAGACTTTGCCTTCTGCTCGCGCGCAATGGCGAGGGACCGCTCGAAATGCGCCTCCGCCTTCGCCGCATCTGGCTCTGGCATCATGAGCGCCAATTCGCCCGCCGTTCGGTGGATGTCTGCCTCGCACCACTTTTCCTTGGTTGTTTCCACCGCTGTCATCGCTTCGCCAATGCAGCGCCACGCCTCCTCGAATTGTCCAAGCTCGGCATGGGCCCTCGCCAAATATGATAAATACCACGGTATCAAGAGTGTCGATCCTGTTGACCGGTATGCGGCAATCCCGGTGGTGAGCATTCGGATTGCGTTCGCGGCCTTGCCGGTCAGGGCCGATACGCAACCTTGCGCCATCACTCCAGTTGCCTTCCACAGCAAGGCCCCTTTTTCCTCGGCCAGAGCGACAGCCTCCTGCGCTTGCGCGGCTGCTGCGGCGTAATTTCCGAAGATGGTTTGATTCATCGATACACGCACGAGGGCAGGCAACAACGTGGCGGCTTGGCCGATCTCGCGCGCATCCTTGAGCCCGTGCTCGACGTCCTTGAGCGCGGCCTCGGGATAGCCAAGCAACCACAGAACGCGCAACCGCCAGGACAGGATCGACACCCCGGTGTCTTGACCAAATCGCGTTGCCAGCGGCCGATGCTCGGCAGGATTATAAAGCGCGATCGCCCGATCGAAATGCGCCCGCGCCTGCGCCAAGTCGCCCGTATACATCAAAGCAATACCCATGATGCGGTGCCCGACCATGAGCGGGACTGTCGCTCCCTGCTTCTCCGCGAGCGCCACGAACTGAGCCGCAAGGTCGCGCACCACATCGCCATCGAACGCCAAAAGGTTCGCGCTCCATGCGCCGTAGAGGACCGAGAACAGCAAGAGCGGATCATCCGGAGGCTCTCCGAGCCCTTCCGCTTGCTCCATGAACAAGCGTGCCTGCTCGACGGCCGCTTTGGTCTCTGACGCCGCATATCCCTTGACGTGAGTCAGAGCATGCACGAGCGCGACCAGAAGCTTGATCTGGTCGCGGCGCAGGGCTGCCGTGCCCGGCAAGGTCGCGATCTGCGCCAGCGCGCGCGTGAACTGCTCGGCGGCCTCGGCCAGCGCCGAGCCCGCCAGCGACCGTTGTCCTGCCTTGCCCCATAACCCCGCCGCTTGCTCGATCAGGCCGGCCTCGGTGCAATGATGCGCCAGTAGCTCGGGCCGGCTCTCGATGATCTCGGCGAACTGGCTTGCAAGGGTTTCGGCGATACGGGCGTGAAGCGCGCGTCTCGGCTGGCGCAGCAAAGTGCCATAGGCGGCATCCTGCACCAGGGCATGCTTAAACAGGTAGCTCGCCTGCGGCGGCATGCCCTGGCGCGACAGCAAGCCTGCCTGAATGAGGCGGTCGAGCGCCGGGCCTAGCTCCGCCTCCGGCTTACGCGCTACCGCCGATATCAGGGTGTGTGAAAACTCCCGGCCTATCGCCGCCCCGATCTGTGCCACCTCCTTGGCCGGGCCGAGCCGATCGAGCCGCGCCATCAGGGAGGCATGCAAGCTCGCGGGGACCGCCGGCATCGGAGAGGGAACCGCACCCGCAGTCTGAATCGCCTCCAGCTCGCCCCCGGCCTCCAGTACGGCCTTTGTCATCTCCTCCACAAACAACGGGATGCCGTCAGTACGCTCGATGATGTCCCCTCTGATGTCCGCCGGCAGCGGCTTGTTGCCGATGACGCGGTCGATCATGGTGTCAACCTCGCGATGTCCCAGCCGGTTTAGGGCAAGCGCTGTTACGTGCGATTGTCCGACCCAGGGCGCCTCGAACTCCGGCCGAAACGTCACGATCAGTAGCACGCGAAGGGTTGCGATCCGGTCCACGGTGCGACCGAATGCTTCCAGGCTCGTGGGGTCGGCCCAGTGCGCGTCCTCCAAGATCATGAGCACTGGACTGGAGCGCGCCAGGGTTTCCAATTGTAGACTGAGTGCTGCAAGCGTTTTCTGCCGGCGCTGTTGGGGAGTAAGTTCCAGAGCGGGGTAACGTCCGTCGTTGGGAAGCGACAACATCTCGGCCAATAACGCTACGTCCTGCCTGGACGTCGAGGTCTGCGCCAGCAGCGCATCGAGCTTGTGGAGCTTTGTTTGCGACGCGTCGCCATGTGCAAATCCGGCGGCACGTTCGAACTGCCCGATGAGGGGATAAAAAGCGCTGTCTGTGTGCTGTGGCGAGCAGAAATAACGCAAGCGCGTGTGTGATTCGGCCGCGAGGTTCTCCATGAGCGCGGCGGAGAGCCTCGATTTGCCTATCCCGGCCTCACCGGACAGCAGTACCAACTGACCTTCGCCGATCTTTGCCTTCGACCACCGTCGCATTAATAGGTCGAGTTCTTCTTCACGTCCGACGAGCGCCGTCAGGCCGCCGGGGTGCATCGCCTCGAAGCGGCTCGCGACAGAACTTGCCCGCAGCGCCGCAAAAACTCGCACCGGCTCGGCGATCCCCTTCAGCTCCTTTGGCCCGAGGTCCCGCAAATCGAAGAGATTGCCCAGCAGCCTTCGCGTGGCCTCAGCTATGACGACCGTGTTCGGCTCGGCGATGGTTTGCAGGCGTGCCGCAAGGTTCGGCGTCTCGCCTACAATATCGTGCTCCTGCGCTTCGCCGGACCCCACAAGATCCCCGATCACCACCATCCCGGTGGCAGCCCCTATCCGCACTTGAAGAGGCTCAGGAGCGGGGAGCGTCGCAACCGCATCGATCAGCGCGAGGCCGGACCGAACTGCACGCTCGGCGTCATCTTCGTGCGCCGTCGGATAGCCGAAGTAGATCAGCACACCATCGCCCATATATCTGGCAACGAAGCCGCCGAAGTGGCGCACTGTCGCGGCAACGCACCTCTGATAGGCCGAAATGACCTCGCGAAGGTCCTCTGGGTCCATGCGGGCGGAGAGTGCCGTCGAACCGACAAGGTCCGAGAACATCACGGTAACCTGGCGGCGCTCGGCGGTGTCCCGCGTGTTCGGCCCAGCTGTGGTGACGACGGGAGCTCCCGGCGCCGCCACGAGCGCCGCGATCGCCTCCAGAAGCCTCTTGCGATGGCCCAACGATACGATGCCGATGTCCTTGAGATCGTCGTTGGTTAGCCGGCCCAGCAGATCGAGGTCGATATCGTTGGCGCGGAACATCCCCGCATACTCGACGAGACCGATCCCGCGGAGCCAACCGTTGATGTCCAATTTCAATTCCTTGGGCATTGTCAAAGGCATTTTTTGAAAAAGGCAATTTATCCAGCGGGTCGTCGCCGATAATGGGTATATCGCCGAAAAGGTCGCCAAGGCCAGCTTGATCGCGGACGAGATCGTGCGCAAGAACCCGGTCAGAATAGTTTCGCGGTTAACCCGCGGCGCCGGGGGCGCAATCGGAGGCCGGCGAAAAACTTCGAAGCCACCGAACCTACGCGCCTTCCTCTACGCGGCATCCGTGCGTCCGGAGACCTTGCCAGTTCACAGCACCCGAGAATTTCTAAGACCGGCGCTCGGCTGGTTCCGCGATCTTGCCGGTCAGCGTAGCCATTCGATTCAAACCGCGCATCGCAAGGCGCATCAACGGCCCAAGGTATGCGAGCAACGGATTGCCCTGATTTTCCAGGTCGAGTTCGAACCGCTCGGCCGGAAATATCGTGGCGCAGCCTGAGGGCCGGGAACTCCTTTGCGCAAACGCCAGCGCCGAGCTTCGAAGCAGGAAAATTCCGCCGGACTGTCCCCTGACGTCGCGAGCGAGCCAAAACCCGTCTCTGTTACGGCCGATGAAGAATGCCGGGATCGACGCATTGACGATGCCGGGATCGAGCGGCTGAAACGGCGTGGCCACGGTGACGCGCTGGTCTGACGGTGGCCGTACAGCTTGGCCGGCGTGTTCGATCCCATGCGTGTTGACAGCGATGAATGCAGCCACGGCCACGTCCTCGGCGAATTCTCAGCCTGCAATGTGCCGATGAAGCCGTAGGAATGCGAGACGGAGGGATGCGCTATCTCATAAGAGAAGCATAAAGATGCGGTGGGCAGGCCGGTATCGCTTGGCAGCTCACATTGCGACGGGATGATCGAACCCGCAGACCAGGCAGCACAGCGCCGCGTAGGCCATCGTTTCGTCCCAGTGATTGAGAGCTGCGCCGAGCGGTTCGTCCTGCTCCAGCGTTGCGAGCACCGCGCTCAGGATCGTGGACATCCACAACAGCACGGTAAGGCCTCGGTCGAAGCCAACGCTGCCGAACGCGGCGAATATCACCAGAATGATCATGCGCAGGAAGAAGCGAACGATCACTTCCGTCGATTTTACCTCGTTGGTTAAATGCAAGTTCGGGTTTTGGGTCAAGATGGCAGTCCTCTTTAAGCAAAAGTGTCGCAGCAAACCGGCTCAGAGCGGGTTCGCCGCGCTTGCCGCGGTTGGAACGCTTGTCCTGACCGAGGGGACGCTGACGCGCTGGGCGTCGACGAACGCGTTCAGGATCGCAAGCGGCAAATCCGCATGCCCGGTCTCCATACAAGAATCGAGCCAGTTGGGTAGCTCTCGCTGGCGCGACAGTGCGCTCTTGGAAACGGCGGTCAAACCTGCGACCGCGGCCCGCAATGTCATCAAGACGCCATTTGAAAAAAGGCGGGGTCGGGACCCTGAAATATTAGGATTTCATAGGGGCCCGCAGGACCCAGGAAGGCCGATCAGAGCGGCGGCGCAGCCCGTAGTCGCATGAACCTTCGGTTGGCGAGCGGAACTACCCGGTGCTCAAAAGGCCGTTCGGGCGGCCGGCTGGGGAATGAGATGTAAGTAGCCGAGATTTGCCGGGTCACACAGCACCCGGAACGCCTGGCCTTTTCGAGGCGGCGGTCCCTGCCAGGGCATCTTGTCCTGCAAGGTCGTTTGATAGGGGCTCCCGTTTGGCGGCGTGATTTCGAGGGTCACCTTGACGAGCCAGGTGCCGGCCGGCGCGAACGGGCGCTCTTCGGAATGAATGACTTTCGCAATGCATGGCAGCGCTTGATCGCCGGGCAATGCCTGCGCCGCCGATAGTGCACTTGCCAACATCGTGCCTGCCAACAATGTCGCCGTCGCCGCGGTGGTGCTGTGCTTCATGATGCGTTCCGGTGGGATGCGTTCATCCGCGATAAGCCAATGACAATCCTGCAAACAACTTTGCTTGCGGCGCACCATAAAATCAAGGTCCAGTCGGAGAGCTACGCGACAGTCTGGATGTCGCGAAGCTCGGCGTAGCTCAACGCACGCAGAGACGCGCCGTCGAAATAGACGAAACGCAGCCGACGGCGGCGTGAGACGAAATTCGACGGTAGCGGATCGTAGCGGAAGGTGTCGCCGCCGAAATGCGGGGTCAGGCTGCCGACATCGGTCAGTGCGTCAATCTCGACCCGCAGCAGTTTCAAGTTTGCGCCGCCGGCCGCGATCTCGAACGGGATTCGCGCCAGGCGCAGGAAGCTCGTGGGATCCGGCGCCTGAAAAAAGCCATCGACAAACGCTGCCTCAACCTTGTCAAGGTCGGGCTCCGGCGCAACCGCGTGCTCCTTCGCGCCGTCCGGCTGGTGCGGTGTCTGCCATTGCACGGGCGCGCGATGGGAATGATGATGGTTGTGGCCGGGGCCATGCGGCGGATGGTGAGGGTCGCGGTCATGGTCATGATGATGGTCATGGCCGTGGTCATGTTCGTGATCATGCCCGTGGTCGCGGTGATGGCGATGCATGGCGGCCCTCAATATGCAACCGGCTTGTTAATGATCTTCTTGTGGCTGCCGAGCTTGCCGTGGGCGACCATCGAGCCCAGCGCCTCGACCACCACGCGCACACCGATCAGCGCCGTAATATCGGACGTATCGTAAGGCGGCGAGACCTCGACCACCTCGAGACCGCAAAGACCTTCGGCGGCGACCATCCCGAGAATCTTCAGAGCCTCGCGCGGCAGGAAGCCACCCGGCTCCGGCCAGCCGGTGCCGGGAACGAAGCCGCAATCGATGGAGTCGACGTCGAAGGAGATGTAGACGGCGTCGGCACCCTTCCACGCAAGTTCCAGGGCAATCTCGGCGGTTTTTTCCAAACCGATCCTTTCGATATCGGCGATCGTCAGCACGTTGGTGTCCCGCTTGCGCGCCACCTCGACGCCTTCGCGCGGCACCTGCCAACCGCCGATGCCGAGCTGCACCAGATTGGTCGGCGACACGTTTGGCAGATTGGTCGCCCAGTACCAGGGCGTGGTGTGCATGCGCTCGTCGAGATCCTTTTCCTGGATGTCGATGTGGCGATCGAAATGGATGATGCCGATCTTCTTGTCGGTGCACTGCGCGATGCCGCGGACGCAGGGGAAGCCGATCGAATGATCCCCACCGAGCATGATGGGGAGCGCGCCGGAGGAGAAGACGTGCGCGACACCGCGCGAGATCTGGTCAAAGCTCTTCTCGAGGTTGGCCGGAATCGTGAAGACATCGCCGGCATCGCACAACGTCATTTGCTCGCGCAGATCGACGCCGAGCTCGTAATTGTAGGGCGTGTAGAGCGCGGAGATACGCCTGATGCCCTGCGGCCCGAAGCGGGTCCCCGGGCGATAGGTGGTGCCGGAATCGAAGGGTATGCCGATCACGGCAGCGTCGTATTTGCTGACGTCGCGCACATTCTCGACATAGGGCGCCTTCATGAAGGTGTTGATGCCGGCAAAATGCGGCAGCTCGCCTCGCGCAAAAGTCGGGATTTCGCGGTCGGTCAGGCTCTCGGCGCCGGGTAATCCCATATCCAGCGCCCACTGCCGCTCCTTGCGCCAGCCGGCGTGAGGCAACTTGCCTTCGGCTTCCAACGACTGCCAGCCTTGCGTTGCCATCTTGTCAAAGTCGGGATGATGCCGGCGCGTTCCTCGCGGCTGCGGCCAGAGACCGGCGCGGCGCGCATGGCGTGTACGGGCTTCGAACAACATGGGTGAACTCCCTCTCTTCGTCTTATGGCCGGATTTCTACTTTGGCCTTGGTGAAACCCAAAACTGGCACCGCGCTGTCGCGGGTGAGGTCCAGGTCGTAGGTGATCTTGGCGCCGAACCGTTCCGGCGCCTGCGGATCGTGTCGCACCCGATCGAGCGCGATCAGCCGCGTCGCAAGCCCGAAGGCTTCCTTGATATCGTGGGTGACCATGACAATCGTCATCTTCAGATCGCGCCATAATGGCTTGATCAGCGTATGCATCTGGGCGCGTGTGCCGGGATCGAGTGCGCCAAAGGGTTCGTCGAGCAGAAGTACCCGCGGGCGCTTGGCGAGCGCCTGCGCAATTGCCAGCCGCTGCTGCATGCCGCCCGACAGGGCGCTGGGATATTTGTCGCGATGCGGGCCGAGCCCCACCGCCTCGATCAGCGCGAGGCTCTTCTCGATCGCCTTGCGCCTGGGCTCGCCAAGCAGGCGCGCGGTGAACCCACGCTCGGCGAACTCGTAGCCGAGCAGGACATTGCCGAGCACGGTGAGATGCGGAAACACCGAGTAACGTTGGAACACGATACCTCGGTCGGGCCCCGGCTCGGGGGGAAAGGGCTCGCCGTCGAGCAGGACGCTACCCTGCGTCGGCCGTTGTTGGCCGAGGATCAGGTGCAGCAAGGTGCTCTTGCCGGCCCCGGAAGGGCCGACGATTGAGAGGAAGGTTCCAGAGGAGATCTCGAGATTGATGCGTTCGAGAACTACCTGATCGCCGTATTCGACCCAGACGTTGCGGAAGGAGAGCGTGCTCATCAGCGCGCCTCTGGCTCGTAGGCCCAGGGAAAGGCACGTCGACCGATAAACACCAGCGCGAGATCGAGAAGGTAGGCGAGCAGCGTGATCCAGGCGACATAGGGCAAGATCACGTCCATCGATAGATAACGGCGAACCAGGAAGATGCGATAGCCAAGACCGACGTCGGACGCGATTGCTTCGGCCGAAATGAGGAACAGGAACGCCGGCCCGATCATCAGCCGCAGCCCCTTGATCAGGCGCGGCATGATCTGCGGCAGCACCACGCGGATTGCGACCTGCCAGGTCGAGGCCCCCAGAGTCTGTGCCTTAATGAGTTGCTCGCGTGGCATGCCCGCCACTTCGAGTGAGATGTCGCGAATGAGCATCGGCGTGACGCCAATGATGATCAACACCACTTTCGACAATTCGCCGAGGCCGAACACGATGAACAGGATCGGCAGCATGGCCATTGGCGGAATCATCGAGAGCACCGCAACCAGCGTGCCAAATCCGGCGCCCGCGACCGGCAACAGGCCGATTGCAAGCCCCAGCGTCAAACTGGCCAGCGCCGAGATGCCGAGCCCCACGGCAAGACGCCGCAGGCTTGCTGCCGTGTCCGCCCATAGCACATAATCGCCGGAGCGCCGGTCGGGTTCGGCAACCAGCCGCTTTGATGTCTCGACCATTTCCGAGACCGGGGGCAGCAGCTTGTCGTCAGGATTGGCGGCGCGCCGCTCCGCCGATCCGATCACATAGATGATCGCAATCAGGATGAACGGCAGCATAGCCAGGATGATCCGGGCGCCGCGTCCGGGAACGACGTTCATCACGCGTGTAATGGGATGCCCTCCTCGACACCGGGACACCTGCGGGAATTAGTTGCCGGCGGCAGATGGAATGCCGGCAATAGCGCTGTCAAGTGCAGAGTTGATCAGAGCTTTCCATCTGCGGCGAGCTTCATGTAGCTGGGATCGAAGCGCAGCTTGACGTTCTTGGCGGAGCCAAGCGTCTTAGTCGGCGTTTCGATACCGACGGCGTCCTTCGACTTGACTTTCTCGCCAAGCAGGTTGTGCTCGAAGGAGAAGCTACGCACAAGGTCCATGATCCTCACCAGGTCCGGCCCGGTTACAAAGCTGGCCGCGTCCTTCGGCTCATAATACATATGAGTGGTCTTGAGCTGGCTCTCGAAGCCGGCAAGATCGGTGCCCGAAAGCTTCGCCATTGTCTCGCGCGCGGCCTTACCCTTCTCACCTGTGTCATTCATCAGGGCGACGGTCTCATACCAGATGCCGACCAGCGCCTTGGCAAAATCCGGATTGTCCTTCAAGGTCTGGGTATTGACGACCAAGAGATCCTCGATCTCGCCGGGTATTTTGCTGGAATCGTAGACCAGCGTCGCCCCGGGTTCCGCCTTCACTTCGAGAAGCTGTGGATTCCAGGTGACGATTGCCGTCGTATCCTTGGTTTTCGATGCGGCCACGATGTCCGCGTCCGAGGTGTTGACGGTTTTGATGTCCTTCTCGCTCAGCTTCACCGTGCTCAATCCTCGCGCCAGCAGATAGTGCGAGACCGACAGTTCGACGAGGTTGACCTTTTGACCTTTGATGTCGGCGAGCGTCTTGCCTTTCTTCAGCACGATGCCGTCATTCCCGTTGGAATAGTCGCCCATGATCACGGCGGTGGTATCGACGCCGCCGGCGGCCGGAATCGTCAGCGCATCCATGTTGGTGACAGTGACGCCATCGAACTTGCCGGCTGTGTACTGATTGA
>Ga0209167_10000096_pt1 | contig 91064 bp, 78 predicted proteins | sample Coa_R1_9_FD_187154 | JGI IMG/M metagenome (GOLD analysis project Ga0209167, IMG submission 187154) | Surface soil microbial communities from Centralia Pennsylvania, which are recovering from an underground coalmine fire - Coalmine... | ecosystem: Environmental > Terrestrial > Soil >... | reverse complement strand
CAGGTGATCATGATCCGCGCGATCCAGAGCCGCGCACCGACCTTTTCCAAAACCAGATTGCTGGGAATCTCGAACAGGAAGTAGCCGAAAAAGAAAATTCCCGCGCCCCAGCCATAGATGTAGGCGGTGAAACCGAGATCCTTGTTCATGGTCAGCGCGGCGAAGGAAATGTTGCTGCGGTCGATATAGGCGATGCAGTAAGCAAGCGCGACCAGGGGCAACAGGCGCCAGGACACCTTTGCGATCGTGCGGCGCTCGACCACTTGCGCAGATTCCGCAATCGCCATGCATTCCTCCCGTTTCCGCGCTTTCTTGCCGCGTGTTGGATTGTTGGTAGCGTGAACTTTTCCGAGCCCCTCCGCAAGACTTGGCAAAGTTGCCAGCACGATTTAGCCGAGTTCCTCCGCAAGCGCCTTGCGGACGGCTGCCCGCTCCGACATCCGGTTTCGGTGATCCCTGACCTTCGGAAACCGCGCGGGATCAACGCTGTCTCCCTCCAGCCATTGTGCCAGCGTGAACAGATAGGGGTCGCAGATCGTGTAGCTTTCGCCTATCACCCATGGTCCTTGCAGCATCTTCTGCTCGATCAATTCGAAGCAGGCTCCCACGGATTCCGGCACCTTGCGTTTCATCGCCTCTATCGCCGCGGGATCGTCGGCCCAGCGGGTCCCACGCATGCGATGGGCGTGGGCCACATGCACCGTCGAGCACAGATAGCTGTTGAAGGCCTGCACCTCCGCAAAACGGAACGGATCATCCAGCGGCGCAAGCTTGGCCTTTGGAAAGCTTTGCGCGATGAAGACGAGCATCGCGGGCGTCTCGGTCAGTATGCCCCTGTCGGTGACCAAAGCCGGCACGCGGCCTTTGGGATTGATGGCGAGGTATTCCGCCGAGCGTTGTTCGTGCGTGGCGAAGTTGAGCCGCACGGTCGAATATTCGGCACCGGCCTCCTCCAATGCGATGTGAGAGGCCAGCGCGCAGGTGCCTGTTGCGTAATACAATTTCATGGTCATGGCCTCTTCCCGTGCAGATCGAAACTACGTCTACTTGTGGCATTCCTAGCCCGAGCGGCGCGGCCGCGCTGTTGACAAAGCTGTTATCGCAGCGTCGAAGATTGCGCTAGCCGGGCGTTTCAACGGCCGAAAATAATTGGGCTGCACAACCCCGGGCATTTTCTGGTCGCAGCGCACCGCTTAGCGAAAGTGTATTAGCCTCCTATCCTAAGGGTGCGATTCTGCGAAAGCGCCGCCACCTTGATTTGAATCGCACCGAGAAGGAACATGCATGCCGAAACTGTTTTCCGATCCCGAGGCCATTGTCGAGGACATCATCCGTGACGTCGGCACCAATCTCTTGGTCGCGGTGCCGCTGGGGCTGGGCAAGGCGAACCATATCGTCAACGCGCTTTACGCGCGCGCAGTTGCCGACTGCAGCATCAACCTCACGTTCTTTACCGCGCTCACGCTGGAAAAGCCGCAACCGTCCAATCTGCTCGAGCGGCGTTTCATCGGCCCCGTGATCGAGCGGCTGTTTGGCGGCTATCCGGATCTCGCCTATGCCGGAGCGCTGCGTGCTGGCGCCCTGCCGCCCAATATCCGGGTGAACGAATTTTTCTTTCTGGCCGGGCGGTGGCTGCACGTTCCGCTCGCGCAACAGCGCTATACCTCCGCAAATTACACCCACGTTGGGTCATATCTTTTGGCGCGCGGGCTGAATGTCATCGCGCAATTGGTTGCCAAGCGTGTCGTCGACGGCATCCCCCGCTATAGCCTGAGCTGCAACACCGATATCACGTTGGATCTTTTGCGTGCGCGCAACGAAGGCCGCGCGTCGTTCAAATTGATCGGCCAGGTCAATTCCGAACTGCCCTTCATGCCGGGCGCGGGGGATCTGCGGGGGGAGGAGTTCAGCGCGGTGCTGGACAGCCCCACGACCGAGTTTCCGCTGTTCGCACCACCCTCCGAGCCGATCACCGACACCAGATATGCGATCGGCCTTCATGCCGCAGGCCTCATTCGCGATGGCGGCACGCTGCAGATCGGGATCGGACAGATCGGTGACGCGCTCGCTCAAGGGTTGATCGTCCGTCATCGCGACAGCGCGCAATTTCGTGCGACCATGACGCGGTTGATGCCGGCCACCACGGAGCTCTCCGCGCTGGAAAGCGGGCCGTTCGAAAAGGGCCTCTATGGCGTCAGCGAAATGCTGTTCGAGGCGTTTCTCGGCCTGATCGATGCCGGCATCCTCAAGCGGGAGGTTGATGGCGTTGTCTTGCATGGCGCGTTCTTTGTCGGACCGAAATCGTTTTATCGCAGCTTGCGCGACATGGCGCCGGATCAGCTCGCGCGAATCCGGATGATGCCGGTATCCTTCACCAACGAACTCTACGGCGATGAAGATGCAAAGCGCCGTGCCCGCGTCGACGCCCGCTTCGTCAACAACGCGATGATGGCGACCCTGATGGGAGCCGTGATCTCCGACGGCCTTGAGAACGGACATGTCGTGAGCGGGGTCGGTGGGCAGTATAATTTCGTGGCGCAGGCTTTTGCGCTACGCGGCGCGCGCGCAATTCTGACGGTCGAGGCGACGCGGCAGGCGGGCATAAGGCCGCACTCGAACATTCGCTGGAGCTATGGTCATGAGACGATCCCGCGGCATTTGCGCGATATCATCGTCACCGAATACGGCGTCGCCGATACGAGAGGAAAATCCGACACTGACGTGATCGCGGCGATGCTGCGGGTCGCCGATTCCCGGTTTCAGGACGAATTGGCGCGGCAGGCCAAGGATGCCGGCAAGCTTCCGAAGAACTTCGAGATTCCAGCCGCCTATCGCGAAAACTTCCCGGATCGGATCGCAAGCGCGCTACGCCCGGCCCGCGAGGCCGGCCTGCTGCCGGCCTTTCCCTTCGGCAGCGATTTCACCGACGTGGAGCAGCGGCTGATCCCGGCCTTGCAGGTGCTGCAGGATGCGCAACGTGCGCCGCTGCGCCTGCCCGGACTTTTGTGGCAGGGTCTGACCGGCGATGCGAACGCGGCCGACCGCGAATGCCTGGCGCGGCTCGGACTCGACCTGCCCAAGACATGGTCCGAGCGCGCTTACCGCGCACTGGTCAGCGCCGCGCTGGCGAGGAGCCGCAGTGCGTAGTTGGTCGTGTCCCGGACGCGGTGCAGCGCGTAGCGTTGCGCCGCAGAGCCGGGACCCATCGGCATCGCGCATAGGGAGTGGGCCCCGGATCAGCAGCGCATCACCAAAGCGCGTCGAAGACGCGCGTAGACGCGCTGGCGGTGCTTCGCAGCATCCGGGGCACGAGATCTACCGGACTACGGATTCGAATTTCAAACAGCCGTCATTCCTTCCACGGCCTCGTGGTTCGAGACGGCGCGATGCGCCTCCTCACCATGAGGGTCTGACTTCGCGCCAGGTGTGACGACCTCATCCTGAGGAGCGGCCGGCAGGCCGCGTCTCGAAGGATGGGCCACACAAGGAATGAGTCACAACTAGGCCTCCGACACGGCTGCGCCTTCCCGCGACGCGACCGCGCCCGAGTTGATCGCCGAAACGCGCGCCTTCTTAAATCAGAGGGCGCAGGGAATGCCGGGCGCTCGATGCGCCCGCAGCCTTGTGTGCGATGAAGTGAAAGCACACAAGCATAGTCACCACGGTCACACCGGAAGCACCCGGCATTCCCCGCGCAATGGTTTTAACAGCTTATATCGAGCTCTCCCCCGGGGACCGGGCTTTCTTGCCCCCGTCGCCCGCGAGATCATCACCTCGCGAACTTGACATCAGCGTCGGGATGTCAGGACCACACGACTTCGCCGTCCGCCTCAAGCGCGCTCGTCATGCGCACCGTCAGCGTCCACCGCATCCCGTCCCGCGTTCGTGACGATCGCGAGCCGCCCCTCTGGTGGGACGGGACCAGGCCTCAATATTACTGCTTCTACCCGGCTGTCAAGTGAAATTCTGAAAATCAGAATTTTTTTTATTTTACTGGACCATCTTTCCGCAGATGACGAACTGGCTGCCTGACGAAGAAGGCGCGCTACTGCGCTTTGAGTTCGAGATGGAAATTAGGCTGCTGGAAGAGGCGTGAACGGTCCACGGCCCAGCGTTGGGAACGGCAACACGCTCGCGGCCGTCATTGCGAGGAGCGCAAGCGACGAAGCAATCCATTCTTTCTTTGAGGCCCGATGGATTGCTTCGCGGAGCCTGTCATCGGGCGCGCATTCGCGCGACCCGTTGGCTCGCAATGACAGCGCAACTACCTATTCTTGTTCACCGGCTTTCGCTTCTCGATGAACGCCGCCATGCCTTCAGAGCGGTCTTCCAGCGCGAAGGTGGAGCGGAAGAGGTCGCGTTCGACGTTGAGGCCTTCGGAGAGCGGCGTCTCGAACGCGCGGTTGACGGCGCTCTTTGCCATCTCGGCTGCTGGCTGCGACATCGCGGCGATCTTTTCGGCAACCGCCATCACCTCGATCATTAGTTTGTCCGCCGGCACGACGCGGCTGACGAGGCCGGAGCGCTCGGCTTCGGCCGCGTCCATCATCCGCCCGGTGAGACAAAGATCCATGGCCTTGGATTTGCCCACCGCGCGCGTCAGCCGCTGCGTGCCGCCGATGCCGGGAATGGTGCCAAGCGTGATTTCCGGCTGGCCGAATTTCGCGGTGTCGGCGGCGATGATGATGTCGCACATCATCGCCAGCTCGCAGCCGCCGCCGAGCGCATAGCCACTGACCGCGGCAATGGTCGGCTTGCGGCAGTTGGCGACGCGGTCACCGCGGATCGCGATGAAATCGCTCGAATACATCTCGATGAAGCTCTTCGGCTGCATCTCCTTGATGTCGGCGCCCGCGGCGAACGCCTTCTCGCCGCCGGCCAGCACGATGCACCCGATCTTGTCGTCGGCTTCGAGGTCGTCGATCGCGGCGGCGATCTCGCGAAACACCCCGAACGACAGCGCATTGAGCATCTTCGGGCGATTGAGCGTGATGATGCCGACCGCGCCTTTGCCTTCGACGATGATGTGTTCAAACGTGCTCATGGCTACCCCGCGCATTACATTACTTCGCGGGCAATGTGCCCGCTGGCGGGTTGGGCTTCAAGTAGTGAATTGATCTCGTGTCCCGGACGCGGTGCAGCGCTCTGCGCTGCTCCGCAGAGCCGGGACCTACACCTTCACTGTGCAGTGATGGACCCCGGCTCTGGCAGCGCACCGCCGGAGTCGCGCTCCGCGCGATCCCAAGCGCGCTGCACTGCGTCCGGGGCACGAAAAACCTACGCCATGAACATGCGCGCGGCGGAAGCCATCGTCAGCAATGCGCCGAAGGCGATGAAGATTTTCCCGATCAGGGAGGTCTCGTCCCAGGTCGAGCTTTCGCTTGTCGCAACGGGCGTGGGCGGCGGATTTGCCGGCGCCGACGACGAACTGCCTTCCTGCAGCGTGCGATCGACGTCGTTGAGCTGGTCGGAGGCGGCGATCAAGGTCCCGTTGCCGGCGTTTGCGCCGGCCGGATCGTCGGGCGGGGCCTGAAGAAGATAGTTCGCTCGTGCCGTCATCAACCTGGCGTTCTCGCCGAGGGTGCCGAGGTAAAGCAGTTCGGCGTTGGCGTTGGCGACCGATGGTGGGATGTTCGGCAAGGTCCCGCTGGCGTCGGCGAGGAGGTCGGCCGCCGCCGATTTCTGGTCGGCGGCGGATTTTACCGCAACCCTGTGTATCCTGCGGTGCGCGTATCGCTTCCAGTGGCGCAAGCCGTGCCTGAGATACTTGTGCGGTGTGACCGGTGCCGCGGCGGCATTTGGCGCTCCTGAATCGTCGGCGCCTGCCGCTGCCTGCGATGGCAGGTTAAAAAAAACAAAGAGCCCTGTTGCGAGAACCAAGGCCGAGCGCCCGCCGGCTTTGACGATCATTTGGCAATCTCCCCATTTTGATTTTGCCAGTCCCCAAAGCGAAATGAGACCTCCGGGCATGACCGCAGCGGGGCAAAAAAGGGGAATCTTCGGGCAAGTCCGGCGAAATCGCGGCAACGCGGCGAGCAACCCCTTCTCTGACCGCGCCTTCGCCGAACGGCTGCGGCGCAAGGGCGGCTTGTGTCAGCCGGGCCGATCGGTGTTATGAGCCTTGCGGTGAAAACCTCTCGGTGCGATTCCCGGTCGAGGCCTGCGATTCCGCCGCCGCTGGAGCCGCTGTTGGAGCCGCTGTCGGAGCCTGAGATCACGATTTCGTGATCAAATTCCGGTAGCGTAACAAATTGAAAGATCGACCGAATTGAAGCGTGGGAGCGCGCGTGCGCGAAACTGAAGACGAGTGGACCAGCCTGATGCGGCTGGCCATGTCAGGCGATAGTGCTGCGTATCATCGTCTGCTCAAGGCCGTCACCCCGGTGCTGCGGGCCGGGGCGCGCCGGGGGCTGGCGCGGGCCGGCCAGCCTGTGGATCAATCCGAGGATGTCGTGCAGGACATTTTGTTGGCGGTGCATTTGAAGCGACACACCTGGGACGCGAACGCGCCGTTCGCACCCTGGCTGTTTGCGATCGCCCGCAACAAACTGATCGATTCGCTGCGACGTCGCGGCCGCCGGGTTTTCGTCAACATCGACGATTTCGCCGAAACGATCCCGGACCAGCCTGCCGCGGAGACCGCTTCCGCAAGCGAGATAGCAGCGCAGCTCCAGTCCCTTCCGCCGCGTCAGCGCGACGTCTTGCAGTCGATCGCGGTCGAAAGTGTCTCGATCAAGGATACGGCTGCGAAGTTCGCGATGAGCGAGGGCGCCGTGCGCGTCGCGCTGCATCGCGCGCTTTCCAGCCTCACCGCCAAACTGCGGGAGCATTGAGCATGGAAACCGAACAGTTCATTCGCACGCTTGCCGCCGACAACGCGCACCGCGCCCGCCCGGTCGGGGTCGTGCTGGCACTGACGATGCTTGTCGCGGCGCCGGTTTCGCTGGCGATGTTCCTGGCAGTGCTGGGTGTTCGGCCCGACGTCATGACGGCGATGCATAATCCCTTCTTCGACCTGAAATTCGTCGTGACACTGGCGATGGCGATGTCGGCCGTCGCGGTGTGCCTGCATTTGTCGCGGCCGGAGGCGTCGCTGAAGGGCTGGTGGTGGTTGCTGCTGATCCCGATTGGAATTCTCGTTGCCGGAATCGCCAGCGAGATGATGCTGCCGCAGCGCTTGCCGATGATGGTGCGTCTGGTCGGCAGCAATTCGCGGATCTGTATGACGGCGATTCCACTGATGTCGTTGCCGCTGCTCGCGGCCGCACTGATAGGCTTACGTCATGGCGCAACGGCTCGGCCGGCGGTTGCGGGTGCCATCGCCGGACTGGCGTCGGCGGGACTGGCGGCGACGTTGTACGCCTCGCACTGCACCGACGATTCCCCGCTGTTCGTGGCGACCTGGTACAGCATTGCCACCGCGCTCGTGGTCGCCGTCGGCGCGCTGGCGGGATCGCGGGTGCTGCGGTTTTAAGGCTGCAATATCCCAAGCGGGTCCTCGCGCTCTTGACCCGCTTAGCCCCTGGGCAGAAGATCGCTCCAGTCTTGGAGTCTGCTGCCAATGAGTGATTTTACCCTGCCCGAGACCCGCTACGCGCTGAGCGGAGACGTCAACATCGCCTATCAGGTGATGGGCACGGGACCCCTGGATATGGTCATGGTTCCCGGGTTCGTTTCGCATGTCGAGTTCACCCACGAGCTCGCTGGGTATACGGCATTCTTGCGGCGTCTTTCGACATTTGCCCGCGTCGTCACGTTTGACAAGCGAGGCCAGGGATTGTCCGATCGGATATCGGGCGCGCCATCGCTCGAGCAGCGCATGGACGACGTTCGCGCCGTCATGGACGAAATCGGTTCGCAGCGGGCCGTGATCATGGGTTTTTCGGAAGGTTCCGCGATGAGCGCATTGTTCGCCGCGACCTATCCTGAGCGAGTGGCGCAACTCATTCTCTTCGGTGGCTTTGCTCTTCCAACGTTTCTGTCGAACGATCGCGAAGAAAGGATCGGGCGGATCGTGAGGGCCTGGGGCACGGGCGAAGCGATGAAGACCGTGATCCCGAGCCAGGCCGAAAACCAGGACGCGGTAAGCCAGTTCGCCAAGCTGGAACGGCTCTCGGCCAGTCCCGGCGCGGTCAAAGCAATCGCATTCCTAAATGCTCAAATCGACATCAGACCTATACTTCCGACCGTGCAAGTTCCGACGCTTGTGCTGCATCGTCGTTCAGACGCCCGAGTTCCGATCGAATTCGGCCGCGACCTGGCGGCGCGGATCCCGAATGCCAGATTCATCGAATATCCGGGTGGAGATCACGCCTTCTGGACTGGCGGTACTGAAGCGTTGCTCGGCGACATCGAGGAATTTGTCACCGGCCACCGCGAAAGCTCGTCGACTGAATTTGAGCGTGTTCTGGCGACGGTTTTGTTCACCGACATCGTCGATTCGACGCGCAGCGCTGCGGCAATGGGCGACCAGAGCTGGCGGCGGTTGCTGGACAGCCACGATCATCTCGCGCAGCAGGTGATCGAAAAACATCGCGGCGTCTTGGTCAAGAACACCGGCGACGGCGTTCTAGCAACATTCGATGGACCCGGCCGCGCCGTCCGCTGCGCGTTGGCGTTTGGCGCGGCAGCTCAGCAAATCGGTTTGCCGTTGCGCGCCGGTCTTCACACTGGCGAGATCGAAATGAGGGGCAGGGACATCGGCGGCATCGCGGTGCACGCGGCCGCACGCGTGATGGCGCAATCACAGGCGAGCGAAGTCCTGGTATCAAGAGTCGTTACCGATCTGGTGGCCGGCGCGGGCTTGAAGTTTTCCGAGCGTGGATCGTATGAACTTAAGGGCCTGCCTGGTCGATGGGAGTTGTTTGCGGCCAGCGCCTGATATCACGCTGCCGGAGCTGGTGTCGCCATCTGCTGCATACGATGGAAACGAAGCACCTGCTGCGCGGTCGAGGGCCGAAGCCGTTCGTAAGTGGCCTTGCAGGCGGCAAGATCGGACGGTTCCTTGCCCGCCAGCTCATCGCGCATGTTGACGATTGCCCTGACGGTCGGCCATGACATGCCCGAAATCTTGGCAAGAATCATCACGCCCTCGGCGCGGGTTTCAATCATCATGTTCTCGGCAATCGATATCGACACGTTGGCAAGCGCGGCGATGGCGGCATTGGCCTCGTCGAATTTCCCGGCTTCGGCGAACGCCACCACCTGATGCTCGTCGAGCCTGCCGTGCTCGTACAGCGATTTGACGAGCGCATGCGCAATGGCCGTTTCCTCGCTGATGGCCGCTGGCGCGGAACTTGCCAGCCGCGTCGCTTCACGCACTGCGGTCGACACTTCCCTGGCCAACGGCGGATGGGCGGCCTCAAGCCGCGCCCGCACCGTCGCTGACGCCTTGGCGATCAGCTTCAGATAGAGATGCCGCGGAATGGTCGGGCGCAGGCCGATGCAGGTCGCGAGGTCGTCGTCGCCCTCGGCGCGGTTGACCAGCCGCGTGAAGCCGCGTTCGGTGAACTCGGCGCCTGGATTGTTGACGGTGCTGTGGATCACCTCGTCATTGCCCCGCAGCACCAACACGTCGGTGACCGCGCCGCTGAGCACCTTGCGCGTCGAAATCGCCATCAGATGCGCCTGGCTTTTGTTGCGCGCCGTCTCGATCAGCGTTTCGTCGTCGAGCCGCTTCGATTGCGACAGCACCGGTGCCGCAACCTCGATGACATCGTCGAACGCCAGCGCACGGACCGTCAGCGGCGGCGCCCGGTCGACCGGGGCGAGCCGGTTGGACAGCAGCGCCTTGGCCGAATTCTCGATGTGAAGCATCAGGCACTGGAAGACGTCGTCGAACAGCGCGATCTGTTCATCCGAAAAGTCGACCGCGCCGTTGATGAAGAGGTCGGTCACGCGGCGCAGGGTTTCGACCCGGCGTGCAACCGTTCCATTCTCGAGCGTGGCCTGCAACTCGTCGAGCAGGTTTTCTGGAGTGGCGGTGGATTTCGAACTCATGACTCTGTCCTGGAGTAACTGGCGTAATAGCCGGCGACGGTTTCTTCGTCCTCGGAAAATTGGGTGATCGGTTCAGGCGCTGGCGATGCGGTTGCGCCCCCGTGCCTTGGCCTCATAGAGCGCACGGTCGGCGCGCGCGAGGAAAGCGTCCGCTGTTTCGTCTGGCGCGAGGGTTGCGACACCCGCCGAAACCGTCACCCGCATGCCCGGCGAGAACGCGCTCCAATCGAGATTGGCAACGATCTCCCGCAGCCGGTCGAGGACGCGCGTGGCGGTGTCATGCGGCGTATCGGGAAGCACAAGCAGGAATTCCTCGCCGCCGAAGCGGCCGAACCGGTCGATGTTGCGGATATTGGCGAAGACGGTGATGGCGAATGTCCTCAAGACCTCGTCGCCGGTCGGATGGCCATAGGTATCGTTGATGCCTTTGAACCAGTCGAGATCGATCAGGGCGATCGAACACGATGCACTGGCACGATGGGCGCGGGTGATCTCTTCGTCCAGAGTCCGCATGATGCAGCGGCGGTTCAACGAACCGGTCAGGTCGTCGAGCTCGGCAAGCTCTTCGATGCGCTTGTAGGCCTCCTTGAGGGCTATGCCGCTCTTGTAGAGCGATTCACGCATCGAACTGGCGAAGATCCCGAGAAACATGCATCGGCCGATGCTCAAGGTGAACATCGACATTGTCGCGAAGCGCTCCAGATAGGTTTCGTGCGGAATGGAGATCGGCTTGTCGGTCAGAAGAAACAGCGCGGCCAGACCGAGCGCCATGGCGGTCCACACGATCGCCGTCTGCATCGGCGTTGAACGCAGCGAACTGAAATTGAAAACGATGAACAGGGTGCACAGAAACATCACGCCGACTGCGGGCGCGATATAGGCGAAGGCGAGCATGATGGTCATGCTGACCAGCGACTGCGGCGTGACGAAATAGTGATCCCTGAAACGCTCCGTGAAGCCTGATTCCGACAGCGCAATGTTGAAGGCTGTGGTGAGCAAGCCGCATATGGCAAAGGCCGGGCCGATGATCACCGGGATGGTGCCGGCGCGGGCGTAGATCAAAAGGATGCAGGCATCGACGACATAGCTGATGCCCACCATGCCCTGGATTTGGCGCCGCTGCTGCGCGCGGCGCGCAAGCGTCTCCGCCGTCGGCTTTCGAGCCGCGTCTTTCGATCCGTCCGCAACAGGATTGAGGAAAGGCGACGCAGTGGTGCCCATAATTTCGCCATTGATGGAACAAGCGGGAAATATCTAAAAGGTAAAGCCTTTAGTTTTGGTATCTTTCCGCCCCAATCGCAGTCCAGCGATGGCCGGCTTAGCCCTTGTTTGGCCGCGGAAATTGGCTGGCGCGGCATTTTGGACGGATCGGTCCATCACCCCGTCGCCAGATTTCGGATCGGCCATCCAAATGCTGGTTTGTGCGGCAAGCTTGGTAAGTCGGTGCGGACGGAACGGGCAGGTTGGCTCGGGCTTTGTGAAGCTTGACTGTATTATGGTACCAAATTCAGGGGTCTGGTTGACCGACGGATCATCGAATGCGGAGCCAAGAAAGCCTTCTGTGCGGTACATCACAGTTCCGATCCGGCTCTTGCTATAATTTCAAAAATCCTGCCTGTCCGATCGAACCACCCTTCACCCCAATCCGACCAATCCTGCGAGACGGCCTTGAGTGCGACACAGGCGGCTTCGGACGAAGTTCTGATCGCTCGGATCGCCCAGGGCGACCGGCTCGCCATGCAGGTGCTGTATGGAAGGCACCATGTCAGGGTGTTCCGCTTCGGGTTGCGGCTCGTTCGGAACGAACAGGTCGCGGAAGATCTTATCAGCGAGGTTTTCCTCGATGTGTGGCGCCAGGCCGGCAAGTTCGAAGGCCGATCCGCCGTTTCAACCTGGCTCTTGGCGATTACGCGATTCAAGGCCCTTTCCGCGCTGCGCCGCCGCAAGGACGTCGAACTGGATGATGAGGCCGCCAACGCGATTGAGGATTCGTCCGACGATCCTGAAGTGGCGGTGCAGAAGAAGGATACCAGTGAAGCGTTGCGCAAATGTCTGACCGCGTTGAGTGCCGAGCATCGGGAGATCGTCGATCTCGTCTACTACCACGAGAAATCAGTGGAAGAGGTGGCGGAGATCGTCGGCATACCGGAGAATACCGTGAAGACGCGTTTGTTCTATGCGCGCAGGAAACTGGCCGAACTGCTGAAGACAGCCGGCGTGGAGCGAGGCTGGCCATGATGGCGACGAGCAAGAAAATACTGGAGCAAGAGCCCGGTGAAATCGAAATGCTGTTGCCGTGGCACGCCGCCGGCACGCTGAATGCACGCGATTCCCGCAAGGTTGACGAAGCGCTCGCTCGCGATCCTGAGCTCGCCAGGCAATATGCGACGATCCGGGAGGAATACGCCGAAACCATTCATCTCAACGAGAGCCTCGGTGCGCCGTCCGCGCGCGCCATGCAGAAGCTGTTCGCGGCGATTGACGCGGAGCCGGCGCGCAAACCGCAGGCTTCGCTCAATTTCGCGACGCGGTTCACCGGTTTTTTTGCCGGCCTTTCACCGCGGACGCTCGCCTGGTCGGCGAGCCTGGGCGCCGTGTTGGTGTTGTTGCAGGCCGGCGTCATCGGCGCGGTGCTGATGAATAACCGTCCCGCCTCGTTCGAGACGGCGTCGTTGAGCAGCAATGAACCCATCACCCGCGAGTTCGGTGTCGCAGCGCCGCCGCGCGCGCTGGTGCGGTTTGCCCCGGACGCGCGGGTCGCCGACATCACCGCACTGCTCGACAAATATCAGGCATCGATCGTCGGCGGGGCGAAAGGCGGCGTGTTTCGACTGCAGTTTGGCAACAAGGCGATGACCAACGATGAAGCCGTGGACATCTTGAGCAGGCTACAACGCGAGAAGATCGTCAGTCTCGCGGTTGCCGCGCAATAGGCCGCGGCAGCTTGCATGTTTCAATGAATGGCTTTGCGCATCTGAAATCACAGATCCTGCCGTTTGCTGAGCGCGCGACGATGCTTGAGGTTTCATGATTCACAATGACCGGCGGACGAAGATGCGGTACGCGGCACTGGCCTTATTTGCCGGATGCCTGCCATTTGCCGGTTTCGGGAATCCGGCAGCTCACGCGCAGGGCTTCTTGCGCCCGCCCAGCATCAATGTCCCGTCGCGGACTCCGAACTTCACGCCGAACATCGCTCCGCGCATTGATCCCAATCTCGCCGGCCGAGCGGTCACCGGCTCCGGCAACAATAGCAGCCTGCGGATTCGTCAGCCCTGCGACGCCGCCTATCGTGACAGCAGCGGCGAGTGTTCGGGCCAGACATCCGGCAAAAACAATGGCGGTAACGGCAACGATGCACGCCGCAACGCGCTGCAGGCCTCGCTCGGCTCTCGCGCGGTCGCCAATGAAATCGTGGTCGAGATCGATGGCGCGGCCGACGCGTTGGCGCGGCGTCATGGCCTGACGCTGCTGGAGTCGCGGGAGTTTCCGCTTGTCGGCGCAACCATCGGTCTGTTCCGCGTCACCGGCCGCAAGACGGTGGAAGCGGCGAGCCGCGACCTGCGCAGCGATAACAGTGTCCGCACGTTTCAGCCGAACTTTCGTTATCTCCTGCAGGACCAGAGCACCGAGTTGACCGAAGGCGACCCGGCGCAATATGCCAACGCGAAACTCCGCCTGCCCCAGGCGCACACGCTGGCCCATGGCGCCAACGTCACCGTGGCGGTGATCGATTCCGGTGTCGACCTCAAACATCCCGAATTCGCCGCTGCGATGATCGCAGCCTACGACGCGCTCGGCAGCAAGGAGGGTCCGCACGTCCATGGCACGGGCGTGGCCGGCGCGATCGTGTCGCACGCACGGCTGATGGGCAGCGCGCCCGCGGCTCGGATTCTGGCGATCCGCGCCTTCAGCGCGGCGCCGAAGGGGGCGGAAAGCACGTCTTACGTGATCCTGAAGGGGCTGGACTACGCGGCCGCCCATGGCGCCCAGATCGTCAATATGAGCTTCGCCGGTCCAAAGGACGCGCTGATCGAACGCGCTCTCGCGGCATTGGCGGCCAAGAACATCGTGCTGGTGGCGGCTGCGGGCAATGCCGGTCCGAAGTCGCCGCCGCTCTATCCGGCGGCGAATGCGAACGTGATCGCGGTCAGCGCGACCGATGCGCAGGACAAGCTGTTTGCCGCCTCGAACCGGGGCGGCTACATCGCGATCGCGGCGCCGGGTGTGGAGATTTTCCTCCCCGCACCCGACGAAAAATATCAGATGTCGTCGGGGACTTCGTTTTCGGCGGCCTATATCAGCGGTCTTGCCGCCTTGATGCTGGAACGCAATCCCGCATTGAAGCCGGACCAGTTGCGGGCAATTCTGGCAAAGACCGCGCGCGATCTGGGCCCGCCGGGTGCGGACGACCAGTTTGGCGCCGGCGAAGCGGATGCCTTTGCCGCGGTCTCGGCCGTCTCAATCCCGTCGGTGCCGGTCGCCGAGGTTTCAGACAAGCCCACCAAGGAAATGGGGACTGATGCACCCACGGAGAGGGCGTTCCCGTCGGCCGCAGCCAAGGCCTCCGACAAGTCAGGCGAAGTCAAGCCTGCCGCGGGCGAAAACAAGCCCGCCGGGCAGTAATTAGGACCCGATAGCCGGATTCGAAAAGTTAAGAAAATCTCAAACCGCCTTTGAACGTCCGGCGCGTCTGCCGCGACCAATAGATGTGGGAGCGGTAATTCCTCCCCATCGAGGCTATATTCGGCGCGAGCGCCCATCCACCCCAAAGCGCCCATATGGCTTGACCCGTCCGGTTGTCCCCCCGGACGGGTCTTTCGTTTGGGTCAATCCGGGGTGCTTGCCCGGGGAATTCGGCCACGGCAACCATCCGACACCTCGCCCAAGCGGTTCGCTCGCCTGTGGATTGAGTTGAAAACCATGCACCACCGGGTGGCCGCAGCGTCCGCTGGTGAGGACCTGCTAGACTTTTTTGGGGTTTTCCACAAAATATATCCGTCACGTCTGAGTTGATTCGTCCGGTTGCGTCTGCGTCCGTCCTTCTCGTAACGGGCTGACTAATGGCACATCAACCGGGCGCGGCAACTAGCCGCGATATTGTGGCGAGATGGTGCGCCCTCGCCGAGCAGCGGCTCGAATATCTCACGGAACTGTTCGAGACCGGGCGCTGGCGCCGCTTTCACAATGAAACTGCCTTTCTCGAGAATATCCAGGAAGCCAAGACCGCAGTGGAAACCTGGCGCGATCTTTCATCGCGCGAGGCGTCCCGCGACAATCTGGCCATCAATATGTCCTGGCTCGGCCGTACGACCTCGGCGAGGCCGCGGGACAAAATCTGGCGCGATCCGCCTAATCTGCCGCAGCCCGTGGAAATCCCCGGCGAGCAGCCACATGAGGACGCGATCGTTCTTGAAGCCAAGCCCGCTTGTGCAGGGACGGCTTTTTCAGCCCAGGCAACGGGCGACAGTGCAGCAGAATTGGCGCATGAGCTTGCGGCGGTCGTAGGCCGCTATCCGCTGCTTCGCAACGCGCTGTGATAGCGGCAAGGACCGCGGCCTGCCGTAAATATCCTAGCGCCGCACCGCATTCGTTCCCACCAGCACCTGGGCAAAGCGCGGCGCGCCTTCGGCGGCAAGATTAGGCGTAATGGGACGGGCGTGATCGAGCCCGACCACGGCGCCGCGCGGCGCTTCCGAAATCACATTGTTGTTGACGAGCGCCATGCCTGCACCAGGCGTCACCGAGACGCCGATGCCGACGAAGGCGTTGCGGATCACATTGCCCGAGATCGCGACATCGCGCAGATATTTGCCCCAGCCGGCAACGATCCCGAATGACGGCGCATTCTCGATCACATTGCCCGACACCGTCGTATCGGCCTCGACGTAGATGCCGATACCGCCATCGTCGTCCGGCGCGGTGCCAATGGGGCGCTTCGGCAACAGGTTGCGGATGATGTTGCCCTGCACGACCGCGATGCGACCGCCCTCGTTGAAGTTGCACACGGAAACGCCGAGCGCCGCGCCGTCGACGGTGTTGTTGGCGATCACCGCGCCCTCGAACGAAAACTCCGAATAAAGCGCCACCTCGCGTACGTCGCTGACGCTGTTGCCGGTGATCTGGATGTTGGAAGCCGAATTGCCGCGCACCGCCGAATAGTCGCAGTTGCGGATGCGGTTGCCGCGCACGATCACGTTGCCGGCACGAAACACGTTGATGGCGTTGCCGTACTGGCCCGAGCCGCCGGGACCGGCCTTGATGTCCTCGATGCGGTTATCCGCCACCAGCGTGCCGTCGTCGCCGATAATGTTGCGCAGGATTTCGATGCCGTTGTCGTTGGTCCCCAGAATCGAATTGCGCGTGACCTGCAAGCCCTGCGCGTCGAACGATACGATCGCGGTCGTGGCGGATTTGGCGATGATGTTGCCGCTGACTTCGCCGGAGACGTTCTCGAGCCAGATGCCGTTGCCGCCGCTGCCGGCGATCTCGCAATCGGTGATGCGGATGTCGCGGCCACCGAGGCAATGCACGAGGCCGCGCCGCGTCGGCAGGGGAATCTCGTTTCCGTCGAGAATGATGTTGGCGAGACCGATGCTGCTTGCGCCTTCGGCTGACAGCATCGAAGCCCCGCCGCTGAAGAGGAGCCGGGTCGCGCCGCGCACGCCGACAAGCTGTGTGCCGCCTTGCAGGCGAAGCATCGAAATGCGCTAGACGCCGGGCGGCAGCCACAGCGGAATATGCGCTCGTGCCGTTTCGTCGATCGCGTGCTGCAGGAACTTGGTCTGATCGTCCGGGCTGCCGGGACGCACGCCATATTGCGTGGCGTCGCGCCCGAATGAGGAGACGGGCTGGGTGACCCCCGCGGCTTCGCGCGGCATCGCGAGCGCGCTCGCCGCGCCGGCGACCGAGATACCCAGAAGATAGCGGCGATTGACGTCCATGATCGCGTGATCCACGCGAACGCGCTTCCTCGCATTCGCGCTCTCATACGTAGCGCAAAAATACGGCGCGGCAGCGTGAACGCAGGAATGGAAAGGATTGATTGTTGGTGGGGTAGCGTTAATGGCGCTCGGTCGCTGATCTCACTTCAGCATTTCCGCAACCTGCTCGGCCGCCAGGGCGGGTGTGATGCGGCCATCGGCGACTTCGGCTTCGATCCTTTTGACCTTGACGCGGATCGCGGCATCGGCGCGCAGCCGCGCCATCATCCGCTGTTCCAGCATCGACCACATCCACTTCACCTGCTGCTCTCTGCGCCGCGCAGCGAATTCGCCCGATGCGTTCATCGCCTTGCGGTGGTCGAGAATTTTCTGCCACAGCGCATCGATGCCGGTGCCGGTCAGGGCCGAGTAAGTCAGGACCGGCGGCTGCCAGTGCTCGGAGCGGGGGGTGAGAATATGCAACGCGCCACGGTATTCGCCTGCGGCAAGATTGGCGCGCTTGATGTTGTCGCCGTCAGCCTTGTTGATCGCGATCATGTCGGCGAGTTCGACCAGGCCCTTCTTGATGCCTTGCAGCTCGTCCCCGGCGCCCGGCAGCATCAGCGCCAGGAAAAAATCGGTCATGTCGCAGACCGCGGTTTCGGATTGCCCGATGCCGACGGTTTCGACCAGCACCACGTCGAAGCCGGCGGCCTCGCACAACAACATCGCCTCCCGCGTCTTCGCGGCCACACCGCCGAGCGTGCCGGAGGCGGGCGAGGGCCTGATATAGGCATGATCGGAAGCCGCCAGATGCGGCATCCGGGTCTTGTCGGCCAGGATCGAGCCGCCGGTGCGGGCGGAGGAGGGATCGACCGCAAGCACCGCCGCCTTGTGGCCGCGCCCGATCAGGAACATGCCGAGCGCATCGATGGTGGTGGATTTGCCGACGCCGGGCGAGCCGGTGATGCCGACCCGGATGGCTTTGCCGGTCTCCGGCAGCAGCTTCTGCACCAGATCGCGTGCCGCCGCCTGGTGATCGGCGCGCCGGCTTTCGATCAGCGTGATTGCGCGCGCCAGCGCCGCGCGGTGGCCGGCACGGAGGTCCTTGGCGAGGGCTTTAATGTCGATGGCTCTATTACTGGTCATCTTCGTCTTCGACCACGTGCGGCCTCTACCGACCTGGTGAACGAATGAGATTTTCGACGAAGGCCTTTAACGGTGGCAGGTGGGATTGAATAACGTCCCACACGATTTCGGCTTTGGTCATGTGGTAGGCGTGACGCAACAGATTTCCGAAGTCGACCATCTTACGCCAGTCAATGTCCGGCCGACGTTGCTTGATCTCATCGGGGGTCGCTCGCGATGCCTCGCAGACAATTTCGAGAAGCCGTTCCCAGAGAAGTCGAATCCTACGGTCCGACGCAAATTGATCGAAGCTCAAACCCCTTACGATATCCTCTATTTCGATAATGGCCTCAAGAATGTCCTGCAGCCGATCCTTCATAGTTGGCGGCATCTAAAAAACCTCGATCAGATCATCAGCAATTCGCTCGGCAACACGAGGCTTCAACAAATCCCGCATCGATATCTGAACCTGGAGCCCTATGTTATCTTCGATCAAGTGCAAGACTTTGAAATAGTCAAATTGCGGCGACTCCCCTCGGGAGGTCGTTTCGACCAAGACATCAAGATCGCTGTCGGGACGTGCGTCCCTGCGAGCCCGCGAGCCAAACAGATACAGCCGAGTCACGCCCTCGGCTTGAATCGCAGGCGCTATCTCGCGCAGCTTTGCGACGATTTCTTCGAGTGGGATGTCTGCAACGTCATTCATGGGCGCATACTATCACATTTGCGGGAGATGCGTAGCTACTCCGCCGCCTCACTGTGCCCCAATCTCGCGTTGAGCTTGTGGATCAGCTCTTCGGCCGCGTCCGCAATCACGGTACCGGGCGGGTAAATCGCCTCAGCTCCGGCTTTATATAACGCGTCGTAATCCTGCGGCGGCACCACGCCGCCGACGATGATCATGATGTCCTCGCGGCCCAGCTTCTTCAGCGCGGCCTTTAATTCCGGCACGGCGGTCAGATGCGCCGCCGCCAAGGATGACACGCCCAGAATATGCACGTCGTTCTCCACAGCCTGCCGCGCCGCTTCCTCGGCGGTCGCAAACAACGGCCCGATATCGACGTCGAAGCCGACATCGGCAAAGGCGGAAGCAATCACCTTCTGGCCGCGGTCGTGGCCGTCCTGACCGATCTTGGCGACGAGGATGCGCGGGCGTCGGCCTTCGGCTTCCTCGAACGCATCGATCAGCGCCTGCAGCTTTTCGACCCGGTTGGACATGGTGGACGCCTCCCGCTTGTAGACGCCGGTGATGGATTTGATTTCCGCGCGATGCCGCCCGAACACTTTTTCCATCGCATCGGAAATTTCGCCCACGGTGGCCTTGGCGCGCGCGGCATCGATCGCCAGCGCCAGAAGGTTGCCGTTGCCTTCGCCCGCGCTTCGCGTCAGCGCGGCCAGCGCGTCATCGACATCCTTCTGGTTGCGCTCCTTGCGGAGCCGCCTTAGCTTGTCGATCTGCAACCGGCGGACGTTGGAATTGTCGACTTTAAGGATGTCGATCGGCATCTCGTTGACGGGCTTGTACTTGTTGACCCCGATCACCGCCTGCTTGCCGGCGTCGATCCGCGCCTGGGTCTTGGCGGAAGCTTCCTCGATTCTAAGTTTCGGGATGCCGGCCTCGATGGCTTTGGCCATGCCGCCGAGTTCCTCGACCTCCTGAATATGACCCCAGGCTTTCGCCGCGAGGTCGCGGGTGAGCCGCTCGACATAATACGAGCCGCCCCAGGGATCGATGATGCGCGTGGTGCCGCTCTCCTGCTGCAGGAACAATTGCGTGTTGCGGGCGATGCGCGCGGAAAAATCCGTCGGCAGCGCCAACGCCTCATCGAGCGCGTTGGTATGCAGCGACTGGGTGTGGCCTTGGGTAGCCGCCATCGCCTCGATCGTGGTACGCATCACGTTGTTGAACACATCCTGCGCGGTTAGCGACCAGCCGGAAGTCTGGCAATGCGTCCGCAAAGGGAGCGAGCGCGCGTCTTTCGGATTGAACGGGCGGAGCAGCTTCGCCCACAAGAGCCGCGCGGCGCGCATCTTGGCGACTTCCATGAAGAAGTTCATGCCGATCGCCCAGAAGAACGACAGCCTAGGCGCAAAGCGGTCGACGTCGAGACCCGCCTTTAGTCCGGCGCGCAGATATTCGACGCCGTCGGCGAGCGTATAGGCGAGTTCGAGGTCTTGCGTCGCGCCGGCCTCCTGCATGTGATAGCCGGAAATGGAAATGGAATTGTATTTCGGCATCTTTTGCGAAGTGTAGGCAAAGATGTCGGAGATGATCCGCATCGAGGGCGCGGGCGGATAGATATAGGTGTTGCGCACCATGAACTCTTTGAGAATATCGTTCTGAATCGTGCCTGAGAGTTTTTCCGGCGGCACGCCTTGTTCTTCGGCCGCCGCCACGAACAGCGCCAGGATCGGCAGCACCGCGCCGTTCATGGTCATCGACACGCTCATCTGGTCGAGCGGGATGCCGGCAAACAGCGTGTGCATGTCATAAATCGAATCGATCGCGACGCCGGCCATGCCGACGTCGCCTGTGACGCGCGGGTGATCGGAATCGTAGCCGCGGTGGGTGGCAAGATCGAAGGCGACCGAAAGGCCCTTTTGCCCGGCGGCGAGGTTGCGGCGGTAGAATGCGTTGGAATCTTCCGCCGTGGAAAATCCGGCATATTGCCGGATGGTCCAGGGTTGGTTGACATACATGGTCGGGTAGGGGCCGCGTAGGTACGGCGCAATGCCGGGCCAAGTTTCGAGGAAATCGATGCCGGCTAGATCCGCTTCGCCATAGCAGGGCTTAACGAGAATGCCCTCCGGCGTGAGCCACGGCTCGGCGTTGCCGGGCGCTTGCGCGCCGGCAGTCGTTTCAAAGGCGACATTCGCGAAGTTCGGTATGCGGCTCATTCTTTCGAATCCCGCCTCACGGGCGGACTTCCCTCAATTTCAAAATTCGTGCTTCGCAGTCAGCAAGACGTTGAAGCGCTTCCGTCTCCCCGACAGGCCGGCCCATCGGCGCGACGAAACCACCTCCAAGCAGGCCGAGGATTTCGCCTACCCCAAAAGTATTGCCAAACGCCCTCATCTTCCGGCTAGAAATGTACGCGAACAAAGGCAACGCCACTACCAAGAAAACGATGCCGGACGCAGAAACTTGGCCCGCAGAAATCCCTGCTAAGATCAAAATTCCGATGCTGCAAATGATCGCAATTGCAATCATAACGAACCAAGCAGGTGCTCGCCACTTTGACAGCATCTGCGGGCGTTTATGATAGGCTATCATGGACAGTAATTGATCGCGTTCGGCTTCCAGCTGCGCTAGTTCATCCTGACCGGGGCTAATCAATTAATATCTCCTCTAATCATGATCCGGATGCTGGTGGCTGACGATGGCCCCAAGCTTCTCGGGACCGTAGTTCTGCATGGTCGTCTGGCTCGGCAGATTGGCGATCGCCACCACCCAACCGAGGCGGGATTCGCTGCCATATTGTTGGATCGGCACCACCCGGTCCGGCCGGTCGAAGGTGCCGGTCATGATCTCGATCCTGGGACCATCGATCCGGCGGAAGCTGAGCGGCGTGCCGCAATCCCTGCAAAAGTCGCGCTCGGCGATCGAGGAGGAACGGAATGCGGCCGGCTTGCCGCGGGTCCAGGTGAAATCGCTTTTTTCGATGTCGGCGAAGGAGGCAAATGGCGCGCCGGTGGCTTTCTGGCACATCCGGCAATGGCAGATACTCACTTTCCTGGGCGGCGCGGAGAGCGCAAAGCGAATGGCGCCGCATTGGCAACCGCCGGTCAAAACGGGTTTTGCAGCCGTGGTCATGGTGTCTCCGCCAGCGAAAAGGCTTTCTGCAGGACGCCCAGTGCATTGGCGCCGGCAAAGACGAAGTCGTTAACGCCCGCGGCGCGAAGGGTGGCCTGCTGCTCGCCCGCTCGCCCTGCCAGATAGATATGCTTCGCATTTGCCGCTTGAAGGGCCTTTGCGGCAGAAGCTGCTTTTTCGGCATAGACCTTGTCGGAGGAGCAAAGGCAGGCAAGCGCTGCGCCGGAAGCCTTGAAGGCCGCGGAAAGCGCCGCGGGATCGGTAAATCCTTCTGACGCGATGGCCTCGATCCCGCCTGTCTCAAAGAAGCTCCTTGCGAACGTCGCCCGTTCCGTGAACTCGGCGGGCGTGCCAAGGTTGGCGAGGAAAACCTTGGGCCGTATTCCTCTCATTTTGAGGATTTCATCGGACCGGTCACGCAAGCGCTCGAATGGTGCTGCAAGCCGCATCGGCGGCAATGCGTCGAATCTGAATTTGGCCTCGCCATAGGGCGCAAGCCTAATCGGATTCGCGTCCAGAACCGCCACTTGCTCCTCGTGGAGGTTCGGAAATTCGCTGGCGCCGGTCAGCACGTGCCTGCGCCTGGCGATGTCGGCTTCGCGCGCGGCGCGCGTCGCTGCGACTTTGCGCTGGACCAGATTTTGTTCAAGGGAAGCGAATGCGCCGCCGGCTTTTTCGGTTTCCTGAAACAGTTGCCATGCAGCTTCGCAAAGCGTTTCGGTCAGGGCTTCGATGCCGCCGGAGCCGGCGGCGGGATCGGACACTTTCGCCAGATTGGATTCTTCCAACAGGATCAGTTGCGTGTTGCGCGCCACGCGCCGAGCGAATGGATCGGGTAATCCCAGCGCGAGCGTGTGCGGCAACACGTTGATGCTGTTGGCGCCGGCAAGACCTGCGGAAAACGTCGCCATCGTCGCGCGCAGTATGTTCACGTAAGGGTCGCGCTGGGTGAGCATTCGCCACGCGGTGTCGGCGGCAATAAGCAGCGGTTTCGGTTCAAGGCCGCAAGCCTGTTCGACCCGCGCCCATAACAGACGCAGCGCGCGGAATTTTGCCAGCGTCAGGAACTGATCGGCGTCGGCGCTCAGCCGCGCATAGACCATGTTCCGCGCCGCCTCCAGCGCGACACCTGCTCCCTCGATGGCGCGCAGATAGGCGATGGCGCATGTCAACACGAACGCCAGTTCCTGCGCTTCCGACCCGCCGGCATCGTGGATCACCCGCCCGTCAGCGACGGCAAACGGGCCCCTGAAACCCATTCCCGCGAGGCCCTTGACGGCGCCGGTGACCGCGGGCTCGATTTCGGCCCAGGCGTAGGGGCTGGAGCCCCAGACCGCGCAAGCACCGATCGGATCGAGGCCGAAGCGGATGTCGCATGCGGCCGGATCGATGCCCTTGCGTTGTGCATATTCGGCCAGGTGGATCGCCGCCATGCGCGACTGCGGACCGACCTGAAGTTCTAGTCCTATGCCGGCATCGATCGAAACGCCGTCGAGAACCCTCTCGATCGCTTGCGCGGTTGGATCGAGCCCGAGGCCGTAGGCGCCATTGGCGCCGGCGAATACCACTGTCAGGCCAGTTGCGCCGTTCTCAAGATCGTGGAGCGCCTGCACATTGGCCGCCGCCGGATCGGGATGATCGATGCGCTGCATGATCTGCCACGGCGCGGCCGCAAGCCGGCCGGCAATCGCGGCGGTATCGTGGGCGCGCCGGTAGATTGGCTCGATCCGCAAGCCGTCATGGGTCTTGCCGACCAGCTTTTCAAACGGCGCGCCCTTGAGCACGCCGTCAACCAGCTTGCGCCAGTCGTCATAGGTTGCGGGCGCAAAACCCGCAGCAAACGACAGATCATCAGTTGGTGTCATTCCGCAAGGCCGCTCCAGGGCACGGTGATTTCCCACCGAAATTGCCACGGGCCGGCCGCGAAGCCAAACGGTTGTTTTGGCGCAATAGGCACAGGGTGAACGGTTCCTGCCTGTCGCGAACGGGTGGCAAGAATCCGCCGGCCGCCGGGTTCAAGTGAGGTCGGGCAGGCGCTCGATCCCTTCGGTGGAGAGCTCCGCCAGCGCGGATGCGAGCTTGCGTCCGGCGATCACGCGGCCGGGCGCGATCTCCACGAGCGGTACCAGCACGAAGGCGCGTTCGAACAAACGCGGGTGCGGCAAGGTCAGTTCCGGCCCTTGCATCGAGACGTCGTCATAGGCGATCAGATCGAGATCGAGCGCGCGCGGTCCCCAACGCCGTTCACGCGTGCGGTCGCGGCCGAATTTTGTCTCGATCTTCTGCAGCGTGAACAAGAGCGCATGGGGGTCGAGACTGGTTTCGATTTCGACGCAGGCGTTGATGAAGCGCGCCTGCTTCTCGTCTCCCCATGGCGGCGTGGCATAGTCGGATGACCGCGCCACAAGAGCGGCCTGCGTCATGCCGCAGATATTGGCGATCGCCTTTTGGAACGTGGTGCGGACATCGCCGACATTGCCGCCAAGTGCGATCACGGCGTTAGCCATTACGGCTTCCGCGTGCGGGTCAGGACTACCCCGACATCCTCGAAGATCGCCGCGATCGGCGCGTGCGGCTTGTGCACGGTGACCTTGACGGCGCTGATTTTCGGAAAGGCGGCCAGGATCGCATCGGCGACGGCGCCGGCCGCGCGCTCCAGCAATTTGTAGTTGGCATTCTTGAAGGCCGCGGTCGCGGTTGCGACGATGTTGGAATAGGAGACGGTATCGGCCAGACGATCGGTGCGCGAGGATTCCGACAGGTCGGCGGAGAGTTCGAGGTCGATGACGAAACGCTGCCCAACCTCGGTCTCATGATCCATGACGCCATGGCGGGCATGAATCACGACACCGGTAATAAAAATCGTATCGCTCATTCTTTGTCCCAAATCGCTCTTGCCACACGCAATGCTTGCACGGTTTCCGGCACGTCATGGGTCCGGATGATCCGCGCGCCGCCGCGCGCTGCGATCAGATGCGCGGCGATCGAGCCGCCGAGCCGCTGGTCCGGCTCGCAAGGCGACACTGTGCAGATAAACCGCTTGCGCGAAGCCCCTACCAACAGTGGCAGACCGAAGGTGCCGAGCTGATCCAGCCGGGCGAGCACCATCATGCTCTGCTCGGGCGTCATGCCGAAGCCGATGCCTGGGTCGAGCGCGATGTTCTCGCGCGAAATGCCGACCTCGGTGGCGATCACGAGCGAGCGCGCAAAGAAGCCGGAGATATCCGCCATGATGTCGATGCCGGGATCGGCGCGGTCGCGGTTGTGCATGACGACGACCGGACACCGGCGTGCCGCCACCAGCCTTGCCATCTCCGGGTCGCGCTGCAGGCCCCAGACGTCGTTGACGATGGCAGCTCCCGTATCAAGCGCCCAGGCGACGACCGCCGATTTCATGCTGTCGATGGAGACGGGAACGCCTAAGGAGACGACGTCCGTCAGGATCGGCCGCAGACGCTTGAACTCCTCGTCGGTAGAGATCGATTCCGCGCCATAGGGGCGGGTGGATTCGGCGCCGATGTCGATGATGTCGGCGCCACCGGCAATCATCGATCTGGCCTGCGCCACCGCGCGCTCGGGCATGATGAACTTCCCGCCGTCCGAGAACGAATCCGGCGTGATGTTCAGCACCCCCATCACGGCCGGATACGGCCTGGACAACAGCGCCGGCCAAGCCCGGCGATTTACTGAGACGGCCACGGGGGCGGCTCTGGACGAAGTCGCGATCATGGGGTCGCTTTGCGCGGTCCCTGCAGGCGAGTCAAGACGCGGAAAAGCGCAGGCTGCCGGCGCGGCACGCCCTGACCTGCTCAGGTCCGCCGGCCGACCACGGTTAATAGGTAATCTTGGGCTGAAGCTTTCGCGCCTTGGCGATCAACTGCTCGACCGACTTCTCGGAAGGGAGCACGCGGACGAGTTTGCGCTTGACGTTCACTTCTTTCATATTCTGCGCCAGGCGCGCCGGGTTGCGAAGGGCAAGTTCGCGGACCGTGGGAACGCCCGCGGCGCGCACCAGGCCTACCTTCGCCCTGCCCATGCCGGGAATCCGCATGTAGTCCGAAAAGTTTGCCCATTCGAGCAAAAGCTGCTCGCTGATGCCGGTTTTCGCCGCAAGCATTTTGCGGCCTCTTACGGTCCGCGCCGCCTCAAGCAGTCTGTCCGTCGTGCGAATGCCCAGCGATTTCAGCTTGGCAGCGGCGAAGGACGGTAAACCGTCAATCTCGGAAATGGGATAGGTCATGGTGCTCGATTTGAAAGGTGCCCTCAGGCGAACTGGCTGAGGCCCGGGGTCCCTGCGATGATCTCGCCCATTTGATCAGCTCCGATTTTGTCTCGGCCGAACCGGAAAAGTTCACGCGCGACGTTCTGGATCTCGGCCATTCCCAAACCAAGTCCCATCAGCCGGGTGCCGACGGCCATCAGGCCACCGCCCATCAGCCTTCCGAGACCGCCGCCGTTGCCGGAAGCTGAGATCGCCGCCTCTGCGCCTGGGATGTTGTCAATCAAGGCCTGAACCTTGTCGGAGGGTCCCTCATTGCGAAGGAAACCCAGAATGATGCCGATGGTTTTTTCGGCCACAGCATCATCAATGCCAGCCATCGTGGCTAGCCGCCCAATCAGTTCGTCCATAGTGCCCCGCCCTCAGCCGGTTCGTCTGCCGGGTCCTTGTATTCAATTTTATCTTGATCTTCCGCGAAACGAATTACAAGCGATCACCGCACTCCTGCAAGCGATTCACCCTCATTCGCGTGACGAGTGTTGCAGCAATGCAAGAGCAGGGTGCGGAATCCCGCCATGTTGGGTGAATTTCGTTCCAACTTCGGCGGTGCCGAATGAGAAAACCGGTCGAATTCGCATCCCGCGAAGCGGATATTCGATCTGCTCGGGGGCGTCGACGGTTTCAATCGGCCGGAAAGATACATTATAAGTAGGGTACTTGGATAAGTCGGGTACTTGGCGGCCGTGCCACCGCCGATCTCGGAAAGTGGTGGCGGATCGATCGGGAGTTCGGTCGGCCGTGCCAACGGGCTCGGCAGCTTTGTGACGATAGGAAGTCTGCTCATTGCGGGCGGCGCGATGTCCCCGTAATTTTTCTGGAAGTGACGTGTGCTGAGATATCCGTCGTTGCGAGCGCCGCTCGATATTCTTTTCCTGGTCTGCTGCCTCGTGCTGACCGCCGACGTTCTCGGTCCGGAAATTTTTGGAAACGGCAAGACCAAAGACTATCCGCTGTGGTTCTGGGCCGGGCAGCAAGTCCTGAAGGGCGGGGATCTCTATCCCAGCGATCCGAACGCCTATTTCGATTTTCTCTATCCCCCGTTGTCGGCGATCTTGCTCGCGATCCCCAGCTATTTCGGCAAAATACCGCTCTATATCTGTTTGTCTCTTCTCAACGCGGTCGCTTGGTGGATCACGGTACAGCTTTCGAACGCGATGGCCGGCTCGGGAAGGATTCCGCAGCCGTGGTTGGCGGCGCTGCCGGCGATTGTCACCATATCCTTTGTCTTCGACATGTTCGATCTCGGCCAGCCCAATCTCATTCTGCTTGCCATGATGTTGTCGGGATTCTGGCTGTTACAGCACGATCGCCGGTGGGCCTCGGGAAGTTTGTTTGCGCTCGCGACCGCGATCAAGGTTTTTCCTGTCGCCGTGTTGCCCTACCTGCTTTGGCGGAGACGGTGGATAGCGTCGGCGAGCATGGTCGTGTTCCTCGGGATTTTTCTGTTCGTCGTTCCGGCTCCGGTGCGCGGCTTCCAGCATAACCTGGCCGAGCTGACGACCTGGTATCGGGGAATGGTTAGCTCGAGTTCGGAGCAGGGTTTTGGCAAGCGCGGCGAACAGAACTGGTCGTGGGTCAATCAATCGATCATCGCCGTGACGCATCGGCTGACGCGGCCGGTCAATTACAACCAGGACAATCCGGCCAAGGCGCCCGCCTACATGAATCTGGTCGATCTCGATTTCAAAACGGCCAACTGGGTAGTGATCGGGGTCTCGATCGCGATCGGTTTTGGATTTATCGCCGTTATGCCGTCGGCTTCGCGCCGGACGCTCCGCTCCGATGCCGAGGAACTCGGTATCCTGTTCTGCCTGATGACGGTGGCGTCGCCGCTCGCGCGGCAGTATTATTTTATGTGGCTGCTTTTCCCGCTGACCGTCCTGATGCACCGGGCGGCCTATGATCCCCGGGCAGCCGTACGCAAGGGTACCTGGACCGTGCTTGCCTTCGCAGGCGTTCTGGTTGGCTTGTCGCTTCGGGTTTTTCCGAATGATCTGCAGGCTTTCGGGAACAACCTCTTGGCCACCGCCCTGATTGCGGGCGGACTGGTCTGGCATATCCTGCATCCGCCTCCTGAAGGCAAGACGAGTTTCTTGTCTCCTTCCGGCGGCGCGCTGCAGACCGGGACGAAAAACAACGACGGCTAACCCAAGGAAGATCGTAAAATGTCCGCCGCGCCGCAACTTCAAGAGGTCCTCGATCGCATCGATGCCGATTTCGACAACAGCCTTCGGCGGCTGTTTGCGCTGCTGCGGATCAAGTCGATCTCGGCCGACCCGGCCTTTGCCGCTGAGTGCAAGGCGGCGGCCGATCATCTTTCCAGGGATATCGCGACACTCGGCTTTGCCAGCGAGGTAAGGCCGACCGCGGGTCATCCGGCCATCGTCGCCAAAAGCAACGGCAAGACGAGCAAGCCGGGCGGCACGCGGCCGCATGTGCTGTTCTATGGTCATTACGATGTGCAGCCCGTCGATCCGCTTAGTTTTTGGCGTCGGCCGCCGTTCGAGCCGGTTGTCATTGACCACGCCGACGGGCGGAAGATCATCGTGGCCCGCGGTGCGGAGGACGACAAGGGCCAGTTGATGACCTTTGTCGAGGCATGCCGCGCTTGGAAGACGGTGACGGGTTCGCTGCCGATCGACGTGACCATCGTCATCGAAGGCGAAGAGGAGATCGGCTCCAAGAATTTCGTTCCGTTTCTCGAGAAGAACAAGGATGAGCTAAGAGCGGATTTCGCGCTCGTCTGCGACACCGGCATGTGGGACCCGGACACGCCGGCGATCACCACCTCGCTACGCGGACTGGTCTATGAGGAGGTGAAGATCAAGGCGGCCAATCGCGATCTGCACTCCGGCATCTTCGGCGGTGGCGCGCAAAATCCGATCCGGGTACTGACGCGCATCCTCGGCGGCATTTTCGATGATGACGGCCGCATCGCCATCCCGGGCTTCTATGATGGCGTGAAGGGCGTCCCCGCCGACGTTCTCGCGCAATGGAAGAAACTGAACATGACGCCGGAGACCTTCCTCAAGCCGATCGGGTTGTCGATTCCGGCCGGCGAGAAGGGCCGTTTGCTGATCGAACAGGTCTCTTCGCGTCCGACCTGCGACGTCAATGGGATCATCGGCGGCTATACCGGCGAAGGTTCGAAGACCGTGATCCCGGCGGAAGCCTCGGCGAAGGTCTCATTCCGGTTGGTGGAAGGACAGGACCCCGACAGGATCCGCAGCGCGTTTCGCGAATATGTCGCTGCACGGCTGCCCGGAGATTGCCGGGCGGAATTCACCGATCATTCCAATGCGCCGGCGGTCGCGCTCGACTGGAACATGAAGCCGCTCGCCGCCGCAAGGCGTGCCTTGACGGAGGAATGGGGCAAGGAGGCCGTGCTGATGGGGTCGGGCGCCTCCATCCCGATCGTCGCCGATTTCAAGCGCACGCTTGGACTCGACTCGGTGCTAGTGGGCTTCGGGCTCGACGACGACAACATCCATTCGCCGAACGAGAAATACGACTTGCGGAGTTTCCACAAGGGCATTCGCTCGTGGGCGCGAATTCTGGCGGCGCTCGCGGAAGCGCCGCGCTGATCAAGAACGGGTGGATTCGGTACGCAGCGTCCACCGATCATTAACCGATTTCATCGGCTACCTTCGGTAGATCACGCTAACCCGTGTTACGAGTGAGGCGCAGGTCTTTGCCTGCGCTATTGCGTGAGCGAAGGAGGAAAGCCCATGGGACCCGCGTTGCAGAAGCTACTGGAAGTCGGAGGAGCGCCTTTTTTGCCCGAGGGACCCGAGGGACCAGATGCCCCGCTCGTCGTGCTGGATCGGTTCGCCGAGATTGGAGCCTCGATCAGCAGCGTTCTGCGCCAAAAAAACGGATTCTTTTGCTTCGAATCTGCTCTGCGATTTTTCCCTTCGGAAACATCGAGATCTTCGTGGGGCGTCACCGATTGGAACAAGCATGATCTCTGGAAGGCCGACTACGATGGTCTTGCGGATGATATCTTTTGCTTTGCCGAAGATTTATTTGGGCGGCAATTTGTCGTCTTCGAAGGAAAGATCGGAGCTTTCGAGCCGGAAACGGGAAACGTTGAATTCGTGGCATCTTCCCTTGAACAATGGGCCTCGAAGATACTCCAAGATTGCAACTACATGACAGGTTATAGTCTTGGACACGAATGGCAGCTCGACCACGGTCCGTTACATCAGCGTCACCGGCTCATGGCAAGACAGCCCTTTGTGCTGGGCGGGGAATATTCAGCAACAAACTTTGCATCGACGGATTCGCTTCAAATGATGAAGAATCTTGGGAATCTTGCCCGGCAAATTCGTGACCTGCCGGATGGCGCGCAGATACGATTTAAGGTCGGTTAGCGCCGCGGCCATCGCCCCGCCATAAGCAAAAAAAACGCCGCCCGGGATTAGGCGGCGTTTTGATTCGGTGTGCAGAGGTAGATGAAGCAAACCCTACACCGGATTTTTGGATTTTTCAATTCTTGTAACTGGGGTCGAGGCGATCGAGTTTGCGCAGCAGCGCCGGCCAGACCAGCGTGGTCGAGCGCAGTTCCTGCCGGTCGGGATTGGCGAGCAGACCGGTGTTCTTGTCCACTACTGCCGGATCGACGGGATGCGCCACGGGTCCCAACATGCGGGTACGCACCTGCATGGTGCAGGCCCGCTCCAGATGGAACATGCGTTCGAAGGCGGAGGCAACCGAACGGCCGACCGTCAGCGTTCCGTGATTGCGCAAAAGCATGTGGTTCTTGTTGCCGAGATCTTTCTGCAGGCGCGGGCGCTCATCATGATCGAGCGCGATGCCTTCGTAGTCGTGATAGGCAAGATCGAAGGTCACAAGTTGCGCGGTCTGGTTCAGTGGCAACAGACCTTCCATGCAGCTTGCAACCGCGGTGCCGTCGGGCGTGTGCAAATGAATCACGCAGCCGGCGTCTTCTCGCATCTCGTGGATCGCCGAATGGATGGTGAAGCCCGCCGGGTTGATGCTGTAGGTGCTTTTGGTGAGCTGGTTGCCGTTGAGGTCTACCTTGACGAGGCTCGATGCGGTGATTTCGTCGAACATCAGTCCGTAGGGGTTGATCAGGAAATGATGCTCCGCGCCCGGAACCCGCGCGGAAATATGCGTATCGACCAGATCGTCCCAGCCGTAATAGGCGATGAGGCGATAGCAGGCGGCAAGGTTGACGCGCTGGTCCCACTCGGCCTCGGTTATTCCCGACGGTACTTCCTTCAGGCGCGCTTCCGCTGGCGACATGACCGGTTTCTCCCATTGAGTTTGAGCGTTAATTTCAAGCCTATTCCCGCCGCAGTTCCGAGAGCAAGTCGCCGCGCCGACGCGGCTGGAACGGCGGTTCTGACTTAAGGGGGCGGGATCGCCAGCAGGCTGGAGATGCTGCGTCCGCGGATGTCGTAGACGCGCGCGAACACCACGTCGTCGCGCTTGATCTCCACCATCACCGGCGCGGTCAGGCCCTTGCAGTAGAACTCACCGAGTGTCATCGCGAAGTCGGCGGCGTGGCTGTCCCATCCGATGGTGAAGTCGGGGCCGAGCGCGACCTGGGCAGGACGCTGCGGTCCGCATACCGCGACCTTCCATTTGCGCCCGCGTGGCGGGGCTTCATGCCGATCGTCGAGTTCTTCGCGCAGGCTGTCGGAAGCCTGCTTCAGCGCGAGGCCCCAATAGTCGAGCATGAAGCGATAATCGGCGCCGCGCACCGTGCCTGCGATATGATTGAAGTGGGTGTATTGATAGGGGTGCAGCCGGATCATCTCGCCGAGCGGCAAGAGCAGACCGAATGAGAACACGGCAAGCGCAACCGGCTGCCAGCTGCGGCGGTTTTCCTTCAGCCAATTCATCCCCCAGGCAAAAGCGGTGCCCGCGAGCACCGTCATCGGCGGAATGACAAAGATGAAGTGGCGAATGCCGTTATAGAGCGCCGGCCGCTTGACGATCGCAACCGCGATCGGCAGCACGGCCGCCAGTGTCAGCATCAAGAGGATCGTCTTGCGCCGGCACGATACATCGGCGCGGGGCATCGCTACGAAAGTTCCGACGGCCGCAGCGATCGACAGGCCAAGCAATACTTCGGGGAGTTGCAGGGCAAACAGGGTCGGCAGATAGGACCACGGCATGTCCGGCACCAACACCGGCGCGCCGTCGAACATTTCCTTCCATGGCTTCTCGAAGAAGTGCGAAAAATAAGTTGCCGCCTGGAACGGATTGCCGGGCTCCATGATCGACCAGGGCCATATCAACCCCATGACGAGGTAGCCGAGGATCAATCCGGGCAGCAATACATAGATCGTGTGGACGAACCGCCGGATAGCCTCGCGCGCGCCCTGCGTACGCGCCTCCTCGATCAACATCGGGACAAAGCCGATCAGCGCGTAGATCAAGGCAAACCCGCCGAGGATGCGCGAACCGATCGAAAGTCCGGCGCCGAGGCCGACGATGAGGATCGTTCGCGGCGAAGGCTGCGGATATTCCTCCGCCAACCGGACGAGGCCGAGCATCAGAATCGCCATCGCCACGGCGAACGGCGCATCCTTCGGATTCATGAACATGTGGCCGTAGAAAGTCGGGCACAGTACCAGCAGCAGCAGGGCCACCAGCCCGGCGAGCGGGCCGCCAACGCGACGGCCAAGACGCCAGGTCACCGCAAGGCCGATGACGCCGACGACCGCACCGAGCAAACGGCGCGTTTCAAACAGCTCGAGCGGAATGACCTTGTGCAGCAACGCCGCGGCCATGTCGAAGCCGCCGCCATACATGTAGAGATTAGCGAACGACAGCGCGCCGGTGTCCTTGAAGCCGGAGCCATACATCCGCAGCAACAGATCGGCATATTCGGCGTGGGTGTAGTCGTCCCAGCCCAGCCCATAGTCGCGGAAGGTGAGGCTCGCGACCAATCCGACCACAACCAGCACCACGATCGCCAGATCGTCGCAGGTTCGCTCTATCGCGCGCCGCGACGGCGTGTCGATAGCCGAGGTGGTGATCGATGACATGGCTATTGGTAACCCGGTGTACCCTTTGGCCCAGTCGACGCCTTTTGGGCCTCATCCCCGGCATCCATATAGCGCAGTTCCATTACCAAGTAATTGGGAATTGTGGCGTAATTTCCCTAGTGCAACGCAGCAATGGTATGGCTTGTTCCGCCGCTTCGGCTGATATTCACACAGCGGCTGAACCACTCCCGGGTGGCGAGGCGCGCAATATGACGGTATCGTGGCAATTGGGGCTTGCGAGCATTGCGGGCGCGGCCCAGGGGTAGCTTTGATGATGGTTGTGATGTTGGTCGCGGGGATTGGCTGCCTATTGGTCGGCCTCCTGGCGATCACTTTCGGAATTCCGGTCAAGGAATTCAGCTTTGGCAATACCCTGATCCTCACGGGTGCTGTCACGGCATGCACGGGGCTGATCGTCCTGGGATTGTGGGTCGTTGTTCGCGAGCTGAAGGGTATTGCCCACCGGCTTGGACCAGGTGTTCCCATGGACTGGACGGGAGCGGCGCGACAACTGGCCGCGGCGCAACCACGCCACCATCCAGCCGAAGATGCGGAACATGTGGAGCACGCGGAACCAGATTTGTACCCGGCCGCGCCCTGGCTTGGTGACGCAGCGGCGCGCGAGCGGCCGCGCAATGAGGCGCCGTCAGCGCCGGACGAGGCCACACCGGCTGCCAAGCCGCGGCGCAATCTGATGTTTTCCTCCTCGTCGCGGCGAGAGCGTGAACGCGCGCAAGCGCGTTCGGCCGCCGATCAATCCAGGATCGATAATCATGCCACGCCGCCATTGCCACCGCCGGTCCAAGAGACCAGCGAGCCGCCGCCGGCGACCTTCGAGGACGCCTGGCCGAAATCGGAACGCGCGAGATCGGCCGACGCTTCGCTGCGGCGCGGCCGCGCGCCATCGACATTTAACGAGACCTCCGCTGGCGCCGCCGGCGCCGAGCGCCGTCCCGCAGCGGGTGGAAACGAGAATCAGCAGCCGGTGACCGTCCTCAAATCGGGGGTCGTCGACGGAATGGCCTACTCATTGTACTCGGATGGGTCGATCGAGGCACAAATGCCGGAGGGCATGATGCGGTTTGCATCGATTGACGAGCTGCGCGCTCACCTCGACCAGCGCCCTTGAAGGCTCAAAATCACCGCGGATCGGGCCTGATTTTTGCCGTCACGTTCTTGTCACCGCTCAAGTAATACGTTCATACTCAGGAAGTAGTTCGCAGCTCCGGAAGCGTATTGGCGCGGCGGTTTGCTTGTCGGTCGTCAAGGTTCTCTTTCGTGATGAAGATCTTTAAGAGGCTCACGCCATGACCGACACTCCCGGCAAGAATTTCATCGACCTGACCGCGAGTATTGTTTCGGCCTATCTGAGCAACAACCCGACGGCTGCGTCGGAGATTCCGGGCTTGATCAATCAGATTCACGCAGCGCTTGTGCGGGTCTCGACAGGCAGAGCCGAAACACCGCTCGAACCGGCCAAACCCGCCGTTTCCGTCAAGAAATCGATGACCCCGGATTATCTGGTTTGTCTTGAGGACGGTAAGCGCTTCAAATCGCTCAAGCGCCATCTGCGCTCGCAATACAATATGACGCCGGAACAATATCGCGAAAAATGGGGTCTTCCGCCGGACTACCCGATGGTTGCGCCGAATTACGCGGTGGCGCGTTCGCAACTGGCGAAGAAAATGGGACTTGGCCAGCAGCGTCGACGTCGGAAGTAACGCCAAGAGGGAGCACGCGTGAGGTTGGGCCTCAGGAGGCCGCGGCCAAAGTCTCGCGCGCGTCGGCGCGAATGCGCTCTACCATCGCGCGCAGCCCGTTGGAGCGTTGCGGGGTGAGGTGCTCGCGGAATCCAAATTCGTCGAAAACGGCGATGGCGTCGGTCGCCAGGATTTGCCGCGCCGTGTGGTCCGAAAAAAGTGTCAGCAGAATCGCGATCAATCCGCGCACGATATGGGCGTCGCTGTCGCCGCGATATTTCAGCAGCGGCTCGCCGGTACTGCCGCGCTCGACCCGTTTGGAGAGCCAGACCTGGCTGGCGCATCCCTGCACCTTGTTGGCCGCGGAGTGCTCGCCATCCGGCATCGGTTCGAGCGTCCGGCCGAGTTCGATGACGTACCGATAACGGTCGTCCCAGTCATCCAGCAGCTCGAAGTTTTCCCTGATATCGTCGATCGTCATCGTGTTCCGCGCCCGATTCCTCAGACCATATATAGGGTTGAAGGCGGCCGAAAGCGATATCGCCGGGTCAAAAAGGAAATTGTTCCAGATCGGACCGGATCACGGCGGCGACGGCGCGCCGCGCCACTCGATCTGCATATCATCAGCCGTCAACGTGTCGCGCGGCGTCGTTTCCGCAAGCTCGGCATCCGCACGTTCCACGCTGCCGATCGAGCCGGTATGATCGGGCGCACGCTTGTCGATGATGATCTGGTACAATTTGCGCGCGCCCGCCTGCGCGCGCTGGCCGATCACGGTCGCGGCCTGGCCGCCGACTTCGCATGCCGCCGGCTGGCGCTTACAGAACTGACCCATGTCCGAGACGGCCGCAGTGGCGGCGGAGACGGCTTCGGACGCGCCAAGCTGCGGCGTCTTGTTTGACTCAGGGGTTTTGTCTCGAGGCAACAGCACGAGCACGAGGCCAACCCAGAACACCAAGCGAAGCAGAAAAAACATCTCGCGACTCCGGCCGCCTCTTTCGCAGATTCCGCAGTTTCTTGATTAACAGCCGTCGATAAATCGCAAGTGTTTGCATTGAAGTTAAATCGCCGGGAATTTGCTAAAAATTCGAATGATTTGATTCGGCGTAAATTTTCGATTGATGCCGTTTTGCGGACGCCAATTCATCTCCCGCCCTCATCCACCATTTCGAAACCATACCGGCACAATGTCGGAAACCCGGTGTTCACCATCCGCATTGATTGGGCGGCCCCACGGTGTCCGAAAGCGCCGTGAAGACACGGTCTTCGGGTGCGAACTTAGGCGCCTTAGCGTTCGCTTAATTTCGCTCTGACACGGTGGGGTAACGATAAGGGGGCGTTCCGGCGCGTCTGTTCCACGCAAAGGCCGAGGCGCGAGAGTCGTGACCGTTTTGAGTACCATCCACGAATGCCTCGATGCGCTGCTGCACCCGTCGGCACGGCATGACGCGTTGACGCGCGCGCGGCATCGCGCCTTCATCGCGCCGCGACTACTGGGAAGCCTCGTGGCCTTTGCGACCTTTCCGGTCTATCTTGCGATGCGCGGCGCGCCCACCGGCCTCGAAGTCGTGGCCTTCGCGTGGCTGACCGTGCCCATTTTGCTGTCATGGTTTCTGTCGCGCACCGGGCGCTATGAGGGCGCATGCGTTCTTTCATCGCTGGCGCTCGCCGGTCTTGTCATGACGCTGGCCGTCACCACCGGCGGCATCGAATCGTTTGCGGCAATATGGCTTGTCGTCGTGCCGCTCGAGGCCGCACTTTCGACCTCGCGCCGCGTGGTTGGCCTTGCGTCCGCGCTGGCGGTGGGCTGTGCAGCGCTGCTGATTCTCCTTGGGCATTTTCAGATGTTGCCGCCGGCGGAAGCGAATCCGGCGGCGCGCGCCGTCCTGAGCGCGTTCGGCATGGCGTCGGCCATATTCTATGCCGCGGGTCTCGCATTCGGCACCGAGTCGCTGGCGCGCGCGAGCGTCTCGCTGCTCAATATCGAGGAGGGCCGATATCGGCTGCTGGCGCGAAACATGAGCGACGTGATTTCGCGCCATCGCGGCAACGGCGCGGTGCGTTTCATCTCGCCTGCCGCGGAGGCGATGTTGGGTGCGCCGATTCCGCGGCTGCTCGGGCACGGCCTGTTCGACCGTGTCCACGTCGCCGATCGTCCGGCCTATCTCACCGCGCTTTCCGGTGCCGCGCGCGGTGGCGAGGCGCGCAGCGTCGAGTTTCGCCTCAGGCGCGATGCGCCACGCGGCCGCGATCAGGGCGGGCAGGGGGATTTCATCTGGGTGGAAATGCGTTGCCGGCCGCTCGAGCAGGTTGCGCGAACGGAGCCTACGTCCGAAGCCGAGGTGGTGGCGGTGATGCGCGACGTCACCGGCCGCAAGAACCAGGAGCAGGCGCTCGACGTAGCGCGGAGCGCGGCCGAGCAGGCGGGTGCGTCCAAGACCCGCTTCCTCGCCACCATGAGCCATGAACTGCGCACGCCGCTTAACGCTATCATCGGCTTCTCCGAGATGATCGTTCGGGAAGATGCTCTGATGCTCGATGTGGCGCGCCGCAAGGAATATGCCCAACTGATCAATGATTCCGGCCAACATCTGTTGTCGGTCGTCAACGGTATTCTTGACATGTCCAAGATGGAATCCGGCAATTTCGAGATCACGCCGGAGCCTTTCAAGCCGCGGGATGCGCTGGTCAATTGCTGCAATCTGCTCGCCCTGAAGGCGCGGGAGAATGCGATCGACCTCGTCATCCGCGCGCCGGACAATTTGCCGCCGATGACCGGCGATCCGCGCGCGTTCCGACAAATAGCGCTGAATCTGGTGTCCAATGCGATCAAGTTCACCGAGCGCGGCGGTAGGGTGACGGTTTCGGTCAGCGCCGAGGAATCGCGGCTAACCCTTCGCGTGGCCGACACTGGCGTCGGCATTGCGGCAGAGGATCTCAAGCGGATCGGCGATCCGTTCTTCCAGGCCGGCAAGACCTATCAGCGGCGGCATGAAGGCACCGGCCTCGGGCTATCGATCGTGAAAAGCCTGGTCGGGTTGCACGGCGGCGAGATGACCGTGCAAAGCAAGATCGACGAAGGGACCACAATTACGGTCGTGCTGCCCTTGACGTTTGGGGCACAGGCCGCGCAATCCTCAAACAATATCGCGACTCTTTCTCCGCCGTCGCGTCCCGCAATTCCCGACCAAGTTCACCAGGTGAAGAAAAGTGCCTAGAAAAATTTCAGTTGACGACGATATGCCGCGCCGGCGTCGTGGCGCCAGGGCGATGGCGGTCGAGACGGACACCGAGCGCTGGCTCGTGACGCGGATCTTTCTGCGCAACCCGAAAGACATGATTGCAGGTGTGATGGCCTTCGCGGCGGTCAGTGCCATCATTGCAAACGCCCTGTTTCTGCAAGCGGGGCGCCATCCGGCGCCGATGTTCGGCGCGGTCACCGCCATGCCGGCGGTGGCGCTGGCGCCAGCCAATCCACTGCCGCGTCCGCGTCCGATCGAGGCCGCCGCCTCTCAGTCCGAGGCAAAGCCCGCAGAGGCGAAGGCTGCCGATCCCCTGGCCAATCTGGTCAAGGCTTCCGGTGCCGCATCGGCCGTCCCGTCCAGCGTTCCGCGACCGCCTGCGCTCGTGCCTGTCTCCTCGCACAGCGACGTCCCGGCTATTTCTACCGCTGGCCCCCGGCGGGTGGCGGCGGTGCAGCGTGCGCTCACGGAATATGGCTACGGTCAGTTGAAGCCCACAGGCGTTGCGGGTTCGGATACCCAGGCCGCGATCCAGAAGTTTGAGCGGGCGCGGAAGCTTCCGGTCACCGGCCAAGTCTCCGATCGCCTGGTGCGCGAACTGACAGCGATGATTGGTCACCCGATCGACTAGCGTCACACGACGTGCTGGCCTATCGTCGTTCGCATGCGATTGAAATCGAGCATTTGGGTGGCGGCCTATTTGCGCCGCTGCCAGACCGCGGGCGTGTTCGGCGCGGTGCGCCGGCGCGGCGCCGAAGAGGCCGGTGCGGTGTTCGTGAAGGTGGCGTTGCTCGACGGCAACGCCATGCTCTACGTGCCGGCACCACAAACCGTCTATGACGAAAGCCGGCCGATCGAGCGTTTCTTCATGCCGACGTCGAAGGAGCCTCTGCCGGAACTGTCCGTGGAAGAACGCCTCCAGAAGGAAATCCGCTTCGACCCGGATGCCTGGATCGTGGAGACCGAGGACCGGGCCGGGCGGCACTTTCTTGATTTGGCGAGGGATTAGCGAAACTAGCGTCCCGAGCCTTGCGTACCCGTCCGCGCGACCGCGCCGGTGCCGGGGGGTTGCGTCACGGTGCGCGTTTGTGCCGCGGCTGGCCGCGCGCGGTTGCGCTCGTCGTCGTAGAGCGCGGGACGGTATTTGGCGCGCGTCGCCGCCATTGTCGAGCCGCGCCATGCGGCCAGCATGATCAGCGCGGATCGTTCTCCCAAGATGTCGTACAGACGCGACAGCCGGTAGACGGTGTGAACGGACGTGCCGATCTCCGGCTTTAGGAACAACAGCACCCGCTGGAATACCGGGCTCGGCATCCCAAGCGCCTTCGCCGCGCAGGCCAACGGCTCGCCACCTGGATCGTTGACCACCTGGGTCGAGGTCTTCCAAGGCAATATCAGGGTTTCGCCAATCTCGAGGGTGAAGTTTTCAACGTCGGCGACGAACGCGGCCATCTCCAGCGCCTCGATGGCGCGCGCCGCGCGCGCGGCGGGAACACGCGGCGAAGCCTTCAATGGCGTTTCGGAAAGATTGTGCAGGATCAGCGCGCGCTCGCTCGAGCTCGCGCCGAAAAACATGCCGACGATTTCGGCGGCGTCCGTCGGCTGCATCGACAAATTCGACGCCAACCGCAATTGCGCCTCGCTGGGTGCCTTGGCCCCTGGCGCAGCCGAAGGGTTCGCAGGAATTGAGCTCGAAGGGATTAAATTGGCGGGAATTTCGCGGGCGAGCGGCACACGCCGATCGGGATGGTTGGGTTTGAGGCCTAGCTGTCTCAACACTGCAGCCGGCGTGCCCGGATAGACCGCAAGCCGTGCCCGCACGGCCGCGCGCGTGGCGTCGTCGACCTGATCGATCAGGCGGGAGGTGAGCTCGACGAACTGCCGCGCTTCTTCCTCGCTGTGCGTTTTGGTCTGAACGTAGAGGTCGGTGAGCACGCGGAGCAAAGTGGGGCGGATATCGACGCCCTCTCGGCGCGAGAGGCTCATCAACCCGTCAAAGCCGGGGAACAACGGAGAAGTGGTCATGTCGGGGTACGCGACTCTAGTAATCCTTCGCGCAAGCCTAGGTTACTTGCTTTAACGTTCAGTTAAGGAAAACAATCTCTGAACGTGCGTCGCTATCTTCGCAGCATGCTGTGCCATCGCGTGTCATCGCGCGTTCGACACCGATGGACCGCTCTCTGCAGCATTAAGATGCCGTTAACCACGTCCTGTTCTTAATGTTTGCCGTCGCCGCAAAGCGCGTCAGAGCGGCAGCCAGAGAGAGTAGGGCATGGGCACCATCATTGAATTTCCGGCGGAGGCGGCATCGCGGCGGCTGGGCTCAACTACGGATGGCGCCCCTCGTGAGCGTTCAGGAACGGTTCTGATCCTTCCAGTCATCCGGATCGAGCGGGAGCGCGAGGAAACCAGCGGTGGCCGTGGACCGGAAGAAGGCGCCGCTCCCGGCCGTCGCCGCCGCCGACGCTGAAAACCGGACATTCGATATGCCGGAGACGTATTTTCCGATCCGGACCACGTCGCAGGCACGACGCTCTGCGCAGCTGCTGACGTGGCTTGCGATCGGCCTGGCGCTCGGGGGCTGCAGCGGCGGCGATTTCGGCCGCACCCGGCAAGATTTTCTCAACGACGACATGCATCGCTGGATCGGCGCCGAGGCGACGGGAAGCGTCGGCCTGCAGGCCTCGCAATTCCAGCTCACCGATGGTGAGCGTGAGCTTCGCGATCTGGCCTATCCCTTGATCGAACCGCCGCATTCGCGCCCCGCCTGGAAGAGCGTGTTCGGCGATTACAAGCCGCTGCCGTCGCCGTGGCGGCAGAAAGTGGTATTCGACCGCACTGCCTATGGGCGTCTCTTGATCGACGAACCCCATCGCTCGCACGGGTCGCGCTATGCGCAGATGATTGACGATGTGCGCGACGACATCACCCGCTTCGAGCCGTTCTACGCCACCGCCGTCCGAGTGCTCGATCTCGACAGAAAGCGCAATGCAAGCCTTGCGCACGTCTCGCAACTATCGCCGCGCGAACGCAGCGACGCGGTGGCCCGCATGGAGGAGAACACCCTGATCGTGCAGTGGGTCCAGCAATGCCTGGAGCGCCGCGTTTCCTCTTATCGCTGGGCGCTGGAGCGGCTGGTGATTCAGGCGCCGGACGGTATGGCCGCCGACGCCGATCGATTGATCGGCGAACTCGCAGCCCAGACCGCGAATCCGCCGGTTGCCGCACAGCCCGTGATCGGGCATCGGCTCAACTCGCGCGGCTGAGGATCTTTCATCAATCGGCGTTCGGATCAGCGCCTCGTGGGCGTTGGTTCGGTCTGCACCTTGCAGCTTGATGCCGCTAAGGAAGCCTGCGCCTGGGGCATCAGGCCAGGTTCCGGCGCCAAGGCCTTCATCACGATCAATCCAGCGGTGCTCGGAGAATCGATGATCAGCCGGTCGGCCGCGGTCACGTCCTCGTCCTCGGGCAAGTCGGCGTGCTGGGTCTCGGTCATCAAATCGAGTTCGATCACCTTGCGTCCGGCGGACCGGTCGTTGATGGCATAGTAGGCGACTTCGTTGCGCGTATAGAACGACACCGACGTGTAGGCCTGGCTCACGGGGACCACGAGTTTGATCGGCCCTGCAGACAAGTCGTAACGGCAGATCGCAACCGCAAAGGCGGGGTCCATGAACGGCAGCGGCGCCGTGCTGGGATCAGGCAAGGGGAGGGAAGAGACGGCGTTCAACTTCGTGATCGGCTCGAGACGCGAATAGGCGTCCTGGGTCGCAATGCGCGGCAGTGCCAGCACGCTGACCAGATGCACGATGCCGCCCAGCAGTACGCCCGCGATGATCGTGAACAACAGCCTGATCATGGGCAACTCACGGTCGCAATCGAGGGCATCGGCGCATCGCGCTGGGTGCGTGTCGCCACGCCCACCGGCGTATCGTAGAGCCGAAGCACCAGCACATAGCGCTCGATTCCCCCGGTCGGCAGCCAATTTCCGGCGCGCGATCTCGCCGCGACCTTTACCTCGAAAGAACCGTCGGCGCTGCGGATGATCTCCTGGCTGGTGAAGCCGTAGCGCTGCAGCGAATTGGCAACCAGATGCCCCTTTGAATCATAGAGCGTGAGCGTCCAAAATCGCGCCGCGGGTGTGACGCCGCTCACCACCACGTCGCACCGGCCATCGAGCGGCCGCTTGCGATCGTCCCGGGTCGCCGAGAACGCCACCCCGTCGCCGGTGCCGACCGGGAGTTCGCCGCTGCGGGCAATCGATGCACGCGAGTAGGGGTCGACATCGGCAGTGCCGGTCTTGGGCCGGGCGGTCCATGCGCCGATCGTCAGGGTACCGAGATCGGTGCCGCGCGTCGCCGTCATCCACGTCGCGCCGAGGCCAACGACGGTAGCGAGAAGCAATGCCAGCAGGGTGATGAAGATCAGCCGCACGTTCAGTTCTTGCGTGGCGCGGACGCAGCCGGGTTGTCGGGCGATGCCGAAGCAAAGCTATCGGTAAATCCCGCGGAGCTGGAGGATACCGGCTTGGTCGGCTTCACCGGTTCGCCCGCGGTCTTGGCCGCCTCATCCAACAGTTTTTCCACATGAACCAGGATGTCCGCGCCACGTTTGGTGAGGACCGGCGGCGGCGCCTTCAGTTCCGGCGGCTTTGGCGCACCGCGATTGGCTGCGAGATAGGCGGAGGCGGGAGGAGCGGGCAGCTTCGTGCCCATCCCTATCCCGGGAATTTCCTTGATCTCGACGCCCTGATGCGCGGCGGCCATGATGTCGTGCCAGGTCTGTGCCGGCAGCGATCCGCCGGTCATGCGGTTGGTCGGGGAGTAATCGTCATTGCCGTACCAGACCGCGCAGGTGAAGTTGCCGGTATAACCAACGAACCAGGCGTCGCGATAGGCGTTGGTGGTGCCGGTCTTGCCCGCGGTCGGAATGCCGTCGAGCGCCGCGCGCCGCGCGGTACCCTCGCTCACCACATGGCTCATCATTTGCGCCATGTCGGCGGCAATCGACGGCGGGATCGCCTGCAGCGGTTTCTTGCCGTCGCGATCGAAGCGCCAGACCAGATCGCCGGTGCCGGTGCGGACTTCCAGTACCGCGTGCGGGGTGACCGACTTGCCCTTGTTGGGGAACGTCGCATAGGCCACCGCATGCTCAATCACCGTGACTTCGTCGGCGCCGATCGGCAGGGAAGGCGTATCGGGCAGCGGCGCCTTGATGCCGAAGCGGCGTGCGACTTCCACGATCTTGGTGCGGCCGACTTTGGCGGGATTGGGCGCCTTGCCGCCGAGCGCGATCGACAGTTTCACCGGGATGACGTTGATCGAGCGGGTGATCGCCTGAGTGAGGGTCACCGCACCCGAATAGGAGTGGCCGTAGTTCTGCGGACACCAGTTGCCGATGCAGACCGGACCGTCAACGATCACCGAGGTCGGCTTGAAGCCGTTCAGCAGCGCCGTCGTATAGACATAGGGTTTGAACGACGAACCGGGTTGTCGGTAGGCGTCGGTTGCGCGATTGAACTGGCTGGCGCCGTAGTCGCGGCCGCCGACCATCGCGCGTACGCCGCCGTCAAGATCGGCGACCACGGCTGCGGCCTGGGTTGCGTGATAATCGCGGCCGAACTGGCGCAACTGGTTCTCGATGGCGTCTTCCGCGGCGCGCTGCACATTCATGTCGATCGCAGTGCGGACCACAAAGACGCGCTCATTATACGATTTCGGGAATGTATCGACGAGCTTGCGCATCTCGTCGAACGCCCAGTCGAGGTAGTAGTTCGGAGAGTTCTCATCGCGGCGATCGACCGCATTGGCCGGATTGCGCCTTGCGCCGAACACCTGGCCCTCGGTCATGAAACCGGCGTCGACGAGATTATCCAGCACGACGTTGGCGCGCGCACGCGCGGCGGGCAGGTTGATGTGCGGCGCATATTTGGTGGGCGCCTTGAACAGCCCCGCCAGCATCGCGGCTTCCGCGAGATTGACGTCGCGCGCCGACTTGTTGAAATAGAAATGAGCCGCGCCGTCGACGCCGAAGGTGCCGCCGCCCATATAGGCGCGATCGAGATAGAGTTTTAGAATTTCGTTCTTGGTGAGCCGCGTCTCAAGCCAGATGGCGAGAAACGCCTCGTTCACCTTGCGCTCGATGGTGCGCTCGTTGCTCAGAAACAGGTTCTTGGCAAGCTGCTGGGTGATCGACGAGCCGCCCTGACGCACGCCGCCGGCCTGCGCGTTGGTCAGAAGCGCGCGCGCGGTGCCGGCGATGTCGATGCCGAAATGGTCGTAGAAGCGCCGGTCTTCGGTCGCAAGCGTCGCCTTGATCAGGACGTCCGGAAAATCCTCCAGCGGTATGGAATCATTATGCTTGATGCCGCGGTTGCCGATCGGATTGCCGTAACGGTCGAGGAAGCCCACCGCCAGATCGGACTTCTTCAGCCAGTCCTCGTCGGCGGTTTCGCGGAACGCCGGCACCGCCAGCGCCAGCATCAGGATCAATCCGCCGAGCCCGATGGTGGCGGCCTCCGAAAACGGTTCGATGAAGACCCAGCGCTTCCAGCGGCCGACGTAGAAGCGGTCCATGAAGGTGGAGTAGCGCTCATAGAGTTCGCGCGCGCCTTTTCCGGTAGAGAACAGTGTGGAGTCGATGCGCGCGTCGAAATCCAGCAACCAGTGCCGGATCTTTTTCTTCCACTCGGTTGGCACGATCTTGCGCACTAGGACCCTTGGTCAAGTTCGCAGCGCTTCAAACGCCCGGTAGGGCACCGTCGAGACGTCTTGCGGGAATCTTGCGGCAAACCCAAGGCGCATCTGCGTCCACGGGGACTCGTTCTCTATCTAACCGAGCGGGCACCATAAACCAATGGTCGCCCTCACGATTTCGACGGGCGGGGATAACGCAGTCACTAGGCCTTGCCGCGTGGGCCGAACCGTTGCCCTTGCGCCTCAACCGCCGCAGCGCCTAGAAGGGCGAAAGGGAAGCGCCAAAGCCCGACGACGCCAGGGAAGCGCCAAAAAAGATGACCGCCAAACTCAAACCAGCCTCCGGCCAGGAGGGATTCTTCTGGAAAACCAAGACGTTGGCAGAAATGTCCAACGCAGAATGGGAGAGCCTGTGCGACGGCTGCGCGCGCTGCTGTCTGGAAAAGCTTGACGACGAGGATACCGGCAAGATCTATTTCACCCACGTTTCCTGCAAACTGCTGGATGCCGGGCTTTGCGCCTGCAAGGATTATGCACACCGCTCCGAACTGGTTTCGGACTGCGTCCGGCTTACGCCGGACAACGTGCGCGCCCTGAACTGGCTGCCGCCGAGTTGCGGTTATCGCCTGGTGGCCGAGGGCCGCGACCTCTATTGGTGGCATCCGCTGATTTCGGGCGATCCCAACACGGTTCATGAAGCCGGCGTGTCCGTGCGCGGGCGGGTGCAAGGAACCGAAAACGAGATCGCCGACGAAGACCTCGAAGACCACATCGTGCAATGGCCGATGCTGTTGCCCAAGCGCGCCCGCCTCAAAAAACGACCGCGGTCGTGAAGGTTAGTCCAATTCCCTCATCAAGCGGTTGCGTTGGTACGCTTGCGGGATGCACCCATGCGCCCAAGGCGCTGTCGCGACTTCGATTCGCCACCTAAATTTAGTTCACATTCCAAGCGGCCTTTTGGTCGCACCGACCAAATACCGCTTCCCGCATGAACAAGTTCGAACGGCAGGGCCGTCAACCGGCTGACCAACCAATATTGCCCGACGCGGGCGAGCTTGCGCGGATTCCCGTGGATATCCTCGATATCAGCGACGCGCCGCCGATCGCGCCGCGCGCAGCCCTCGCCTCGGGCGAAATCCGCACCATCCTGTCGAGCTTGATGCTGACGATGTTTCTGGCAGCCCTTGACCAGACCATCGTCGCCACGGCCTTGCCCACCATCGGCCGCCAATTCCGAGATGTCTCGAGTCTGTCGTGGGTGATCACCGCGTATCTTCTCGCATCGACCGCGGTCGCGCCGGTGTTCGGCACATTGAGCGACATCTACGGCCGCCGCGCCATGATCATCACGGCGATGAGCCTGTTCATTGCGGGCTCGATATTGTGCGCGGTAGCGCCAAACATGCCGGTGCTGATCATGGCGCGCGGCCTGCAGGGGCTCGGCGGCGGCGGCATCTTGCCGATCGTGCAGACCGTGATTGCGGACGTCGTGACGCCGCGCGAACGCGGCCAGTACCAGGCCTATTTCAGCGGCGTGTGGATGGCGGCCGGAATCGGCGGCCCGATCCTCGGCGGCGTGTTCGCCGAGCATCTGCACTGGTCGATGATCTTCTGGATCAACGTGCCGCTCGGTCTCATCTCGATGGCCATGCTGCTGCCGAAAATGGGTAAGATCCCGGTGTTCCATCGAAGGCGCAAGGTCGACTGGCTCGGCGGCATCCTGCTGATGGCCGCGGCCGTGGTGTTCATGTTGGTGTTGACATGGGGCGGCAACCGCTTTTTGTGGCTATCGCCGGTCATCATGGCGATGATCGGAGCATCGATTGCGCTCGCGCTCTCCTTCGTGTGGCACGCCTCAAGCGCCGACGAACCCTTCTTGCCGCTGCCGTTGATGGGCGGGCCTGTCGTGCCCTTTGCGATGGCTTGCGGCGGCTGTGCGATGGGCGCGATGCTGGGACTGACCGTGTATTTGCCGCTCTATTACGAAGTAGTCTATCATCTTAGTTCGAGCGCAGCGGGACTTGCCTTGATCCCGCTGGCGGCGGTTTCGACCGGCGGGGCCGCGATCGCAGGCCGAACCATGGCACGCTCCAAGCACTATAAGCGGGTCGCCATCGTCGGGACGCTGGGCGCGGCGTTGGCGGCAGGCGCGCTAGCGCTGGCCCCGATGCCGCTCTGGCTGTTGCTGGTGCTGCTGTCGATGTTCGCGTTGGGGCTGGGCACCGCGTTTCCGGTCAGCACCGTTTCGGCGCAGAACGCGGTGGCGCGCTCGCAGGTCGGCACCATCACGGGCGCGGTCAATTTCTTCCGCGCGCTGATGGCCTCGTTTACGGTGGCAGTGTTTGGCGCGATCCTGCTGATGGCACTTGGCGCCGATATTTCATTGGCCGGCGAGCATCGCGGTCCGGTGAGCTCGATTTCGGCCGTCGATATGGTCGCGGCGTTCCGTTACGTGTTTATCGCCGCCGTGGTCATGATGGTCGGTGCATCGCTGTGTATGGTTCTGATGGAAGAAAGGCCGCTGGCCGGACCCGCAAGGCCCGTCGAAATGGCGGAATAGGGCGCACGCAGCTCTCGCTGCGGGTCTATGAATCGGCCTGAAATTCATCTACAGCGGCCCCGACCTCATCTCGCATCGAAATCTTCAAGGAGCCGGCCATGAGCAAACCCAGCGTTGAGCAGACCCGGATGGGCGCCGAAGGCATTGCCTTCTGCATTGCGCGAACCCTGATCGAGCGCGACCCTTCGCTGAAGGCGCCGATGCGCGCCAATTTGCGCAAGATGTGGGAACTTCTGGAGGATCGCGAAGACCACGGGGCCGCCGACATGGTGGATGTCATGATCAAGGCGCTCAACGATCCCGCGTTCTTCAAGCCGTAGAAGGCGCGGGGGTTCAGTTCGCCTGCTGCAGCCTGGTGTCGATTTCTTCCCGCAGCAGGGAGAAGTCGATCGGCTTGGTCAACAATCCGCTCGCACCGCCTTCCAGCGCCTTGCGCCGGGTTTCGGGATCGCCGTAGGCGGTGATCATGATCACGGGCACCTCGGGGCGTATCTCCTTCACCCTTGGCAGCATCTCGAGTCCGGTCATTCCGGGCATGTTGATGTCGGAGCAGATCAGGATCAGCGTTTGTTCGATGGTGGAAGCTACCCGCGCCAGCGCGTCGGCGGCCGAAATGGCGAAATCCATCACAAAACGCTCCGCGCGCAGGTCGCGCCTGAATTGCTGGCGGAATAACGCCTCGACGTCGGGCTCGTCATCGACCACAAGAACCAAAACGCTCACGTTGACCTCTAATCTTCGCTTTTGTCTGCGGGATTATTCGTCCGCGGCAAAACGACGGTAAACTCGGTGAAGCGCCCGGGCTCTGTCTCTACATCGATCCTGCCACCGTGTTGTTTCACGATGATGTCATGACTCATCGAGAGGCCAAGCCCCGTGCCTTCACCCGCCGGCTTGGTCGTAAAGAACGGGTTGAACATCTTTTCCTTCACTTCCGGCGGGATTCCCGTGCCGTTGTCGCGAATGCGGATTTCCACCGCGTGACCGAGATTTCTTGTAGCGGCGCTGACGGTTGGTTCGAAGCCGGAAGTGCCGTTTTCGGCCTTGCGCTTGGTCACCGCATAAAATCCGTTCGAGATCAAATTTAGGAAAACACGAGTGATTTCCTGTGGAAAAACCTCGATCATGCCGGCCGTCTCGTCGAAGTCCCTTTGCAAGGTGACATTGAATTGCGGCTTTTCGGCGCGTGCGCCGTGATAGGCGAGGTTGAGACTTTCTTCAAGCAGCGCGTTGATATCGGCGGACCGGTGTTCGCCGCTTCCTTCGCGCGAATGCAGGAGCATGTTCTTGACGATGGAATCGGCGCGCTTGCCGTGCTGGACGACTTTCTCGAGATTTTCCTTTAAAAAGCCTGTCAATTCATCGACTTCGTCGCGGACGTTGTCGGCGAGGGTAGCCGATTTCAGTAGGTCATTGAGCTCATCGGTCAGCTCGGCTGACAATGCCGAGAAATTATTGACGAAGTTGAGCGGGTTCTTGATCTCGTGCGCAATGCCCGCCGTGAGCTGGCCGAGCGAAGCCAGCTTCTCGGTCTGTATCAGGCGGTCCTGCGCGGTGCGCAAATCGTCAATGGATGCCGTCAGGTCGTCAGTGCGCTGGCGCAGCTCGTTGAGAAGGCGCGTGTTCTCGATAGCTATCACGGCCTGTGCCGCGAAGTTCTTGACGAGGTCGATCTGTTTGTCGGTGAACGGCCGCACTTCGGTGCGGTAAATGAAGATAGCCCCAACCAGCGCTTCATCCTTGACCATCGGAACGCAAACGGTAGATCGCGCGCCGCCAAGCCTCGCTGCGGCGCCGACCACCTCTTCAGCAGCGTCGTCGGCGGTGTGGCTTACCTGCTTTGTCCGCATGACGCGATCGAGGTGGCTACCCGGCGTCGGCCGAAACGATCTTGATTGCGTAAAATACCCAGCAAGCTTCGCCGGCGTGCCCACTCCCGCCTCCCAGCGGGCGCCATCACTGTCAATCAGGAACAGGTTTCCAAATTGGGCACCGCAGATACTTACCGCGTTTTTCAGCATTGAATCGAAAACGGGTTCCAGCTCACCAGGCGAGCTGGAGATGACCTCTAAAACCTCAGAAGTCGCGGTCTGCTGCTGCAGCGACTCTGTGAGGTCGCGGGTCTTGGCCTGCACCTCGTCGAACAGGCGGACGTTCTCGATCGCGATCACGGCCTGGTCGGCGAAGGTCTCGACCAGAGCTATTTGCTTTTCGGTGAAGGGGCGGACTTCGTTGTGGTAGACCAATATCACTCCCAGCAGGTCGTCGCCTTTAAGCATCGGGACGCCAAGAACCGTGCGGATCGGCTCGACATCTTTAGCCCCATATGTGTGCTCCGGATCGGCCAAGACATCTGGAACGTGCACGGTTCGGCGCTCCAGCGCGACGCGAGCCGCGACACTATACCGACCCGGCCGAATCGGATTCTGTTTGAGCCAGTCCATGAGAACCGGGGAAACGTTGAACGCCGCCGCCACCCGCAACAGTTCGCCGTCGAAGCGGAAGATGCTGGCTCTGTCAGACCCGCAGAGCTTGACCGAGCTTTCGGCTACTGTCTCGAACACAGGATTGAGATCGAATGCCCAGCGGCTGATGACCTCAAGCACGTCGGCGGTCGCAGTCTGCTGCTGCAGCGACTCGGTAAGGTCGCGGGTCTTGGCCTGCACCTCGTCGAACAGGCGGACGTTCTCGATCGCGATCACGGCCTGGTCGGCGAAGGTCTGCAGCAGTTGGACGTGATGTTCGACGAACGGGCCGGGCTCAACCCGGGTCACGGCGATCAGACCGATAGGCGTCCGGTCGCGCAACAGCGGCACGAACAGCATGCTGCGAAAGCCGCGAAGTCGCGCCAGGTCACGCAGAGAATCAATTTCTTGTTCGGTATCGACGACCCGGAAAATCTCTCCTTTGCCGACCGCTTCCCCCCAGCTGAAATTCGACAGCGGAGCGGGGAACATTGCCTTGAGGGTCGCGTCGGCTTCCGGGTTGGTGGGCGTGAACGCCCTCAGGTGCATCACACCCTCGACAAGTCTGAACACCGTCGTCGACAGCGCATCGACCAACCGTTTCGATCGCGCAGCGATAGCCTCGAATACCGGCTGTACGTCCGAGGGAGAGCTGGCGATGACCTTCAGGATGTCGGCGGTCGCGGTCTGCCGCTCGAGCGCCTCCTTGGTTTCATTGAACAGGCGTGTGTTTTCGATGGCGATCACGGCCTGGTCGGCGAAGGTCCTGACCAGTTCGATCTGACGATCGGTAAATGGGCGCACGGTTCGGCGCGACAGCATCAGCGCGCCGACCGGATTGCCTTCGCGCAGAAGGGGTACCCCGAGAAATGTACGGGGGTCGCCGGTCAATCTCTGGGCTTCCGAGAAAGTGAAGTCGGGATCGGCATGCACGTCAGGTACATGGATCATCCTTCCTTCAAGCAGGGTCCGGCCCATGATGGTCGCCCGTTCCGCCTTAACCGGGATGTCCTTTACGAAATCCATGAACTCTGAAGCAAAGCCATATGAGCCGGCCCGAAAATACTCGTCGCCCTTCTGGCGCGTGATTGCCGCCATGTCCGCTTCGCATAGCCGCGCCGCCGATTCAACGAGCGTGTCGAGAACCGTCGGTAGATCGAACGCGGAGCGGCTGATGACCTTGAGCACGTCGGCGGTCGCGGTCTGCTGTTGCAGCGATTCGATGAGATCGCGCGTGCGCGTCTGAACCTCGTCGAACAGGCGCACGTTCTCGATCGCGATCACGGCCTGGTCGGCGAACGTCTGAAGCAGCTGGATGTGGCGAGGAACAAAGGTACCCGGATCGCTGCGGGCCACGCCGATCATTCCGATGGTGACCCGGTCGCGCAGCAGCGGGACGAAGAGCAGGCTGCGGATGCCGCGCAGCCGGGCCATTTCCCGCAAAGCCGGTTGTTCCGCCGCTTCGACTGTGGCTTCAAAGTCGGGGATCTGCACGATCTCGCCATTGCGGATCCGTCCGCCCCAGCTTGCCTCGGACAACGGTCGCGGAAACGATGCTTGCAGCGCTGCATCCGCCTCGGGGTTGCTTCGCGTGAAAGCCATCAGGTGCAGCGTGTCGTCGACCAGGCTGTACACCGCGGTCGACAAGCCCTCGACCAGGCGGTTCGATCGCACCGCGATCGCCTCGAATACCGGCTGCAGGTTTGACGGCGAACTGGCAATGACCTTCAGGACGTCTGCCGTCGCCGTCTGCCGTTCCAGTGCCTCTTGGGTCTCGTTGAACAGCCGGGTATTCTCGATTGCGATCAGAGCCTGATCGCGGAAGGATTCGGCCAGCGCTATTTCGCTTTCACCGAACATGTCGGCTCGTTTTCCGGCCAGCGCGAGCAGGCCAACGCATTCCCCCGCTCCGAGCAGCGGCAAGAACAGCGCCGAGTTGATGCCGTACGTTTCGCGGATGTGGCGCTCGTGTTCGGGCAGATCGATCGCCGACCAATCCGGCAAATGCAGGTTTTTCTTGCTGACGATGGCGCGCGACGGGAAGTTGGCGTCGGGGTCGATCGGCACGGGCGTAAGATCGAGGGCCATGCGCGATCCTTCCGATCCGACCAGCGCTGCTTGCGAGAAGGTATCGCCGTGGCAACGCAAGAGGAACGCCAGGTCGCATCGGAGCAGCCGCGTGGCGGTGAGTACGATGGCGTCGAATACGGGCTGTACGTCGGTCGGCGATTGACTGATCACACGCAGGATATCGGACGTCGCTGTCTGTCGGGCGAGCGACTCCCTTGTCTCATTGACAAGTCGTGCGTTCTCGATGGCGATGACGGCCTGGTCGGCAAAGCTCTGTAGCAGCGCGAGCTCGTCCTCTGTGAAGGGCGCAAGGCGGGCGCGGTGCACGATGAGCGCACCGATGGCGTGCCCCTCGCGCCGAAGCGGTGTGCCGGAAATGGTACGCGTGCCGGCGGCCCGCGCCGGAATTAGCCCCGGCCACCTTGCCTTCGCCGTCGGATCATCGACGTCAGCAACGTGGACCTGGCGGTTTTCGAGACAGACCGCACCGGGCATGAACTGCGGGTTGATCGCGACGTGCGCCAGCGGGAGCGCGGTGGCGATCCGCTCCGAGGCAGCGCCGACCCAGATGGTCCGGCCCCAGCGCTCGCCGTCGGCGATATGCAGCGAGACGCTTGACGCATCAAAGAGCCGCTCGGTGATTTCGGCAATCCGCTGCAACGCGCGCTCGGCATCGCCCGACGCGCCGGCAACGGTGCGCAGGATTTCAGATGTCGCGGCCTGGCGATCCCGGGCCGTGCGCAGCTCGCCCTGCAGTCGGGCATTCTCTTCCCTGAGATCGGCCTCAACATCCGGGGGCAGCGTAGTCATCCAATCAAACCCAGTTTGCTCGGTTCCGGCCTGGGCCGGTTACCAAGAGCATCCAGCATATTCGGCTGGATTATTCCATCCCGGACGTATCTGGAACAGCGTCATCGCGCCAAATTTCCCGCTGCGCGTGCCAATTTCGAGGTCTTTTTGTCAGGCCATCAGGCGACAGGCTCGCCGCGGTCCGTCAGCGCCCGTCGCAGCCTTCGGATAATGACGCCCCGGGCGCGGTCGTCAGCCGCGGCTTCGATCTGATCGTTAATGTCGAGCACCAGCCTTGACATCTCATTGTGCCAATCGAGATGCGTCACCGCCTCTGGGGCGAGCCGGCGGCGGTGCGCGACATCCAGTAGCGTCGGCACCGGGGTCGTCAGTTCGTAAACGTCGTCGAGCAGCGGTTGAAACAGCTTTGCCGCCGGGACGATCCGCTCGGAGAGGCGCTCGGCCAGACCCGCGATCGCCTGCTCCTCGCCGTGCACCAGGAAGACGCCGCGTTGAATCGGGCGGCGCGCGGAGATCCACCGGGTGATCTCGGAGCCGTCGGCATGCCCCGAATAATCATCCATCATGCGGATGCGGGCGGCCACCCTGATCTCGTCGCCCTGGATGCGGACGGCCTTGGCGCCTTCCTGAAGGAAACGGCCCAGCGTGCCGCGCGCCTGATAGCCGACCAATAGCACGGTAGCCCGACTGTTCCAAAGCCACCGCTTGAGGTGATGTCTGATCCGCCCCGCGTCACACATTCCGCTCGCCGCGATGACGATGTGAAAGCCGGTCAGCTTTGCGATCGATTTGCTTTCGTCGACGGTCTCGGTGAATCGAAGATGCTTTGAGCTGAACAAGCGATTGACGTCGGTATTCAGTTCGAGGTCTGCTGAATGTTTCCGGAACACTTCGGTGGCATGGATCGCCAGCGGTGAATCCAAAAATATCGGCGCTGGCGGGATCTCGCCTTGCTCCATCAGATCGACCAGATCGACGATCAATTCCTGGGTGCGTTCGACCGCAAAGGCGGGGATCAGCAGCGCGCCTTTCGCCGCGGCGGCTTCCCGCACCTCGGCGGCAAGGCGCTCGCGGCGCTGTTGCGGCGTCGTTGCCGTGCGTATCCTGTCGCCATAGGTCGATTCCGAAATGACGTAGTCGAAACCCGCGGGCGCCTTCGGATCGGGCTCCAGCAGCTTGGCGTCCGGGCCGATATCGCCTGAGGCGAGCAGGCGCAGCGGCTGACCCTTGGCGCCATTGTCGTTGAACTCGATCTCGATCGAGGCGGAGCCGAGCAGGTGACCTGCGTTCCAGTAGCGGGCGCGCACGCCGCCCATCACGTCTATCCAGCTCTCGTATTCGACCGGCTGGAACGACTGCATGCAAGCAATCGCATCGGCTTGGGTGTAGATGGGGTTGACCGCGGCTTTGCCACGCGCCGAGTTGCGGCGGTTGAGGATTGCGACCTCCGATTCCTGAATGTTGCCGGCATCCGGTAACATATAGGAGCATAGGTCGATTGTTCCGCGCGTCGCCAGGATTTTGCCGCGAAAACCTTGGCGTACAAGCTTCGGCAACAACCCGCTGTGGTCGATATGGGCGTGGGTCAGAAGAACGGCATCGATATCGGCGGGCCGAAACGGAAAGGCGCCGTAATTGAGCTCCTTCAGGGTTTTCTGACCCTGAAACAGCCCGCAATCGATCAGGAAACGCTCCGATGGCGTTTCGAACAGGTGGCACGAGCCTGTTACCGTGTGCGCCGCGCCGCAAAATCGAACAGTCACGCTCATGTTTTGGTCTCCGGGAAGTCTCTGCCCACCTCGCGCCGCAGCACGGCCGCGAAAGTTTCATCGAGCGCAATCGCATTGGTGGGATGGGGCACGCTGTTGGTCGAACGGATCGAGCGAATGCCGGCGCGGGTAAAACTCGTTGCCATCGCACTTGGGAACAGCGCATGGGTCACAACCGCGTCGATCGTTCCGGCGCCTGCCGCCGTGAGCGCCCTGGCGCAGGCAATCAGGGTCTCGCCTGATGAGACGATGTCGTCAACAAGTAGCACGGGCCGGCCGGCGAGCGAGGCCGGATCGTCAAAGCCGATCTCGACCGAGCGGTCGCAGTGGCGGATCTTTCGCGCAACCATGTATGCAAGCCCCAGCCGGCCGGCGAGATCGCTTACCCAGGGCTCGGATTCCGCGTCGGGGCCGACGACGATCGTGGTGGGATCGATTCCCGTCGCGCGCAGCGTGTTCGCAATTGCCGGCATGGCGGAGAGGTTCTCGGCCTCGATATCGGGAAACACCGTCCGGATATCGGGCGTCCGGTGAAGGTGAGCGTCCACCGTTACGACGCGATCGGCGATGCCAGCGATGAGGTACCCGATCGCCCTTTGGCTGATCGCTTCACCCGCGCTGAAGGCGGCGTCCTGGCGCATGTAGCAGAGATAGGGCGCGAGCAGGACGAGGCGCTTCGTGCCGGAGCGCCGCAGCGCTTCGGCCGCAAACAGGAGCGCAATGAGCTTGTCGTTCGGCTGATCGAGTGAGGCAAAAATGATCGTGGTCGCTGCGGCAGGACCGACCGTCACGCGCACTTCCCCGTCGGGGAAACGATGCAGGGCGATTTCGTGCAAGGGAAGGCCGAGCAGAGCGGCGAGCCGCCGGGCTTCGCCGGCACTGGATGGCAGGCACTGAATTGCGACGTCACTCACGGCTTCGGTGCGCCCTGGAGTGAGGTCTTGTTTTCGATCGTAAAGCCCGTGTCGATCTTTGAGCTCGCCGCCGCAAGATCGTGCCCCGACGGATCGGAGGCATAGAGCCGGTAGAGCGGCTCGCCGCTTTCGACGCGGTCGCCGATTTTCTTGAGCAGCCGGATGCCGGCGCCCTTGTCGAGCGGAGCGCCCGCGGTCCGCGCCAGCCGGTTCAACTGCAGACAATCGATTCTGGAGACGATCCCATCGCTGCCGGCCAGTACATCGGAGCTCAAATCTCCCAGTTCGGTATCGCTGTTCGATGGTCCCTGCGCGTCGATGATTTTCTGCATTTGCTTTAGCGCCGCCCCGCTGTCGAGCAAATCGCGCGCCCGCGCATAGCCGGCGCCACCTCGCAGCTTCGGATCGTATTCCAGCAGATGAGCCGCGAGCCGCAGAGACTTTTCGCGCAGGTCCAACGGTGCTGCCGGCTCGTTCGCGAGAACAGCCATGACGTCTTGGGCTTCGAGCACGGGACCGATGCCGTTTCCGATCGGCTGGCGACCGTCGGTTGTGATCACCTCCACCGCGATACCGAAGCGATCGCCAACAAATTCGAATAATTTGCGCAGCCGCATGGCGTCGGCGCCGTGGGTGACCTTTGCGGTCGGGCCGACCGGTATGTCGATCAGCAAATGCGTCGAACCGGCCGCGAGTTTCTTCGACATGATGGAAGCCACCATTTGCTCGCGGGTGTCGAGGCTGAGCGGCCGCTCCACCGAAATCAGGACATCGTCGGCCGGCGACAGGTTGACGTGGCCGCCCCAGATCAGACAGCCGTTGCACGCCGCGACGATGGCCTTCATCTCCTCGGCGCCGACATTGACGCGGGCCAGCACTTCCATGGTGTCGGCTGTGCCGGCGGGAGAGGTGATGGCGCGCGAGGAGGTCTTGGGGATCGGCAGTCCATGAGCGGCCACGATCGGCACCACGATCATGGATGTTCGATTGCCCGGAATTCCGCCGATGCAGTGCTTGTCGACCACGATCGGGTCGGGCCACTTGAGCTGCGTCCCCGCCTCGGCCATGGTCTGGGTCAGGGCTATGAGCTCGTCGCTGGTCATGAAGCTCGCGGAGCCGATCAGAAACGCGGCGATCTCCATGTCGGAGTAGCGGTAGTGCGCGAGATCACGGACGATCGCCCCGATCTCCTGCGCGCTTAATGTATGGCCGCGAATCTTGGACCGCACCGCTTCGAGACTTTCTGGCGGAGCTGCCGGCGATACCGCCACCCAACTGCCGGCGGGTTCGGCGAAGCGGTGGAATGCCGGCTCGGAAAGACCGATTTCACCGGGGCCGACCAGGGTGTCGTCGTCGGTGATGAGAAGGGTGGCGAGCAGGACCTTGGAGTCGCGGCGCAGTTGGACCCGGCTAAATCCGCGAAAGATTTCCGCCCGCAACGCCTTTGACCGCCGCGAAATGACGACGACGTTCTCGCGTCCGGTATCGAGATGGACCCTTCGTATTTCCAGTTGCGGGCGGCTTGTATCGGCAGGGTTCATTGGCAAAACCAGTGTTTGAGATCACCGGTATGCAAAATATAGCCGCCTTGCCTTGTTAGGTTTGACCCAAATCATGATTTCGCCTCCGCCTGTCACTGCGTTTTCAGCGCGACCGCGACGGCTGCAGAAGAATGCCGGAAATTTGGCGCTTTCGATTAACCCATCGTTCAGAGTGTTCGTCAATCTACCCGCAACCAATGTTATTTAGATTCCGGCGATCTTTGAGGCGATCCGCGCCGACAGGAGTTTTGAATGCGGCAACTGATTTCAAGATTCCTGGCAGATCAATCCGGCGCCACGGCTATCGAATATTGCTTGATCGCCACCGGGATCGCATTCGCGATCATCGCGACGGTTCAGGGCATCGGACCCCAACTCAACACCAAGTTCTCTTCGGTGAATTCGTCCTTGAAATAGCGGCGTCCTATCGTTCCCCATCGGCCGCCCGTCTCATCGCGATCCAAGCGAACCTCGCCAAGGGTGGTCGAGCGTTGGGTACGCGTTTGCCCTACCCGGCCTTTTTTGATCGAGCAGGGGCGCGTATCGCCTTATCCGCCTTCCTGGGCGCCTGCGTTTTCGCTTCTTCCTTGGCGGCGCGCTTGCCGCTGATCGGCAGCAACATTTCGCGCTGACCCTCGATGCGCTTCTTCGGCTTCTTGCCCTTGGCCTTGGCGGGAGGAGCAGACTGGCGCTCGCTGGCGAGGCTGCGCTTGAGTGCGTCCATCAGATTGATGACGTTGCCGCCGGTCTTGGGCGCCGCCTTTGCCGCGGGACGAATGCCGCTGCGCTTCTTGTTGATGAGATCGATCAGTGCGGATTCGTAGTGATCCTCGAATTTGTCGGGCTCGAAAGAGCCGGACTTCTTTTCGACGATGTGCCTGGCGAGATCCAGCATATCCTTGGTGACCTTCACCTCCTGGATATCGTCGAAATATTCCTTTTCGCTCCGCACCTCATAAGGATAGCGCAACAGCGTTCCCATCAGGCCCTTGCCGAGCGGCTCCAGCGCGATGATGTGCTCGCGGTTGGTCAACACGATGCGGCCGATCGCGACCTTGTTCATGCTGCGTACGGTTTCGCGGATCACCGCGAAAGCGTCGTGGCCGACCTTGCCGTCCGGCACGAGATAATAGGGGCGGATCAGATAACGGTTGTCGATGCCGGCTTTCGGCACGAACTCGTCGATTTCGATCGTGTGCGTCGATTCCAGCGCGATATCCTCGAGTTCCTCCTTGGTCACCTCGATGTAGGTGTCGGTGTCGACCTTGTAGCCCTTGATGATGTCTTCGGAGGCGACTTCCTCGCCCGTGTCGGCATCGACCTTGGCGTATTTGATGCGGTGGCCGGTCTTGCGGTTGATCTGGTTGAAGCTGACCTTCTCGGTGTCCGACGTTGCCGGAAACAGCGCGACCGGGCAGGTCACGAGCGAAAGGCGCAGGAAACCCTTCCAATTGGCGCGGGGGGCCATGGGACACTCCTAGGACGCAACACACGAAAAACCCGAGAATACCACCGGGAACCCGGGTTTCAAAGCAAGCCGGACGGGAATCTCCCAATGGCGTTAACCGAAACGGGTTGCCGGGGGGTCCCGGGGGGTCGGCGATCGGCCACCGCAGGCGGTGGCAGCAGCGTCAGGCCGTGGAAAACCGGGATCGAAGCGCGACAATCCGAGCTTTGGCCGTCGATGGCTCGCGCCTCTGGCAGTTTCGGTTTGCTGTTTTTCCCCAAAAGCGAATCGCGCAAGATGGCGAATGGAACTTGCTTGACCATTTCTACGGCGGTTTTGTCGCACCAGGGTTTTCGCAAGTGGTAGAGTATGGCGTTCAGAATCATGATGCCGTCACATCTCGGCGATGAAGATGTCGCCGGGGCGATAACCGGACGAATTCCATGCTGACCCTTCTCATCCAATCGTCGATCTTTGTCGCGGGCTTCTTTCTTGGGTACGCCGTGTGCGCATGGCGTGCGCACCGAAGCCGTGCGCAATACTCGACCTACGCATCACACAATCCACGGCCCCACACCTCGACCTTTGGGCGCGCTCGCAGGGCATTTTAGGTCTGTAGCCGGCGGGGCGCGATCGGGGCGTAGTTTGCGTATTGGCCGGATCGCCAAATGGCTGGACGTCAACCGGCCTGCGCAGACCGTTGCGAAAATTCAGGATTTGTTAACCAAGATATAGCGTGACTTGATGATGTAACATGGCGTATGCGGTCGACCGCGGCTTGGACGGGATATTGCAAGATGTTTCAGCTCTTCTTGCGGGCCCGCGCCATTCATGTTGAGGATTTGGCAGCCGCCCATGCCCTTGCGCACGAGCAACTGCTGAACGGATCGATCGGCGGTTGCTTCAACCTAGGTACAGGTTCGGGCTGCTCGGTGCGTGAGGTGATCACCGCGATCGAGGCGGCCGCCGGCCGAAAGATTCCATTGGTGGTCAAACTTCGTCGCCCCGGCGATCCGCCGGTTCTCGTCGCTGACCCGTCATTGGCACGCCAATTCCTGGGCTTCCGTCCGAAGGTCTCGGACCTCGCTACGATTGTGGCCTCCGCATGGGCATGGCACCAGAAGGCGCATCTGCGTCACAACGCAGCGTAGGATTCACCTTCGACGGCTGGTCAAGAGCTGCCGAGTATATGGCGCAAGGCGGTGGCCGGAAATCAGGTTGACTGACTCGATCGAACGGATTTGAGCCGCAACAGAAAAGACGCCATCTGTCCGACGCTGATTCCGCTGATTCCGCCCAGCGTCTTCACCAGAGCGTCCGCGGCGCGGCCATGGCGATCTGGCGTTAGCAGTTGAAGCGCCTCCAGACCGATCGCGGCTCCCACGACAATGGCCACAACCAGCAGCACGCGATTGGGGTATGCGAGTGCGAACGCAAGTCCCAACAGCGCAAAAGCAGCGAAATGCTCGGCGTGAGGGCTGGCAAGCGATGGGCGGACACTGACCGGAGATAGCGTCGCGAAGATGATGAAAGCGAGCCCGAGCCAGCCCGCAACGATGGAGATTCTTTGAATCATGGCTCGTAGGTAAGCTACAACTCTTCCAATCTCAACCATTTCGTCGCCGCGTCTGCTCAGGAGATAATTGGCTGAATGTCTCAAATCCACGCCATCCGCGCAGGCGCCGCGCTAACCCGATGAGCAGGACCTACGTCATCCCGGACATCCACGGGCGATATGACCTTCTTTGTGATGGTCTGGCTGAAATTGCGGCGCGCTCGCAAGGCGAGGCCGCCCTCATCGTCACGATCGGCGATTACGTCGACAAGGGGCCGCAGAGCAAAGAGGTTGTTGATCGCGTCCTATCCGGTGTTGGCGACGCGCTTAGTCTGATCGCGCTGAAGGGGAACCACGATGCGATGATGGTCGAGGCATTACGAAATCCGGCGAAAATGCCGGCGTGGATCGCCAAGGGCGGCGATGCCGCGCTGGCTTCCTATGGAGACGATCCGGCTTGCGTTCCTCAAACCCACATCGACTGGCTCGACGGATTGCGGCTGATGCATCTCGACGCGCATCGCCTCTACGTTCACGCCGGCGTTGACCCTTCAATTCCGCTGGATCGCCAGGACGAGGCGACGCTGTTGTGGAAGCGCTATCCGAAGGGATTTCCGGATGGCTTCGGGCAACTTCACGTCGTCCATGGCCACGACAACTGTCCCCAAGGCCCGCTGCTCTACCAAGGCCGCACCAACCTGGATACGCTCGCTTGGCGGACAGGGCGGCTCACGATCGGCATTTTTGACGATGACCGGCCGGGCGGGCCTGTGGATTTCATCGTGATCAGGGGAGCGCCGGCGGGACGTTAGCTGGGCTGAGGTCCGCCCACTTGGGGCTTTCCCATTCGGCGTGTTAGGCCTTTTGAGACGGCTGGAACTCGCAGGAAGCGACCGTGCCGCCGCCGGTCCACAGCCCTTCAGGTGAACGAATCGGGCGAGGCGGTTGTGAAGAAAAAGTAATCTTGCGGAATGTTTCCGTTCATAGTCCGTTCACGCCGGATCGGCTCATCTTGATGCATGAGATTGTCACTGCTCACATTCGGAGACCAGCGTGCGCCTGCTAGTCGTTGAAGACGATCCGGATCTCAATCGTCAACTGACTACGGCCCTGACGGATGCCGGATACGTGGTGGATCGTGCGTTCGACGGCGAAGAAGGGCATTTTCTCGGCGACAGCGAGCCCTACGATGCGGTGGTGCTTGACATCGGGCTGCCGAAAATGGATGGCATCTCGGTCCTGGAAGCCTGGCGCCGCAACGGGCGGTCCATGCCGGTGCTGATCCTCACGGCGCGCGACCGGTGGAGCGACAAGGTGCAGGGTTTCGACGCCGGCGCCGACGACTACGTGGCAAAGCCGTTTCACTTAGAGGAAATCCTGGCCCGAATCCGTGCGCTGCTCCGCCGTTCGACCGGCCACGCCCAGTCCGAGCTAACCTGTGGCCCGGTCTCGCTCGATACCCGCACCGGTCGGGTCAGCGTCGCCGGCAATCCGATCAAAATGACGTCGCACGAGTATCGGTTGCTTGCCTATCTCATGCATCATACCGGGCGGGTGGTTTCTCGCACCGAACTGGTCGAGCATCTCTACGATCAGGATTTCGACCGCGACTCAAATACCATTGAAGTGTTTGTCGGCCGCATCCGCAAGAAGCTGGAGGTCGATATAATCCAAACCGTAAGGGGACTCGGCTATCTGCTGACGCCGCCAACACCTGGGAGTTGATCGGCGGTATTGATCAGCGACCTCGCCCTGTGCTCTGGTTCCGGCATGACGTTTTCCGAGGACCAGTATCTATCCGGAGAGACGCAGCCCGAGAGGAAATCCTGCGGGATGATGCCCTGATGCGCGGCAGTTCGCTTGCCACCCGGCTGTTCCTTTCCGCGACCGCCTGGGTGGTGGTGATCCTTGTCATTACTGGCGTCGTCTTATCGTCCGTATATCGCGATTCCACTGAGCGCGCTTTCGACCGCCGCCTCAATCTTTATTTGCGCACGCTTGTCGCCGAAGTGGCGACGCCGGACGAACCGCCCGATCATCAGTTCCAGTCGCTTGGCGAACCCCTGTTCGAGCTGCCGCTTTCGGGCTGGTACTGGCAAATCACCCGCACCGACACCGACAAGCCCGACATGCGTGCATCGCGCTCGTTGTGGGACAAGAAGCTGCCGAAGCTGGAAGAACATGGCGCCGAGCTGACCGCGGCCGGCGTTCGTCTCGGCTATGTCGAGGGCCCCGAAGGTCAGACCCTGCGCATGGTGGAACGGCCGGTCGATCTCGGCGCCGAGGGCAAGTTCACGGTTAGTGTCGCCGGAGATGCGTCGGAGATTTTCGACGAAACGCGCAACTTCGATTACTACCTCGTTGGTACGTTCGCCGCGCTTTCGATCGTGCTGGTCCTGACCACGATCTTCCAGGTCCGCTTCGGCCTTGCGCCGCTCAAGCGCATTTCGGATTCGATCGCCGATATCCGCTCCGGGCGGGCTGAACGGCTCGAGGGCGAGTTTCCCGTCGAGATCGCGCCGCTGGCGCGCGAGACCAACGCGCTGATCGACGCCAACAGGGAAATCGTCGAGCGCGCCCGAACCCATGTCGGCAACCTTGCTCATGCGATCAAGACGCCACTGTCTGTGATCGTCAACGAAGCCGCGGCGCATAGCGCCGATCCATTCGCGAAAAAGGTTTTGGAGCAGGCCGATGTGATGCGTGACCAGGTCGCTCACCACCTAGAGCGCGCGCGGATCGCAGCCCGGCTCACCATTGTCGGCACAGTCACGGAGGTCGCCCCCGTGATCGACGCCTTGCGCAGGACCATGGAGAAGATACACCGCGGCCGCGGCGTGGCCATCGAGGTGGTCGCCGACGTGCAGGCGAGGTTTCGTGGCGAGCGGCAGGACCTTGAGGAGATGGCAGGTAACCTCGTCGACAATGCCTGCAAATGGGCGACCTCGCGGGTATTCATCGAGGCGCTGGTGGAAAGGCCGGCCGAGCCCGGTGCCGGTCCTATGCTGCGAATCATCGTCGACGATGACGGTCGAGGGCTCTCGGCGGAGGAGCGTGCGCAAGTCTCCCGCCGTGGACAGCGGCTCGACGAAACCAAGCCGGGTTCCGGCTTGGGGCTGTCGATCGTGGTCGATCTTGCGGGGTTGTACGGCGGCAGCCTTTCGCTCGGCCGCGCGCCCATCGGAGGGTTGCGGGCAGAATTGCTGCTGCCAGGGGTATAGGCGCCCTTACGGGGGTTACCGTCTCGTTGCCCCCAATGGGCATGGGGAAGAGACCTATATCCTAAACGACTTCTTAACGTCGGGGCTCCTAATATGGCCGGTGGACGCGTTTCTCGGCGTCTACGCAACACAAGCGTGCAATTCGGTCGCATGAACCAGACATCAACCGAACGGTTGAGGGATTATCTCGCACAGCTCCCGCCGCAATCGCAGGCGCTGCTGATGCGGGAGTTCGAGCGCGCCGTCGAACGCGGTGAAGACACCACAGTCGCCAATTTTGTGCTGGAGCAGTTGCGTCAGGTCGTGCGCGGAACCGACGAGCGCGCGCGGCCGCGGACCGACAATCCGGTCCGGCTCCTGTTTCATCCGCTTGAACCGTTCCTGGTCGACGGCAATGTCGCATTACGGCCCGGACAGATTCGCCGCTCGTCGTTGCTTCCGGTCTGGCAGTGGCTCGTCCGCGAAGGAGCGCCGACCCTGGCGCGTGAATTCGAAGAGGCGCTCTCCCGGGGGCCTGACACCGGAACTTCCTCCGAAATCGAGGTTGCAGCGCGAAAGCTCCAACTGGCCGCGGCGGAAGCGATAACGAAGGTTGCGATGACCGCGCCGGGCACCGACCAGCGGCGCGCGCTCTCCCGGCTGGGCCCGCCGGCCATGATCGAGGATTTGCCGTCGATCGCTTCGGTTCTGCAGGCGCGGGAAGCGGTCGAGATGCTCAACGGACGGCTTCCGAGCTACATGCGAATATTCAACGAGGCGCAGATCGCCTCGATCACCGTCGCGCTCAACGTCCCCAGCTTGCAAACGCCGCAACTATTGCCTTTTGCCCTGTCGCTGGTGATGCGGCGGCTGGCCGCGCCATGGCAAATCATCCGCTTGGCGATTCGAATGGCTGCGTCCGACGATGAACTGCGCGTTGCAGCGACGCCCTACGGCATTGCCGTCACCATCGCGTTGCATGACCTGTCCTGCCTGGCTGCGACCTTGCGGTCAGACATCAGGCGCGGCCAATTCAACAATGTGACGGAGCATTTGAAGGTCCTGCATGACGGCGTCCGCGGCCTGCGGACGGAACTTGATCTCCGCAACGATTCAGCCTGGGGCAAGCAACTGGCCTCGATCCGCGCCGACATTTCCAGCGCTCTACAATCGGAAATCGACAGCGTGCCCGGCCGCGTCCGGCGCCTGCTCCGTCAGCGCGCCGACAAGGACATTCCCTCCGGAGCGAAGGTCGACGCCGGCGAGGTTGATGATACGGCTGCGTTGATCGAATTCGTCGCGGTATGCCGCACCTATGCCAGCGAATTGGCGATCAATGAGGTCACGCTGCGGACCTACTCCGATCTTCAACACTATGTCGAGCAGTCCACCGAGGCACTGGTGCAATCCCTGCGCGGCAGCGAGGGCAAGAACCGGGCTTACCGCCAGGCACAGGTAGCCGCGGCGATCCGCTTCTGCGACCTGTTGTTCGGCCCCGATTATGCGTCGCTGATGAGCCGGGCCGCCGAAAACGCTACGGTCGGCGAACGCAAATCGTCGCGTGCCGGGTGAAGAACGCCTGAGCAACTTATCGTTGACCGGGTCGAGATAGACAACTAGCATCCAGTCATGAACCCGCCATCAATTTCATCGAACTTGAGAACCGCGTCATTTCCGTAGCCTACCGAAACCTCATGATCGGGGCCAAGTTCCAGCTCGTCGACATGACCAATGGAGCCCGTTGCCGACCCCCTGACTGCGCTCACCTCTCCCATGCCGAGCGGTTCGCTGAGGATTAGCCTACCGGCCTCGGTTCCCGCGGGGACGATTTTCTCAGCGGGTTGAACGGGCACGGCTATCTTGCCGCCCAAAGCGCCGTTTTTCAGATCGGCTAACGTCCTATTCTCCAAGGGATTTCAGAACTGGCCGGCGAGGCAGGGAAATTGATAATTGTCAATTGCCCGGCTTGCTTCCTGTAGTGTAAAGCGGCGACTAGGCGCTCGATGGTTAGCGCCGTTTCACCGGAACCCGCTTGATGATGCTGTGGTTTGTGTTCGCGCTGATGACGGCTGCGGCGATCTTCGCCGTGCTCTGGCCGCTGAGTCGTAGCAGCCGACCGCAAAATGATGGCAGCGAGGCGGTCGTTTACAGGGACCAACTGGCGGAGATCGATCGCGACGTTTCCACGGGCCTGATCAACCCACCCGAGGCCGAGGCTGCGCGCGTCGAGATCAGCCGCCGCCTCCTGGCCGCAGCGGACCATCAACGCGAACCGCTTGCCGGGTCGAATATCAGGCTGCGCCGCGCGGCCGCGATCATTGCTCTCGTGGGACTGCCGGCCGTCGCGGTTGCGCTTTATTACCCGCTCGGCTCCCCGGGTCTTGGCGATTTTCCGTTGGCTCAGCGCGCGCGTGCACCCGATGCAACGCAATCGCTCGACGATCTGGTGGCGCAGGTCGAGCAGCACCTGGAGAAAAATCCGACCGATGGCCGGGGCTGGAGCGTGCTTGCGCCGGTGCTGGCAAGGCTTGGCCGTCTCGACGACGCGATCCGCGCGTTCCGCAATTCGATCGCCTATAATGGCGAAAGTGCCGAGCGAAGGGCCGATCTTGGTGAAGCCCTGATCGCCGCGGCGGGCGGGGTGGTCACGACCGAGGCCAAGGCGGAGTTTGACCGCGCGATCGCGCTGAATGCCGACGAGGTCAAGGCGAGCTACTTCCTCGGCGTTGCCGCCGAGCAGGACGGCCGCGCCACCGAGGCGGCATCGATCTGGCGGGCGATGCTCGCCAAGGCACCGGCGAATGCGCCCTGGCGTCCGCTGGTTCAGGAAGCATTGGTGCGGGTCGGCGGTTCGCCTGCTCCGGCGTTGTCGGATGACGCTATGGCCGCGGCAAAGGACATGAAGGAGACCGACCGCAGCGCCATGATTCGTGGCATGGTCGATCGTCTGGCTACGCGATTGAAGCAAAACGGCGATGACGTGGAGGGCTGGCTGCGGCTGGTGAGGGCCTATATGGTCATGGGCGAAGCCGACAAGGCGAAGGGCGCGCTGACGGACGCCCGCCAGGCCGTTGCCAAGGATCCGGAACGGCTGCGGCAACTGAACGAGGGTCTGAAAAATCTCGGGCTTGACGGATGATCGCGATGCTGGCGGTGCGCAGCACCCTTCGTGGTTAACATCATGCGCAGAATTGCAACGGATGAAGCGAAAAGTGTGATGCGGTTTTCGAGTAGCACAATGCGCTGGACAAGAGACAATCAATGACGCGCAAGCAGCGGCGCTTGACGATCATCGGCGGCTCGCTCGCTGTGTTGGCGATTGCGGCGGCGCTGGTGCTCAACGCAATGCGCGACTCGATTGTGTTTTTCTCGACGCCGGCGATGGTCGCGGAGAAGCATATCCAGCCGGGCAAGCGCTTCCGGCTCGGCGGACTCGTGCAGCCGGGATCGCTGGTGCACGGCGATAACATGGCTATCGCTTTCGAGGTCGCCGACGGCAGCGCCACCTTGCCGGTGACCTACAAGGGAATCCTTCCGGACCTGTTTCGCGAGGGGCAGGGGGTCGTTGCGGAAGGCGCGCTCGATGCGTCAGGCGTGTTTCGGGCCGACACCGTGCTTGCCAAGCACGACGAGAACTATATGCCAAAGGACGTCGCCGACGCCCTGAAGAAGCAGGGGCATTGGAAAGACGAATACGGTGCAAAACCGGACGGCAACGCGAAGGCCGGTGCAAGCAATGCCGGCGCGTCTCGCGCGGCGCAGAGCGAGCGGGGAGCGGTGCGATGATTGCGGAAGCCGGACATTATGCGCTTGTTTTGGCGCTCGGCCTGGCGCTGATCCAGTCGACCCTGCCGCTGCTCGGTGCGCGTTGGCGAGATCCCGCGCTGATGAATGTTGCGCGCTCGGCGGCGATCGCGCAACTCATATTCGTGGCGTCGTCGTTTGCTGTGTTGATCACGCTCCACGTCTCGTCGGATTTTTCCGTCGTCAACGTGTTCGAGAATTCGCATTCGATGAAACCCTTGATCTACAAGGTTACCGGCGTGTGGGGCAACCACGAGGGCTCCATGCTGCTGTGGGTGTTCATCCTGGCACTGTTCGGCGGACTCGTTGCGGTTTTCGGCAACAACCTGCCATTGCCGCTGCGCGCCCACGTGCTTTCGGTGCAGGCCTGGATTGCAAGCGCGTTTTATCTCTTCATTCTGATCACCTCGAATCCGTTCCTGCGCATCGCAAATCCGCCGATCGAGGGCCGCGATCTCAATCCGGTCTTGCAGGACATCGGGCTCGCAGTGCATCCGCCGATGCTCTATCTCGGCTATGTCGGATTCTCTATTTCGTTTTCCTTCGCGATTGCGGCGCTGCTCGAAGGCCGGATCGATGCCGCCTGGGCGCGCTGGGTGCGGCCGTGGACACTGGTGGCCTGGATATTCCTCACCTTGGGCATCGCGATGGGTTCATATTGGGCCTATTACGAACTCGGCTGGGGTGGCTGGTGGTTCTGGGATCCGGTCGAGAATGCCTCACTGATGCCCTGGCTCGCAGGCACCGCGCTTTTGCACTCGCTGGTGGTGATGGAGAAGCGTAACGCACTCAAGGTCTGGACCATCCTGCTTTCGATCCTGGCCTTCTCGCTGTCGCTGCTCGGCACCTTCCTGGTGCGTTCGGGCGTGCTTACTTCGGTCCATGCATTTGCCAGCGATCCGATGCGCGGTGTTTTCATTCTATTGATCCTTTGCGTCTTCATCGGCGGCAGTCTTTCGCTTTACGCCTGGCGGGCTTCGGCGCTCAAGCAGGGCGGCCTGTTTGCACCGATCTCGCGCGAGGGCGCGCTCGTGCTCAACAATCTCCTGCTGACCACGGCCTGCGCGACTGTGTTTGTCGGAACCCTGTACCCTCTGGCGCTGGAGGTAATCACAGGGGACAAGATTTCAGTCGGTGCGCCGTTCTTTAATCTGACCTTCGGGCCGTTGTTCGTTCCGTTGCTGATCGCGCTGCCCTTCGGTCCATTGCTGGCATGGAAGCGCGGCGATCTCCTCGGTGCCGCCCAGCGCCTGACGGCCGCCGGCGTCGCGGCATTGATCGGACTCGCGGTGGTCTGGGCGTGGATCGGTGGCGGCAGCACGTTCGCGCCACTCGCGATCGGCCTTGCATTGTTTGTGATCGGCGGGGCACTAAGCGATGTTGCCGAGCGCATCGGCCTGTTTCGGGTGCCGCTCGGGATCGCGGTAGGGCGCGCAAGCGGACTGCCGCGTTCGAACTGGGGCACCATGTTCGCCCACGCCGGCGTCGGCGTTGCGCTGATCGGGATCGTCTGCGAGACGACCTGGAACAGCGAATTCATCAGATCGATGAGAGCCGGCGATGTAGCCTCCGTTGCCGGCTACCAGTTGAAACTCGACGGCCTCAACCAGCGCCAAGGTCCCAATTTTCGCGAAATGGTCGCGCAGTTCAGCGTCAGTCTCGACGGCGAACTGCTCGACAAGATGACGCCATCGAAGCGCAACTTCACCACGCGCGGGGCGACCACGACGGAAGCCGCGTTGCTGACGCGCGGCGCAAGCCAACTTTATATTTCGCTCGGCGATATTGCGGGCGACGGTACGATCGCGGTACGGATCTATCACAAACCCTTGGTGCTGCTGATCTGGCTTGGCCCGGTGCTGATGGCGTTCGGCGGGCTGTTGTCGCTGTCGGACCGGCGGCTGCGGGTCGGCGCGCCGAAACCAGCGAAGTCAATGCGTGGATTGCAGGCGGCGGAGTGATGTTAGCGAAACAAGCTCTCGTTTGCGCGTTCGCTATCGCCGTGATGGCGGGAACGACGGCCTATGCCGTACAGCCCGACGAAATCATGTCCGATACCGCCAAGGAAGCCCGGGCGCGGGATCTGTCGCGCGAGTTGCGCTGTATGGTCTGCCAGAACCAGTCGATCGACGATTCAGAAGCCCCACTGGCGCGAGACTTGCGGCTATTGGTTCGCGAGCGGATCGCGGCAGGGGACAGTGACACGCAAGTGATCGATTTCCTGGTCGCGCGTTATGGCGAATTTGTGCTGCTGAAGCCGCGGCTCAACCCGCACACATGGTTGCTCTGGTTTTTGCCGCCGCTGGCGCTTGCTGGAGGCGCCGTCGCGTTGTGGATGCATGCCCGTCGGCGGGAGAAATCCGGGACGCGAGACGATGCTTCGCTGTTCAAGCTGACGGCGGACGAAGAAGCGCGGTTGGAACGGTTGATCGCGGCCGAACCATCGCCGGAACAAAAACTCTAGCGCCGAAGCAGGCTATCCCCGCGCCCCGGGCGGAGCCAATTTCGGCCTGCGATAATCCGCCGCATTGGTTTCGCCGGTTCATTACCAAACTTTAATTCTACCGCCAGCGCACTGTAAGGCGGAAAACCCCATGTTCGGAACCACGGGTGTAGGCCCCCACCACCGGTTCAGGCTCTGGAGAAATTTGTATGTCCGACCGCCCCATCGATCTTTCGTCCCTTCCGTCATTCCGAGCGCCGCGCCGATCGCTGTTCTCGGCGCGTAAATTTGCGCTCATGGCCTCGGTCGTGGCCGGCCTCGGCGCTGCCGTCTATGGCTTTGGCCCTCCTGCGGGCCCGACCGATGTGTTCAGCACGGCTGCGCACGCTCAAGTCAACAATGAGGTCCGCAAGATCGCGCAACCCATCGGTTTTGCCGATATCGTCGAGCGCGTGAAACCGTCGGTAATTTCGGTGAAGGTCAACATCAATGAGAAGGTGGCAAAGAACGATAACAGCGACAATGACGATTCGCCGTTCCAGCCGGGATCGCCAATGGAGCGCTTCTTCCGCCGCTTTGGTGGACCCGACTTGCCGCCAGGCCTGCGGGGTGGGCCCCGTGGACGCGGCTTGGTGACCGGCCAGGGTTCCGGCTTCTTCATTTCGGCCGACGGATATGCCGTCACCAACAACCACGTGGTCGACAGCGCCGACAAGGTCGAGGTCACGACCGACGATGGCAAGACCTACAGCGCGAAGGTGATCGGTACCGATGCGCGTACCGATCTCGCGCTGATCAAGGTGGAGGGCGGTTCCGACTTCCCATACGCCAAGCTCTCCGACAGCAAGCCGCGAATCGGTGACTGGGTGCTTGCGGTCGGCAATCCCTTCGGACTTGGCGGAACGGTTACCGCCGGCATCGTCTCAGCCAGTGGTCGCGATATCGGCAACGGCCCCTACGACGATTTCATTCAGATCGACGCGCCCGTGAACAAAGGCAACTCCGGCGGCCCGGCCTTCAATACCGAAGGCGAAGTGATGGGCGTCAACACCGCGATTTACTCGCCTTCCGGCGGCAGCGTCGGCATCGCGTTTTCGATTCCCGCTTCCACCGTGAAGAACGTGGTCGCGCAGCTCAAGGACAAGGGTTCGGTGAGCCGCGGCTGGATCGGTGTCCAGATTCAGCCAGTCACGCCCGATCTTGCCGACAACCTCGGCCTCAAGAAGGCCGAAGGCGCGCTGGTCGCCGAACCCCAGGCCAACAGTCCGGCCGCCAAGGCCGGCATCGAATCCGGCGACGTGATCACCGCCGTGAATGGCGAGACGGTCAAAGATGCGCGTGAACTCGCGCGCACCATCGGCGGTTTCGCACCGGGTACTGCCGTCAAGCTGAGCGTTGTGCACAAGGGCCAGGACAAGGTCATCAACCTCACGCTCGGCCAGTTGCCGAACACGCTGGAAGCCAAGGCTGACACCGATAACGGTGACAGGGGCGGCGCCGCCCGCGGAACCGATGTGCCCAAGCTCGGCCTCACGCTTGCGCCCGCCAACAGCGTTGCCGGCGCCGGCAAGGAAGGCGTTGTCGTAACCGATGTCGATCCGAAGAGCGCGGCAGCCGAGCGCGGCTTCAAGGAAGGCGACGTCATTCTGGAAGTCGCCGGAAAGAGCGTCGCCAATGCCGGAGACGTGCGCGAGGCGATCAACGCCGCGCGCAGCGAGAACAAGAACAGTGTTCTGATGCGGGTCAAGAGCGGTGGGTCGTCGCGCTTTGTCGCGATCCCCCTGGCGAAGGGCTGAGCATCGGGGACCAGGATCGGAGTAATGGGAAGTGTCGCCGGCAATTAGTCGCCTCCGCCGACGGCTCTTTCCGGGGGGCGGGTCACTAGCCCGCTCCCTTAGGCTACCTTCCGGTGGAAAACGCCCCCCTCTGTCGGAAGGTTAAAGGGCGGTGAGGTTCCCCCAGCTTCACCGCCCGCTTTTTTGGCTCAACGGGCGCGTCAGGTCGCCTTTCGTGTCGCCTTGCATGAGGCTTCCGAGCGCGCCATGGTGATGGAGAGCTTTCAAACGTGACCGTGACCGCAACCGCCACTGCAACCGACACCCAGATGCGCCTTTTGATCATCGAAGACGACCGAGAGTCCGCCGATTATCTGGTCAAGGCGTTCCGTGAAGTCGGGTATGTCGCCGATCTCGCCGGCGACGGCGAGGAGGGGTTGGCGCTTGCCGAGAACGGCGACTACGATGTGCTGGTGGTCGACCGCATGCTGCCGAAACGCGACGGCCTCTCGCTGATCGGCGCCTTGCGCGAGAAAGGCAACCGCACGCCGGTTCTGATCCTCTCGGCGCTCGGACAGGTCGACGACCGCATCAAGGGTCTGCGCGCCGGCGGCGACGATTATTTGCCCAAGCCATATTCGTTCGCCGAATTGCTGGCGCGAATCGAGGTGCTGTCGCGCCGCCGCGGCGGCCCGGCGGAGGAAACCACCTACCGCGTCGGCGACCTCGAACTCGACCGGCTTTCGCACCGGGTAACACGCGGCAAGGAGGAGCTGACGCTACAGCCGCGCGAGTTCCGCCTGCTGGAATATCTAATGAAGCATGCCGGCCAGGTCGTCACACGGACCATGCTCCTGGAGAACGTCTGGGACTATCATTTTGATCCGCAGACCAACGTCATCGACGTGCATATTTCGCGGCTGCGCTCCAAGATCGACAAAGGCTTCGAGCGGCCGCTGCTTCACACCATTCGCGGCGCGGGATACATGATACGTGACGGCATTCGGTAAGCTAATCCGAACCACGGCGTTCCGGCTGACGCTAGTATATCTTTTTCTGTTCGCGCTGTTTGCGGCGTCGCTCCTGGGCTATTTCGCCTGGAACACGCGGCGGCTCATCACTGAACAGATCGCGACCACGGTGAACGCGGAAACCGGCGAGATCGGCGACATCTTCGGACGGCGCGGCCTGCGCGGACTCGTGCTCACGATCGAGAACCGCGCGTTGCGACCCGGCGCTAATCTCTATCTCGTGACCACCCCGGCGGGGCAGGCCATCGCCGGCAATGTCGGCTCGCTCGCGCCGGGCGTGATGGCGACCAACGGGTGGTCGGAAACCGCTTACCGGCGGCTCGACGAGCAGGACACCGCTGATCATTTCGCGCTGGTGCGGGTCACCGAACTTCCGAGCGGCTTCCGGCTTTTGATCGGGCGCGATCTGGAGGAGCGTCGGCGGCTGTTCGGCATTGTTGCCAAGGCCGCGCAATGGTCGGTGCTGATCGTGGTGGTACTCGGACTTGGCGGCGGCATCTTTGTCGCGCGGCGCGTGCTGCGGCGGATCGATGCCATGACCGGGACCACCCGGCGCATCATGGCCGGCGATCTGAGCGGCCGGCTGCCGGTCGGACGCAGCGGCGACGAACTCGACCGCCTGGCGGAAAATCTCAACGCCATGCTGGAGCGCATCGAAGCGCTGATGACGGGGCTGAAGGAAGTCTCCGACAACATCGCCCACGACCTGAAAACGCCCCTGACGCGCTTGCGCAACCGCGCCGAGGAGGCGCTCGCGAAATCCGGAACCGAAGCCGAATATCGCTTGGCGCTGGAACGCACCATTGAGGAATCCGACGGACTGATCCGCACCTTCAATGCCCTGTTGATGATCGCACGCGCCGAATCCGGGCAGGCCCGCGGCAATATGGACGATTTTGATGCCGCCGACGTCGCCAGAGGCATTCACGAGCTTTACGAGCCGCTCGCCGAAGACGGCGACTTGCCCCTGCGCGTGAAGACCGCCCCGGCGCCGCTTCACGGCAATCGCGAATTGATCAGCCAGGCGCTCGCCAATCTGGTCGAGAACGCGATCAAATATGGCAAGCCGGTTTCCGCCGCGCAGCCGTTGAGCGCCGAAGCAGTCGCTGACGCAGACCGCAAGGAGATTTTGATCGAGGCCAGGCGCGAGGGCGATCGGGTGCTGCTGAGCGTCACCGACCACGGGCCGGGAATTCCGGTGGCCGATCGCAAGCATGCGGTGGAACGATTTGTCCGGCTGGAAGCGAGCCGAACCCAGCCGGGTTCCGGGCTGGGCCTCAGTCTGGCATCGGCGGTCGCAACGCTCCATGGCGGTGATCTTAGGCTCGACGACGCTCATCCCGGCCTCGTTGCAACCCTGGCGATCCCCGCGCGGACCGGCGCCAGTGATGGGCTTGCGGCTCAAACACATGATGTGTCACAGAAAGCGGCATGAGTTGATCCGCGCATGACTTTAGCGTGGTCTGACGTTGTTGCGGCTTTTCGGATTAGACATTCACCATGGGGATTCGCGGCAACGGTGAAGTGAATGTCCAATCCACTGTATTGGCCGCGCGGCTGGTGGATGGACCGCACGTCTCTGCTCCCGAAAAGCCCGATCGGCAGTTGAAGGACTGGCTGGCCGATCTCGCCCCCGAACAAGCGGCGGAGATCGAAGGTCTTGTTGCGCAATTTCCCCAAGCCAAGACCATTCTTTTTGGCCTTGCCGAAGCCTCGCCATATCTCTTCGATCTGGTTCACGCCGACGCTGCCCGCGCGATCAGGGTGCTGCTGTGTGAGCCGGAGCGGCATCTGACGCAACTGATCGAGAACACCAGCCGCGAGGTTCATGCCGCATCCAGTGAAGCAACAGTGATGCAATTGCTCCGCCGCGCGAAATCGGAAGCCGCCCTGCTGATTGCGCTGTGCGACATTGGCGGCGTTTGGCCGGTGATGCAGGTGACGGCGGCGCTCACCGACCTTGCGGTCGCCTCCGTGCAGTCGGCCTTGCGCTTTCTGCTGCAGCAGGAAGCCGGGCGCGGGAGGATGTTACCGCCGAATGCCGATCGTCCTGAGGAGGGCAGCGGCCTGGTTGTGCTCGCGATGGGCAAGATGGGCGCGGGCGAATTGAATTTTTCGAGCGATATCGATCTGATCGTGTTTTACGACGCAAATGCGTCGTCGCTTGCGCCCGACATCGAACCGCAACCGTTTTTCGCGCGGGTGACGCAAGGGTTATCGCGGATCTTGCAGCAACGCAGCGTTGACGGCTACGTGTTCCGCGTCGATTTGCGGCTGCGACCCGACCCGGCCTCGACGCCGGTGGCGATCTCGACCGCCTCGGCGCTGCATTATTACGAGCGGGAAGGGCGCACCTGGGAACGCGCGGCCATGATCAAGGCGCGGCCATGCGCAGGCGACATCAGGGCCGGGGAGGCGTTGCTCGCGGAGCTCGCTCCCTTTGTCTGGCGCAAGCACCTGGATTTCGCCGCTCTCGCCGACGTCCACGATATGAAGCGGCAGATGCAGACCTATCGCGGGCAAAGCGAAATCGCGGTCGAGGGTCATAACGTCAAGGTCGGGCGCGGCGGCATCCGCGAAATCGAATTTTTTGCGCAGACCCAGCAGTTGATCGCCGGCGGACGTCATCCCGAATTGCGGGTGCGGCCGACGCTGGAGGCCCTAAACGTGCTGGCGACAAGCAACTGGATCACCTTTGAAGCGCGCGACCAACTCGCATCGGCCTATCAATTCTTGCGCAGGGTAGAGCACCGGTTGCAGATGATGGCGGACGAGCAGACCCACGCGCTGCCCGAGGACGTCGAGGCGGTCGAGCGCTTTGCCCGTTTTTTCGGTTACGAAAGTCGCGCTACGTTTGCAAGCACGCTCCTCGGCCATCTCAATATCGTGCAGGGACACTACGCCAAGCTGTTCGAGGGCGATCCCGCCGGAACGGCAAAGTTGCCGGAGGTGGACTACAAATCGGGACCGGAGGAGCCTCGCCTGATCGAGCACCTCGCCGCGCTCGGCTTCAAGAAGCCGATCATGGTGGCAGAGACGGTCGCCCGGTGGCTGGACGGCGATTACCGCGTGTTCAGAGTGCAATCCACCCGTAGCGCCTTCGTTGAATTTCTTCCCTCGCTGATCGCAGGCCTTGCAAATGCCGAGGAGCCCGACCATGCGGTGGTGGTCTTTGACCGCTTCCTGCAGGCGCTGCAACGCGGCGGGAGGTTGTTTGCACTGCTCAGCCAGAACCGCGATCTCGTCGCCCTCGTGGCCCTGATCCTGGGCGCGGCGCCCCGCCTTGGCGACATGCTGGCACGCCAGCCGCAGATCATGGACGGGTTGATCGATCCGCGGTTTTTCGGCGCCATGCCGGACCGGCGCGAACTATCCGCTCGGCTGGCCACGACCCTGCAAGACGCCCATACTTACGAAGAGTTCCTCGATCGATTGCGGTTGTTCGGCCGGGAAAGTCTGTTCCTGATAGGCACGCGTATTCTGTCGGGCACGGTTTCCGCTCAACAGGCCGGCGCCGCCTTTGCCGACGTCGCCGAGGGTATTGTCCATACCGTACATGGTCTGGTCACCGAGCAGTTCGCCGCTCACTATGGCCGGATTGCGGGGCAACAGACCGCGATCCTGGCGATGGGCAGGCTCGGCAGCCGCGAGATGACGGCTGCGTCCGATCTCGACCTGATCCTGCTCTACGATTTCGATTCCGAGCGTCCGGATTCCGAAGGCGCGAAGTCGCTGCACGGTGCGCAGTATTTTGCGCGGCTCACTCAACGGCTGATCAGCGCCTTCACGACGCGGACGAATTACGGCGTGCTCTACGAGGTCGATATGCGGCTGCGTCCGTCGGGCAGGGCTGGGCCGCTCGCTTCACATGTCCGATCGTTTGCCGAGTACCAGGACCGGGAAGCCTGGACCTGGGAGCATATGGCGCTGACCCGCGCGAGGGTGATTTCAGCCTCGCCGGCATTTCGCGAAAGGATAGAGGCGACCATTCGCCAGGTATTGACACGGCCGCGCGATGCGGCCGGGGTTGCCAGCGATGTCGCGGACATGCGCCGCGCCATTGCGCTTGAAAAGGGCGAGGACGATATCTGGGACCTGAAATACGCGTCCGGCGGCATGATCGATATCGATTTCATCGCCCAATATCTGCAGCTCGTCCACGCCGCCGACAAGCCGGCTATCCTCGATGTCTCTACCTTGCATGTGCTCGAAAACGCCGCGCGACTAGGGGTGCTGCCGCAATCCTCCGCAGAAATCCTGCGTGCGGCCGCACGCCTCTATCAGGACCTGACCCAGATTTTGCGGCTCTGTGTCAGTGACAGATTTAATCCGGAGACGTCAGGAGAGAATCTCTTGCTGATCATGGCGCGGGGAGGCGACACGCCTGACTTTTCCTCGCTTCAGGCGCGGCTCAAGGAGACACAGGCCGAAGTACGGCGGGTGTTTCGGAGGTTGATCGGTAGCGGCGGGTAGAGCGCTTTCCGCGTATGCGCTCCAAGCAAGTCGGTCGGCAAACCGCTCGATGCGGATTTAGTCAGGATACCTTACCAGTCTCGGGTGTGAATTGGCTCGGCAGATTGCCGCAACTCCAATGGTACCTGCCGGAGTTTTGTTGTTAAAGTGTGTCCAGTTCGCTCCCGCGCGAACTCAGATCACCGACTAAAATGAAGCGGGAGGAAACCATGCTTCTTTTTGGACGCACCCGTTCGAGACGGGGGCTTGCCTCGGCTTTGATCGGAGAGATCGCCGCCGTCATAGAAGGTATGGAGGGCTTTGAAGAGGTTCGAAAGCTCGAGTCGATGGAGACGGGGGCGGAGGAAAACCTCGACGAACTCGGCGCCTTTGCATTGCCGAGGTTCTCGGTCTACGAATCGAATGCGGATCGGTTGGATTTGTTCGACGCTTCGCTGCAGCGACAGATTACCTATTTCTTCACGTCTGCCGGCAGCCTTGCCGGCCACCTGCACGCGCTCGCGTCGACCAACAAGGAGTCGACCGAGCTGTGCAAAAAGCACGCGATCGACGCGCGAAGAGAAATCAACGGCCTCTCCGAACTGGGCGACGATTTGCTGCGTGACCTGCGAAAGCTCGTATCCAAAAAACAACCCGCGTCAATAAACAGAGCTTGACGATAGGTCCTGCGTGAGCTGACGTATCGCAACGCTCTTGCGGCTTGCCAAGGCTCGATTACGTACTACAATTGGCGCGCTTGCAGGGGATGGGGTCCCCCGTAACCGCCGATGAGGCTGATGACTCCTACCGGACGCCTGGCGTCGGTAGGAGCTTGCCGAGTTCCCACGACACCAAACAGCAGAGTTCCCGGCACGGCATCGAAGGTCGCGCGGGCGGGTAACACGTGGTGCTGAGGAATGGTTTTGCGTGACTAGCTGCGCGATCGAGCGGGAGATTTTCGGATGACCGGAGTTTGGGCGCTTGCGGCGTTATGGTTGGGACTTGCACTGATAGCGAGCCTGCTTTCGATCTGGCTTCGCGTTTCCACGGCTTTATCCGAAATCGTCGTGGGAACCATCGCCCAATTGATCATCGGCGCTGCCATCGGATCGGCTGTACTTGGCACTGACGAATCGTGGGTAAAATTTCTCTCCGGCATTGGCGCGATCGTGCTGACCTTCCTCGCCGGAGCCGAACTCGATCCGGTGGTCTTCAAGCTTAAATGGAAGGAGGCGGCGGCTGTCGGGTTTGCGAGCTTCTTTCTGCCCTTTTTGGTATGCGCTGCGGCGGCGCACTATTTGCTGGGATGGGAGGTCATGCCGAGCTGGCTCGCTGGCGTGGCAATGTCGACGACATCCGTTGCCGTCGTTTACGCCGTGATGATCGAGTTCGGCTTCAACACGACTGACTACGGCAAGACCATACTGGCGGCGTGTTTCGTGACGGACCTCGGCACCGTCGTGGGGCTGGGCCTGATCTTTGCGCCGTTCACGATGAAAACGGTCATCTTCCTCGGCGTTGGCGTGGTGGTTTTCACTATCCTGCCGTGGCTGACGCCACGTTTCTTCCGACTGTATGGAGGCCGGCCTTCGGAACTGGAGACCAAATTTCTGTTGCTCTGTTTGCTGGGTATGGGCGCGTTGGCGGCATGGGCCGACAGCGAGGCGGTACTTCCCGCCTATCTCATTGGGATGGTGCTTGCGGGAACTGTCGGCAAGGATCACGCGCTTGTGCGGCGGCTGCGCACACTGACCTTCGGGCTTTTGACGCCGTTCTATTTTATTCGCGCCGGCTCTTTCGTTTCCATAACCGCCCTTGTCGCCGCGCCCGCAGCCTTCATCGTCTTTCTGGTGACGAAGATCGCCGCAAAAATAATCGGCGTCTATCCGGTGACGAAACTATTCGGTTCGCCGAACAAGGAGGCCACGTACACAACCCTCCTGATGTCGACCGGGCTGACATTCGGCACGATTTCCTCATTATTTGGCTTGTCGCATGGAATAATTGACCAGAGCCAGTATTCGGCGCTTGTCGCAGCGGTCATTGGCAGCGCGGTGGTCCCGACGGTGATCGCCAATGCATTCTATCTCCCACGCCATCTCTTGCCGGAGACTGAAGGGGAAGAAGCATCCGACGGTCGCCGGGAAGTGACGCAGCTTCGTGCAATCAAGGGAAGAGCCGAATGACAGGGAGTGATTCCGTGTTCAGAAAGATTTTGCTCGCCAATGACGGCTCGGAACATGCCTTTCGCGCATTTGCGATGGCGCTCGCGATGGCAAAGCAGAACAATTCGGATCTTCACATGATTTCGGTGGAAGAGATCGACTACATGCCGGAATTCATCGAAGAGGTGCGCGAGGAGACCGGTACGGCGGCGCGGCGTTTTCACAAGGTCTTGCAACGCGCGCGAGAAATGGCCGCAGAAAGCCACGTTGCACTCAACACGCATGTCGTCGCCGGGCATCCGGTGCGAGACATTGTCGAGCTCGCCAAGGAGCTGAAAGTAGACTTGCTCATCATCGGAGCGACCGGCCATTCAATGCTCTATGAACGCTTGATCGGAAGCCGGGCCGATCGAATTGTGCAACTCGCGCACTGTCCGGTCCTTGTCGTGAAGTGACGGTTGCCGCCATTCGGCGCTGCGGCGGGTGTTTCACACGGTCGCAATCAAAAGCTGCTGGATCAGATTTCAGCCCCTTCCCATACCTGGAAATGAGCCGTTATATGCGCTGTCCTGAGGTCGGGGGCTTGAATGAGAAGGCGGAAATTTCTTGGTGTTCTAGGTGGCGCGTTGGCGGCCTATCCATGGACGGCAGGGGCACAGCAACGCGACAGGGTCGCGCGCGTCGGCGTTCTCGGCCCGAGCCGCGAAAGAAATCCAATTTCGGGACAGGGCTATGCTGTTTTTATCGCCGAGCTTCGCAAGCTTGGTTTCGCTGACGGCCAAAATCTCCAGGTCGAATTTGGCCGCACCGACGAAGACATGGCGGGGGCTTTCGCCGCCGCCAACGAGTTGGTTGCTCGCAAGGCGGATGTCCTCGTCGCCAATGGCCCCGAAATCACGCTACAGGCGGCGGCCGCGGCCAGGCCGCAGGTGCCGATCGTCATGCTCGCCACCAATTTCGATCCGTTCGCGCGTGGCTACGTCAAAAGCCTGGCGGACCCAGGCGGCAACATCACCGGTATCTTCTACCGCCAACCGGAGCTGGCCGCAAAGCAACTCGAGCTTTTGGTGGAGGCGTTTCCGGAAAGGAAACGCATAGGCACCTTGTGGGACGTCCAGTCGGCCGAGCAAGCCAATCAGGCCGAGTTAGCGGCGCAATCGATGGGGTTGTCGCTGCAGTCGCTCAAGCTTGAAAACCCACCCTATGATTTCGATGCAGCGTTTCAAGCCCTGGCGCGCGGCGAGGCGCAGATGGTCGAAGTGCTGTCGTCGCCACTCTTCACCGAGAAGGGCCCGCTCATCGCCGCGCTTGCAACACGCTATCGCCTGCCTTCGATGTTCATCTTCAAGTATTATGTCGAAAAGGGCGGCCTGATGTCTTATAGTGTAGACACCATCCACATGTGGCGCCGCGCGGCATCCTACGTTGCAAAGATTCTGCGGGGTGCACGACCAGGCGATTTGCCCGTCGAGCGAGCTGAAAATTTCGAATTCACCGTCAATCTTAAGACGGCCAAGGCGATCGGGGTCACGCTTCCGACGTCTATCCTGCTGCGCGCCGACGAAGTGATCGAATAGCGACATCCATTGTTGGGAGGCGCGATAGTTCGTTGTTGTAGTCTATCGCTGCATCTCTGCGTTGGTAGCCTTTAGCGTCGCGATGGCGTCGCGCACGTTCGTATCGAGTCCGGCGCCGCCGGCGTCCAGATGAGCGAAGATCGCACTGCGCATCCGTGGGTCCCAGAATTTTCGGATGTGTTCGGCGATTCCTTGTACCGCCTTGTCATGGCCCTGGTTCTGGAAGAATTTTCCGATTTGATTGGCCATGTAGATCAGCCGGTCAGGCGACATGGACGGCTCCTTGAGTCACGGCTGCCGACGTAATGCGGCGGGGATGCGTATAGATATCGAAGCCGTCGGCGCGTGCGATGGCGATAAGCGTAATGCCGGCTGCATCCGCCATCCGTACCGCCAGCGCGGTGGGAGCGGAAACCGCAACCATCACGGTGGCGCCCATTGCCGCGGTTTTCTGCACCATCTCGATGGAGACGCGGCTGGTCAGCAACACCACGCCGTCTTCGACGGATGTCTTTTCCAGCGCCAGCGCGCCGGCGAGCTTGTCGAGCGCGTTGTGGCGACCAACGTCCTCGCGCAACGCGACGATGCCACGCCCTGGCATCCAAAAGGCCGCGGCATGCACCGCGCGGGTTTCGACGTTGATGGTTTGCAACGGCGGAATGCTCTGCATCGCCGCCATTATCTCTCGCGATGAGAAGCTTCGGCCCGGTGGGACTATAGAAGCGGGGCGAAGGGTCTCGGCAATCGAATCGATGCCGCATATTCCGCAACCCGTGGGGCCAGCGATGTGCCGCCGCCGTTCGTTGAGGCGGTCTGCATTGGCTTGCGTTAGCCACATCCGCAACTCGATACCGTCGTCGAGATCGACGATATCGAGCGACTGGATATCATCCGGCGTTTGCACGATCCCCTCACTCAGGCTGAATCCGACTGCGAAATCTCCAAGGTTCTGCGGGGTGCCCATCATCACGGCATATGTGCCGCCATTAAAGGTGAGGGCAATCGCGGTTTCTTCCGGAATGGTGCGCGCACCGTCGCTCAGGCAGCCGTCGCGCCAGACCCGCCGATCAACCGTGCATACCGGTTTGCGCATCCGGCTACTCCGCGGCTTGCACCGAGTGTGCAATCCGGCGCGAGTGGCGGGCTTGTTCGTCGTAGGCCTTTTGCCACTCCGATGGACCGTTGGAGGGCGACACCTGTACCGCTGTGACCTTGTATTCGGGGCAATTGGTTGCCCAGTCGGAATATTCCGTCGTGATGACGTTGGCTTGCGTGTCCGGATGATGGAACGTGGTGTAGACCACGCCCGGCGCGACGCGTTCGGTGATCAGCGCCCGCAGGGTAGTTTCCCCGGCACGGCTTGCGAGCCTCACCCAGTCGCCATCGCGCACGCCGCGCTGCTCGGCATCGTGGGGATGGATCTCGAGCCGGTCTTCCTCGTGCCAGACGACGTTGTCGGTTCGCCGCGTCTGTGCGCCGACATTGTACTGGCTGAGAATGCGTCCCGTCGTCAAAAGCAGTGGGTAGCGCGGACCGGTACGCTCGTCGGTCGGGATATATTCGGTGATGACGAACTTGCCCTTGCCGCGCACGAAGCCGCCGATGTGCATCACCGGCGTGCCCTCCGGCGCCTTTTCGTTGCAGGGCCATTGCACGGAGCCGAGTTCATCGAGCTTCGCATAAGAGACGCCCGCAAAGGTCGGCGTCAGCGCCGCAATCTCGTCCATGATCTCGGACGGATGGGTGTAGTTCATCTCATAGCCCATCGCCTTGCCGAGACGGATGGTGACTTCCCAATCGGCCAGCCCGTTGCGCGGCGTCATCACTTTGCGGACGCGCTGGATGCGGCGTTCGGCATTGGTGAAGGTGCCGTCCTTTTCGAGGAAGGTCGAGCCCGGCAGGAAGACATGTGCGTAGTTCGCGGTCTCGTTGAGGAAGAGGTCGTGGACGATGACGCATTCCATCGCCGACAGCGCCGCGACGACGTGCTTGGTGTTGGGGTCGGATTGCAGAATGTCCTCGCCCTGCACGTAAAGCCCCATGAAGGTGCCCTCGACGGCGGCATCGAACATGTTGGGAATCCGCAAGCCCGGTTCCTTGTTGAGCCTGACGTTCCACATCGCTTCGAACGATTCGCGCACCGCATCGCCGCTGATGTGGCGATAGCCCGGCAGCTCGTGCGGGAACGAGCCCATGTCGCAGGAACCCTGCACGTTGTTCTGGCCGCGCAACGGGTTCACGCCGACCCCGGGATGGCCGATATTGCCGGTCGCCATGGCGAGATTGGCGATCGCGATCACCGTTGTGGAGCCCTGGCTGTGCTCGGTGACGCCGAGCCCATAGTAGATCGCGGCGTTGCCGCCGGTCGCGAACAGGCGCGCTGCGGCGCGCAGCTCCTTCGGGTCGACACCGGTTGCCATAGCCGTAGCTTCGGGACTGTTCTTCGGCAAAGAAACGAAGGTCGCCCAATCCTGGAACTCGCTCAAGTCGCAGCGATCGCGGACAAAGGCTTCGTCGACCAGACCTTCGGTGACGATCACATGCGCCATCGCCGTCAGCACGGCGACATTAGTCCCCGGCAATAGCGGCAGATGGTGCCGGGCTTCAATATGCGTTGAGCGAACCATATCGATGCGCCGCGGATCGACCACGATCAGCTTGGCACCGGCGCGCAGGCGCTTCTTCATGCGCGAGGCAAAGACGGGATGCGCATCGGTCGGATTGGCGCCGATGATCATCACCACATCGGAATGCTCGACGGAGTCGAAGTCCTGGGTGCCGGCCGAGGTGCCGAAGGTGGTGGCCAGCCCATAGCCGGTCGGGGAATGGCAGACACGGGCGCAGGTGTCGACATTGTTGTTGCCGAAACCGGCGCGGACCAGCTGCTGCACCAGATAGGTTTCTTCGTTGGTGCAGCGCGACGAGGTAATGCCGCCGACGGAGTCGCGGCCATACTTAGCCTGGATTCGCTTGAACTCGGAAGCCGCGTGGTTGAAGGCTTCATCCCATGACACTTCGCGCCAGGGATCAGCGATTTTTTCCCGGATCATCGGATGGAGAATGCGCTCCTTGTGGGTGGTGTAACCCCAGGCGAAGCGGCCCTTGACGCAGGAATGCCCGCGATTGGCCTTGCCATCCTTGTAGGGCACCATGCGCACGACTTCCTCGCCGCGCATTTCCGCCTTGAAGGCGCAGCCGACGCCGCAATAGGCGCAGGTCGTCACCACCGAATGTTCGGGCTGGCCGATTTCAATGACCGATTTTTCAGTCAAGGTCGCGGTCGGGCAGGCCTGTACGCAGGCGCCGCACGATACGCATTCGGAGCCAAGGAAGCTTTCGCTCATGCCCGGCGAGACCCGGCTGTCGAAACCGCGTCCGGAGATGGTCAGCGCAAACGTGCCTTGGACCTCCTCGCAGGCGCGCACACAGCGCGAGCAGACGATGCATTTCGAGGGGTCGTAGGTGAAATACGGATTGGACTCATCCTTCGGCATCCAGGCCGCGTTCGCGGCGCCGTTGGATTTGGCAAAGACGTGGTTTTCGCCGTCATAGCCGTAACGCACGTCGCGCAGGCCCACCGCGCCCGCCATGTCCTGCAATTCGCAGTCGCCATTGGCCGCGCAAGTCAAGCAATCCAGCGGATGGTCGGAGATGTAGAGTTCCATCACGCCCTTGCGGAGCTTCTTCAGTCGCTCGGTCTGGGTGTGCACCACGAGGCCCTGCATGGCGGGGGTGGTGCAGGACGCTGGCGTTCCCGCACGGCCCTCGATCTCGATCAGACACATCCGGCAGGAGCCGAACGCGTCCACCATGTCGGTGGCGCAAAGTTTTGGAATTTGCGTGCCGGCCTCCATCGCCGCGCGCATGATCGAGGTGCTTTCGGGCACGCTGACGCCCTTTCCGTCGATGGTGAGCGTGACCATGGTCTCGGACCTGGAGCGCGGCGTTCCGAAATCGGTTTCGTGGATCAGCGACATGGCGGTCGTCCTTTATTCCGCGGCTTGCAGGCGAGTTGGGGCCGGGCCGAAATCCTCCCGGAAATGCTTCAGCGCGCTCATGACGGGGTAGGGCGTGAAGCCGCCGAGCGCGCAAAGCGAACCGAATTTCATGGTGTTGCAGAGGTCTTCGATGACGTCGATGTTTTCAGCGACGCGTTCGCCGGCGCGAATCTTGTCGATGGTCTCGGCACCGCGGGTCGAGCCGATTCGGCACGGCGTGCACTTGCCGCAGGATTCGATGCCGCAGAACTCCATCGCAAAGCGGGCCTGCTTCGACATGTCGACGGTGTCGTCGAACACCACGATGCCGCCATGGCCGATCAGGCCGTCGCGCGCTGCGAAGGCTTCATAGTCAAACGGCGTATCGAACAGCGCGCGCGGAAAGTAGGCGCCAAGGGGCCCGCCCACCTGAACCGCACGCACCGGGCGTCCGGTGAAAGTGCCGCCGCCGATGTCGTCGACGAGTTCGCCGAGCGTAATGCCGAAGGCGACCTCGAACAGGCCGCCATGCTTCACGTTGCCGGCGAGCTGGATCGGCATGGTGCCGCGGGACCGGCCCAGGCCGAAATCGGCATAGGCTTTAGCGCCGCCGGCGAGAATGAAAGGGATCGCCGCAAACGACAGCACGTTGTTGATCACGGTCGGCTTGCCGAACAGGCCCTTATGGGCCGGCAGGGGCGGCTTGGCGCGGACGATGCCGCGGCGGCCCTCAAGGCTTTCCAGGAGCGAGGTCTCTTCGCCGCAGACATAGGCGCCGGCGCCGACCCGGACTTCGAGGTCGAAGCTGTGCGAGGTGCTGCCGATGCGCGGCCCTAGATAACCGCCGCGCCTTGCCGCCGTGATGGCTGCGTTCATCGCCTCGACGGCGTGGGGATACTCCGAGCGGATGTAGATGTAGCCTTTGGTGGCGCCGACCGCGATGCCCGCAATGGCCATGCCTTCGATCACCACGAATGGATCGCCTTCCATAATCATGCGGTCGGCAAAGGTGCCGCTGTCGCCTTCGTCGGCGTTGCAGACGATATATTTCCGGTCGGCGCTGGTCTGGGCCACGGTCTTCCATTTGATGCCGGTCGGAAAACCGGCGCCGCCACGGCCGCGCAAGCCTGAAGTGGTGACGTCGGCGAGGATTGAGTCTTGCGTCAGCGTCAGCGCGCGTTCCAGCCCCTTGTAGCCGCCATGGGCACCGTAATCCTCTAGCGAGCGAGGATCGATTACGCCGCATCGCGCGAAGGTCAGGCGGGTCTGCCGCCTCAGCCAGGGAATCTCCTCGGTGATGCCAAGCCGCAGCGGATGCGGACCGTCGGCGAGCATCGCTTCAAGGACCGATGCGGCATCGCTCGCCGTCACCGGACCGAACGCGACGCGGCCTTTCGGGGTAGCGACCTCAACCATCGGCTCCAGCCAGTACAGGCCGCGCGAACCGGTTCTGATGATTTCGACCGCGCAGCCGCGCTTTGTTGCGGCCTGCGCCAGAGCCACAGCGACCTCATCGGCGCCGACGGCGACCGCGCCCGCGTCGCGCGAGACGAAAATACGCAAGCTCATCGCTGCGCCTCCGCGACCAGCGCGTCGAGGCGCGCTTCATCCAGCCGTCCGATCACGCGGCCGTCGAGCATCGCAGATGGCGCGGTGGCGCAGAGCCCGAGGCAATAGATCGGCTCCAGCGTCACGCGCTCGTCCGGCGTGGTGCTGCCGAGGGCGATGCCGAGCCTGGTTTCCGCGCGCGCGGCAAGCGCGTCGCCGCCTGCGGCCTGGCAGGCCTCGGCGCGACACAGTTTCAGCACGTGCCGGCCGGCGGGCTTGTGACGAAAATCGTGGTAGAACGTAAATACGCCGTGGACCTCGGCGCGCGACACGTTCAATGCCGATGCGATCATGGGGAGCGCCGGCTCCGGCACGTAGCCGAATGTTTCCTGAAACGCGTGCAGGATTACCAGCGTCGCACCTTCGAGGTGGGTATGCTCGGCGATGATTTCGGCTCCGCGCGTGGCGTTCCACGGTTCGTAATCTGTCATGGTCCACGTTCTCTATCAGAGGCCTGTTACCAAACTTATGTGAATCGGAATCGCTCCAAAGATCAATAAAGCTGTCTCATGTGGCGATAGGGAAAGGCTATCAATAGGAATATGAAATGAATTGATATGAAATTAGAATGATACCGCCATACCATTCAAAGCACGGGCTTTTTGCATTTGGTTTAGGCGGAGCCGTGATATTCCTATCCCTGAAACCGTTGGGGGCCTTCTTGATCGACAAGCTTGAACTTCTGCTCGCGCTCGCCAAGGAACGTCACTTCGGACGCGCCGCGGAGGCCTGCGGCGTGACCCAGCCGACGATGTCGACCAGCCTCAAGCAGCTCGAGGAAATGCTTGGCGTGATGCTGGTGCAGCGAGGCTCGCGATTTCAGGGTTTTACGCCCGAAGGCGAACGCACGCTTGACTGGGCCCGGCGCATCGTCAGCGACGCCCGCGCGATGCGGCAGGAAATCAACTCGCTGAAGGAAAAGCTGTCTGGCGAAATCCGAATCGCGGCGATTCCGACCGTACTCGGCATGGTGGCTTCCTTGACGACGCCGTTTCGCGCGCGCCATCCCGATGTTCGCTTTCGGGTCGTGTCCTGCACCTCGGCCGACGTGTTGGGCCTTCTGGAAAATCTCGAGGTCGATGCCGGCTTGACCTATATCGAGAACGAACCGATCGGCAAGGTGCGCACAATTCCGCTCTATAACGAGAGCTATCGGCTACTGACCTCGCCCGATGGCATGTTCGGCGATCGCGAACAGGTAACGTGGACGGAGGTCGGGCAAGTTCCCCTGTGCCTGCTGACGCCGGACATGCAGAACCGGCGCATCATCGATCGCGCCCTGCGCTCGGTGGGCACCGAAGCCACTCCGACGCTGACCTCGAATTCGCTGCTGGTTCTTTATACCCACGTCAAGACCGGCCGCTGGGCGAGCGTGATGCCGGCCAAATTGGCGGAAACGCTTGGGCTTGCGGATGCCGTCCGCAGCATTCCGATCGTCGAGCCCGACGTCACCTACAGCATCGGAATGGTCATCCCGCAGCGGGATCCGATGACGCCGCTGATTGCCGCGCTTGTCCGGACGGCGCGGGAAGTTGCCCCGACGCTGGAGACCTGAAGGTTTCAACGTCAGGTCAGGCTGCTACTGGTAGCTTTTCCCTGGCCTTGCGCGCATCGCGGGGCAGTGAGACCCGAACCACCGTGCCGCTGCCGAGCTTCGAGCGCAAACGCATCGAACCGCCGTGCAGAACGGCCAATGACCGCGCAATCGCCAGCCCCAGCCCGGAGCCGTGATAGGTCTTGGTCAACTGGCTCTCGACCTGCTCGAACGGCCGGCCCAGCCGTTGCAGCGATTGGGGCGCGATGCCGATTCCGGTGTCGGCAATCAGGAGCACGATGGAATCCTCGACCAGGCGGCTGCGGACGATGACCCTGCCGCCGTCGGGCGTGAACTTCACGGCGTTGGACAAGAGGTTGACGATGATCTGCTTGGTCGCCCGACGATCCGCCACCACGGAAATCGGGCCATCGATGTCCGCGTCGAGCGCGAGATTCTTGTCGTCGGCGCGCCCGGACACCACGCGCAAGGATTCGGCCAGTGTTTTCGACAGATCGAGCTGCTCCATGTCGAGCTTCATCCGGCCCGCCTCGATCTTCGACATATCCAGGATGTCGTTGATCACTTCGAGCAGGTAATGCCCGCTGGTGAGGATGTCGTGGCAATACTCCTGATATTTCTCCGATCCGAGCGAGCCGAACATGCCGCTTTCCATGATCTCCGAGAATCCGATGATGGCGTTGAGCGGCGTGCGCAGCTCGTGGCTCATATTGGCGAGGAACTTGGACTTCGTTTGGTTGGCTTCCTCGGCGCGGGTCTTTTCCCTGGAGTATTTCTCGGCGAGATCGGCAAGTTCGATCGCCTGCCGTTCAAGTTCGCTTTGCGAGCGTTTCAGGTCGATCACCGTGGCGCGCAGGCGAAGGTCGTTCTCGACCAGCTTTTGTTCGTGCTCCTTGATGCGGGTGATGTCGGTTCCGACCGAGACGTAACCGCCGTCCTTGGTCCGCCGCTCGCTGATATGTAGCCAGCTTCCGTCGTCGATTTGCGCCTCGAAGGTTCGCGCGCCCGGCGCCTGGTTGGCGACCTCGTGCAGGCGGGTGCGCACCTCCGGCATTCTGCCTACCTCGATCACGGTCTCATAGGAGGTGCCTGGCGTTACGGCCGAATCCGGCAGCTTGTGCAGCCGCTGGAAGTGCGAATTGCAGAGCACCAGGCGGTCTCCGGCATCCCACAACACGAAGGCTTCCGGGATGGTCTCGATCGCATCGCGCAAGCGCAAATCCGCCTCGATCGTTTTTTCCGCGAGGCTCTTTTGCTCGGTAATGTCAACGGCGATCCCGATCAGGTGCAGCCCAGCATCGGCCGCGCCGTGGCTGAGCTCACAGCGCACCCGTAGCCAGATCCAGTGGCCATCGGTGTGCTGCATGCGGAAGGTCTGGTCGATATAATTGATCCTCGAGGAGATGAGCTGGTCGGCGATTTCGAACAGGTCGATGTCGTCGGATTTCACCAGTGCGTTGACCTCGCCGAACGTCAGGAGGTCGCTACGGTTCTCGAGGCCGAGCATCGTGAACATCGATTGCGACCAGAAGATTCTGCCGCGCGAGAGGTCCCAATCCCACAATCCGCAGCGACCGCGATTGAGCGCGGTATCAATGCGCCCGCGCACAGCATCGTTGATGAGATCGCCTTCACGCGCCCTGGTCGATTGCCAGTGGAATGCAAAACCCAGGATCAAAACCACAAAGCCCGTGGTGGCGGAAAGCGTCACCGACAGGGCTGCATCCGACCGCCAGATCGAATCCGTCTTTTCCTGGATGACGATCACCTGGCCGGGCAGGGCCTTGACGACGTGCCGAACTGCCAGGGCTTCACCGCCGTTCGGCAGCGTAATGTCGGTCACGCCGGCGGGCTGGCCGGATGCGCCGAACGGCAGCACCGCGCCGATGACGTCGAGGATGTGGCTGGTATCGCCGATCCCCGATTCAATCGGGACGCGTGCGAGGATGCGCTGGTCCATGCCGGTGACGATGACGTGCCTGCCCGCCGCCATCGCCCAAGACGGAATGAGTCCGGGCAGCAGCAGTTGCAGGCGGTCGAATGATGCCACGCGATCCTGTCGAACCGAAGCGATGCGGTCGAGACGCTCAGCGAGCAGATCGGCGACGGCTGCAAGTTCGCGCTTGATCGACCCACGCTTCTGGCGATTCTGATCTATCACCTGCACGAAGGCGCCAAGGCAAATGGTGATCAGGAACGCGATGATGAGAGTGGGAACGGCACGACGCAGCGCAGGCTCCGCAAGCAGCAGCCTGTGATAGGCTGGTTTTGCGATCGATTGCGCCAAACCCTTGATCGAATCGGATTGGACGCACCCGCTCGCCGCGTGTGCGCGCGCCATGCCGTTGGCCCCCTTGGAAACTTTTTTCTACCCCGTTCGGAAGAACCCCCGGTTGCTTCCGAATCAGATTCATTTGAATCCAGTTTTTGCGGCCTGTCGAGAGTCAACGATTCGTTAAGACAAATAAATCTTGTCCACGGAGAATCAGGTCTCTCGGATTTCCGCAAAAATGGCCGTCACGTGAGTCCGAAAGGAGAACGCGCGCCGCTTCGGAAGGTGGGCTGGAGCATTTTCGAGCGAAGCATGCCCTCGGACTTGATCCGGGTGGATATCGGTTCGCGTGAAGAAAACGCGTCAAAACAAGAATCCAGAGCTTCGGTTCTGATTCAATCAGAACCGACGCTCTAGGCGTTGGGCGGCTCGGCGTGACTGATCACGCGCTTCACCGTCGGGAAGGCACGCCGCAAGGCCCGCTCGATCTCGTCGACGTTCTCGTGGACCTTGATTACGCTCATCGACGGCGCGGCGCGGCAATGAAAATTCACGATTTCGCCGGCATCGGTATCGCGCACGCGCACGCTGTGGATGTCATGGATCGCCCCGCCGGCTGCAAATTTGGCGAGTGCCGACTTGATGGCCTCGACCCGGTCCGGCGCGGCATCGGTACCGTGGGGCAATTCCGGTTCCAGCGGCTCGATATGGGTGTCGACCTCGACATCGTCGCCGAATTCGTCGCGAATACTCCGCTCCAGCCCCTGGGCGATATCGTGGGCTGCCGTCAGCGCCATGTCGCCGTCGACCTCAAGGTCGATGCTGACGGTGAGGTTGCCGCCGAGATCATGAACGGTGACGTGGTGAACGGCGAGACCGGAATTGCGGGCGATCACCATGATGCGCTCACGGATACTCTCATTGTCGCGCGCGACCGGGACCGCGGTAAAGGTCAGGTCGGCGTCTTCGAGGGCCTTGGCGACCGCGGCTTGCGCCTTTCGCTTGATCTCATCGATGCGATCGATGGGGTAGGTGCGCGGCACCTGCACGATGGCATCGATGAAGTGCGTCGAACCCACCATGCGTACCCGTAACCGTTCGACGTCGACCACGCCCGGTACCGCGCGGATCGCGGCGGCGGCCCGTTCCGCCACGCCCTCGGGCGCGCGATCGAGGAGGGTCTCGACGGTTGAACGCGCCAGCCGCAGGCCAAGCATCGCGATCATGATCGCCACGCCCACGGCGGCCGCGGCATCGCCCAGGCATAGCCCA
>Ga0209167_10000095_pt1 | contig 91533 bp, 81 predicted proteins | sample Coa_R1_9_FD_187154 | JGI IMG/M metagenome (GOLD analysis project Ga0209167, IMG submission 187154) | Surface soil microbial communities from Centralia Pennsylvania, which are recovering from an underground coalmine fire - Coalmine... | ecosystem: Environmental > Terrestrial > Soil >... | reverse complement strand
GCCCCTTTGATTCAGTCGACCACCAACGTCCTCGGCGGAACGATTGAAGGGCCCCAAGCCGAGAACCTGCCTGTCAACGGGCGCGACTATACCAAGCTCATCTATATGGTGCCGGGAGTTACCGGGTCTCCTGACCAGATTACCGACTCGCCCGGCTCCTTCGGAGTTTTCTCTGTCAACGGGGCGCGTGGCCGCTCGAACAACTTTCTGCTCGACGGCACGGACATGAACGACGGATACCGCAACGATCCGACCATCAATCAGGCGGGCGTCTTTGGCACGCCCGCGACCATTCTGCCCGTCGACGCCGTCGCCGAGCTCGCCGTACTCTCGAACTTCATGCCGGAGTACGGTCGCAATGCGGGCGCGGTCATCAATATCGTCACCAAATCCGGCACCAACGACTTCCACGGCACCGCCGCCGACTATTTCCGCAACAATGCGCTCGACGCGCGCAATTTCTTCAATCCCGGCCCCACCCCCAAGACTTCGTTCCACAACAACCAGTTTGGCGGGTCACTGGGAGGACCCATCATTCGTGACAAGACCTTTTTCTTCGGCGACTACGAAGGCCAGCGCGAGACGGGCGGGTTGAACAGCCTCGCCTGCGTTCCTTCCGTCCGCCAGATTGTGACCGCCTCCCAGGGCATCACGATCAATCCGGTGATCGCGGCGCTGCTGGCGCGCAATCCCTGGCCCGCCCCCAACCTCGGAGGCGAACCGTTCGGTAATTGCCCGAACCTCTCGGCCACCACGCGAATCTTCAACAGCGTCAACAGCGCCATCGCCAAGATCGATCACAGCATCAACGATTCGAACCTCGTGACCGGCCGCTACTACTACGGCACCAGCATCCAGAGCTTCCCACTCGGACTCCAAGGCGGCAACAACCTGCCCGGGTACAACACGCTGACGCCCACCAACATCAACCTGGTGTCCGTCTCCTGGGTGGATACGCTCTCGACGACGCGCGTCAACGAGTTGCGCGTGGGATACAACCGCTTCGCCGAAACTTTCTTCCCCGAGGACCGCAGCTTCGACCCGACCTCGATTGGACTCAACACGGGCGTGGGCAAACAGGACTTCGGGCTGCCGTTTATCGCTGTCAGCGGCTTCGCGCCCATCGGCGGCAACACCTCGCTGCCGCGCGGCCGCGTGGATTACAACTACCAGTTCATCGACAACTTCTCCTGGAAGCTCAACCGGCACGAATTCAAGTTCGGCTACGAGTTTCGCCGCACGCCCATCACGCAGTTCTTCGACGAGAACTATAGGGGCAAGATCAAGTTTGGCTCGCTCGGCGACTTCCTGCAGGGGATTCCCAGCGGCGGACGCCAGGCCGAGGGCAATTCCTACCGCAATAGCGCCCAGAATTCGCACGCCTGGTACGTCCAGGATAGCTTCCGCTGGTCACGCCAGTTGACGCTGAACTACGGCTTACGCTGGGACTACTACGGCGTGATCCACGAGAAGCACAACCTGATGAGCAATTTCGACCCCACCGTGGGCCTGGAGCAGGTAGGAAGCTCGTCCGCCGGCCTTCCGACCATTTCCCGGCTCTATGAGCCCGACTACAACAATTTCGCGCCGCGCTTCAGCCTGGCCTATGACGTGCGTGGCGACGCCAAGACCGTGGTGCGCGCCGGCTGGGGCGTTTTCTACGACGTGTTCTCGCAGGATTTCTTCCTCGGCCAGTTGCCCTTCAATACCTTCAATCCCGGGCCGGCCTATAACGGCGTTGGACGCGACCCTATCCTGTTTTCCTTCAGCCCCACCAGCCAGATCCAGGCCGGGCAGCCGGTGTTCTCGGGTTTCGCCGCGACCGACGTCTTCGCCGTCGACCGCCACGTCCGCACGCCTTATATGGAGAACTACAATCTCAACATTGAGCAGCAGATTTCAAACCGCGCCGTCCTGCAGGTAGGATACGTCGGCTCGGTGGGCCGGAAGCTCTTCCGCTATCGCGACATCAACCAGCCGACGCCCGCGACCATCGCCGCCCAGACTTCGATCTGCGACGGCTGCGTACCGCGCCCGTTCAACAACGGCCCTTTCCCGCCTTCCCCGCCCTCACCCGCGGGCACGACGTTCTTCTACGTGAATCAGATTGAGACCACCGCCAACTCGACCTATAACTCCTTGCAGACCAGCCTGCGGATTCGCGGCTTCCGGGGACTCGAGTCGACCGTCAATTACACTTACGGCCACTCCATTGACAACGCCAGCGACGGCCAGGACTTCGTCGCCAACGCGACCCAGCCCAACAACAGCTATGCCCCCAATCTCGAGAAGGGAAACTCGAACTTCGACGTCCGCCACCGCTTCGTCTGGCTTTGGACCTACACCCTCCCGAGCTGGCAGGGGCGCTGGCCGAAACTCACCGATGGCTGGGGCATCAACGGCGTCCTCACGTTGCAGTCCGGCCAACCCTTCCACCTGAACCTCACCGACGACTACGACGGCACGGGCGAGTTCTTTCCGCGTCCCGACCTAGTGGGCAATCCTTACGCGGGCGTCCACTCGCCGGACAATTTCCTGAACTTGAGCGCCTTCGCCGTACCCTGTACCTTCCTGGCGAATCCCAACGGTGACGGCCTGGCGGACCAATGCGTTCCCGGCACACAGCACACCGGCACGCTGGGACGGAATTCGCTCTTCGGGCCGAATTTCCGCCAGTTCGATTTCTCCATCTTCAAGAACACTCCCATCACCGAGAAGCTGAAGGTGCAGTTCCGGGCCGAGTTCTACAACCTGCCCAACCACCCGAACTTCTCCAGCCCCTTGTATCCGGGATTTGAAGCCCTTGCCGACAACAACGGCATCGACCCGGTCACCGGGCACGGAATCGGCTTCCTGCCTCTGACCGAGACGGGCGACGTGGGCGTAGGGAATCCGTTCCTGGGCGGGGGCGGACCGCGGGGGATTCAGCTCGCGCTGAAGTTTATGTTTTGACGGGAAGCGGTCAGCTTTCAGCGATCAGCGGTCAGCAATCAGGCGTCATGCGACGACCTCTGCTGTGGCGGCGGTCCATGACCGGCGGCCTTTGGCTCTTCGGCGATGAGCGATACGTGGCGGGAGTGTCATTCTGAGGAGCACAGCGACGAAGAATCTCGCAGTGCTTTCCTTGCAGAGCGAGATTCCTCGCTTCGCTCGGAATGACACTCTGGGCGAGTCTTTCAGCAATCTGCTAGCTTAATGCCCCACGTCCCGGATGGTGGCGTTCACCAGGAAAGGATCCTGGAACTCCGTTTGGTCGCCCGCGTTCTTTCCCGCCACCGGTAGCAGCCGCGCGGAGAGCGGCTTGTGCCACTTGACGGCGAGCGTCGCCATGTCGCCGATGATCCGCGCGAGTTCGTCTTCGGTCGTGCGTCCCGGCAGCGGAATCACGTCGAGTCCGGTGCCGCACACCGCCGAGTAAGCGAGCAACGCGTCCAGATTCAGCGCGCCCTCGCTCCAGCGCTCCGCCAGCACCGAATCCTCAAGGATAGGTAGCATCAGTCCCGAGTAGCCCGTGTGCTTCACAGGTACGTCGTGCAGCGCGCCGGTGATGACCGCTGCCGCCGTCATGGTGCCGGGTGCGCCGATTCGGGCGCCCGTGAACTTCTCTATCGCCTCGCCAATCGAAACTTCCTTGAGCGGAGCAGGCGAGAGGTCAATCCCTTCGTAAGTCCAGCCCGTTTGCTTCTGCACTTGCCGAGCGGCATTCTCGATGGCGCGAGCGTGTGAGGCAAGCGCGTCGCGCAGCGCGACACGCGCCCGGTCAGGATCATGCACGGACGAGAAGACGTCGGCGACGACGTTAGCGGATTCGAGCGCCACCGCGAACTGGTGTCCTCGGCCGAGGTGATACGACCCGGGATAGAAGGGCGCAAGCGGCGGCACCATCGCCGTCGCTGCGAAACTGAAGTTGCCCTGGCTGTGCGGCGAATGCTGGCTCACGTACTTCACCAGGCGCGCGGCAGCACGCACGGCGTGCCAGTGAATCCCGTCGTCTCCCGCGACGGCGATACTGCCCTCGAGCGTCGTGGCTTCGGACAAAACCTCACCGAGCAGCCGGGCCGGCTCAGGATCATCGCCGTCCTTGAGCATCGCAGGTCCAATCGCCGCGTCGAAGCCTTCCTTGTGTGCCAGCGCGTCGTAGTCGCGAAACAAGGCGAGTGCGTCCTTATGCGACATGCCATGCGTGTATTCCGGGAAAGGCTGCGTCGTGATGCGCAGGCTCTCAACTTCATAACCCGCGTGCTCGAAGGTCGCCTTCGCGGCACGCAGCATGACGACCGTGTCGCGGACTTGGGCTTCGTAGTGCGCGGGATCGAGCCGCAGGAACGCGGTTACGGCGCGAATCTTGGGCTTGACCGTGGACGCTCTTGGCGCGGCTTCGTTGCCTCCCGGGTTTGGGGACGGCTGTGCGATCACCCAAGGTCGCTTGCCGAGAAGAAGAATAACGATCGCCGCACTCAGCGCTGCCGTCTGGCAGGCGCGCAAGCGTTGCCCCGTGTGAAGTCTCATAGCGATTACCTCTGAGCCAGTCGGTCGCAGCCGTCAATACACGGCGCGATGCTGCATCTTGCCTTTGGTCGCCAGCGTGAACCGCGGCTCGATCTCGCCGCCGGTGGTGATTCGCGCCGCCACATACTCGCCGAGCGCCGGGCCGTGCTTGAATCCGTGGCCCGAGCCGCCGCCCACCAGCCAGACGTTCTCAAAGCCGGGATGGTGGTCGATCAGGAAGTCGCCGCTCGAGGTGTTCTCGTACTGGCAGACGCGAGTCTCCGAGACTGGCGCGTCCTTCATCGCGGGAAAGAGATGCTCGACATACCGGCGGGCATCGGACAAGCCCTCGGTCGTCGGAATCCGCGAGCCGGTATCAGGATCGAAGCGCGGACCGTGTTTGTCGATGGCCAGCTTCAAGCCGCGATTCTCGACATCCGGCATGCCGTACGCTTCGCCGTCACCCAGATTGATCCAGGTAGGCAGGGCGGGCGGCTGGAATCGCGCGTCGCCGGCCGGCACGCCGAAGAAGTAGACTTCCTGGCGCGTCGGGAAGATGCGCTCGCCGAGCAGCTCAGGAAACACTTTGGGCAGCCAGGGCCCGCAGGCGAAAACGTACGCTCCGGCGCGAATCGCGTCACCGCGGCGCGTGCCGACCGAGTGGACGCGGCCCGAGCCTGAGGGCGCGAGCGCCTCGGCGTCAAGGTAGTCAACGCCATTCGTGACCGCTTGCTCGACGACCGCTTGCACGGCGCGACGCGCCATCAGCACGCCGCTCTCCGGCTCGAACAGCGCCCAGGTGATCGACTCCAGGTTGAACTGTGGATAGCGCCGCGCCAGTTCGTCATGGCTCAGCCTTTCGTGCGGCGCGCCCAGCCTCGCGAGCGTTACCTGGCAATCGTGCTCGTAGCCGTCCGGCTTGTGAGCGAGCCACAGGACACCCGTTTGGTGAAAGAGCGAGGGCTGGAGGATGAGCGCGAAAAACTCCTGCCAGAGCGGCAGAGCGCGCATCGCCCAGCGCGAGTAGACTTCATCCTTGCCATAGCCCATGCGGATGATGCGCGATTCGCCGCCCGAGCTGGCGCGGCTGTTGGAAGCGCCGTAAGCGTCCACCAGAAGCACCGACTGGCCCACGTGATTGAGCTGGTACGCCGTCCACGCGCCAAAGACGCCCGCGCCGATTACCGCCACGTCGTAGGTTTTCGCTGCTGCCATCAGGGGTCCTCCCGCAGCCCAGACGTTTCCGCGCGCACCCAGCGCGACGCCCGCCGCAAGCGACTTCACGAAGGCGCGACGGTCCAGCCCGCTCGGCCGAGTTCGGTTGCGTCGTGTTCTCACTCTTGTGATCTGCCCAACCTCACCGGCCATTCGGATGGAAGTGCGCGTCAAAGAAGTCGGACGCCGCCTGGTACGCCTCGACCCAGCGCCGATGCGTCAGGAAATCGTGAATCTCATCGGGAAAGACGAGTTGCTGGAACTCGACGCCCTGCTGACGCAGCGCCTCCACCAGATGGATCATCTCCGTGAACGGCACGTTGCGGTCGTCGTCGCCCTGAATCAGGAGCACCGGCGAGCGCCAGGTCTTGACCGAGGCGAGCGGCGACGACTCCCACGCGACGCGCGACGCGTCCGGCTTGGCCGCCGGGTCATACGACGGCAGCCAGTTGCGGATCTCCAGGTTCCAGTCGTGGACGCCGTGCATGTCGACGCCCGCCGCGAAGAGGTCGGAGGCGCGCGCGAGACCCATCGCCGTGAGGTATCCGCCGTAGGAGCCGCCCCAAAGGCCGATGCGCTTTGGATCGACGTGCGGCTGGCGGCGGAGATATAGACCCGCCCCCAGCACATCGTTGAACTCGCTCGCCCCTGTCGCGCCATAGTTCAGCGCCTCGCGAAACTCCATCCCGTAGCCGATGCCGCTGCGGTAATTCACGCTCAGCACGATGTATCCGCGGCTCGCGAGATACTGATTGAGCGCGTAGGAGTTCGAGTAGTAGCCCATGTAGTGCCAGCCGAGCAGCATCTGACGGCGCGACCCGCCGTGGAAGAAGACCACCGCAGGATACAGTAGCTGGCCCCCAACCGGAGTCACACCGTCCGGCGGAGGTACGAAGAGCTGACCGTGGATCTTCAGTCCGTCCGCTGCGCTGAAGATGACCTGCTGAGGGATGTCCAACTGATTGGCAGGGAAGTCGGCCGGGATCGCTTCGGGCGCGAGGTCCCTAATCTCGCCCGAAGCCGTTAAGATCGCCGGGCGTGCCGGGCGTTGGGCGTCAGAATGCAGCAGCACGACGCGTGTGTCGCTCGTCACCACGGGCGACCATTCGATTCCAGTCCCTTTCGTGACTTCGACAGGCCGGTTGCCGCCCACCGGCTCGCGCCAGAGGTGGCGGCGGTCGATGTCGTCCTGGTTCGAGTTGAAGACCACCTCTTTACGATCGGGACTGAGTGACACCCACTCGACCTCGAAGTCGCCGGGCGTCATCAGGCGCGCCTCTCCGCCCGCCACCGGCACCGAGTAAAGATGCGTCCAGCCATCGCGCTCCCAAGGAAAGACGAGGCGGTCGCCCGCGCCCCAGAAGAGTTGGTTCTGGGCGGAGACCTCGCGAAAGACGCTTCCCTTCCCTTCCTCCGCTTTCCATACCTCGCGACCCGCGCCCGTCGTCGCGTCGCCAACGCGGATCGACCAAGGCTGGCCGGTACGCTTGGGTCCGAAAATCGCCGCTTCCTGCGAGGCGGGAATCCGGATGAAGGCGATGGAGTGGCCGTCGGGCGACCACACGGGCTCGCTGTCGTGGTCGACACTGGGGTCGAGGTAGAGCAGCGTCTTCGCGGCGACGTCATAGACGCTGATCAGGCTGTGCCGCTCGCGGTCGCTGACAAAGGCCAGTTTCGCGCCGTCGGGTGACCAGCCGAGCGATCGCGCCTTGCCGCGCGCATGGATAAGCTGCTCGGCGGGCTGGCCTGCGCCGTCGAGCATCGCGGTCCAGATTTGGTCTTTGAAGACAAAGGCGACGCGGCCGCCCTTGGGCGCGACGGCCGGTGAATGGCCCTCACCCAGGCGCTGCGGCTTGCCCCCGCTCGTCGAGACCACCCAGACGTCCTGCTCGACTCCTTGAGGGAAGCTGCGCGGGTTCGGGTACTCCTTGTCATTCTCGAGGTCGCCGCCCCGCGTGTAGACGATGGCCTTGCCGTCCGGCGTCCACTGAAGCTCGCCGACGTCCTGTCCGTCGTCATCGGGGTAATCGGTAATGGCGCGCCCCCGGTAATCGGGCGGCTCGGCTACCCAGATGTTTCGCGCCCCGCGCGCGTTGAATACCCACGCGACCGCGCCACCGGCCGGCGCCGCGACGAGTTCCGTCGGGAAGGGCGCGCTCATCACTTGTTCGAGCGTGAACCGCTTGTGCTGGGCGGACGCGAGCGACAGCGTGCAAGCCAGTGCCGCGAGAAGCAAGCCGAGCCTCTGCATCAATGAGCCCTCCGCTTCGGCTAATCCTTGGAATCGGAATCAGGCCGGCCCATCATCCTATGCCAAGGCGGTGAGTGGTATCAATGCGTGAATATAGCGGCGACGAGCACGTTGAAAAAGCCTCGGCCTTGCCGGTACACTGTTCTGCCTTTGAAGGAGGAACCCCCTGACCTGCCAGCGGAATTCCACTACGACCGAATCAATCCTAGTCCGACTCACGGCGATTCTATCTATCGCGGCACTGCTCGCGATCTCCGTCTGCTGCTCGCACAGCTCGGAGGGTTCGGCTTCGCTCGCGATCAGCCCTGAGCCGCTGGCCCACCACGAAGTGACGCAGGCAAGCCTGCCGGCGCCTTTCGCGACGCGCAGCGTAGGCAATGCGCCGCGGATCGTTCCCCGCCCGGCGGACGCGCGGCTTCTGCTGCCTCCCGGATTCGAGATCGCAACCTATGCCGAGGGCGGATTCGAGATGCCGCGCTGGATGGCGCTCGCGCCCAACGGCGACGTGTTCCTCGCGGACTCGCGGGCCGGCGTGGTGTACGTCCTGCGCGACACCCGGAACTCGGGCGCGGCCGACACGCGGTTCGTCTTCGCCAGCGGCTTGCATCAGCCCTTCGGCCTGGCCTTCTCGGGCAACTACCTCTACGTCGGCGACACCGACGCCGTCCTGCGGTTTAGCTACAAGCCCGGCCAGACCGAGTCGTCGGATTTCCCGCAGAAGATCTGCGACTTGCCGTCCAATGGGTACAACAATCACTGGACGCGCAACGTGCTGTTCAGTCCGGACGGCTCGAAGATGTACGTCACGGTCGGGTCGCGCACCAACGTCGACATCGAGAAGGACCCGATGCGCGGCACCATCAACGAGTACAACCCCGACGGCAGCGGACACCGCTTCGTCACGCAGGGCACGCGCAATCCCATCGGCCTGGCGTTCAATCCCACGACCGGCAAGCTCTGGGCGGCGGTTCAGGAACGCGACGGCATGGGCGATGACCTGACGCCCGACTACCTGATCGAAGTGAAAGACGGCGGGTTCTACGGCTGGCCGTACGCCTACGCCGGCCCGCACGAGGACCCGCGCCACAAGAACACGCGGCCCGACCTCGTCGCGCGCTCGCTCCCTCCCGACGTCATGTTCGTCTCGCACTCGGCGATCCTCGGGCTGACCTTTTACCAGGGCACGATGTTTCCCGAAGATTATCGCGGCGACGCCTTCGTCGCCATGCATGGCTCGTGGAACCGGTCGAAGCGTACGGGCTACAAGGTGGTCAGGGTGCGCTTCAAGGACGGCCATCCCGTGGGCGGCTACGACGATTTCATCACCGGGTGGATGCTCAATGAGGATAGCCAGGACGTCTGGGGGCGGCCTGTCGGCCTGCTCGTCCTCAAAGACGGCTCGCTGCTGATCGCGGACGATGGCGGCAAGAAGATCTGGCGGGTTACTTACCACAAGCCGTAGTCAACACCATCATCGAGGAGGAGTCATCATGGACCTGGCGAAAAGAACCGCTTCGGCTCTGGGCGTGGTCGCGCTGGCCGCACTGGCGGTCGTGATCCACACGCCGCGAACCACCGGGATTCCTCTGCCGGTCAGTAAGTCGGCTCAGCCCGAAGCCAACGGCTCTTCCGGCGTCATCTATTTCCCCAGCGACAAAGTTCAAGCGGCCTTCGCCAAAGGCGCGCCGCTGATCTCGGGTCCCGAGGGGGATCGCAATTACGCCATTCTCTGTGGGCGGCGCGACCGTCCCGGCGAGGTGGAAACTCACGCGCTCGACACCGACGTCTTCTACGTCGTGGAAGGCTCGGCGACGTTCGTCACCGGCGGCACTGCGGTCGATTCCAAGACCACGGCGCCCAATGAAATGCGTGGCGCGCGTATCGAAGGCGGCGCGACGCGCACGTTGTCGAAGGGCGACGTGCTGTTGATTCCCAAGGGCATACCCCACTGGTTCAAGTCCGTCGAGCCGGGGTTCCTCTATTTCGTCGTCAAGGTGCGCTAGTGTCGAGTTAGAGGGTGACAGTCGCGGAGAGTGTCATTCTGAGCGTAGCGAAGAATCTAGTTTGTTTGCGTCAAGCAGATGCTTCGCTTCGCTCAGCATGACAAGGCTGATTGGCGCCTGCCGCCGGAGTCACTGATGCTTCCTGAACATTCGCTCGACGGACGTGTAGCCATCATCACCGGCGGCGGCACGGGAATCGGAAGCGCCATCGCCCACGAGTACGCACGGCTGGGTGCGCGCCTCGTGCTCGCGAGCCGCAGCCCCGAGCACCTCGAGCCGACAGCAACGGAACTGCGGGGCAAGGGTGCGCAGGTGATCGCCGTCCCCACGGACGTGCGCGTCCCCGACCAAGTCGAGCATTTGTGCGCTGAGACCGTGCGCCGCTTTGGCGCCATCGACATTCTAGTGAACAACGCCGCGGGCAACTTCATCTGTCCCGCCGAAAAGCTTTCACCCAACGGCTGGAACGCCGTGGTCAACATCGTCTTGAACGGGACGTTCTATTGCTCGCGTGCCGCCGGCCTCAGGATGATTGAGAGCGGCCGGGGCGGCAACATTCTGAACATCGTCGCGACTTATGCCTGGACGGGCGGGCCGGGGACCATCCACTCGGCCTCGGCCAAGGCCGGCGTGGTCTCGATGACGCGTACGCTGGCCGTCGAGTGGGCGCGCTACAAAATCCGCGTGAATGCCATCGCGCCCGGCCCCGTTGAGACGGAAGGCGCTGGCTCGAAGCTCTGGGCGACGCCCGAGGTCAGGAGCGCCATGCTCCAAGGCGTCCCACGCGGACGCATCGGCACGACGGAGGAAATCGCTCAGGCCGCGGCGTACTTGGTCTCCGACTTTGCGGACTTCATCACCGGCGAGGTCCTGGTGATGGACGGCGGTCAGTGGCTGGGCAAGGGGATGTTTGGGCACGGGTCCGGCGGGTGAGTTACCTGCGGAATCGAGCATAAGAGGCTACCTTCAGCCGTGCATGTAACGCCGCTCTATGAGCGGCGAAACGTTTGAAAAGGCAAGGTCGCCGGACAGTCGGAGACCGCCATCACAAGACCCAAAGTAGCCCGCAACGTTGTTTTCGTGAGACTCCCCGCCAAACCAATTGTCTTTCTGCTCTTGCCTTTGGCCTGTGGTAGAATCGCGAGAGGTGGCGATTATGGCGCACGAAAACGTTACGATTCCTCTCGACTCCGAGGCGGCGAAAGCCTACAACTCTGCGCCCGAGGAAGAAAAGAAGAAAATTCAAGCCGTCCTCAGTATTTGGCTGAGGGAACTAATCGCTGCGGAGCCCCCCACTTTAAAGAAAATCATGGACGAGGTTGGCCGCAAGGCCCGCGCGCGCGGGCTTTCTCCGGAAGTATTGGAGTCACTCCTGAAGGGCGCATAGATTGCGCTTCGTCTTCGATACCAACGTTTTCGTCAGCGCAGTTCTTTTGCCCTTCTCCATTCCGCGCCGCGCTCTGGATCGAGGGCTCGATTGCGGGAGAGTTGCACTCTCGTTTCCCGTTCTACTCGAACTTTACGAAGTCCTCAGCCGAAAGCAATTCCGAAAATATGTTACGCTCGAAGACACGCGGAGGTTTCTCGCCGCCCTCGTGCGCGAAGCCGATTGGGTTGAGGTCAATGTTACCGTCACCGCCTGCCGCGATCCAAAAGACAACAAGTTCTTGGAACTCGCGCTGAGCGGCCGCGCCTCGCACGTCATTAGCGGTGATCGAGACCTCCTGGCCTTGAAAGTTTTTCAGGGCATCACTATCCTCACCCCGCAGGCGTTCCTCGAACTCCCACTCGTGTAGTCCAGGGTCCCGGTCCCCCACTCCCCCTCCCTGCTCCCCGCCCTTTTCCAATCCGGATTCATTTCCAATTCGTAGTTCGTGACTCCCCGGGAAAAGGCTCACTCGTTGGATGACAGAACAGACGGCGCAGGCAGGATGCGTTTCAGCGTCGTCTCGACTTCCGCAGGCTTGAAGCCATAAGGGCCGGGCTGACTCTTGTAGGCGACGCGGCCGTCCTGAGCGATGACGTACAGCCGGTCAGGCCACGCCGTATAGGCGGACTCCGTCGAGTTCGCGATGTCGTCGATGACCGCGGGAATCTCGAGGTTGAGCTTGGTAACGCAGGCGCCGGCCGTCGCGCAGCGGTCGTCGATGCTCCGGGCGCTCGCCACGGAAACCTTGTCCTTCAGGTTGTCGTCATCCTGCCAGGCGTCGATAGGGTGCGCCTCGAGGATATAGACCACGTAGAACGCCGCACGGTCCTTATATTGTTCGTAGAGCTTGTTGAGCGCGGGAACCTCCCGGCGGAAGGGCGGTCAGGTGTAGCTGCCGAACACCAGCACCACGGGCTTCGCGCCGCGGAAGGACGCGAGTTCCACCTGCGACTTGCGGTCTCTAGTTGTCAGCGCGAAGCCAGGCGCCGGATCGCCGATCTTCAGTTGTCCGGCGCGCGCCACGAACCATAGCCGCCGGAAGGGGATCACTGCGAACATCGGCCCGGGAAATTGCTTCATGACCTGGCCGAACACAACCGGCCTGCGCATGACGGCCAGCAGTCCCGCGAGCAATCCGATGTAGAGGACCACGACCACCACGACGATTCTTCGCAGCATCTTCATCACGGTTACCCGAGATCCAGCGGCGTGAGCAGTTCCTCGGCGTTCGACTCATCTACCATAAGACTCCAGCGCTCGGAGCGCAAATGCTCGCTTGCGTCGAAGGCGCGGAAGAGCCGCATCTTGGCGGCAGCGTACTGCTCCTTCGAGTCGAGGTCGCGCGCGTGCGTCGTGCGCCAGGCCTCGAGCGCGCGGTCGGAGACGAAGACGACGACGGTGTACGGCGGATACTGGTCAGCGGTCACCACAAACGTGAAGTCCGAGCCAGGTCCTTGTCCTTCAGGGCGCACGACCCGCCGTTGCGACTCGAAGAAATACTGGTAGGTGACGCCCGTCTCGCCGGTGTAGCTCTTGTAGCGATGTCCGGTCTTCATCCCGAAGCCCGCCGTGTCATGCTCCGGCCTGGCCCTCCGCTCCCGTCTGGGCGGCGCGCGTTTCTTCGATCACGCCTTCGCTCGTTTCCCGAATCAACTGGTCAACAACGGCTTTGAGATCCCCGGTGCGCGCGAACGTCGCAAGCTGGCGGTCGGCGCTGGTGCCGCTGCGCAGAATCTCGTAAGCGTGCTCGACTTCGCGGCGGCTCCCCAGCTCGTCGATCACGTCGCCGATGAACCACTCGATCATCTCGCGGATCAGGTCGCGCGCCGGAGCTTCCTGCTGCTTGCCGAGGTCGAGCAGATTGCCGTCGAGCCCGTAGCGCACGGCGCGCCACTTGTTCTCCTCGATGAGCTCGGCATCGTAGACGCGGAACGTCATGTTTTCGCGGCGCAGCTTCCAGAGCTTGGCGATAATGGCCTGGAAGATGGCGGCGATACAGATGGCGTCGTCGACGCGGGTGCAGACGTCGCAGACCCGCAGCTCGAGCGTGGGATACTTCCAGTTGGGCCGCAGGTCCCACCAGATCTTCGAGCCGTCGGGGATACAGTGGGTCTTGGCCAGCGCGTCGATCAGATAGGTGAGGTCGGCCCAGGAGCGGAAAGCGCGCGGAATGCCGGTGCGCGGGAAGTTGCGGAATATCACACTGCGATATGATTTGAGGCCCGTATTGCGGCCCATCCAGAAGGGCGAGCTGGTCGAGAGACACAACAGGTGCGGGAGCATGTAGCGCGCGACGTTCATGGCATCGATCAGGAACTCGCGATCGTCGATCTGGACGTGCACGTGGGTGCCGAAGATGAGCAGGCGCTGCGCCAGCTCCTGCAGGTCTTTCTTCACGCCCATGTAGCGCTCGAGTGGCGTGATTTCCTGCGTCTGCCACGAGGAGAAGGGATGCGTGCCGGCGGCGGCAATCTTGAGTCCGCCTTTGGCCGCCAGCTCGATGATCATGCGCCGCAAGCGGACGAGCTCGGCGCGCGCCTCGGCGGGCGTGTTGCAGACCGAAGTGCCGACCTCGACGATCGACTGATGCAGTTCCGGCTTCACCTGCTCGCGCAGCACCACGTGGTCGTGCTCGAGAATCTCGGTGATGTACGAGCGCAGCTCGCGCGTCTCCGGGTCAATGATCTGGTATTCCTCCTCGATGCCGAGGCAAAACGAAGGGGACTTCATAAGGCTTGCTCTTCTGGATGATACAGGATTCTTCCGCCTCCGGCCGGTTTCTGCCGGTGTGCGGCGCTTGCTTCCGGGGCTACGTTCTTATGACAGAGGCTTGCCGATTTCCCAATGGTGTCCGAAGGGGTCGACGACCCGCCCCAGGCGCCAGCCGTACTGGTTGTCGACCGGTACCACTATTTTGGCGCCGGCGGCGACGGCGCGATTGAAAGCGGCGTCGGGATCTTCGACCACCATCACCATCCGAACCGTGCCGCCGCCCAGCGTCTCAGGACTGAAGTTCGCGTGCTCGGGTGACTCGTCGGCAACCCAGAATTCGGCCTTCCCAACCCCTAACCGCGCGACCACCGCGCCATCGTCACTCTCGATGCGATACAACTCGACCGCCCCGAACGCCGCCTTGTAGAATTCGATCGACTGCTTCCCCCGTCGCACCGAAAGCATCGGAGCGATGGACGTCTTCTGATCATCATGAACCGTCGCGTCGGCGCTCATCGAAAAGTCCCTTCTCAAGACATTCTACCTGCTGCACTGCTTTCACCGGCAAAAAATCCCTTGCCTTCGATTGTGGCGGCGAGCCAACATAGACGCCGAACGAAATCCATCTCAGTCCAGGGAGACGCCTATGCGAATTCTCTTGCACGTCAAGCTTCCTCACGAGCCTTTTAACACCTTCGTCCGCGACGGCAGCATCGGAGCAAAAATGAAGCGCATCCTCGACGATGCGAAGCCCGAGGCCGCCTACTTCACCGAGTACGACGGGCACCGCAGCGGAATCCTGATCATCAACCTGGCCGACCCGTCGAAGATTCCTGCCTTTGCCGAACCGTGGTTTCTCACCTTCAACGCCGATTGCGAGTTCCACGTGGTGATGACGCCGGACGACCTGGCCAAAGCCGGACTCGAATCGCTCGGCAAGAAGTGGGCGTAAGTGTCGGACAGCGTCAACGAGTGGGCGTGTGTCGCAGCGGCGCGTCACGTTGCGGATCTGCCGAGGTCATCCAGCAGAAGAACCACTACTGCTTGACCTCGGCGGCAAAAGCCTCGAAGAATTTCCCCACGATTTGGCGCGCCGCGGCTTCGATCAGGCGCTGCCCGACGCTGGCGATAACACCGCCCACCTGGGCCTCGCCCGAGTAGTGAAGGCGCGTCCCGGCCGCGTCGTCAGTGAGCTCGAGCGTCCCCTCGCCCTTGACGAATCCACCCGTTCCCTTGCCTTCCACGCGCAGGCGGTAACTCTCCGGCGGCTTGGGATCGAGGATCTCCACCCGGCCGTGATAGCTCCCACGCACGGCGCCGATCCCGACCTTGAGGTCGGCGCTGTAGCTGCCGTCAGGATTCGATTCGAGGCGCTCGCAACCGGGAAGCGCGTGGGCGAGGCTTTCGGGATTCATCAAGTGCTGCCAGACGCGGTCGCGCGGCGCTGGAATGGTGGTGGTGCCTTCAAGTTTCATTTTGAGCGATCAGCATTCAGCCGTCAGCTATCAGCGATCAGCGATTCCGGGTACTGGTGACATTTGGAGTGGGATTCCTTGAGAAACACAGGTCATTCCCGCGAAGGCGGGAATGACTGCACATTGGAGCGCCTGTATCACCAAATGACACCAGCACTCGATTCCGCCAAGCTGGGAGCTGATAATCAACCCGGACACGGCGAGATTCTTCGTCGCTTCGCTCCTCAGAATGACATCCCGTGGGATCTGCCGGTTTCTCCAGGGGCGCGATGCCGAAGGCTGACGGCTGAAAGCGGAGCGCTGAAAGCTGACTTACTTTCCGCTTGCCCGCTCGACGGCCCGCTCGAGCGCGCGGCGCGTGTAGACGCGCGCCAGATGCGCGCGGTATTCCGCCGAGGCGTAGAGGTCGCTGTTTGCCTGGACGCCGTCAGCAGCGTGCGCGGCGGCTTCTTCCAGGCGCTTGGCGGTGGCCGACTTTCCGGCGAGCGCTGCCTCGACGCCCGAGGCGCGATAAGCCTTGGGGCCGACGCCGGTGATGCCCACACGCGCCTCACCGAGCGCGCCTTTCTCGTCGAGCGCCACGCGTACCGCGACACCCACCACCGCGAAGCCCGAAGCGGGCTGGTGGAGCTTCAGGTAGGCGTCACCCGCCTTCGCCGGTAACGTGGGAACGCGGACCGCCGCCAGGATTTCGTCCGAGGCTAGTGAAGTAGTCAATAGGTCGACGAAGAAGTCGCGCGCCGCGATCCAGCGTTCGCCGCGACCCGAGGCGGCGCGAATCTCGGCGTCGAGCGCTACTGCCACCGCCGGCCAGTCGCCGGCCGGGTCGGCGTGCGCCAGGCTTCCGCCCAGCGTCCCCCGGTTGCGCACCTGCGCGTCGCCAATCTCCCGCGCCGCCTCCGGCATCAGCGGACACTTCGCTTTGAGTAGCTCCGACGACTCAATCTGGTAGTGGGTGGTCAACGCCCCGATCTCGATCTTCGCGCCATCGTCGCCGACGGGACGGATGTAGCTCAGTTCGCCGACGCGGGTGATGTCGATCAGGTGCTTGGGTGCCGCCAGGCGCAGCTTCATCATGGGGACCAGACTGTGTCCACCCGCCAGCACCTTGCCGTCCGGGCCGAACTCCGCCACTAAGCGCGTGGCTTCGGTCAGCGTCTTCGGGGCGTGATACTCGAATGACTGCGGTATCATTGTTGCATCCTCTCGTCAGAATGCCGTTGTTGATTCTAAAGAACTTCTTCGGTTCGTTCCTCGATTTCTGCAAAATCACAAGTCAGAAAGGCCGTCCGCAGATTTCGCAGATGACGCGGAGCGAGCAACGCTTCCTGGCTTCTGCCTTCTAACTTCTGCCCTCTGACTCCTGACGCCTGCTTTCATTGATTCCAAATGACTTCTTCGGTTCGTTCCTTCATTCTTACGATTTTTCCACGCGCTACGCCTTCACTCCGTCCTTCATCAACCGCCAGATTTTCTCCGGCTTGAGCGGCATATCCACGTGCTTGACGCCGAAGGGCGCGAGCGCGTCGACCACGGCATTGACGACGGCGGGCGTCGAGCCGATGGTGCCCGCCTCGCCCACGCCTTTCACCCCCAGGGGGTTCACCGGCGAACGGGTCTCGGTGGCCTCGGTGTCAAACCAGGGAAACTGGAACGACTTGGGGACGGCGTAGTCCATGAGCGTGCCGGTGACCAGTTGCCCGTTTTCGTCGTACACGTGCTCTTCCCACATCGCCTGTCCGATACCCTGCGCCAGCCCACCGTGGATTTGCCCGTCCACCAGCATGGGATTGAGAATGCGCCCGCAGTCGTCGACCGCGTAGTAATTGCGCAGCCGCACCTCGCCCGTCTCAGCGTCGACTTCCACCACCGCGACGTGCGCGCCAAAAGGGAACGTGTAATTCGACGGCTCGAAGACGCACTGCTCGCTGAGTCCCGGCTCGATCCCCGGTGGAAGCTGCTTGGCAAAGATGGCCTCTCCCGCGACTTCAACGAAGCTCAGCGACTTCTGGCCGTCCGCCGTCTGAATCTTGCCGTCCTTGAACTCGAGTTCGCCGGGCTTGATGCCCAGCTTGTGCGCCGCAATGCGCGACATCTTCTTCTTCAATCGCAGGACGGCCTCGTAAATCGCCGTACCGCCGACTGCCGTCGTCCGGCTGCCAAACGTTCCGATGCCGATGGGCACCTGGAACGTGTCGCCGTGGAAGACCGTCACATCGTCAAAAGGGACACCGAGCCCGTCGGCGACGATCTGCGCGAAGCTCGTCTCCTCGCCCTGGCCGTGTGGTGATGTTCCGCTCAGCACCGTAACCTTGCCCGTCGGGTCAACGTGCACGGCGCCGAATTCCCACCCGCCCGCCGGCATCCGGCTTGACGGCCCCATGGCGCAGATCTCGACGTAAGTCGAAAGTCCGATACCGATGTACTTCCCCTTCTTCCGCAGCCGCTCCTGCTCCTTACGCAGCTTGGCGTAGCCGGAAAGCTTCAGCGCCTTCTTCAGCGTCTTCTGATAATTCGCCGAATCGTAAGTGACGCCGGTAGGCAGCGACAGCGGGAACTCCTTGGGCGAAGGGAAGTTCACTTCGCGCACCGCCGCCGGGTCAAGCTTCAGCTCGTGCGCCACCAGGTCCATCGCCCGCTCGATGATGTACGTCGCCTCGGGCCGCCCCGCGCCACGATACGCGTCGGTAGCCATCTTGTTGGTGAAGACGCCCTTGGTCTCGACGAAGACGTTGCGGATGTTGTAGCTGCCCACAATCATCAGCGCCGTCAGGGTAGGAATGGCGGGCGTGAGCAATTGATGGTAAGCGCCGAGGTCAGCGATGATCCAGCATTTGAGCCCCACCACCTTGCCTTCCGGCGTGGCGTACACTTCGAGATCGTTGATCTGGTCGCGGCCGTGAATCGTTCCGAGCAGGTTCTCGCGCCGGCCCTCGATCCACTTCACCGGCTTCCCGAGCTGCTTTGAGACGTAACAAGCCACCCCTTCTTCGCCGTAGACGTTGAGTTTGCTGCCAAAGCCGCCGCCCACTTCCGGCGCGATGACGCGCGTGCGCGCCTCGTCGACCCCGCTCATCAGGGCGAGCTGGGTCTTCAGGATGTGCGGAATCTGAGTCGACGACCACACGGTCAGCGTGTCCTCACCCGGCGAGTAGCTGGCGATGACGCCGCGCGTCTCCATGGAAACCGGCGCCAGGCGCTGGTTGATCATCCGCTGCTTGATGACCTTGAGACTCGAGTCCGCCTCGACCGCCTTCCAGTCCCCGCCTTCGAGCTTGGCGACGAACGCCACGTTGTCCGCGAGCTTCTCATGGACGCGTGGGGCGTCCGGCGCCAGCGCCTTCTCAGGATCGACCACCGCCGGCAGCGGGTCATAGTCAATTTCAATCAAGTCGACGGCGTCACGCGCCACACTGCGATCGTGAGCGACCACGGCCGCAACCGGCTCGCCCACGTAATTCACGGTGTCGATGGCGAGACAGGGGTGCTCCGGAACCTTCAGCCCTTCCATGCCCGCGGCGCACGGCACCAGCCCCACCTTGCCCTTGAGGTCGGCGCCGGTGTAGACCGCAATCACGCCGGGAAGCGCGCGGGCGGCTTCGGTGTTCACGCGCTTGACCCGGGCGTGGGCGTGGACGCTGCGCGCGAAGGCCATGTGGACCATGCCGTCGAGCTTGAAGTCGTCCACATAGTGGCCCCGGCCCTGGATAAGTCGCGGGTCTTCCTTGCGCTTGATGCGTTCGCCAAGTAGCGTGGGCATAAGTCACCTCAGTGGTCGCCGCGGTCCGAGAGCGCCGCAGCTATCCTATCTTCTGCGCCGCCCACTCTACGGCCTTCACGATGTGCTGATAGCCGGTGCAGCGGCACAGGTTCCCTTCCAGCCCTTTGCGGATCTCTTCGCGGCTGGGATGCGGGTTGCGGCGCAGCAGTTGATGGGCGGCGAGGATCATCCCCGGCGTGCAGAATCCGCACTGCAAGCCGTGCTCCTCCCAGAAGCCTTGCTGGAGCGGATGCAGTTCGCCGTCCTGGGCGAGGCCTTCGATGGTGAGGATCTCCGCGCCATCGGCCTGCACGGCAAACAGCGTGCACGACTTCACCGCCTCCCCGTTCAGGAGCACGGTGCACGCGCCGCAGATCGACGTCTCACAGCCGATATGCGTGCCCGTCAGGCCCGCCACCTCGCGCAGGTATTGCACCAGGAGCAGCCGCGGCTCAACGTCGTCCTCTCGCGCTTGGCCATTCAGTTTGACTCGGATTTTCACGGGCGGGACCTCCCAATCAGGAAGCTCGGTCCAGAGTACAGGCCGTCAGCGTGAACGCCGGCAAGAGGGCTGCTGAAAAGCGAGCCGGGCGGCTGGCGGTTAAGTTGTCGTCCCCCTGGAAAGGCTAGATATACGACGCGCTGCGGTAAATTGTCAACTCGACCCGGTCTTCTTCGCGCCTAGCAATTTGAATTGCTCGCGCCGGACAGCCAGCGCGCCTGGGGCGTGCTGTTCCATCCACTTCTCGTACTTGCCGGCCAGTACTTCGAGGTTGCGCCAGATCATAGGATTCTTGAGCTTGGCGCGGACTTCCTCGACCAGAGGCTGGAGCTTGATCCAGACCCCCCAGAATTCGCCGTTCGACTCGAAGAAAAGCTCCTCGCGGATGAGGCCGTGGTTGACGATGGAGGCCGCCATATCCCAATAACCGACATTCATGCGGTAGTAGGCGTTCTCGTCTGAGCCCGCAGGATACTTCTTGTAAAGCTCGTCCATCGACTGGGCGTGGAACTCGAGAAACATCCAGTCACGTGCGCGCCTCAGCTTCTCCTCGCGGCGGAGGTCGTATAGGCGCAGCAGCAGCTCGGCGTCGTGATGATCAGGGAATTCCTTCATTCCGTTCCTCCGTCAGTCCCGGGTTGGTCTATCGCTGCATCGGGATCGTAGCGGCGCGCTTCAGGGCGGCATCTGCCGTAACCAATTTGCCCGCCTCAAGGCGGCCTCTACGGCACGGCAATCGAACCGATTGAGAAACTACCCAAAGCCGAATTCGCAAAGTCGACGGGAAGGGATATCTTACCACGACGGGACGCAGCGGATTACGCCGGAGTGAGGATGCTCGCCAGCAGCGCCTGCACCTCGGCCTCAATCTGGTCGCGCACCTGGCGGAAGAAGTCGAGATCACGGGCGTAGGGATCGGGGATGTTCCACTCGATCACGCGTCCCTTGAAGCCGACCGGCACCGGACACTCGACTTCACAGCCCATGCCTACGACCACGTCCATCCGGTCGACACGAACTTCCCCAACCCCCTTTGACCGCTGCCCGTCGAGCGCGATTCCCTTCTCCGCCATCACCGCGATGGTGTCCGGCAGGATCCAGCCGAGCGGATGCGACCCGGCGCTCGAGGCGCGCACCGCGTCGCCGCCCAGGTGTCGTGCGAAGGCCTCCGCCATCTGGCTGCGGCAGGAATTGCCGACACACACGAAGAGAATCTTCTTGGGCTCAGCTCTCAAGGATTCACTTTGCTCAGGAAATAGCGGTGCACCGTCTCGTCTTCAGTGAGCTCGGGATGAAACGTCGCGGCGAGGACGTTGGACTGCTCGACCAGGACGGGCAGGTCGCCCGAGCGGCCCAGCACGCGTACGCCCTCACCCACGCGACGAATGATGGGCGCGCGGATGAAGATCATCTCGACCGGCCGCTCCTGCGGCTCTCGACCCGCGTCCAACCCGGACACGCGCCCTTCGCGCACCGAGCTATCGATCTGGCGGCCGTAAGCGTTGCGCTCGACGGTGATATCAATCAGACCGAGGTGTTCCTGCTTGGGATGGGTCACTTCTTTGGCCAGCAGGATCGTGCCGGCGCAGGTGCCGAATACCGGCTTGCCAGCCGCCGCAAAACGCTTAATCGCGTCGCCAAAGCCTTCCGCAGCGAAGAACTTCAGCATGGTGGTGCTCTCGCCGCCCGGCATGATCAGCCCACTGACTTCATCGAGCTCGGACGTGTGCTTGACGAGCTTCCAGGGCGCGCCCAGGCGATCCAGCATCCTGGCATGCAGCGCGAAATCGCCCTGGATGGCAAGAATACCCACCGGCTTGTGGCCGTTGTTCATCACAGTCATTCAGAGAGCCACCCAGCCACTTAGTCGCTCGGTCTTGAGTCGCTCAGTCCGGAGGCGCAGACCCGAGACTGCAAGGGAGACTGAACGACTCCGAACTGAGCAACTGAGAGACTGCCTCAATGCGCTGCGCTCACCAGCTTCGCCTTCAGATTGATCTGGGTTCCGGCGAGCGCCCTCGAGACGGGGCAGCCCTTCTTGGCCCCTTCGGCGAGCTCCTGAAACTTGGCGTTGTCGATCCCCGGAACCTCGCCTTCGGTCTCGAGGTCGATCGAGGTAATCGCGAATCCACCTTCCACTTTGTTGAAGTGCACCTGCGCCTTGGTATGAACGCGCTTCGGCGGATGCCCGGCGCTCGAGAGTTGCGCCGAGAAAGCCATCGAGAAGCATCCGGCGTGCGCCGCCGCAATCAACTCCTCCGGGTTGGTCCCTGGTCCCTCTTCCATGCGCGACTTGAAGGTGAACGGCCCATCGTAAGTGCCCGTCCCCAGCTTCATGTGGCCCGAGCCTTCAAAAAGATTCCCTCTCCATTCTGCTTCGGCATTGCGAACTGGCATGGTTTATTTGCCTCCTTGAAATATGATTGAGGCTTCCAGTATACGCGTTTTCTGCACGAGACGACTACCACCCGCGGGTCTGTAACATCTCCTTGGGATCGAGCTTCGCGACGTCGATGCCGCGCATCGCTTCGCCTAGCGCTTCCGAGCACTCGGCGATGACGGCCGGCTCGTTGTAGTGCGTCGTGGCGCGGACGATGGCCTTGGCGCGCTTCTCAGGATCCGACGACTTGAAGATGCCGGAGCCGACGAACACCGCCTCGGCGCCCAGTTGCATGACGAGCGATGCGTCGGCGGGAGTGGCGATCCCTCCCGCCGAGAAGTTGGGCACAGGCAATTTGCCGTTCGCCGCCACCCATTTCACCAGATCGAGTGGTGAGCCGAGTTCCTTGGCGCGCGCCATGAGTTCCTCTTCGCGCAAGGTCGTAAGCTGCCGGATCTCGCTCGTGATGGCGCGCATATGCCGCACCGCCTCGACGATGTTGCCCGAGCCCGCTTCACCCTTGGTGCGGATCATCGCCGCGCCCTCGCCGATCCTCCGCAAGGCCTCACCCAGGTTGCGTGCGCCGCAAACGAACGGTACCTTGTACGGCCATTTGTGGATGTGGTGCTCCTCGTCGGCGGGCGTCAGGACCTCGCTCTCATCGATGTAATCCACGCCAATAGCTTCGAGCACTTGCGCTTCGGCGAAGTGCCCGATGCGCGCCTTGGCCATCACCGGAATGGTCACCGCATCCATGATCTTGCGGATGATGCCCACGGACGCCATGCGCGCCACGCCACCTTCCTTGCGGATATCCGCCGGGACGCGCTCGAGCGCCATCACCGCGCAGGCGCCCGCGTCCTCAGCGATCTTGGCCTGGTCGGCCGTCGTCACGTCCATGATGACGCCGCCCTTGAGCATCTCGGCCAATCCAACCTTCAGCTTCATCTGCTGGTCATATTCCCACATCGCAGCCCTCCCCAAAAAGATTCACAAGTCTAGCAAGAGATCACTTTCCGTCCGGGTTTCCTAAGACGCCGCCTCGCGTTTCTCCGCCTTGGACCTGAGCGCGCGGTCGGTTTCACGCCCGATCCGTACCACAATTTCCGGCAGCGCGCGGACGTCCTCGAGGCGGGTGCGGAAGTTCACGATGCACGCCCGCAGCACGAACCGGCCACGAATGACCGCGTTGGTGACAAACGCTTCGCCGCTCTGCTGGAGGCGCGTCAGCAACTCGGTATTGAGCCGGTTGAGATACTTCTCGGCTTCGTCGTCCTTGCGGAACTTCAAGTCGGCCGGCACATAGCGAAAGGTCGCGATGCTCAACCCTTGGGTGAACGCCTCGAGTTCCGGGTGCTCGCGGACGGCGCCGTACAGCGCCTCCGTCAGCCGGATATCGTCCGCGATCATCTGCACGCAGCCCTGGCGTCCGACCTGCCGGAGTCCCAGCCAAACCTTCAAGGCGCGGAAGCCGCGCGAGTTCTGCATTCCGTACTCGAAGTAGTTGACCACTTCGTCCTCGGCGTGCGCCACGAGGTGATAGTAAGGCGGCCGATGGCTGAACGTCTTGGGCAGCAACTTCGAGTCGCGTACGAGCACGCAACCTGCCTCGACCGGAGTGTAGAGCCACTTGTGCGGATCGACAGCGACCGAGTCCGCTCCGGCGAGGGCGCGCAGGTCTTGTGAGGCGTCGGGCAACGCCGCGGCCACCGCGCCGTACGCGCCGTCCACGTGGAACCACAAGTGTCGCTCGCGGCAAATCGCCGCGATCTTCTCCAGCGGATCAACGGCGCCGGTGCTGACCGAGCCCGCGGTTCCCACCACCAGGAAGGGGTGGTCGCCGCGCCGCGTGTCCTCATCGATCTGCTTGCGCAAAGCCGCCGTGTCCATGCGGAGTTGATCGTCGACGGGAATCCACCGGACCGAGTCGGTTCCGAGTCCAAACAGATCGCTCGCTTTATGAATCCAGGTATGCGTCTCTGCCGAGCAGTAGACGCGCAATTGCGGACGCTGGCCGCGCGCCTGTTCTCCGCCCAATAGTCCCTCCGCGCTCACGTCCCAATCCGCGCGCGCCTTGCGCGCCACCAGGAACGGCACGAGGTTGGCCATGTTACCGCCGCTCACCAGGATGCCGCCGCAATCCGTGGGATATCCAATCAGCTCGGCAATCCAACGAATAGTCTGCGCTTCGATTTCCGTCGCGATCGGCGAGAGATTCCAGGCGCCCGTATTCGGGTTGACGGCGGCGGCCAGGAAATCCCCCAGCGCGCCGATGGGCGCGGCCGACGAGTAGATGTATCCCCAGAAGCGAGGATGGCCGCTCAGCAGCGAGTGCTCGCAGAGTAACTCCGCCGCCTCTCTCACCAGTTGTTGAGGCGGACTCCCGCGCTCGGGCAGCGATCCGTTGCCGGTCACGCCGTTGAGCAGTTGGCGGACCGCCTCCGGCTTCTCGCCCGGGGTCACCGGCCGGCGCGGAATCGACTTCAGAAACTCGGCAATGCGATCGACGAGCTCGTGTCCGGCGGCGCGGAATTCGTCCGGACTCATTTCGAGCGGCGCCACACGTTGTTCAAGTTGGGGACTGCTTGCGGCTTGCGACATGACGACTCCCTTAATAAGGATAGCCGGCATCTATCCCGGATCAGCGTTCAGCTTTCAGCTTATCAGCGTTCAGCTATCAGCGGCCAGCGTTGAACACTCAACCTCCAGAACTTTCTTGCTTGGCTGATAGCTGAAGGCTGACAGCTTCTTGGCTGACGGCTGTTAGCTCGCATCAAACCAGCGCAACATTGGCCCCGGTTGTCGCGCGCTTGCCGTTCTTCCCGTTGCGACTGACCTCGCCGCGCAACAGCTCACCCAGCACAGCGATTCCGCGCTCGATCTGCTCGTCGGGCAAGGCCGTGAAGCACAGGCGGAACGCATTGTGTTTCGGCTGCTGGAAATAGAAGTAGCGGCTCGGCGCAAAGACCACTCCGCGGTCCTGCGCTTTCACCAGAAACTCCGCCGCGTCCACACCCGGCGGCAATTCAACCCACACCGCCATACCGCCTTCGGGGTTGGGGCAACTCGCCTCCGGCGGGAAATGGCGTTCGGCGGCCCGGCGCAGCACCTCGAGCTTGTGAGCGTAAACCTTGCGCGAGCGGCGCACCAGTTTGTCGAGCACGCCGCCCCTCCCCAACTCTTCGAGCACCGCCTGGCCCAGCAGGTTGGTGTGCAGGTCCGCCGCCTGCTTCGAAGCCCGCAATCGCTCGATGACCCGGTGCGACGCCACCATCCAGCCGACGCGCAGTCCCGGAAAGCCGACCTTGGAAAAGCTGTTGAGGTAAATGACGATGCCCGCCGTGTCCAGAACCTTGAGCGGTGGCAGCTCGCGGCCGCGATAACGCAGCGCCGCGTAGATATCGTCCTCGGCGACCGGGACTTGAAACCGCGTGGCCAGTTCCACCAGACGCTGGCGTCCGGCGAGCGGCATCACGCGCCCGGTGGGATTGTGGAAGTTCGGATTGGCGAGGATCAGCTTGACCTTGTTCTGCTCGAGCACCGCCTGGAGAAAATCGAGGTCCATGCCGTCCGGGCCCACCGGCGCGCCGATCATGCGAACGCCCGGCGCGTCAAACACGCGCCAGAGGCCGGGGTAGATCGGATTCTCGCAGACCACCGTGTCGCCGGGGCCGACGAGGGCCCGCCGCAAGAGGTCCAGCGACTGCTGGCAGCCGTTGGTAATCAGAATCTCGTCCAGCTCCGCGGGAATACCGTCCCGCCGCATTCGTCCCCGCAGGTACCGCTTGAGCGGCGGATAGCCGTCCGTCGAGCCGTATTGCAACACGTTCGCGCCCTCGCGCCGCAGCACGCGGTCGGTCGCGCGCCGCACCAGGTCCACCGGGCACAACTCCGGCGCCGAAAGGCTGCACGCAAACGAGACTACGTTGGGCAGGAAGGCGCTGGCCATCAGCCGGCTCAGCGCGTCGTCGCGACGGTTCTCGACGAACAGGCTCTCCCAGAAGAAATCGTTGGCGGGACGTCGCACCGGAGGACGCACGCCGCGCAGTTGCGTAGCCAGCGGCGAGACAAACGTCCCGCGTCCCACGGTTCCTTGAATCAATCCTTCCGCCTCGAGCTCCGCGTAGGCGTTGCCCACCGTGGTGCGATGGACACCCAGGCGCTTCGCGAGCTCGCGGCTCGGCTCCAGACGGTCGCCGACTTTGAGGCCGCCGCCCGCGATGCGGTCGCGAATCTGGTCGCGGATCTGCACGTACAGGGGTTTATGGAGACTCGAGTCGAGCGTCACGAGCATGGCAGTTTTCTCCTGGTCTGCTTGACCAGTCCAATCTACTTCCGCCCCGGTAATTTGTAAAGAGACAAGTCGGCCAATTTGCAAGCAGGCCATCGGCCGAGACCCAGCGATGGCTTGTCAAGAAGGATGGGTTCATAATTCTCCTCGGAGAAACTCATGTCGAAGTTACATACGGCCTCCGTTACGGCCCTCCTGGCGCTCGCCATGCTGTTACCGGCGCACGCACTCGCCCGGAATTTCCGTGCCTCACCGCTGAACACGCCATCCTCCCAAACGCAACGCGGCGGACAGGCCAATGACCACGAGATCAAGGGCTATTCCCTGCCGCCCGAGAAGTACGAGAAAGCCGTCGACTACTCGCGGGCGTTCTATCGCCTCTACTTCGTCGACACGTTGTGGGGACTACTCGTGCTCCTCGCGATCCTCGACTCGCGACTCGCCGCGCGCTTCCGTGATTGGGCGGAGGGAGGTCAGGCCAAGGAGGGCAGGCGACCGCGACCACGTCTCGTGCAAGCGGCAATCTACGCCACGCTGCTCTCGCTGACCTACAGCGCCGCGCGTCTGCCGTTGCACGTTTGGGAGCACTGGCTGTCGCTCGCGTACGAGCAGTCGGTCGAAGGTTGGGGGATGTGGCTCTGGGACTGGACGAAGGGAAGGATCATCGTCATCGTGGCGGGCACGCTGATGATTTGGCTGCTCTACGGTATTATCCGGCGCAGCCCCCGGCGCTGGTGGTTCAATTTCTGGCTGGCGTCGATTCCCATCATCATCTTTGCCGCGTTTATCGAGCCGGTGGTGATTGAGCCGCTGTTCTACCAGTTTGAACCTCTGGCCGTGACCCAACCGGCGCTGACGCGTGCCATCGGCAACGTCGTCGAGCGCGCCGGCATGACGATTCCCCCGAGCCGCATGTTCGAGATGAAGGCGAGCGCCAAGGTCAACGAGGTGAACGCCTACGTGACGGGCCTGGGCGCGTCAAAGCGCGTGGTGGTGTGGGACACCACCATCGCACGCATGAATACGCCCCAGATTCTCTCCGTGTTCGGCCACGAGATGGGCCATTACGTCCTTCATCACGTGTGGAAAGGGATCGGCTTCGCCGTCGTTGTGCTGTTTGTCTGCTTCTATCTCGGCTATCGCGGCACGAATTGGGCGATTCGCCGCTGGGGCGTGCGCTGGAAGATACGCGGCGTGGACGACTGGGCGTCGCTGCCCGTACTCGCGGTTTTTCTGTTGGCGCTCAACTTCGCGTCGGATCCCGTGTCGAACGGCTTCAGCCGCTACATCGAGCATCAGGCCGACGTCTACGGCCTCGAAGTCATCCACGGCCTGGTGCCTGACGCGCCCGAGGTCACGGCGCAGTCACTCCAGATTCTGGGTGAGGTTGATCTCGAAGATCCCAAGCCCAGCGCGTTCATCAAATTCTGGCTCTACGACCACCCGCCGCTCGACGATCGCATCAAGTTCGCGCTGAGCTACGATCCCTGGTCGAAGGGAGAATCGCCGGAATTCGTGAAGTAGGGGAGCCCTTTCGGAGGGCAGAACCGGCAGGGCTAGGTCGCTGTAGCGGTCTCGTGATGGAGTACCATGAGTTGGTCCGAGTGAAGGGCAAGGCTCGCGTAGGTGCGTCCCAGGTTGTCGCTAAACTCCACCTCGAAAACACCGGGTGCGAGCAACTCGACCACGGTACCAACCTGTCCTCGAACCAAACCGCGCGCGGGCAAGTCTTCGAGTAAGGCCACCATTGCTAACGGTTTGATGGTATCCATCTTTGTCCCTTCCATCACAGCACGTAACAGCTCGTCAGGCGTGCGTAATTTTCCCCGGCAAGAACAATCCAGTTGCTGCGCACGGTCGCCTGCCCGCCAGGGCCCGCCATCAGAAAGTCTACCACGTATCTTTGTCCGTATACATCCTCCTCGCCAAGCTCTGCTTCAGCATCAACCGCCGCTCTGAGAAGCGCTTCGCGCAGCAGCCAAGCGTCCGCAGCCCCGAGCCCGAGCGCGGTAGCAAACACACGAGCCTTGTGCCGTCCGCGCGGGTGGTGGTCGCTGAGACAGTAATCTCTCAGCTTAACGATGTCCACGAGAGCGCGTTGACCATTAGGTAGCTTCACTGACCTTCTCACGAGTCGCGTAAGGGAGCCTCGGGGGCCCCGCGGGAGGGCGGAGCCTTCCCCTACTGCTCACACACGCGTCGAGACGATCTCGGCCATCTGTTCCAGCGCGTCGTCGATTTCCTCGTCCTTATTATAGAAATGCGGCGACAAGCGAATGCCGGCGTGTGGACGGTAGTCCACCAGGATGTCGCGTCGAATGAGTTCCTGCATCACTTCGTGCGCATGCGGGCACTCGATGGACACCGTGCCGCCGCGCTCGGCGGGATCGCGTGGCGTGTTGACGCGCCAGCCGCGGGCGAGCGCGCCCTGAATCAGCCGTTCGGTCTGCCGGATGGACTTCGCGCGGATTCGCTCGACGCCCGCCTGCGCAACGATTTCAAGCCCCGGCTGGCAAGCGTAGAGCGCCGGAATCTGGGGCGTGCCTCCCAGAAATCGATAAGCGCCGTCGGTGCGGTCGATGGGTCCGACCTCGAAGTCGAAGGGTCGCTTGTGCGCCAGCCACCCGGTGAGAGTAGGCGCGAGCCGCGGACCGAGGTCGGAGCGCACGTAAAGATACGCCACTCCCGGCCCGCCGCACAACCACTTGAGCACGCCGCCCACCGCGAAGTCGACGCCCAGCGCGCGGAAGTCGACGGGCACGGTCCCGACGGCCTGGAAGCAGTCGAGGACGACGTGCGCGCCCACCTGGTGCGCGCGTTCGACGATGGCGCGCGCGTTTTGAATCGTGGCGCTGCGGAAAAGCACCAGCGACACGGGCACGAGCAGCGTCTGGTCGTCGATCGCCTCGAGCAGCTTCTCGAGCGGAATGCGAATCCCGTCCTCGGTCTTGACGATCTCGACGCGCGCCCCGCGCCGCCGCTGCTCGAGGTAGAAGTAGAGGATGGAGGGAAACTCGAGGTCGACCATCACCACCTTGTTGCGCGGCGGTGTGAAATCGAAACAGGAAGCGACCACCGCCTCAGTGGTGGTCACGTTCTGGTGAAGCGAGATGTCGCCGGGCGCCGCGCCCACCAGCCCGCCAATCTGGTTCCCCACCTGGGCTGCGAGCTCCCACCAGGTCTCTTCCCAGGCGCGTACGCCGCGCGCCGCCCAGCTCTCAGCGTAGTCGTGCACCTGATCGTAAACCGCACGCGGCATCGCGCCGAGCGAGTTCGAGATGAGATAGGTCGTACGCTCGAGGATAGGGAATTCGCCGCGCCACTTCAGAAGATCATCCATAGATCGTCCTTGAGTTGACGAGCCCCGCCAGGGGGCGACATCTCTGTAGCCCAGCGCGTAAGCGCTGGGATCACCCTTTACCCTTGAATTTCGCCCACCCAACGTAACACGCCGTAATGAACGCCAGCCACGGCAAACCCGCCGCGAGCGTGATCCGCATGCCCGGCACCCACCACGTTGACACCGTGACGCCGGCGAGCGCCACGACTCCCGCCATCGAGACCCAGGGATATCCGGGCGCGCGGAAGCTCAACGGCCCGCGATAGCGCCGGCGGAAGATGAGGTGCGTGATGAAGATCATCATCCAGACGAACAGTCCGCCGAAGAACGACGCGCCCAGCATCTGGACGTAGGCGGTCTCGCGATAGCGCAATTCGAGCAGCAGCGCGAGGACCATGCCGCCGCTCGAAACCAGCAACGCAGCAACGGGTGTGCCGCGGCGGCTGAGCCGGCCGAGCGACGCCGGCGCGTATCCGCCGCGCGCCAGGGAAAAAATCATGCGCGCGCAGAGATACAGGTCCGTATTCATGCTGGAGAGCGCCGCTGTGAGCACCACGAAATTCATCAGGCCGGCCGCCGCCGGGATACCCACGCTTTCAAAGACGCGTACGAACGGACTCTCGGAAAGCCCGGCCTGGGTCCACGGCATCACGCCGACCAAGACGGCAACGCCGCCGATATAAAAGAGCGCCAAGCGCCCCAGCATCGAGCGCATGGCGCGCGGCACGGCGACCTCGGGATGGCTCGCTTCGCCTGCCGTCACCGCCACCGCCTCCGTGCCCAGGTAGCTGAAGATGGCCATAGCCACGCCCAGCCAGACGCCCGTCCAACCGTGCGGCAGGAATCCTCCGTGCGCGGTGTAGTTCACGAAACCTACGGGCTTCACCCCGACGCCCAGGATCAGCGCGCCGCCCAGAATCAGGAAGATGATGATGGTCACGACTTTGATCATCGCGAACCAGTATTCGAACCAGCCAAAGCTGCCCACGGTGCGCGCGTTGACGTAGATCAGCGCCGACGAGAAGCCGGCGATCCAGACCCAGGCGGGAATCGACGGAAACCAGAAGCGGCAGTAAATCGAGGCGGCGACGACTTCGCTTCCGATCGCGACAGCCTGGCCCAGCCAGTAGGAGTAGCGCATCGCAAAGCCTGCCCAGGGATGCACGTACATTTCGGCGTAGACGCCGAACGATCCGGCGACGGGATGCGCGACCGCCATCTCAGCGAGCGCCCAGGCGATAGCGAGCGCGATCACGGCACCCGCCGTGTAGCTCAGAATCACGCCCGGACCCGCGAGGCGCACCGAGACGGCGCTGCCGAGAAAGAGTCCGGTGCCGATAGCGCCGCCCAGCGCGATCATCGCAAGCTGGCGCGGCGTGAGCTCGCGACGCAGTCCCGCCTCGCGGTCGAGGATACTCGACTGGCGCGCGGATTCCGCTGCGGGTTGGGCGGGTTGGGCCATTCGGCGCGTTGGCTGACGGCGACTAGGGAGACTCATTCATCTTGAGGCGCGCGTCAACTGTTTTTGTTGCTGTCGCGGCGGTCTACGACAGGGTCGTAGAGGCGGCTTTATGCCGCCACTTGGCGAGATAAACTCGTCGCTACAGAGCCAGCGCTGGCCGTGCCCGCGACCGGCGCTTGATTTAGGTGCGTCCACAGCCTAAGATGCGATGGATCGCTGCAAGGCAGGAAAGGAGCGCGTTTGCTGAACATCCAAAAGAAACGGACTGACTCCGGCGTAGTGGTTCTGGACATTGCGGGCACGCTCGGTTTGGGGCGCGAATGCCAGCAGGTGGAATGGCAACTCGAGGACCTGCTGCGCGACAAGGAAACCAAAGTGGTCTTCGACTTTACGGGCCTCGAGAAGATCGACAGCACCGGCGTCGGCATTGTGGTGATGTGCCATGGCAAGCTGAAGAAGGCCGGAGGCGAGTTGCGCCTCGCCGGCGTGAAAGGCATGGTTGACACGGTGCTGAAGATGACCAGCGTCGACAAGATTATCCCCTTCTATCCCACCGCCGCCGCTGCCGCTGAAGGGATGTAAACTATCCTCGGAAGACCATGAAGTCTAAGAAGGACACAGCCCGGTTTCGCCACCTCGCCGCACAGCTTGCCGAGGTCGGACGAGGATTCTACCAGCGCGGCTGGGCGCTTGGGACCAGCGGCAACTTCAGCGCCGTGGTGAGTCGCGCGCCACTGCGGCTCGCCATCACCGCAAGCGGCGTCGACAAGAGCCGGCTCAACCCACGTCAGATCCTCCAGGTGGATGGCGCCGGGACACTTTTGGCCGACGGAGCGGCTGACGCGAGACCAGCGTCGCCTGATACGGCTGAGGTGCGGGCTCGCAACCGTCCGTCGGACGAAACCAAGCTGCACCTCGCCGTGGTCCGCGCGCGCGACGCGGGCGCTGTGTTGCATACCCACTCGATTTGGAGCACCATACTCTCTGAGGTCCACGCCGAGCGGGGCGGGATGGCGCTCGAGGGTTACGAAATGCTGAAGGGCCTCGATGGCATCCGCACCCATGAGCACCGGGAATGGCTCCCCATCATCGAGAACTCCCAGGACATGTACACGCTGGCGCGGACGGTGACTCAGACGCTGGCCCGGCATCCCAACGCGCACGGGTTCCTGCTCCAGGGACACGGGCTGTATAGCTGGGGTCCGGATTTGGCGGCGGCGAAGCGTCACGTGGAAATCCTGGAGTTCCTGCTGGAAGTGGCGGGCCGCAAAGTAGGGAGTAAGAGTTAGGCCTCGCTGTCTGGAGTCTTTCAGTCCGGAGTCTCTGAGTCTGATGTTTTCATCTGCGTTAATCTGCGAAATCTGCGGATTCACGAAACTCGAGGAACGAACCGAAGAAGCCCTTTAGAATCAACAAACGCTTATGCGGATGGTACGCGTTTGCGCCCTACTTAGCGCTAAGCTGTTGAAAACGTTTAACTTATAGGACTAAGGCGGGCAAGCATGGCGGTGGTAAGGATCCCCGAAGAGAGCCACACGGTATCCGGCGCGGGTGAGGTGACGCGCTACCTCGCCTCGATCGGTATCACCTACGAGCGTTGGGAGCCGGCGCATCCCGTTGCGGCGGACGCACCCGCGGAGGAAATCCTCGCGGCTTATGCGCCCGAGATCGAGAAACTGAAAGTGCAAGGCGGCTACGCGACCGCCGACGTGATCGACGTGCGCCCCGAGACGCCGGGCCTCGAGGCTATGCTGGCGAAATTCAACCGCGAACACTTCCACGACGAGGACGAGGTCCGCTTCATCATCGAAGGGCGCGGGCTGTTTCACATCCACCCGCAGCAGGGCGCGGTGTGCGCCATCGAAGTCGAGGCGGGCGACCTGATTCGCGTGCCGCGGGGGACGTGGCACTGGTTCGACCTGTGCTCCGAGCGCCGCATTCGCGCCATCCGTCTTTTCCAGAACACCTCGGGATGGACGCCGCGCTATACCGGGAGCGGCGTCGATCAGAACTTCCAGCCGGTCTGCCTCGGCCCGACGTACTTTCCGCCGCGCGCCTCTACACATTCGTAGTATTATCTGCATAGATATCAGTAGATTGAATTATCCTAAGTAGAATATATCGGACGGAATCAGCCTTGCCGACCAAAACCATCCTGCTCGATATCGAAGGCACCACGACGCCGGTCGAGTTCGTGACCGAGGTCCTCTTTCCCTACGCCCGACAGCGCATCGAGACGTTCCTGCGCGAGCACTCGAGCGACCCCAGCGTCCGCGCGGATATTGAAGCACTCAAGCAGGACCACGCCCAGGATGTCGAGCAGGGCCTGAGTCCGCCCCCGATTGCGGAGGTTACCCGCTATGTCCACTGGCTGATGGACCGCGACCGCAAGTCGACCAGCCTGAAAGCGCTCCAGGGCAAGATCTGGGAGGCGGGATATCGCGCCGGCGAACTGCGCGGCGAGGTCTATGACGATGTGCCGCGCGCCATCGAGCGCTGGCGGTGGCAGAACCGCGAGATTGCCATCTTCTCTTCCGGCAGCGTGCTGGCGCAGAAGCTGCTGTTCTCAAGTACTCAGGCGGGCGACTTGACGAGGTTCATCTGCGGCTACTTCGATACCACGACCGGACCCAAACGCGAGCCCGAGAGCTACCGCCGCATCGCTCAGGCGGTCGGTGCTGAGCCCTCGGTGATGCTCTTCATTTCCGACACCGTCCCGGAGGCCAACGCGGCGCGATCCGCCGGCATCGACACCTTGCTTTGCGTGCGCGGCGCTCGCTCGCCTTCAGAGCCGCACGGACACGCCGCGATCCGCAGCTTCGACGAAGTCTTCCCCTGAGAATTCAGCCGGTATGCGCGAGAGGCTCGAGGCGCGCCGTGAAATGCCGCAGGAACGGCGCCTGATAGGTGATCCGCAAGCCGCCGATCTTATCGCGATGCTTCGCGACTTCCAGAATCACTTCGATCACGTAGTCGATGTGACTCTGTGTGTAGACGCGGCGCGGAATCGCGAGGCGTACCAGGTCCATCTGGGCGGCGTCGCCGAACATCAGTGTGCCAATCTCGACCGAGCGGATGCCGCCCTCGAGATAAAGCTCGACGGCGAGCGCGACGCCGGGGAGCTGATGCGGCGGGATGTGAGGCAGAAAGGCGCGAGCGTCGAGGTAGATGGCGTGGCCACCCGGCGGCTGGACGATGGGCACGCCCGCCTCACTCAAGTGCGTGCCCAGATAACCCGTCGAGACGATGCGGTAGCGCAGGTAGTCCTCGTCGAGCACTTCTTCCAAGCCCACCGCGATCGCTTCGAGGTCGCGGCCCGCGAGCCCGCCATAAGTGGGATAGCCCTCAGTGAGGATAAGCAGGTTCTTCTCCTGCTGCGCCAACACGTCGTCATTGGTGCACAGAAATCCGCCGATGTTGGCGAGCCCGTCCTTCTTGGCAGACATGGTGCAGCCGTCGCCCAACGTGAACATCTCCTGCGCGATCGCCTTGGGAGTCTTCGACTCGTAACCCGGCTCGCGCAGCTTGATGAAGTAGGCGTTCTCGGCGAAGCGGCACGCGTCAAAGTAAAGCGGGATGCCGTGCTTGCGGCAGACGGCGCGGACGGCGCGCGCGTTCTCAAGCGAAACCGGCTGGCCGCCGCCTGAGTTATTGGTGATGGTGAGCATCACGAGCGGCACGCGCTTCGCGCCCACGCGTTCAATGAGCGACTCGAGCGCCGCGACGTCCATGTTTCCCTTGAAGGGATAAGGCTTCGAGGGCTCGAGACCTTCCACGACGGGCAGGTCAACGGCTTCGGCGCCGGCAAACTCGACGTTGGCGCGCGTCGTGTCGAAGTGCGTGTTGTTCGGCACCACGTCGCCCTGGTGACACATGACGCTGAACAGGATGCGTTCGGCGGCGCGGCCCTGGTGCGTGGGAATCACGTGCTTGTAGCCGAAGATGTCCTCGACCGCGGTGCGAAAACGCTCGAAGCTCGGGCTGCCGGCGTAGCTTTCGTCGCCCTGCATCATCGCCGCCCATTGCCGGCTGCTCATGGCGCCGGTGCCGGAGTCGGTCAACAGGTCGATAAGGACGTCCTCCGAGCGCATCAGGAAGAGGTTGTAGTGCGCCGCGTGCAGACGACGCTCGCGCTCCTGGCGCGTGGTCCAACGCAGCGGTTCCACGCTCTTGATCCGGAAAGGCTCGATGATGGTTCGGAATGGCATGGCGGGCCGCCTCTAAAGATCCTGCAAGAAGGGATTGGACTCGCGCTCGGCGCCGATGGTGGTCGGCGCGCCGTGGCCGGGGAACACCGGCGTCTCGTCGGGAAACTCGAGCAGGCTGCTGCGAATCGAGCGCAGGATCTGCCGGTAATCACCGCCCCACAGATCGGTGCGGCCGATGCTGCCTTGAAACAGCGTGTCGCCGCTAAAAATCCGGCGATGCTCGCCCGGCAGGTGAAGCGAGAGGCTGCCCGGTGAATGGCCGGGCGTATGCATCACTTCGAGCGCGAGCGATCCCGAGCGTACGATGTCGCCCGCGCGGAGGAACTGGTCCACGTCGACCACACCCGGCGGCTTGACACCGAGCCACTCGGCCTGCATCGCCAGGTTCTGATAGAGCGGCAGGTCGGCTTGATGCATCATCACCCGCGCTCCCGTCGCGCGCTGGAGTTTCTCGATGCCGCCCACGTGGTCGATGTGGGCGTGGGTGGCGACGATATATCTCGCTGTGAGGTTGTGCCGCGCGAGAATCTCCTGGACACGCTCGATGTCGTCACCCGGGTCGATGACGATAGCGTCACCGGTCGCCTCGTCGCCCAAAATCGAGCAATTGCACAGCAGCATGCCGACGGGAATAATTTCGTGGATCATACGATTTAGGAGCCCGCTACCTCTGTCCAATTCCAGCCAGCTCCTCCAAAGGTGTCATACCAAGGAGCCGAGGGCGACGAAGGATCTCGCAGAATTCTTATGCTCAGAGCGAGATTCCTCGCTCCGCTCGGAATGACACGTTTCTAGTTCCAAATTCCAGGTTACCAAATCCGGCAGGGCTCGGAACGCACCATGGGATCGCCCGCCTTGCAGGAGAACGCCTGCTCGAACTCGGGCAGGTTGGAGGGCGCGGCGATGGCCCGGAACTGATCGAGCGGGTGAGGATCCACGTTGGTCAGGAGCAGCTCGTACTGCGGACGCAGATTGGCCGCCCAGATCTGACCATAAGAAAGGAAGAAGCGCTGCTCGGGCGTAAGGCCGTCGATGGGCTGCGGGCGTGGCTTGCCTCCCAGGCTCCTCTCGTAGGCCTTGTACGCGATCGTGAGGCCGCCCAGGTCAGCGATACTCTCACCCAGCACCAGCTTGCCGTTCTCGTGGACGTTGCCCGTCACCACGTAGTTGTCGAACTGCTTTTCGACGCAGGCGGCACGCGCTTCGTAGTTCTTCAGGTCGTCGGGCGTCCACCAGTTTTTGAGGTTTCCTTGCGCGTCGAACTTGCGGCCTTCATCGTCGAAACCATGCGTCATCTCATGGCCGATGACGGCGCCGATGCCGCCGTAGTTCACGGCGTCGTCCGCAGTGGCGTCAAAGAAGGGCGGCTGAAGAATGCCCGCCGGGAAAACGATCTCGTTCTTCAGGTCATTGTAATAGGCGTTGACGGTAGGCGGGGTCATTCCCCATTCAGTTCGGTCCACCGGCTTGCCGATCTTGTTGAGCTGGCGGTGAAACTCGAAGACGTCGCCGCGCAGCACGTTGACCACATAGGATCTGCGGTCGACGTGGTAGGCCGAGTAATCGCGCCACTTGTCGGGATAGCCGATCTTTTGCGCGAAGGCGTCGAGCTTGGCCAGCGCCGCTTTGCGGGTGTCGGGACCCATCCAGGGGAGGGTCGTAATATCCTCATGCAGCGCGGCGATCAGATTCTTGACCATCTCCTGGGCGCGTGCCTTGGCCTCGGGCGGGAAGTGTTTCTGCACGTAGAGCTGGCCCAGCGCGAAGCCCAGTTGGCGGTCCGTGGCGCGGACGCAGCGCTTCCAGCGCGGCAGCAGTTCTTTGGTCCCTTGGAGGATCCGGCCATTGAAGTTGAAATCCTCGTCGACGAACTTGGAGGAGAGGGCGGGCGCGGCTGCGTCAACCAGATGCCAGCGCAAGTAGGTCTTCCAGTCGTCGAGTGAGACCGAGGTCAGCAGGCGGTTGACCTCTTTGAAGAAGTCGGGCTGCGCCACGTCAACCTGCTCGATGTTGGGATATCCGAGATCATGAAAGTAGCGCGTCCAGGCGAAACGCGGCGTGAGCTCCGCGAGCTGCTCGCGTCCCATCTTGTGGTAAGTCTTGTCAGGATCGCGGCGCTCGACGCGGGTCATCGAGGCCGAGGCCAGCGCCGCCTCGATGCTCATCGCGGTCTTTGCCTCACTCGCGGACTTGGCCGAGTCGTCGCCCAGAAGCTCAAACATCTTGGTGACGTGCTCCGCGTATTGGTCGCGGAGCTTCTTCGACTTCTCGTCGGTCTTGGTGTAGTAATCACGGTCCGGCAGTCCCAAGCCGGCCTGCGCCGCGCCGCCGATCACCGACGAGCTGTTCTTCGCGTCCTGCGTTGAAGAGAAGCGAAAGAGGGCGTTCACTCCAAGGCTTTGCAGATGCGCGATCTCCATCTGGAGCTCGGGGACGTTTCCGATGTGCGCGATGCGGTCGAACTCGGAGTCGAGAGGTTTCACTCCTTCGGCCTCAACCTGCTTCTCATCCATGCAACTGGCGTAGAAGTCGCCGATCTTATGTTCGTTCGAGCCCTCGGACGCTTTCCGGTCGCTGGCCGCGTGCTCGAGAATCTGATGCAAGAATTCCCGGTTTCTCTCGGCCAGCTCGTTGAAACGGCCCCAACCGGGATACGCCGCCGGGACGGGATTCTTGGCGAGCCAGCCCCCGTTCGCATACTTGTAGAAGTCCTGGCACGGCTTGCAGCTTGGATCCATGTCGGCGACTTCGAGGCTGTGAATGACCGCCGTCGCGGCAGAGGAAGCGGGGGCGCTCTGCTGTCCTCTAAGAAGACGACTCGGGGATCCACCCGTTACCACGAGCAGAGCGAGGAGCGCGAGAGGCACAAGGCCGTACCAGAAACTCCGACGACGCATGGGTCACAGACCTCCCTGCCATAGGATAGTGTTGGTAGCACACCAGGAGTATTCTAGCTCTGAGACCGGGCCTCGGGAGCCATTTTATGTACTCGGAAAAAGTCCTCGACCATTTTCATCACCCGCGCAACGCGGGTGAGATCGCCGGGGCCACGGTCGAGATCGAGGCGACGAATCCCGTCTGCGGCGACCTCCTCAAGCTTTGGGTGGCGGTGGACGATGGCAGAATCGCCGACGTGAAGTTCAAGGTCGAGGGATGCATTCCGGCGATCGCCTGCGCGTCGTGGCTGACGGAGAGGATGATGGGACAGCCAGCGGCCGAGCTTCGAGGGGTCACACCGCAAGAGATCGAGGCGGCGCTCGACGGACTGCCGTCGGCGTCGCGTCACGCCAGCGTCCTTGCGGCAGACGGACTTAAGCGGGTGCTCCAGGCGCTGGGGAAGTGACCGGTTCACCCCCGCCGGACGGCTTCCCAGCAGTCAAATCATAGGCGCAATTCGGGCAATAGTGAGCGTCGGGCTGCGCCTCCTGTTTGCACTGTGGGCACGTCGGACGGAAGTTGTACCCGCAACTCGGGCAGTAGTTGAAGCGCGCGTTGCCCACCGTTCCGCACCGCGGGCAGTTGAGCGGCAGGGGCTCACGCAGCAGGAAGTAGATGAGCACGCCGATGAGGTCGGGAACCAAGATGGCCAGTAACAGCCAGAGGATCGCCTTCATCCCGCGCCGTTTGGCATCCAGGTAGATGTAGCAGAACAAGCAAAGGAAGAACGAAATCACGATCGCCGCCCCCGTCGTGATGCCGGCCGCGGCCAGCGCCGAGAGTGCGCGGGGGACATCAGGCAATACGGGCTCCGCAGTGTTGGCGATCTGGACGACGACCAGCGCCACGACGTAAAGCACCACGAGCAGGGTGACGAACCAGCGCGGAATCAGGCGGATCTCGTCCGAGAAACGGAATCGCTCGTGCTTCGACCGCCAACGCATTGCTTCTAGTTTGTCGTTATAAGGTCCACCCATAAGCTTCAAGCCTCATCTCTCTGAGAATCCCATCCCTCCTGAACCTCGCCCCTTTGGGGGAGAGAGCCTGTCCTGAGCGAAGCGAAGGAGTCGCGCGCCAGCGCCGCGTGAGGGGGTCACGTCCGACTGACAGCCTGCCGTCGACCCACACCGAGCAGCAGGACTACCACCAAAGCCGGTGCTGCCCACCACAGCACGAACCCTCCGGCCCAGACCAGCGTGGGAAGTCCGGCGCGATGCCCCATCCACTCGAACCCGCGCCAGACGAGGGGTGCCGTCACGATGCCGATCACCCACGACAGCGCGCACAGCACCCAGACGGGCATCAGCCACGAGTGTTGCCGCTCGAGCTCGCGAGTGCGGAATTTCACCAACAGACGCGTCCGCGCCACCAGTTCCGGATCGATGGCCACCGAGACGCCGCGCAATTGCTCGATGACGCTCGTCGTCGACTCTGCCAACGCGGCGCAACCTTCGCAAGCCGCGAGGTGCGACTCCAGCCAACTCTGGTCCGACGGAGACAGGGCCTCAACGCTCGCTTCGAGCATGAGCCGCTCGGCTCGCTGATGGTCGAGATCGTTCATTGTTTCATTCCTTCCAGCCGGTCGCGCATCGCCTCGAGACCGCGGTACAGGCGCGACTTCACCGTCGAAAGCGGCGCGCCGGTCACCTGCGCGATCTCTTCGAGCGCCATGTCCTCTTGAAACCGCAGCAGCAGAACTTCCCGGTGCGCGGCGGGCAAACCACCCAGCGCTGAGGCGACGCGCTCGCTTTCCTCGCGGTTCGCAATCAGCTCGACCGGAGACCTGGACATCGGCAGCGCGGCCTCGACTGCCTCTCGGCTGACGCTCGTGCCGCTGGCTTCGTCCAACTCGTCCGCGCCAGCCAGCGGCGACTTCTTCCGCACGAGGTCAATCGTCAGGTGCCGGGCAATCGAGAACAGCCACGCTTCGAACTTCCACCTGACGTCGTATTGGTGACCACGCTCGATAACACGAATCCAGGTCTCCTGAAACAAGTCTTCGGCCGTCTCCCGCCGCCCCGTCAGATACATCAGGTAGCGGAACAGCCGGTAGTGGTACTGCTCGATCAGCCGGTCGAGCAGTTCGGGGTCGCGGCGGCGCAGTCCGCGCGCCAGTTCCTGGGGCTCACTGGCCATCGAGTTCACGAAGAAGCAGGTCGTCGCGCCCATTCTAGCTAGATATACGGGCGCGAGTGCGAAAAAGACGCATGCGAATCGGGGCGACGCGAGACGGCCAACTAATTGAAGAGATTGAACTAAGCTCGACTCAGTTTTCGGTACGCTGCCGGGTCGTCGACATCCGTGAGGACTCCGGCGTCGTCCACTTCGACAAACTGTGTCGACTCGCGGTATTTGCGGATGACCGTGTTCGCGCCCGCGTCCTGAGCCAGTCCCATCAGCTCGTCGAACAGCGCGCGTCCGATCAGCACCGGGTGTCCGCGCTGGCCCTGGTAGGTCGGAACAACGACGGGAGCGCGCGAGGCGTTAAACGCCACAATGAGCTTCGCGATGGTCGACGCGCGGAAGGCAGGATGATCGACGAGCGACAGTACGATGCCATCAACTGGTTGCCCGGCGAGCGCTTTCAGTCCTGTTTGAAGCGAGGAGGTCTGCCCGCGCTGGTAGTCCGCGTTGAGCAAGACCTCGACATTCGCGAGGTTGGTGGCGCGCTCGATTTCAGCCGCATGATGGCCCAGCACGATGACGATTCGCTCCACACCTGCGTCGCGCAGTGTCGCGATGATGCTCTGGAGAAAGGTGCGGCCGCGATACATGAGCAACGCCTTGTCAATACCCATGCGTGTAGACTCGCCCGCCGCGAGGATCAGGCCCGCGATGCGATGGCCAGCAATACGATGAGACGATTCGGTTGGTTCGGTCACTTCGCTTGGTGGGTCTTAGGGTTGTAAGCCATCGAAGCCACGGACGCGACGGCGTTGCGCCGCACGGCAATCATCTCGGCGACCACGGAGACGGCGATCTCCTGGGGTGTCAGCGCGCCGATTGCGAGTCCCACGGGTGAGTGAATCCGCTCGAGCTGCTCGGCGGAAAGGCCCTCGCGCTCCAGGACTTTCGAGAACTCGATGAGCTTCCGCTTGCTGCCAATCATGCCGATGAAGCGCGCGGGCTGCGCGAGCGCCCAGCGCAGACAAACCAAGTCGCCCTTGTGGCCTCGAGTCGCGATGACCACGTACGTGAGGTCATTCGTCTTGAGCCGAGGAAACACTTCCTCCCAAGGACCGGCATGAGTCTCGGAGGCTTCCGGGAACCGCTCGTGATTAGCGAACGCCTGGCGATCGTCGACCACCACGGTATCAAAGCCCGCGGTGTTCGCGATCTTCGAGACGTGGAGCGAGACATGGCCGCCACCGAAAAGCAGCAGCGTCGGCGTCGCGAGGATCGGCTCAACGAAGATGTCGAGCGAGCCGCCGCAAACCAGGCCCTCGTCATATTCAGGGTTCTGGTTCAGGTTGAAATGCAGCCGGCGCGGTTTCTCCTCGCGCATCACGTCCTGCGCGACGGACCACACTTCCGCCTCGACGCAACCGCCTCCCACTGTCCCGACGATCGAACCGTCATCGCGAATGAGGATCTTCGAGCTCTCATAGCTCGGGATCGATCCTTGCACCTGGATGATGGTAGCGAGCGCCGCCTTGCGGCCTTCCTTCCTGAGCTTTGCAATCTCGGCGTAAATATCCATCCTGATAACAGGTTAAACGCAGCGCTCCAGTTGTGTCAATCACGGCAGGCGCGGCCACAAATCGGTTCGAGCTGGACCGTCGTTTCTCGCCGCTCTCACCGCCCCTGATTTAAGCTAAGATCCATCACGGGAGGCATTAGCCTATGAAGGCTGTCCGATTTCACGAACACGGTGGCGTGGACGTTCTGAAGTACGAGGACGCGCCGGAGCCGAAGATCCAGCCGAACGAAGTCCTGGTGAAGGTCCGTGCCTGCGCGCTGAATCACCTCGACTTGTGGCTGCGCCAGGGCGCAACAAGCTGGAAGCTCGCAATGCCCCACATCGTCGGCAGCGATATTTCGGGCGAGATCGCGGACACGGGCTCACTCGTAACGCAGGTTAAAGTGGGCGATCGCGTGCTGCTGTGCCCGGGAATCAGTTGTGGACAGTGCGCGATGTGCGCCCAGGCTCTCGACAGCGCTTGCCGCAGCTACACGCTGTTTGGCGTGATGGTGGACGGCGGTTATGCCGAATACGTCAAATCACCCGAGGTCAACGCCATCCCGATTCCGGGGGATCTGGGCTTTGACGAAGCCGCCGCCGTACCGCTGGTGTTCACCACCGCGTGGCACATGCTGATGACGCGCGCTCGACTCAAGCTCGGCGAGGACGTCCTGGTAATCGGAGCAGGCTCAGGCGTAGGCAGCGCGGCGATTCAGCTCGCGAAACTGATGCAGGCGCGCGTCATCGCCGTTGCCGGGTCGGAGGCGAAACTCGAAAAGGCGCGCGCGCTCGGCGCCGACTTCGTCATCAACCACCGCACGCAGTCGATCGCGGAAGAAGTGAAGCGCATCACCGGCAGGCGCGGCGTCGACGTAATCGTCGAGCACGTGGGCGCCGCCGTCTGGGAGGCGTGCTTCGAGTCGCTCGCGACCTATGGGCGACTCGTCACCTGCGGAACCACGTCGGGCGAAGAAGTGAAGCTCAACATGCGCCAGCTCTACGGACGTCAGCGCACGCTGCTCGGGTCGTTCATGGGGGGAAGGTGGGAACTGCTCGAAGCGCTCAAGTTCATCGGCGAGCGGAAGGTCAAAGCCGTGATTGACTCCGCGTTCCCGCTGAAGGATGCCGCGGCGGCGCAGAAGAAGATGGAAGGCCGCGATTTCTTTGGCAAGATTTTGTTGCACCCGTAGCAAGTTATTGGAGAACGCTCTGGAGCCGTGTCATTCCGAGCCCGTTCGCTGTTCCGCTTGCGAACGGTCCTGAGCGGAGCGAAGGAGCTCAGGGTAGACTACGCGAGGAATCTCGCTCTGAAAGTAAGGCTCTGTAGCGCTGGTGGCGTGCCCTGACACGGCCGCGCAACCTACCTTCCATTCTCATTCCCGGTCCTCGAATAGAAAGGCAAGGACGTGACGCGGGCCGTCGCACCCGAGGCGAGTTGGACCTCTGTGCCGTTCTCCGACGCTTCGCGGCGCAGATAGCCCAGCGCGATTACCTTGCCCAGAGTAGGCGAAACGCAGGCGCTTGTGACCTCACCCACTTCCCTTCCCCCAGTCATCAGCTTTTCGCCGGGTGCGGGCGCCGCAGCCGATTCCAGCACAAGGCCCACCAGCTTCCAATTCACGTGGCCGCGGCTGCGCGTGCGCTCGACAATTTCCTGGCCGAGGTAGCAGCCCTTGGTAAAACTCAGCGCATTCAGCAGACCCGCTTCGAGCGGCAGCGTATCCTCGCCAAAATCGGCGCCGTAGCGCGGGATGCCCGCCTCGATGCGCAGTGTCTCGAGCGCTTCCCATCCAGCGGGAAGCGCGCCAAGCGTCTGCCCCGTCCGGCACATCGACTCCCAAAGCGCCACGAGCGAGTCTGCCTCGACCCAGAGCTCATAACCCTCTTCGCCGGTGCTGCTCGCGCGCGCGACGCGAGCGCGCGGACTCGCTTCGTCGATCAACACGTGACCGAACTCTTCGAGGGCGGGAAGACGCATCGCGAGCGCTGCTTCCACCAGTTCCCGCGAGCGCGGCCCCTGGACGGAGAGCGTACCGAGAATGAGCCGTTCGAGCGCCACGTCATCCATGATGATGTAGCGCTCGAGCGCCGGCGCGAGCTTGTCAGCAAGGTCAGCGTCGGTATCCAGCAGGAACGAGTCGCTGGCACAGTAGACACGAAGGTCAGCGACGATGTGTCCCTTGAGGTCAAGCAGCGTCGCGTACGTACCCTGGCCGGGCGCGAGCCGCTTGATGTCGTTTGACAGCATATTGTGCAGGAAGCCGGCGCGATCCTGGCCGGTGACACGAATCTTCACGCGGAAGGAAAAATCGAAGATGCCCGCCGTGTCGCGGACGGCGCGGTGTTCAGCGATCGAGTCCGAGAAGCGCGCCGGCGCGAGCGCGCCATGGTAAGCGGTGAGCGCGACGCCGCGCGACGCGTGGTAGTCGGCGAGCCGAGTGCGCAGCGGTTCAGACATCTAACCGCGCCTCAGGTAAGCGGAAATCAGAATGACCACGAGGGCCACGGCGAAGGCGGCGGTGAGCCAGTGCTTGCGGCGGGCGCGGATGGGCTCGAGAAATTTGAAGGGCAAGGTCAGGCCGAGCGAAATCAGGAAGACCACGACCGCGAGCGCGATCTTCACCGTCAGCATTTGCCAGTAGCGTCCCCACGGGGCTTCCCAGACCAGGCTCACGTTGTAGAGCCCCGAAATGATGAGCAGGAGAATCACCGTCCAACTCACCCAGCGGAACTTCCCGCCGACCGCTTGAAGCAACACGTCGCGCTGGTCAGGCGTGAGGACGCGGGCGCTCGGCAGCAGCACCACCAGGAGGAAGCCCATGCCGCCTACGCCGACCACGGCGGCTGAAAGGTGAATCCACTGGAAGACGGTTGACATTGGCGCGGCAAGACGGACGCCGCGAGATTTACCTCCTGGCTGACGTGGCGCCGGTCCTCGTGAATCCCTGGAGCGGCGTGGCCGCCGAGGCGAGTCTTCGCTCGACGAACGCGCAGAGTTCAGGGCTCGTATAACTGCGCCGTGACACAGGGAAAACGGGTCTCCCTTCGAGACTCTCGGGGACCACGCCGTCCCAGAGGGGTATATCGCATTGCGATTCGATCGGCACCAGCGCGTCGGCGCGATCGAGGAAGCGGCGCGCCGACGCCTTGAAGTCCTGGCGGACACTATCGAGCACGACGACGTAGAGCAGGGGCGTCAGGAACTCGAGAATGCTGTTGCTCTCGATCATCACCCAGCCGGCATCGCCGAGCGCCGGCGCGAGCACGGGCATGGCGTCACCCAACTGGCCTTGCCGCACACGCAGCCACAGCGACCGCCGCGCGCCCGCCGCGAGATACCGGCAAGTGTCACCCCGGCCGCGCGGATCCCGCTCCTCCGTCAGCACGAAGGCGTGCTCGCGCGGCTGGCATTCGCAGGGCTCGCCATCGATGGAACAAACTCCATGACCGTACTGCGTGATCTTGACCGCCGTCCAGCCGAATGGCTCGAAGGCGCGGATCAACCCCGTCATGACCGAAGTTTTGCCGATGTTGCGTGTGTGCCCGCCGATAACGACTGCGTTCATGGTGTGGGAACGCCGACCGACGTCCCCAGAAGGCGAGTATAGGAGCCGGTGCGCGGCGAAGTCAACGCGCGTCACGGTGTCGCGTGACCCAGAAACAGCAGGCGCAACAGGATCACCAGGCCGACGCCGGCCGCGACAGCGAGCGCCGCGCGCACGCCGTGCGTCTTATTGACCTCAGGAATCAGGTCTGAAGCCGCGACGTAGAGTGTCACGCCGCCCGAGAGAGCGAGGCCGGCGCTGACGAGTTGATGCACCGAGGCCATCGCCAGAATGCCCACGATCCGTGAGACGCCGAGCGCCGCCACGGCCCACAGTCCCGCCGAGCGGCGTCCGAGCGCCACCGTCATGATCGAGGCCATGGTGAAGCCTTCGGGCACGTTGTGCAGCAGCACGGCGCCGAAGATCACTGTGCCGAGCCAAGTCGAAATCATGAAGCCGGAAGCGATGGCGACGCCGTCGAAAAACGTGTGGATCACCAAGCCCCCGAGCGCCGTATAGGCAATACGCGCGTTGAGGAACGCGTCAGGATGAGTCTCCTCACCGAAGTGAAAGTGCGCCGGCCAGGAGTGCTCGAAAACGTGGACAATGAAGTATCCCGCGAGAATCAGGAGCGGAGCGCGGAAGGGCGCGAGATGCAGGCTCTCGGGCACCATCTCGGTCAGCGCCGTCGCCAGCATGAATCCCGAACCGACGGCGATGAAGTAAGAGAGGAAAGTGCGGCTCCAGGCGCGCGCCCCCACGATCACCCCGCCCAGAAGATTGGCGAGTCCCGCGACCACGCCGAGGGCGAGACTGATGCCGAGGTAAGACATTGCTGACAGCTAACTCGAGTGCCGGAAGTGGACCACCTCGCCGTCCTCGACGATGTACTCTTTGCCCTCGAGACGCAGCAGGGCGTGGGCGCGCGCTTCGGCGAGACCTCCCGAGGCCACCAAGTCCTCATACTTGACCACCTCGGCGCGGATGAATCCGCGCTGGATGTCAGAGTGGATCTCGCCCGCCGCCTCGAGCGCTGTCTGGCCGGCGCGCAACGTCCAGGCGCGGCACTCATCCTCGCCCACGGTGAAGAAAGAGATCAGCCCCAGCAGCCCGTAGCTCGAGCGGATGAGACGCGCGACCGCCGATTCTTTCAGGCCGTAACTCGCGAGAAATTCCTCGGCCTCAGCATCGCTCAGTTCCGCGAGTTCCGCTTCAACCTGGCCCGAAACGGCCGCGATGGCGGTGTGCGGGCGCTGCTTCAGGCCGGCTTCGTGCGCGAACTCGTCGGCGGCGTCGGCGCGCGCCGCGTCTTTCTCGCCCAGGTTCAGGACGTAGAGCATGGGCTTGAGGGAGAGAAAAGTGAAGCCGCGGATGGCCCGCTCGTCGTCAGCGCTCAGCGGCGCTTCGCGGAGTGGCGTCTGCTGCTCGAGCGCGATTTTGGCGCGACCCAGCACTTCGTACTCCTTTTCGAGGGCGGGATTCTTCTGCTTCTTCACGTCTTTTTCCAGGCGCTCGAGGCGCTTCTCGACCACCGCGAGGTCCGAGAGGATGAGTTCGAGCTCGACGTTCTCGATATCACGCTGCGGGTTGACCGAGCCCGACGGTGCCGGGACCAGATCGTTCTCGAAGGCGCGCACCACGTGGGCGAGCGCATTGACTTCGCGCAGCGTCGCCGCCTGCGATCCGGTGCGCGCCAGCTCGATCACGCTCCCCGGCGTATCCACGTACTCGACGCTCGCGTGAATGGTCTTCTTGGGCTGGTACATCACGCTCAGCCGGTCGAGCCGCGCGTCCGGCACGTGGATGACGCCCACGTGCGCCTCCGGCCGGCCTGAAGCGAGACCTTCGCCGTGCGCGCGCGTCAGGATGCGGAAGAGCGTCGTCTTCCCCACCTGGCCGAGACCCACAATCCCCATTCGAAGCACAATAGACTCCACGCCGCCGTCCGTGTGGTGACGGCAATCTGACAGTCTAAGCCATTTTAGGATTGCAGATTTTGGATTTTAGATTCTGGAATGGTTGGCTTTGCGGCTTGGCGTCTCTGGGTGAGGATTTCTTGTTCGGCGCGAGGAACAGAACATCCTCACGCCAAGGCGCCGAGGCGCAAAGAGCACGCCCAAGACCGAGCTTGAGCTGCGTCTGGTCCTCAACGCGCATCAGACTTACGGACATCCAAAGATCGGCTCGTCGACAGAGTTTACTTTATGGTAAACTAAGAGACCGGTGAAATGGTGGGCGATACAGGATTCGAACCTGTGACTTCTACCGTGTGAGGATAGCACTCTACCGCTGAGTTAATCGCCCCTAGGATTACTTGATAGCAGATTTTGCGTCTAACGTCTAGGCCGATAACCAGGAGACGAACGCGTTGGACAAGGCTACCCATACTTCAGAGCACGCGGGTACTGCGACGCCACTGGTTTCGCCGGAACTGCTCGGACGACTCGAGCGCTCGATCCAGAGTGTCATCCGCGGCAAGGATGAGGTCATCCGGCTGGCGCTGGTGACGCTGTTCGCGCGCGGGCACCTGCTGATCGAGGACGTCCCGGGCGTGGGCAAGACGACACTCGCGCAGTCGCTCGCCCGCTCCTTCAGTTGCACCTTCCAGCGCCTCCAGTTCACGTCCGACATGCTGCCCTCGGACGTAATCGGCATCAGCGTGTTCAGCCAGCAAAGCCAGCGCTTCGAATTCCGGCCCGGGCCGGTCTTCGCCAACATCGTGCTGGCCGATGAAATCAACCGCACCACGCCCAAGACGCAGAGCGCGCTGCTCGAAGCGATGAACGAGGGCCAGGTGACGGTCGACAATCACACCCATTCCCTGCCCCAGCCGTTCATGGTGATCGCCACCCAGAATCCCGTCGAGCACCACGGCACCTATCCGCTGCCCGAGTCGCAGCTCGACCGTTTCCTGATGCGGCTGCGTATCGGCTATCCCTCGGGCGAGAGCGAGCGCGAAATCCTCAAGAACTTTTCCGATTCGGACCCGCTGGCTGACATTCGCCCGGTGGCGGCCGGCGAGCAGGTGGTCGAGATCCAGCAGGCGGTGCGACGCGTTACGGTGGATGACGACCTGGTGAGCTACGCGCTGGCGATTGTCGGGAGAACGCGCGAGCACGAATACCTGAGCCTGGGCGTGAGTCCGCGCGGCGCCATGTCGCTCTATCGCGCCGCGCAAGCGCTGGCGGTGCTCGAGGGCCGCGGCTACGCCATCCCCGATGACTTCAAGCGCCTGGCCGTACCGGTGTTCGCGCATCGGTGCATCGTCAGTACGCGGTATCTCTCGACCCGCCAGAAGACTGAACAGGCGGAGGCGATCCTGGAGGAGATTCTGGAGTCGATACCGGTTCCGCTTTAGGGGAAGGGAGTAGCAGTTAGGGAGTAGGTGTCGAGTCTTGGAGTTCGGAGTCCGCATTACGGAGTCGAAGGCTGAACGCCGATTGCTGAAAACGAAGGAACGAACCGAAGAAGTTGTTTAGAATCAGTAAGAGCAGAAGTCAGGAGTCAGAAGGTCGAAGGGACAGAACGCAGAAAGCTAAAGGCCGGAAACCTGAAGCTGAGCGCCGAAGCCTGATGGCTTAAACGCAGAAATCGAGGAACGAACCGAAGAAGTTGTTTAGAATCAGTAAGAGCAGAAGTCAGGAGTCAGAAGACAGGAGTCCAGAAGGTCGAAGGGACAGAACGCAGAAAGCTAAAGGCCGGAAACCTGAAGCTGAGCGCCGAAGCCTGATGGCTTAAACGCAGAAATCGAGGAACGAACCGAAGAAGTTGTTTAGAATCAGTAAACGCATGGTCAGGAGCCAGGAGCCAGTAGCCAGGAGGGGAAGAGTAAGTCGAATAGTTTCCGAATCGGCGGCCATCTGCGAAATCTGCGGATTCGCTCTTGACCTGACCGCTGAACGCTGATCGCTGAAAGTTAAGAAATGAAGGAACGAACCGAAGAAGTACCTTAGAATCAATAAAAGTGAATTCGCAAATCGCACAAACCGTCGATCGTGGACCGTGGCGCCGCTTCTTCTGGGCGCTGGGCGGACTGGCATTGGCGCTGCTCCTCGCACTCTACGCCACAGGACTCCGTCAGGTAGGGCGATACGCGACCGCCGGGGCTCTTGCAGCCATGGCGCTTCTGCTTGCCGGAGTCATCGCCGCCTACGCCGTACCCTACCTCGCGCGGCGGACGACGCTGCGCCGCTGGATGGTGCGGATCGACTACGAGTTCACGCGCGAGGGCGCGGTCTACCTGCTGCTCGTCGTCGCCATCATCATCGCTGCGCTCAATACCGGGAACAACTTGCTCTTTATTATCCTGGCCTGTTTGCTCGCGGGGATTGTAGCTTCGGGGATTCTGTCGCGCATCGTGCTCTCAGACGTCGAGCTCGAGCTGGCTTTGCCCGAACACCTTTTCGCCGGACATCCCGTCGAGTCGAAAATCACGCTCCGAAACCAGAAGCGCCTGTTCCCCTCGTTTTCGCTGACAGTATCGGCCGCGAGCGCCGGCGGGTCCAAAGATTCGCGCCGCCCGGCGCCGTCGACGCCGGAGATCCTTGACCGGCCGGTCTACTTCCCTTTCCTTCCACGGCGCTCATCCGCCACCGAGCGGGTTGAGATGACGTTCCCGCGGCGCGGCCGCTACACGCAAGGCGCCTTCCGGCTCTCGACCAAGTTCCCCTTCGGCCTCTTGCGGAAATCGCGTGAAATGCCGGCCGGGCAGGAAATCGTCGTCTTGCCGAGCGTGCAGCCGGCGGACGAATTCCATGAGATTCTGCCGCGACTGGCGGGTGAGATGGAAAGCTTCATCCAGGGGCGCGGCCACGACCTCTACGCCATTCGCGACTATCAGGTGACCGACATCGCGCGGCACGTCGACTGGAAGGCCACCGCCAAGGCCGGGCAGCTCAAGGTGCGGGAGTACACGCGGGAGGAGGAGCGCCGCGTGACGCTGGTGTTCGACGCGCGGCTGCCGGAGACCTCGCCCGCCGTGCTCGCGCGCTTCGAGAAAGCGGTCGCGCTTGCCGCGTCGCTCGCCTGGCACTTCTGCGAGGTCGGCCTGCCGATGCGGTTCGTCACCCAGGGCTTCGAGTCAGGCGTCGAACCGGTGCGGGCGGCCATCTATCCCATTCTGGAGAGTCTCGCCCTCGTCGAGCCTATCGAGCCTACTAATGTAGGCTCTGCAATAGTCGATACCTTTTTCGAACGCCTCGCGGCTGGAGACGGCGGGTTCAACGTCGTCTTCACCAGTGCCCCGCGCGCCTCGATTCCCGCGGCGCTCTGGCACTCTTCCCACGTCACCTTCATCGATTCACTGCGTTGACGCCGGACCCGCGACGGCGGACGTGTGGTCGTGGATGATCCGCCAGCCCTCGGGGAAGCGGCGAAAGATCAGGGTGAAGACGCCGCCCGGACGATCGTGCTCGCGCTCGAGCGACCAGTGGCCGAGCACGAGCGCGGCGTCCGGTCCTAGCATCGTGACCTCGAGGCCGGAGAAAGTGAGATGCCCCATCGCCTGGCGGTCGGGATAGGCCTTGCGATAGCGCTCGAGCACCGCCTGCCAGCCGCGGAAGACTCCCGTCGAACCCACGAACTCCGTCTTCGCGGATTTCCAGTAGCCTAGCATGAACGCGTCCACGTCGCCGCGGTTCCAGGCCGCAACCTGCGCGTCGAGCACGGCGCGAATTTGCGCCTCGTCGTTTGCCGGCGGCTGGGCAGCCGAAGACCGGACCGCGTAAAAGCCCGCGAGGCAGCACGCGAGACCGATCCACACTCGAAGCCGTAAGAATGTCATCCCGCCACCTCTCCGATAACCTGCCAGGCACATAACCCGGCCCCGCGTCAGACCTCGGAGGCTTTCCCGAAGGTTGCGCCTTTAGCCTCCGGCCCCACGCCGACGGCGATCGTGCCCGCCACGAGCACCACCGCGGCGATCAGTCCCATCGCCTGCGCATATCCCATGTTGCGGGCGAGTGTGGCTTCGATGTAAGCGATGCTCGAGGAAGCGACCACACCCAATTGATACGTGAATCCGGGGAAGAAGCCGCGCAGTTCGTTGGGCGAGAGCTCGTTGAGATGCGCCGGAATCACGCCCCAAGCTCCCTGCACCATGAACTGCATCAGGAACGCTCCCGCGACGATGAGCGCGGTGGACGGCGCCAGGATCCACAGCGGAACCATGACGAGGCCCAGAACCGTTGCGGTGATCATGGCGCGTCGCCGTCCTCGCCGGTCGGAAAGCAGCCCGAAGACGAGTCCGCCGAGGATCGCGCCTACCATCGAGACGGCGGAGATCATGGCGGCAGTGTGCGGGCTCAGGCGGCGCTGTTCCACTAGAAAGGTCGGGTACATGTCCTGCGTCCCGTGGGACATGAGATTCATGATGGTCATCAGCACCACAAGATAGAGAAACATGCGCCAGTTGCCGAATACGGCGCGCCGGTAGCCGGCCCAATCGGTGCGCGACCGACGCCAGGCCTCCGGCTCCTTCACGCGGCGGCGGATGAAAAGCGTCAGCAACGCCGGTAGCCCTCCGATGAAGAAGAGCGGCCGCCATCCCCAGTGCGGGAACACCGCGTTGTAAACGAGCGCGGCGAGCAGACTGCCGAGCGGGTATCCCTCCTGAAGCAGTCCCGAAAGCACGCCGCGCCACCTGACCGGCACGGACTCCATGGCCAGCGACGCGCCGACTCCCCACTCGCCGCCCATGCCGATCCCGTACAGCAGTCGCAGGGCGAAGAAGACGCGGTAGCTCGGCGCCAGACCCGACAGTACCTCAATAAGAGAGTAAAAAAGGACGTCGAGCATCAGCGGCAGGCGGCGTCCGTAGCGGTCGGCGATCAGCCCGAAGATGAGCGCGCCGACCCAGCGTGTGGCCAGGCTGGCGCCGAAGGCGGCGGCGACGGCTGTGATCGGAACTTTGAACTCGGCCGCGATCGGCCCGAGCACGAAGGCGAGGATGAAGAAGTCGAAGGCGTCGAGCGTCCAGCCGAGAAATCCGGCGAGGAGCGCGTCTCTGGCGGACTGCCGATCTCCGATTCCCGACTCCGGATCTGCCTCGCTCGGGTTCCTGATGTTTGATTCGCCAGTCACGACAGCTTCTCTTACTCTTTGCTTCTAACTTCTGACTCCTGACTTCTGTCTCCTGGCTTCACTTACTGGCCTTCACCACTTCCCCGCCCTTCATCACGAACTTGACTTGCTCGAGCGCGGTGACGTCCTGGAGCGGGTCACCATCAACCGCGATGAGGTCGGCGAAGTGCCCGGGCTCGAGGGAGCCGACGCGGTCTGACCAGCCAAGCAAGTCAGCAGCGTTGATGGTCGCGGCTTGAATCGCGGCAAGCGGCGTCAGGCCCAGCTTCACCATCACCGCGAACTCGTGGGCGTTCAATCCGTGCGGGTAGACGGCAGCGTCGGTGCCGAAGGCCACTTTGACGCCCTCGCGAAAAGCACGGGCGACGTTCTGGCGCGCCGCCGGCATCACGTACTTGGCCTTGGACACCATGTCGTCGGTCAGCCCGAGCTCCCTGTAGTGCGCCATGAACCAATCGCCCAGGTAGAGCGTGGGGACCAGGTAGGTGCCGTGCTGCTTCATCAACTGGATATCCTCTTCGTTGATGAAGCTGCCGTGTTCGATGGAATCGACGCCCGCTTCGACGGCGTCTTTGATGCCTTGCGCGCCGTGCGCGTGCGCCGCGGTCTTTCGTCCCAGGCGATGCGCTTCGGCGATCAAGGCGCGCATCTCCTCCGGGCTGAACTGCTCGAGGTCCGGACTGTCCCCCTTCGAGAGCACGCCGCCGGTGGCGCAAAACTTGATGACGTCGGCGCCGTACTTGATGTCCTCGCGCACCTTGGCCATTACGGCGGGCACGCCGTTCGCGACGCCGTCACTGAAGTGGTGGAACTCCGGCGCCAGGAGGTTCGAATCACAATGGCCGCCCGTGATGCCGAGCGCCGGCCCGGAGGCGTCGATGCGCGGACCCGGTACGTCACCGGCATTGATGGCGTCGCGCAGCGCGATGTCCGAGTAGCCGCTCGCTCCCACGTTGCGCACTGTGGTGAATCCCGCCTCGAGCGTCACGCGGGCGTTGCGCGCACCGAGCAGCGCCTCACGCGGTATAGAAACGCCGAGGCTCCGGTAGCCCATCAGATACGGCGACATCGTCAGATGGGTGTGGGCGTCAATCAGTCCCGGCAAAACGGTAGCGTGGGAGAGGTCGACGACCTTGGCGCCCGGCGGGACCCGCGATGCGAGGTCGCTCGCGGGTCCGACTTCCTTGATCCGGTCGCCCTCGATCAGGATGATCTGGTTCTCGCGGTAGCGCCCGGAGCGCACATCGAGCACGCGGCCGGCCTTCACCACGACGGACGCCCCTCCGGCTGAGGATGCTGCAGTGTCCTGCGCTTGGCCAGGGCTTGCGACTAGTGTCGCACACGCCACGAGCGCCAGTACAAGCCAACGTCTCATGATTGCCCCCGGAATTCTCTTTGGAGTGTGCCGCCGCGAGCGCGGCGTCTAATGTTTCAACCGCTGACGCGCGAGGACGACGGCTCCGAGCGCGCCCGCGTTGTCACCCAGGCTGCCCGGCACGATCTTCACGCGCTTGGTGTCCGCCTGGCGCAGGAAGTACTCGTAGGCATGGCGCCGGATGGGCTGCACGAATCCTTCTCCCATCCGCTCGGCCAGCCCGCCGCCGATGACCACGCGCTCGGGATCGAGCAGGTTGACGACGTTCGCAACCAGGATGCCCAGGTAATACTGGGCGCGCGCCATGACCTCTTGCATCAGCGGGTCCTTCGCTTTGAGCGCGGCGTGAATCACGCTCGAGGTCATACGGTCCTTGTGGCGCTGCTTCATAATCGCCGGAATCGCGGTCTTTCGCCCCTTCTTGATGGCGGCGCGGACGTCGCGCTCCATTGCCGTGCGGCTGGCGAGCGCTTCGGCGCATCCGTGGTGTCCGCAGGCGCACAAGGGGCCGTCCGCCACGAGCACCGTGTGACCGACCTCGCCCGCCGCGCCGCTGCTTCCTTCAAAAAGGCGGCCTCGCGAAATAATGCCGCCGCCGATGCCCGTGCCGACGAAAATTCCCGTCATGTCGTCGACTCGCTCTCCCGCCCCGAACGCATGCTCGCCGACCACACCGGCGTTGACGTCGTTGTTCACCACCACGCGGATCCGCACCAGCTTCGTCAGTTCGCGCCCGAGTGGCACGTTCAACCAGCCCAGGTTGGGCGCCTTCCGCACCGTTCCGGTTTTGGGATCGATAGCCCCCGGCGCGCCGATGCTCACCGCGCAGAACTGCGAGCGTTTCGCCGCCGACTTGCGGACTGCCTTGGCGACCAGCGCCGCGATGTCGGCTATCAGGCCGCGACTCTTCTTTGCCCGGTTGGTCGGCATCTTCTCGATCGCCAGGATCCGGTTCTTTCCGTCCACCACCAAAGCTTTCATGCTGGTGCCGCCCATATCCACGCCGACGATGATGTCAGCTTTCTTCGCCATCCCAAGCTCTCCCGAAAGGCCCGCTTACTCTGTCGCGACAGTCTATCTTACCCGCAGTGAACTGCAAACCGGATTCAGGGAACAATCGCCGCCGGATCGCTCCCCAGCTTGGGAATGATGTAGTACTGCTGGGGAGCGTGTTGCCAGTCGGGCATGCTGACGCCGGTGGCATCGTAGACGATGCGGCCGGCGCGCACCGTCAGGCGATTGACCAGCTTTACGGTTCCCGTCATTTTTGCGCCGCCGCAATCCGAGTAGCCGAAGCGCCCGTGCAGAAGGTCGAGCACCGCGACGTCGGCGTCGCTGCCCGGCGTCAGCGTGCCGAGATCGGTGCGATGAATCTCGCGCGCCGGATTCACGGTGGCGCGGCGGATCACGTCCTCGAGCGGCACGCCCATGACGAGAAACTTCGACATGGTCGTAATCAGGTTGACCACGGCGCCGTTGATATTGCCGGTGTGGAGGTCGGTCGAGAAGGAATCTGGGAGGAAGCCTTGCTCGGCGGCCGGCACAGCGTTGCGAAACCAAAAGCTCGCTGCGCCGTGGCCGACGTCGAAGATCACACCGCGCTTTCGAGCTTCAAACATAATCGGATTCACTTTGCCATCCTCGCCGATGATCGGAAACTGCTGCGCGAAGACGTGGGTGTGGATGTCGCCGGGACGCATCTTCTTGAGGATCAGATCCGCGTAGGAACGCTCCGGCGGGCGCGGCCAGAAGTCGAACATCACCGGGACGCCCGCGAGCTTGCCGCAATCCTCCGCGCGGTCGACGGCGGCCCAGGGCGGATGCGCGGCGTCCCAGGGCTTCTCGGTCCAGTAATGCGCCGTCTTCACGCCCACGATGACTTGACGGAAGCTGCGGATGGTCTCGGCGCAAAGCTGGGGATCCATCTCGCTCACGTCCTGCTCCTTGCCGCTGTTCATGCCTGCGGCCACAATGTTCAGGAAGGCGAGCACGCGGATCTTGGAGTGGTCGATTGCTTCGTGCTTCTCGCGCAGGAAGGTGTGCGCGCCGGAACTGCCCGCGTCAACCACAGTCGTTACGCCGCCGGCCAGCATGGTGTCGGCGAGGATGCCGAGCGGCGGGATGTGCGAGGGTGCGCCGGGCTCGAACCAGTCGAGCCGCGCGCCGCCGTGCCCGACGTGCACATGGATGTCAATCAGACCGGGCGTTACGTAGAGGCCCTTGACGTCCACGGTCTTCGCCGCCGTGCCGCTTGGCAAGTCTTTCGCTACGGCCGCGATCTTGCCGTCTTTGATCGCCACGTCGCGCACTTCGTCGACGTGATTTGCCGGGTCGATGACGTGTCCGCCTTTCAGCAGCAGGTCGTACTGTCTGGAGGCTTCTTGGCCGCGCGGCTGTTGCGCCACCGACGTGCCGGCCCAGACCAGACCCGGCATGATGCTCATTGCGGCAAGCAGGCGTTTCATTCGCATTCCATCCTCCTGGTGTAAGGTACAATCGAGGGTTCTGACGGTCCGTAGTTCTCGCGCTTCGAACCTAGAAGCGAGACCTTCACGAGTGATGAACCACAGAAGTCTACGCCGGCTGGTGGTGGTCGCGACACTGTTCATTCTCGTCGCAGGCGCGGCGCGCTGGGTCATCAGCCAGGAGGAAGGACTCCAACCCTTCCCTTCTCCCACCGAAGCGCCGCCCGCGGCGCACTATGTGGGCGCAGCGGCTTGCGCCAAGTGTCATCCCAGTGAGACGGAGACGGCGCCCGCGACGCCCATGGGGCGCGCGCTCGAGCCGGTCGGCGACTGCGCCATCCTGCGTGAGCATCCGAAGCTCACGTTTCGCGAAGGCCCTTACTCCTACGAGATCGTCCGCCAGGGGAACCGCAGCGTCCTCACCGTGACCGACGGACGCGCGACAATTTCCGAGCCGATTCTCTGGGCATTCGGCCTCGGCAACGCCGGCCAGACCTATATTCTCAAGCACCATGACTCGTACTACGAAAGCCGCGTCAGCTTCTTTAGTGCGATCCAGGGACTCGACATCACCGTCGGACATCGGCGCTCCGTCCCGCCGTCCCTCGACGCCGCCGCCGGCCGTCCGATCAGCGAGGATGAAGCGCGACGCTGCTTCGGCTGTCACTCGACCGATGCCGCGAGCGCCTCGGGTCTCCAGGTCGAACGCCTAATCCCGGGCGTGACCTGCGAGTCCTGCCACGGCCCAGGCGCCGATCACGTCACCGCCATGACCGCCGGCAAGCTCGACAATCTCCACATCTTCAATCCGGGCAAGCTGAGCCCGGGCGACCTCGACGACTTCTGCGGATCCTGCCACCGGTCGCTCATCGCGGTGCAGCTTGCCGGGACCCAGGGCATTGCGGACGTGCGCTTTCAACCTTATCGGCTGTCGATGAGCAAGTGCTACGACTGGGGCGATCCGCGCATCAGTTGCCTCGCCTGTCACAACCCGCACCTCAGCAAGCTGCCTGACGCCGCCACCGTCGACCAGCGATGCCTTGCCTGCCATGCCTCCTCAGGAGCCACGCGCCGTTCCACGAAGACGGCCGCGAGTGTCCGACACGCGCGAGCCTGCCCTGTCGGTAAACAGCGATGCGGTTCATGCCACATGCCGCAGTTTGAGATCCCCGGGTCGCACACGAAGTTCACCGACCACGACATCCGCGTCGTGAAGTCCGGCGAGCCGTATCCTGGCTGAAGAAGCTCGCGCTTCAGCCGTTCTCCGCTTGGGACGGCGCAACCAGCCGGAAGCACTCGCGCGCGATCTCCCAGTCTTCCTGAGTGTGAATCACCAAAACCCGGACCGGGGAGTCCTCGACAGCGATATCCTGGTCGGTTGGAGCAGTCGCATTGCGTCCAGCATCGAGTTTGACACCGAGAAAGCCGAGGCCATTACACGCGGCAGCACGAACCGCAGCGGAATTCTCACCAATCCCCGCCGTAAAGATTACCGCATCGAGTCCGCCGAGCGCCGCCGTCATCGCGCCGATCCCGGCTCGCAGGCGGTGGATGAAGGCGTCGAAAGCCAGTTGCGCGCGCACGTGACCCTCGGCCACCGCCGCCTCAATCTCGCGCATGTCGCCTGAGAGGCCGGAGATGCCCTTCAGTCCCGACTCGCGATTCAGGACGCGATCCAGGCGGTCCGCATCGTAACCCGAGTGCCGGAGCAGATGAATCAGGATGCCGGGGTCGACGGACCCGGAGCGCGTCCCCATCATCAGGCCGTCAAGCGGAGTGAATCCCATGGTAGTGTCGACCGAGCGGCCGCCGCGAATCGCCGCGAGCGAACAGCCATTGCCGAGGTGGCACGTCACGAGGCGCAGTATTTCCGGGTCTTTGCCCAACATTTGCGCCGCGCGGCGCGCCACGTACTGGTGGCTGATGCCGTGGAATCCGTAACGCCGGATGCCCTGCTCGACCCAGTCGTAAGGACCGCCGTAAAGATAAGCCGGCGGAGGCAGGGTCGAGTGGAATGCCGTGTCGAAGACCGCCACTTCGGGTACCTTAGCACCCAGAATCGACTCGACGGCCTCGATGACGCTGAATTCGATCGGATTGTGAGCGGGGGCAAAGACCGCCAAGCGAGCGATCTCCCGCGCTACCTCGGGCGTAATCCGCGTGCTCTCGCGGAAACTATCGCCGCCATGCACCACGCGATGCCCGGCCACGCCAATCTCGGAAGCGCTTCCCATGACGCGCGTTTCACCCGTCCACATCGTGGCGAGCAGCGAACCGAACTCCTGGCGCAGTTGCTCGACGGGAATGTTGCGCTGCTGAACTGCCCCGGAAGTGGTCTCGACGCGGACCTGCGCTGGGGTGTCGCGGCGCGACCAGTCGACGTGGAGCTGCCACCGTGGAGCCGGCGGCTCCGCGGGAAGCCACCCTACGTCGTAGAGATGGCTTTTCAGGCTGCTCGATCCGGCGTTCAGAACCAGAATCTTCATCAGCGAGTCCGAGTGGAAACAGGCATCGAACGGCGACGCCGAGTCAGTAGGGCCACTTCCAGTCGCGGATTTCCGGGATGTCGTCGCCGTAGCGGGTGATGTACTGCTTGTGCTCGACGAGCTTGTCGCGCAGGAGCTGCTTGAAGTGAGCGCCGGCACGCGCCAAGCGTGGCACGCGGTCCACCACGTCACCGGCGAGGTGAAAACGATCGAGGTCGTTGAGCACCGCCATGTCAAACGGCGTCGTGGTCGTCCCCTCCTCTTTGTAGCCGCGCACGTGGAGGTTCGCATGGTTGGTGTGGCGGTAGGTGAGCCGATGGATCAGCCACGGGTAACCGTGATAGGCGAAGATGATCGGCTTGTCGGTCGTGAACATCGAATCGAATTCGCGCCCCGGCAGGCCGTGCGGGTGCTCGCTCGCCGGTTGCAAGGTCATCAGATCAACCACGTTGATCACGCGCACCTTGACGTCCGGGAAGTGGCGCCGCAGCAGGTCGACCGCCGCCAGCGTCTCGAGCGTCGGAACATCGCCCGCACACGCCATCACCACGTCGGGCTCGGCGCCCTGGTCGGTCGACGCCCAGCTCCAGATGCCGATGCCCTCCGTGCAGTGCCGGACCGCTGACTCCATATCGAGCCATTGAAGCTCAGGATGCTTGCCGGCCACAATCACGTTGACGTAATGCCGGCTGCGCAAGCAGTGGTCCGCCACCGAGAGCAGCGTATTCGCGTCGGGCGGCAGGTAGACGCGCACCACGTCGGCTTTCTTGTTCACGACGTGGTCGATGAACCCGGGATCCTGGTGGCTGAAACCGTTGTGGTCCTGGCGCCACACGTGCGACGTGAGCAGATAGTTCAGTGATGCGATGGGGCTGCGCCAGGGGATGTCACGCGTGACCTTCAGCCACTTGGCGTGTTGATTGAACATCGAGTCGACGACGTGGATGAAAGCTTCGTAACAGGAGAAGAATCCGTGGCGGCCGGTCAGCAGATAGCCTTCGAGCCAGCCCTGGCAGAGGTGCTCGCTGAGCACTTCCATGACGCGGCCGTCGGGCGAGAGATGGTCGTCGCTCGGCAGGATCCGGCCGGTGAACACCTTGTCGGTCGCCTCGTAGAGAGCCTCCAAGCGGTTGGAAGCCGTCTCGTCCGGACCCATGACACGGAAGTTCCGGCGCTCGGCATTCAGCTTCATCACATCGCGCAGGAATTTGCCGAGGATGCGCGTTGACTCGGCCGTCGCGGTCCCGGGCTTCGAGACGTCGACCGCGTATTCGCGGAAGTCGGGCATAACCAGGTCTTTCAGGAGTAGACCGCCATTGGCGTGCGGATTCGCGCCCATCCGGCGTTCGCCCTGCGGCGCGAGTTCGCCGAGCTCGGGGATCAGCTTCCCGCTCGCGCCAAAGAGTTCCTCCGGCTTGTAGCTCTTCATCCACGCTTCGAGCATCTTCAGGTGCTCGGGTTTGGTCGCGAGTTCCGCCAGTGGAACCTGGTGCGACCGGTAATTGCCTTCCACGGGTTGGCCGTCGACGACTTTAGGTCCCGTCCAGCCTTTGGGTGTGCGCAGAACGATCATCGGCCAAGCGGGACGTCGCGAGAACCCGCGCGTGCGGGCATCCGTCTGAATGGCGCGGATCTCCTCGAGTACGGTTTCGAGCGTTCCGGCCATAAACTGATGCATGGGCGCAGGCTCGTGTCCTGCAACGAAGTAAGGCTTGTAACCATAGCCCGTGAACAACGCGGTCAGCTCGTCATCGTCCAGCCGGCCGAGAACGGTCGGGTTGGCGATCTTATAGCCGTTCAGGTGCAGGATCGTCAGGACGGCGCCGTCCCGTGCAGGGTTCAGAAATTTGTTGGAATGCCAACTCGTTGCGAGCGGACCGGTCTCCGCCTCGCCATCACCCACCACACAGCAGACCACCAAGTCCGGATTGTCAAAGGCGGCGCCGTAAGCGTGCGCGATCGAATAGCCGAGTTCCCCGCCCTCGTGGATTGAGCCGGGAGTTTCCGGCGCGACGTGGCTCGGGATCCCGCCGGGAAAAGAGAATTGTTTGAACAGCCGCTTCATCCCTTCTTCGCTCGGCGCGATGTTGGGATAAAGCTCGCTGTAGGTGCCCTCGAGATAAGTGTTGGCCACCAGGCCGGGACCCCCGTGTCCGGGACCCGTGAGGTAAATCATGTTCAAGTCGTACTTCTTGATCAGCCGGTTCAGGTGCACGTAGATGAAGTTGAGGCCGGGGGTCGTGCCCCAGTGCCCGAGCAGGCGCGGCTTCACGTGCTCGAGCTTGAGCGGCTGGTGGAGCAGCGGATTCTCGTAGAGATAAATCTGGCCCACCGAAAGGTAATTGGCGGCGCGCCAGTAGGCGTCCATCTTGCGCAACTCTTCAGGGGAAAGCGCCGCTCCGGTATCGGCTGACGAATGGGATAATTGCGGGACCTTCTCACTTATGGCGCTCATGAGCGGTCTGCTCCTTTCGCGATGGGTGTGATGCCCCCACCGAACAGTCTAGCACCCGTCGTCCCGACTGGCACCCGTGGTCCAGGCAGGCACGTCGTTGGCCTGGCGTGGTAGGACGTTGGTTCCCCCGGGGGTAAGTGCCTCCCAGAGAGTTTGCAAGGGTGTGCTACACTCCCCCCAGGGTTAACGTACTAAGTAACGCTTGGTATGATAACCTGCCGAGGAGCTCATGCGCATTCTCCCTCCCAGGAAGCGCGTGGTTGACTAACGACCAAATTCACGAGGTGCTGTCATGAGGATTCGGAGTTTTGGCCCCAAGGGCTCGTACGCTGCGAAATCACTCTACAAGATACGCTGGACCAACGTCTGCTTAACGGCTCTGCTGGCGGCCTGTACGATAGCGTCGGCCAGCGCCCAAGATGTCACGACCTATCACAACGACAACGCGCGTACCGGCCAGAACCTCGGTGAAACGATTCTGACCCCGAGCAACGTCAACACGAGCACCTTCGGGAAGCTCTGGGTGCTCGCGGCCGACGGCAAGGTGGACGCCGAACCGCTGTACCTTACCGCCGTCACCCTGCCGGACGCCACTGTCCACAATATCGTCTTCGTCGCGAGCGAACACGACTCCGTCTATGCCTACGACGCCGACACTGGCGCGCTTCTGTGGCATGTCTCCATGCTGAAGTCAGGCGAAACCACTTCCGACGATCGCGGCTGCTCCCAGGTCACCCCGGAGATCGGTATTACGGCCACGCCCGCCATCGATCGCTCCGTCGGTCCGCACGGCACTCTCTACGTCGTTGCCATGAGTAAGGATTCGTCAGGCAATTATCATCAGCGCCTGCACGCGCTCGACATCACCACCGGGGCGGAGGAGTTTGGCGGACCCGTGGACGTCGCCGCAACCTACCCCGGAGCCGGCGACAACTCGAGCGGCGGCAACGTCATCTTCGACCCCAAGCAATACAAGGAACGTCCCGGGCTGCTCATCCTGAACGGCCAGGTGTATACGAGCTGGTCGTCACACTGCGATATCCGTCCTTATACGGCCTGGATCATCAGCTACGCCGAAGGGACGCTCGCACAAACCAGCGTCCTCGATATCACGCCCAACGGCAGCGAAGGGTCAGTGTGGCAAAGCGGCGCCGGAATCGCCGCCGATGCGAGCGGCAACATCTACTTCCTCACGGCGAATGGGACTTTCGATACCACGCTCAACGCCCAGGGGTTTCCTACGCTCGGCGATTACGGCAACGCCTTCATGAAACTTTCGACGACCAGCAACATCCTGGCGGTCGCGGACTATTTCAACATGTCGAACACCGTGTCGGAATCCAACGCTGACGCGGACCTGGGATCCGGCGGGGCACTGGTCGTGCCCGATATGATCGACTCCGGAGGAACAACGCGTCATCTCGCGGTGGGTGCGGGCAAGGACAGAAACATTTATCTGGTCGACCGGGACAACATGGGGAAGTTCAATCCCAACACCAACAATATCTACCAGCAGCTCAACACGCCGCTGGCTGGCACCGAGTACGGCATGGCCGCGTATTTCAACGGCGCAATCTACTACGGGTCGGTCGGCGACAAGCTCAAGATGTTCCCGTTTGCAAGCGCCAAGCTGGCGTCGAGCCCCTCGTCCGAAACCGCAATTACTTTCACCTATCCAGGAACCACGCCCAGCATCTCGGCCAACGGCGCGGCCAACGGCATCGTATGGGCCACCGAGAACACCAATCCGGCAGTCCTCCATGCCTACGACGCCAGCAACCTTGCGACTGAACTCTACAACAGCAATCAAGCGGCCGGCGGGCGCGACCAGTTCGGAGCCGGGAACAAGTTCATCACGCCGATGATCATCCACGGCAAGGTTTTCGTCGGCACCACGACGGGCGTCGGAGTGTTTGGACTCCTGGCGTCAGTGGGCGCCGTCCAGCTATCACCCGGCAGTCTGACGTTCGGCAGCCAGTTGGTCGGGACTTCGAGCGCGTCGCAGCCGGTCACCTTGACGAATCCCGGCGCGTCCACACTTACTATCTCGAGTATCGCGGCGAGCGGAGACTTTTCGCAGACCAACAACTGCGGGTCGAGTCTGGCGGGAGGAGCACACTGCACCCTCAGCGTCACGTTCAAGCCGACCGGCACGGGTACGCGCAACGGAACGCTGACCGTTACCGACAACGCGAGCAACAGTCCTCAATCGACCAGCCTGACCGGCACAGGAATTGCGCCCGCCGTGAGCCTCTCGATCAACAGCTTGACGTTCGCCGGCCAACTCGTCGGTACCACGAGTTCGTCAAAGCCCGTGACCCTGACCAACACCGGCACTGCCACCCTGAGCGTTCAGAACATCGCGACGAGCGGCGACTTCACCCAGACCAACAATTGCGGCTCGAGCGTGAATATGGGATCGCAGTGCACGATCAACGTGACGTTCAAGCCGGCCGCCGGCGGCGCACGGAACGGGAGCCTGACGATCACCGACAACGCCAGCGGCAGCCCGCAGTCCGTCACTCTGTCGGGAACGGGCATGGACTTCTCGGTTTCCGCCGCGCCTACGTCGCGCACCCTATCCGGCGCCGGCGCCTCCACAACCTTTACTCTGACCGTGGCGCCGCTAGGCGGGTTTACTGGAACCGTATCGCTGAGCTGCTCGGGAGCGCCCACCCACGCGACGTGTACCTTCTCGCCGGCCTCGGTCACCATTTCGGGCTCGAGCGGTGCATCAACGGCCACTTTCCAGACCGGAGTTGGAGGGCGCACGCCGCACGGTACTTACAAACTAACGCTCACCGCAACGTTCGGCACGCTCAGTCACAGCGCCACCGTAAGCGTGAAAGTGAAGTAGCTTCAAAGGAAGGGCAACTGGAGACTGGAGAGGACAAGCATCGAGAGCGGTGGGCGCATGGGGCGGTCAGGGAGCCTGGAAGTCGAGAGTGTAGACCTCCTCGGTTCCTACATCGCGCAGCGTCAGCGGAGCATCGTCCGGGGCGACGTCCGACCACTGGCCGAAGGTTCCCGAAGCTCGTCGCAGACCTCGGAGCGTCGCCACCTTCTCGATAGCGTGATCGCTGATGCGGACGCGGAAGAACGCCGGCTCGTCGCCCCAGCTCTCAAAACAAACTGACTTTCCATCGCGCGACCAATCGGGAAAGGCCACGTTGATGCGCGCCAGCTCCGACCACTTCCCGGCGGTCGTGTCAAAGAGCATGAGGTGCTGCGAGTCCTCGCTCATCGCCGCAATGTAGCGGCCGTCCGGTGACCAGCGCGCCGAAAACAGTCCGTCCGAGCCAGGCAGCGGCGACGCCTGATGAGTCTTCAGATCGAACCGATGAATCGCCATGCTCGATGAGCCGCCTTGCGATACGATCAGCGTTCCGAAAACCAAGGCGCTGCCATCCGGCGCCCAGCTCGGGTCGGCGTCGTTCGACTGGCCGTTCGTCAACTCCTGGACGGCTCCCCCGTCGGATGAAACCAGGCAAATCTTCCACGACTCGCCGGGCGGCCGGCCCATGAAGGCGATTTCCTTGCCGTCGGGCGACCAGCGAGGCAAGCCGGCCTGCATAGGAGAGAACGTCAGTTGCAGGCGCTCGCTGCCATCCAGCTTACTCCGCCACAGCGTCCCATCGGGCACGGCCGTGTACGCCGCCCACTGTTCATCCTTCGAAAAGGTCACGCCTTCGGCGGAGATCCCGGAAAGAAAAGGAAGGTACTGCCGCGTATTCGCATCGTAGCGGACCAACTCCCCACGCGGCTGCGAACCCAACGCGAAGATCTTCTTCCCGTCGGGGCTCGGCGCCGGGGCGAGGAAGTTCATGGGCCCGGCCGTCAATTTCACCGGCGTTCGATCGAGCTTGTGCAGCAGGACAGACTTTTCCCGAATCGCCCAGATCGCTGTCCGGCCTTCGCGCGTGGACTGGAAAACAAAATAATTGCCGTCAGGGGTCCAGTTGCCGCAACACTCGGCAGGTGGATTGTTCCAGCCAGAGAGCAAAGGATGAAGATTGCTGCCATCCGCCAAGACCTCCCAAAGCGCGAAGGAGTTCGTCTTCGGATCGTAAACGGTGAAGCGCAACTGCGTGCCGTCCGGCGACCAGCGAAGCCACCAGGGTCTGCCCGGCGTGGTGACCAGCTGGCGCGACTCGTTTCCGTCGCCTCTCGCGACCAGCACATCCGAGCCCTTGGCATAGGCGATTCTCGAGCCATCGGGCGACCAGGTCGCGTCGTGTCCGAGCAGTCCTCCGAGCCGATGCGGCTCGCCGGCAGGAATCGGCAGGATCCAGAAGGGTGCCTCGGGCTCTGTACCCACCGCGCCGGTTACCAGCAATTCTGAACGGTTCGGGGAGATATCACCAAACTGCGGAAACGGCACAGGCGTCCGCAACGCCGCGGTCTCACCGCCGGCCGCCGAAACCTGCGCGAGGCCGAACCCGCTCTCAGCCTGCTCCGTGAAATAGAGCCGTGGACCGTCCGTCACCAGCGGTGAAGGCAGCGGACTGTTCGATGCGCCCTTGATCCGGCCGTCGTGCGTCAGTTGGACGTAACCCGAAACGATCGGAGGCGCGAGATGCGGCCTCAGAAGGATCGCCGCCGCGATGACCACCGCCAGTCCCACCCCCATCGCGACCAGCGGCCAAGCCCGGCGCGGCCGTGCCTCGACTGGGGCCGGCAAGCGCCTTGCCACCGTGGTGAGCGAACTCGCGGTCCGCTCGAGTCCGACGTCGCGTTGCAACCGCTTGAGGTCCGCACGCAGCTCGGAGGCGTGCTGATACCGCACGTTGCGGTCTTTCTCGAGCGCCTTGTTGACAATCTCTTCGAGCTGCGGAGGCAATTCAGGGTTCAAACGCAGCGGCGAGGCTGGCATGCGATTGAGGATCGCCTCGTGGATCACCGCGGTGGTGTTGCCTCCAAAAGCCTGCATGCCCGTCGCCATCTCGTAGAGCACAGCACCGAACGAAAACAGGTCGGTGCGCTTATCGAGTGGCTCGCCTCGCGCCTGTTCGGGCGACATGTACGTCACTGTACCCAGAGCCAGGCCTGGACTGGTGAGCGGTTCCGCGGCAAGCCCCTCGGTCGGCAGAACCGAGCTCTCGAGCGAGGAGAGCTGGCGCACTTCCGGCTCCAGCTTGGCCAGCCCGAAATCGAGGATCTTGGCTTGACCGCGCGGGGTGATGAAAATATTGCTCGGCTTGATGTCCCGGTGAATAATCCCTTTGGAATGCGCGGCATCCAGCCCGTCGGCGATCTGAAGGGCAAGGTCGAGCAGTTCATCGACGGGCAACGGCCGCGGTCCCGCAGTCGAGGCCGTATGACCTTTGGGTCCCAGCGAAATCCGGTAGCGCAGCGTCTGGCCCTCGAGCAGCTCCATCGCCATGAAGGGCTGACCGTTGTGCTGTCCGATCTCGTAAATCGTGCAGATATTGGGATGATTCAGCGTGGACGCGGTCCGTGCTTCGCGCTGGAAGCGCTCGAGCGCCCCGCGATCCGCGGCCATCTGCTCGGAAAGGAATTTCAGCGCGACAAAGCGGCCGAGGGTGAGGTCCTCCGCCTTGTACACCACGCCCATGCCGCCGCCGCCCAGTTTTTCCAGGATGCGGTAGTGGGAAATCGTCTTGCCAATCATGCCGGGGGATCCGTGTACCGGTGTTCATCTTAGGCTGCGAGTCGAAACCTGTCAATTATGCATTCAGTCAACGGCAGGCGCGACTGAACGATACTCCGTCTCATTGCGATCCCCATAAACTAATAGGAAAACGTTAGGATTTCTGGTAATATCGCGGATACCCGCTGCGTCGAGCAGGTTCGACACGTGGCTGGTACTGGAGAGACTCCGCTGATGTTCGAGCTAGCCTACAGGGTACGCCATCCGAGGCGAATGTTTGCACGGCGCTCGATGTTTCGTCTGCCGGCGCGCCTCGTCTCCGGGTTCTTACCCCTTTGTTTGTTAGCGCCTACACTACTTTGCGGCGCACAGGCCGTAACTCCACGCGATGCGTCGGCCTGTTGCCGCGCCATGAAGTTCGCTTGCCACCAGGGCGACGCCTACTCCGCCTGTTGTGAACGCCAAGCTCCTGAGCCGTCACGAGTTGCGATCGTCGCGCCCGTGCGCAAGACGACGCATTCTCAGCCGACACAAGTCAGCAGCTTGCTTCCTGCCGCGCCAACGACCTTAGCGGCTTCCGGTTCGCATCAGGCGTTTCCAGCGTCTGATACGGGACCCGCGCCGCCCGGTGACGTACCCCTTTTCCTCCTCCATTCCATCCTTTTGATTTAGTCCATTCGTACATTCGTACCGTATTCGCGCCCAGGCGGACTAGTCTAAAACGAGTCTCATCCGTCTCACGCGTCTCATTTTGGCCTAAAAACCGCCCCGCAAAGGGCCTTCGTTCGGGCACGATCCGGGCCAATTTGCACCGCGTGTGACGCGCGCCGCCTACCCGCGAATCCCGTCCACAACTCGCTTGCGGCGAGGGCAGGCTCTCGTCGCGGTATGGAGGATGTCATGAGGTGCGCATCAAGTCACCGACAGAGTAAGCTAGCTATCTTGCCTGTCGTTTCCCTGGCCTGGATCGCGGCGTGGGCCTCGGGCGTCGCCGGCGCGCCGAACGAATCGCCGCCGCTTCACTGGCAATCCCAGGCGCGGCTGCATCAGGGACTCAAGAAAATTCCGGGAACGCTCGCAGTCGACGGCCATGGCGTGCGATTCATACCGGCGGAAGAGAAGGCACAGCGGTCGGCCCAACATTGGCCGTTCGTCGAGATCCAGACCTTCGACCTGCTCACGCCGCGACGACTGGTCGTGACCGGATACCAGAACCGCGGCTGGCGGCAATACGGCGACCGCCGGTTTCGCTTCGATCTCGCGACCCCAGTGCCGCCCGAAGTCGCCGCGATGCTCGCCCTCCGCGTCGCCAAGCCCACGCGCAACGGCGATCCACTTCCGCAAGCTTCAACCTTCGCGACCCTGCCGGCGCATCACCACACGCGCACCGGCGGCAGCAACGGCGTGCTGCGCTTCCGCGACGCCGGCATCGACTACGTGACCCGGACGCCGGGCGAGAGCCGGAGCTGGCGCTGGGCCGACGTCCAGACGCTGGCGAATCCTGATCCTTATCACCTGCGCGTTGCAGGCTATCGCGAGACCTATGAGTTCGCGCTCAAGCAGCCGCTGTCATCAGAGCTCTTCGACCGGCTTTGGGATTACGTCTACGCGCCGGGCTTGCACGTTCGGCCCACCAGCGCCTCAGCAGGAGGAATGCAGCCATGAATACAGGGGAAATGATGAAGGCGCCAAGCTCGAAGCTCAGGGCGCGAGGCGCAGCGCTGATTTTGGCGCTCGCGCTCCTCGCGGGACCCGCGTCCGCTCAGCAGCCAAAGACTCCTCCGGCCGGCGACTTGATGCAGAGCGAACTCATGCCGCCGCGCCCCGAGTCGGTGACTCCGCTGGCGAAGCTCATCGCGGAGGCCGAGCGCGCCAACCCGCAGATCCTCGCCGCGCGCCATGGCTGGAAAGCCGCGACCCAAGTGCCCACTCAGGTCGCGACGCCGCCGGATCCTCAGGTGGTCGTGCAGCAGTTGAACGTCGGCAGCCCGCGTCCTTTCGCGGGATTCACGAACAGCGACTTCGCCTACCTCGGCTTCGGCATCTCGCAGGATCTGCCGTATCCCGGCAAGCTGCGGCTGCGCGGCGAAATCGCCCAGCGTGATGCGGCCTCGATGCGGGAGCGCTACGATGCCGTGGGACGGGCGGTGATCGCCCAACTGAAGACCGCTTACTTCCACCTAGCTTATCTGCAACAGACTCTCACGGTCCTCGAGCGCGACGACAAGCTGCTCGAGCAAATGGAAAAAATCGCCGAGTCGCGCTATCGCACCGGCCAGGGCAGCGAACAGGACGTCCTCAAGGCGCAGCTCGAGCGCACGCGCCTGGTGCGCGAGGTCGCTATGCATCATCAGGAGATGTGGACCGCGGAGGCCGAGATCAAGCAACTCTTGAACCGCGCACCGGACTCGCCCGACATCGGCACTGAGGCGCTGACCGAAACTTCCCTGCCCTACACGTCGGACGAACTGCTGGCGCGGGTGCGCGCCGCGAATCCCCAAGTCGGCGCCGAGTTCGAAACGGTGCAGCGCGAGGGCCTGCAAGTGGAACTGGCGCGCAAGGACGGTTATCCCGACTTCAACGTCGCATACATGTGGCAGCACACGGCGGAGCAGTTTCGCGATTACCACATGCTTACTTTTGGCGTCCGGATTCCCATCTATCGTAGCCGCAAACAGCAGCCGGAGGTGGCGCAGGCGGCGGAAGAATTGAACCGCTCGCGTCACGAGTACGAGGCTGCAGTCCAGCAGGCCTACTTCGACGTGCGCGATCAGTTCCTGGCGGCGCAGACTTCCACGCAGGTGCTGAAGATTTATCGCGAAGGATTGATTCCGCAGGCGACGGCGACGTTTCAAGCCGGACTCGTGGCGTATCAGTCCAATCGCCAGAACTTCGAGGCGCTGCTGGCGTCGTTCCTCGACGTGCTCAACTTCGATGAAGAGTACTGGCGCACGCTCGCCGATCACGAGACAGCGCTGGCGCGTCTCGAGCAGTTGACGGGGGTCGAGCTGCATTGATTCTGTAGCGGCGGTCTATGACCGCCGTTGGGACTTGCTGTAGCGGCGGCCTCTGGCCGCCGGCGGGTCTCGGCGCCCAGAGGGCGCCGCTACAGAAAAGACAACGCCGGCACCCCCTCACCCGGCGCTGGCGCGCCACCCTCTCCCCCAAGGGGGCGAGGGCTTGTTGATGTTTGGTGTGCAGCTGGCGGCACGACTGAAGTCGTGCCCTTTCGCAAGCTCGGGGTGGCGCACATCCCGGTTTTTGGGATGTGTGCGTATCGCGCCCTGTGATTTTCAACGGCGACGGCGCTCATAGAGCGCCGTTACAGAAAACGACGTCGGCGCTCCGAGAGCGCCGCGACAGGCCGCTACAGGAAGAAGGTTGCCATGAAGAATTATCGGCCGGCTTTTCTCATCGCTCTCGCCATCAACATCGCGCTGGCAGCGGGACTGGCGGCGCTATGGTGGCGCGGGCGCGGGGCTCGCACCGCGACTCGACCGTCGTCCAAGGCCGCGATGATCGAAGCCCAACCCACCGGTAGCGGCACTCCCACTCCGGCCAGCGCCGAAGCGGCGCTCGTTCCCATCCAACTCACGGCCGAGCGCATGCAAAGCATCGGCGTGAAGACGGATACGGTCGCGGTCAAGTCCGTCCGCGACGAGATCCGCGTCACCGGCAACGTGGAGTCCGACGAAACCCGGCTCGCCTACGTCCAAGTGAGGTTTCCTGGCTGGATTCAGAAGGTCTTTGCCGACTCCACCTATCAGTACATCCGAAAGGGCCAGCCGCTGTTCTCGATCTACAGTCCCGATCTGGTGACCACCGAGCAGGAGTATCTGCTGGCGAAGCGCAACGGCGCGGCGCTCTTGACAAGCTCGGTGCCGGGCGTCGCAGCGGGAGCAGCATCACTCGTGAACGCCGCCGAGGAACGACTCCGCCAGTGGCAGGTGCCATCACGCGAAATCACCGCGCTCGAGCAGACGGGCAACGTGCGGCACGACCTCGAAATCGATTCACCCGTTTCGGGCTATATCACGGAGCGCAACGCGCTGCCCAACCTCTACGTGCAGCCGGAGACGCGGCTCTACACGGTCGCCGATCTCTCGACCGTCTGGGTGTACGCGGCGGTATTTCAGAACGACATCGGGCGGATCAAGGTGGGCGACCCGGCCATCGTCACCGTGGACGCCTACCCCGGCCGCAGCTTCAGCGGACGAGTGGATACCGTCTGGCCGCAGGTGGACATGGCGACGCGTACGGTACGGGTCCGCCTGGTGTTTTCGAATCCTGGCTTGACGCTCAAGCCGGGGATGTTCGTCAACGTGCGCCTGGAGATCCCGATGGGACGCCAACTGGTGATCCCGGCGACTGGAGTCTTTCAGTCAGGGACGCGCGAGATCGTCTTCGTCGACCGCGGTGGCGGGACTCTCGAGCCGCGCGAAGTCACTCTGGGTCCGCGCGTGGTCGACGAGTTCGTGGTGCTCAAAGGCGTGAAAGCGGGAGAACGCATCGTGACGTCAGCCAACTTCCTCATTGATTCCGAAAGCCAGCTTCAGGCAGCGATGGGCGCGTTCGCTCCGCCGCCACCGGGCGCGGGCGCCGCAGCCGCCATGACGCCGGGCGCGCCCCAAGCCACGGTCGATCTCTCGACCGATCCATCACCGCCGCGCAAGGGCGAGAACATATTTCGCGTCAAGCTGACCGGCGCGGACGGCGCGCCCATCACCGGCGCCGAGGTCACCGTGACACTCTTCATGCCCGCCATGCCCGCCATGGGCATGTCCGCGATGAGCGCCAAGGTGGCACTTGCCGACCAAGGCAATGGTTCGTATGAAGGAAAGGGAACGCTCCAAACCGGTGGAACGTGGCAGACGACCATCGTCGCGCAGCGCAACGGTCAGACCCTCGCCCGGAAGCAGTTGAACCTGACGGCGGAAGGGGGAATGTGACGTGATCACCCGCTGGATTGATTGGTGCACGCGGAACCGCTTTCTGGTCTTCACAGGGACGCTGGCGCTGGTCCTCGCCGGCATCTGGGCGCTGCGACGCATCCCGCTCGACGCGCTGCCTGACATTTCGGACGTCCAGGTGGTGATCCGCACCGAGTGGATGGGTGAGCCGCCCAGCATCATCGAGGATCAAGTAACCTATCCCATCGTCACCACGCTGCTCGCGGCGCCGCGCGTCAAGGCGGTGCGCGCGCAGACCATGTTCGGCGACTCCTACGTCTACGTGGTGTTCGAGGATGGCACCGACCTCTACTGGGCGCGCTCGCGCGTGCTCGAATACCTCCAGCAGATCGGCGGACGTCTGCCTGCGGCGGCGCACCCGGTCATCGGCCCCGATGCCACCGGAGCGGGCTGGGTCTACGAATACCTGGTCATTGACAAGACGCACCAGCACAGCCTTGCCGAACTTCGCAGTCTTCAGGACTGGTACCTGCGCTACCAACTCGAGACCGTGCCGGGCGTCGCCGAAGTGGCGACCATCGGCGGCTTCATCCGCCAATATCAGGTGAAGCTCGATCCCGACCGGCTGCGCGCCTATCACATTCCGCTGTCCACGGTCATCGAGCGCGTGCGCGCGAGCAGCAACGAAGTGGGCGGCCGGCTGCTCGAGATGGGCGGCGCCGAGTACATGGTCCGCGGGCTCGGCTATCTGCGCTCGCTCGACGATCTCGAAAACGTCCCCGTCGCCACCCAGAACGGGACGCCAGTGCTGGTGCGCGACCTCGGCACGGTCGCTTTCGGTCCGGACATTCGCGAAGGCGTAGCGGAGTGGAATGGCGAGGGCGAGGCGGTAGGCGGCATCATCGTGATGCGCGACGGCATGAACGCGCTGAAGGTCATCGACGGCGTGAAAGCGAAGCTCGCGGGAATCAAGCCTTCGCTGCCTGCCGGCGTCGACGTGGTGGCGGGTTACGATCGCTCGGGGCTGATTCATTCCTCGATTGAGACGCTGGAGCGCGACCTGCTGCTCGAGGCGCTGATCGTGAGTCTGGTGACGCTGGTGTTCCTCTTCCACTTCCGCTCGGCGCTGATTCCCATCCTCAGCCTGCCCATCGCGGTGTTGGCATCGTTCATTCCCATGTACCTCTTGAACGTCAGCTCCAACATCATGTCACTGGGCGGACTGGCGCTGGCCATCGGCGTGCTCGTCGACGCCAGCATCGTCATGGTCGAGAACGGCTACCGCCATCTCTCGGAACACGCGTCGCTCGCCTCGCTGACCTCGCGCCAGCGCGCGCGGGTTCTGCTCGATTCGGCGAAACAGGTGGGGCCGCCCATTTTCTTTTCGCTGGTCATCATCGTGGTGTCGTTCCTGCCGGTATTTCTGCTGGAAGCGCAGGAAGGACGCATGTTCCGCCCGCTCGCCTGGACCAAGACGCTGGCCGTGGGCTTTTCGTCGTTGCTCGCCATCACGCTGGTACCCGTGCTGATGCCGATGTTTATCCGGGGACGTCTGCGGCCGGAGTCCAAGAACCCCTTCTCGCGCGTGAGTCAGGCCGTCTATCGTCCTGTGCTGCGGCTCTGCCTGCGCTTCCCGAAAACCGTGCTCATCCTCAACGTGGCGTTCCTGGCGCTTACGTTGCCGCTGGCGCTGAAGCTCGGCAGCCAGTTCATGCCGCCGCTCTACGAGGGCTCGTCGCTCTACATGCCGACCGCGCTGCCCGGCATCTCGATCACCCAGGCCTCGCAGCTCTTGCAGGAACAGGACCGCATCATCCGCTCGTTTCCGGAGGTCGCAAGCGTCTTCGGCACCGTGGGACGATCCGACAGCGCCACCGACAACGCGCCGCTCGACATGTACGACACGACCATCATGCTCAAGCCGCGCGAGCAATGGCGCTCCGGCATGACCTACGAGAAGCTGATTCGCGAGATGGACGCCAAGCTCCAGTTTCCCGGACTCACCAACACCTGGACCATGCCGGTCGAGAACCGGCTTGACATGGAGTTGACCGGTATCAAGACACCGGTAGGGCTGAAGGTCCAGGGGCCCGGCATCGAGGGAGTCCAGCAGGCGGGCGCGCAAGTCCAGCAGATTCTGGCCACGCTGCCGGAGGTGAGGTCGATCTTCGCCGAGCGCGTGTCGGAGGGTTTCTACGTCAACGTGGAGGTGAATCGCGCCGAAGCCGCGCGCTACGGACTGACCGTCGGGGACGTGCAGGAGGCCGTCGCCTCCGGCATCGGCGGCGAGAACATCGCCGAGAACGTGGAAGGCCGCGAGCGCTATCCCATCAACGTGCGCTATAACCGCGACTTTCGCGATAACGTCGAAGCCCTGCGGCGGGTGTTGATTTCGACTCCCGCTGGCGCCGAGATTCCCCTCGCCGAAGTGGCGTCGATTTCCTTTTCGCGCGGGCCGGCGATGATCCGCGACGAGGACGCGGCGCTCACCGGCTACGTTTATCTCGATCTGAACACCAAGGACTACGGCGGCTTCGTCAGCCAGGCCGACCGGCTGCTGCGCGAGAAGCTGACGCTGCCGGCGGGTTACAGCTTCAAGTGGTCAGGTGAGTACGAGTTCGAGTTGCGCGCCAAGCAGCGGCTGAAGCTCATCCTGCCGGTGGTCTTCGTGGTCATCTTCTTGCTGCTTTACACCACCTTCCATTCGGTCACCGAGGCGGCGATGCTGATCTTCCCCACGTTTTACGCGCTCACCGGCGGGCTGATCCTGCAATGGCTGCTGGGATACAACTTCAGCGTCGCTGTCTGGGTGGGATACATCGCGCTCTTCGGCATCGCGGTCGAAACCGGCGTCGTGATGGTGGTGTATCTGCACGAGGCGCTCGACCGGCGGATCGCCGCCAACGCGCCGCTTTCCAAGGCGGTCATCGAGGACGCCGCGATCGAAGGCGCCGTCCAGCGTCTGCGCCCCAAGCTCATGACCGTGACCGCGGTGCTCGCGAGCCTGATGCCGATTCTCTGGGAGTCGGGCATCGGCTCGGACGTGATGAAACCCATCGCCGCGCCCATCGTCGGCGGCATGATTACCTCGACCATCCACGTCCTGATCCTGGTGCCAGTCTTCTTCGTGATGATCAAGGGGCGGTCGCTCAAGCGCGGCACGCTGCGGCGGTCGACGGAGCAAAATGGAGGCGTTTACGAAGCCTGAAGTCAGGACTCTGGGCGCGTATTGAGAAGCAGGAAGGCTAGGGACGTTGCCCGCACGAACTCATTCATCGCGACCGAAGATACTCTTCGACGCTGAACCCCGCGTCTTTGAGAATCCGAACTGCAAGGCCGCGACCCACGTCACAGCCCGTGTGAACGGGAACGGTGACAGACACGTTGCGTTTCGGGTGCCACAACGTAAGGTGGCTGCCCGACTGCCGATCGTCCACAAAGCCCTGTGCCTTCAAGAAGCTCACCAGCTCTCGCGCCGTCACTTGCGGCATGCGGCTCATTCTGGAACCGCCACAGTCAGTTCCTCCACGTGTACCAGGCGATCGGCCTCCGGAACGGACTGAGCGTGGGCGAGCATCGACGCGAGGTGCTGTTCAATGGCCTCCCGGATATTGCGCTTGGCCTCCTCGATCGATTTGCCGTTTGAAAAGCAGCCGGGGACGTTTGGCGTGTAAGCGAAGTACCCTTCGTCTTCCGGTTCCTTCTCGATGACAATCTGAAATGAGTAGAACTTCATCGCCGCCCTCCGCGCCCCGCTCTGCCGATCCCGCACGACACTTACCTTCAGCCGTGGTTTCTCGGTCTAATCGGGTTCCTCGCCCGTCAGTAAGATACACCTCACCGCCTCAGCCCGCAACGCGGCTGACCCAGGAAAAGCCGCCACTCTCGAATCCGCAAAAGCGGTACAATACCCGCCCTTACGCACCCTTCGGAGGATGATGCCCATGCCGACTTCGCGCCGCGAATTTCTTGCCGGATCGCTGGCCACTCTCGGAACCTCGCTCGATGCGCGCGGCCTTTTCGCGGCAGTTCCAGCCGAAAAGCGTCTCTCCTCGTGGGATTCGCAGGCGCGGGCGCTCGTCGCGCAATTGACGCTGGATGAGAAAGTCGGCCAGATGACGCAGCCCGACCAGATGTATCTCGAGGACCTCGACGACCTCCAGAAGTATCACCTCGGGTCGCTCTTGAACGGCGGCGACTCCGACCCGAAGTCAGGGAACGACCTCGAGTCGTGGACGAATCTCTACGATCACTTTCAGGCGCGCGCCATGGAAACCAAGCCGCGCATTCCGCTGCTCTACGGCGTTGACGCCGTGCACGGTCACAGCAACCTGCTGGGTGCGACGATTTTCCCGCACAACATCGGACTCGGATGCACGCGCAACGCCGAGCTGGTCGAGAAAATGGCACGCGTCACGGCCGAGGAAGTGCGCGCCTCGGGCATCCATTGGGCATTCGCGCCCTGCGTCACGGTGCCGCAGGATATCCGCTGGGGCCGCGTCTACGAAGGATTCAGCGAGTCGCCCGACGTGGTGAAGGTGCTGGGCGAAGCGGCGACGCGCGGACTGCAAGGTTCCGGACTCGGCGATCCGCTGGGCGTGCTCGCCTGCGCCAAACATTTCGCCGGCGACGGCGGCACGCTGCTCGGCACCGGCTTGAAGCTGCAACACGGCCCGGGGAACGGACTCGACCAGGGCGATACTCGCCTCGACGACGCCAACTTCCGCCGCATCCATCTTCAGGGTTACATCACCGCCATCGCGGCAGGCGCCGCTACCATCATGCCGTCGTACAGCAGTTGGAACGGCGTGAAGTGCTCGGCGAGCCATGTCATGCTGACCGAAATCCTCAAGGAAGAACTCGGATTCCAGGGATTCCTCATCTCCGACTACGCCGCGCAAAAAGAACTGCCCGGGAACTACGCGGAGCAGATTGAGACTACCATCAACGCCGGGATGGACATGGTGATGGTGCCCGACAACTACCGCGTCTTCATTCGCCTGCTCAAGGAACTGGCGGCGTCGGGACGCGTGCCGATGTCGCGCATCGACGACGCGGTCACGCGCATCCTGCGCGTGAAGTTCGCGATGGGCCTGATGGACCCCAGCCGTTCGCCGCTCGCCGATCGCAGCCTCCAGCGGACGTTCGGCTCGGCGGAACATCGCGCCGTCGCGCGCCAGTGCGTCCGCGAATCGCTGGTGCTCATCAAGAACGAGCGCGCTATACTTCCGCTCGCCCAAGGCAAGCGTATTCATCTCGCAGGCAGGACCGCCGACGACATCGGCAATCAGTGCGGCGGATGGACGATCAAGTGGCAAGGCCAGAGCGGCAACGTGACGACCGGCGGCACGACGATTCTCGCGGCACTGCGCAAAGCCGCGGGCGAAGCGATGGTCACCTTCTCGCGCGACGGCAGCGGCGCTCAGGGCGCCTCGGTCGGAATCGCCGTCATCGGTGAGACGCCTTACGCCGAGATGATGGGGGATCGTACGGAGCTGAATCTCGCGGCCGAAGACCTCGCGGTCATCGACAACTTCAACCACGCCGGCGTTCCGGTCGTCGTGGTCCTCGTCTCCGGACGCCCGCTCGTGGTCGATGACCTGCTGCCCAAGGTCGATGCGCTCGTCGCCGCGTGGTTGCCGGGTACGGAAGGCGACGGCGTCGCCGACGTGCTGCTGGGCAAGGCGAAGCCCTCAGGCAAGCTGTCATTCACCTGGCCGCGCGGCAGTTCCACCAGCTTGCATCGCGGCGACTCGGGTTACCAGACGCTCTTTCCTTTCGGCTACGGGCTAGGCTACTGAGGACCTGGTTCGAGAGTATCCTGTGGTGCCCCCTCACCCGGCGCTGGCGCGCCACCCTCTCCCGCCGAGGGGGCGAGGGTATAGTTTCCTCGCGGACTCAATGGCGCTCGGCCCACGCCATGCCGTCCGGACCCCTGCCGGTCGCGATGTGGTCCGTCACCTCGAGTGTTTTCAGATCAACAACCGCCACCTGATTATCGTTCGCGACGGCCACGTAAGCGCGCGAGCCGTCCGGCACCATCAGGATTCCCTCCGGACTCGATCCCGGTTTCAGCCGTTTCACCACCTGGCGCGTCGCCGCCTCGAGGATCAGGAGTTCGTTGCCGCCCATGTCCGAGACGAACACGTACTTCCCGTCCGGCGTGAACTTCAGGCGGTTCGAGCGCCGCGTGCCGAGGGTGAGTGTCTGCACGACTTTCTTCGCGGCGACGTCGATGATCGAGACGCCGCCGTCGCGCGAGTGCGCCGCCCACAATTCCCTGCCGTCGGGCGAGACATCGAATCCCTCCGGGCCTTTACCCACCGCGACCACGGTTTCATTCCAGTCGAGCCGGTTCGCCGCGCGCTCGATGATCGTTATGCTGTCGGAACCAATATTCGAGATGAATATCATATTGCGATCTTTGCTCAGCAGGACCATGTGCGTGGTGTTCTGTCCGGTGCCGAGCAGCCAGTCGACTTGGTTGGCCGCCGGATCATAGCGCCCGATGAGCTTGCTCGCCTCCGCCGTGAAGTACACCTTCCCATCGGCATAGGTGAGGCCGTGCGGACGGCCCATCGGACTCAGGTCAACGCGATGAATCTCCTTCTGCGCCACGAGATCGATCACGGAAATCGTGTGACCCGGCTGGCGCGATCCGTAATTGCTGACAAACGCCAGCTTGCCGTCGGCCGACGCCGTCACTTCATGAGGCGCCTCGCCGACCGGGATGCTTGCCACCACGGTTCGGGTAGCCGGATCGACGATCGCCAGCGCGTTATCTTCTTTGTTGAGCACCAGGAGCGCCGGTGACGGAGTCTCGGCGGCGAGCGCCGGCGCCGCACTCAGCAGGCCGAGCACGATGAGTCCGAGTATTCTTCTCATGAATCCTCCTGGCGGGCGCGAATCCGGCGCGGCCCGTCACGGCATGACGTCCACGGTGATGCCCGACGGCATCCCCTCCGACCGGTAGACCCTCTGGGTGGCTTTCTGAAAATCGGATGGCCGCGCTTGATCAATGTGCATGAACTTCTGCGGATTACGGTCCACCAGCGGAAACCAGGAACTCTGCACCTGCACCATGACGCGATGCCCGCGCCCGAAAGTGTGGAAAACCGCGGGAAGCTGGAACTCCACTTTGTCAGGCTTGCCGGACTCGAACGGCACGGGATTCGAGAAGCTCTTGCGGAATTTGCCGCGAAAGGGTTCGCCGCGCACCAGCTGCTGGTAGCCGCCCATCCGCACGTCTTTGGGATTCGGGTCGGGGTCGGGATAGTTCCCGGGATAAACGTCGATGAGCTTGACGATCCAATCGGAGTCCGTGCCGGTGGTCGAGACGTAGAGCGTCGCGGTCAACGGCCCGGCGAGGGTCAGGTCCTGGTCGAGCGGCTCGGTCTGGTAAACCAGCACGTCAGTACGCCGGGCGGCGAACCGCTGATCGGCAGTCATGTATTCGTAGGTCATCTGCGTGCTGGTCCACGAGATGTGTGGAACCGGCTTGGTCGGGTCGCTGACGTACTCGTCGAATGCTTCGCCGGACGCCGACGGGCGCTCGGAAGAAAGCTTGCCCGCGCTGCGGAAGTAGAACGCCTTCTTCTCCACGTTCGCGGGCGGCCAACTGTCAAGCTCGTGCCATGCGTCGCGTCCGGTTTCGAAGACGTAGGCGCCCGGAAGTTTTTCTGCTCCTTCGTCTTTCAGGAAGTGCTGGAAGAATGGAAACTCGATGTGTTCGCGGAAGTAGTCGCCGGTCTTCTGATGGAAGTGCACGTCGCCCAGATGTTCGCCCGCGTCATAGTTCCACTGGCCGTGCGACCAGGGCCCCTCGACGAGGATGTCGACCGTGCCGGGGCTTTGGGCCTTGATCGCGGCGTAGGTGTGCTGCGGCCCGTAAACGTCCTCGGCGTCGAACCAGCCACCCACCGTCATCACCGCGGCCTTGACGTCCTTCAGGTACGGAAGCGGGTCGCGCGATTTCCAGTAGTCCGAGTACGTATCGTGCGAGATCAGTTCCCGCCAGTAGGCGATCTGGCCCTTGAAGAACTCCTGGTCGGCGTTGCTCAGCGGCCCCATGCGCAGAAAGAAGTCGTAGCCGTCGGGCGTTCCGTAGTCGAAGCTCGGACCCGGCACCTCGTTGGGGCCGGCCTGAGGACGTCCGAAGCCGGAGAGGAACCGAAACGCATGCGCCAGAAAGAGCGCGCCGTTGTGGCGCCAATCGTCACCGAGGAACCACTCGGTGACGGGAGCTTGCGGTGAAACGGCCTTGAGCGCCGGATGTCCACTCAAGGCCGCCATGGTGGCGTAGAAGCCGGGATAGGAGGTGCCCGAAATGCCGACGCGGCCATTGTGGGTCGGGATGGTTTTCAAGAGGAACTCGATCGTGTCGTAGGCGTCGCTCGCCTCGTCCACATCGTTCGGGCCGTTCTTGTGAGGATTGAACGGGCGGACGTGCTCGAACTTCCCTTCCGACTTGCCGCGGCCGCGCACGTCGCAGTAGGCGAAGATGTAACCATCGCGCACGAAGGGCTCCGAGGGGCCGAGCGAGCCGCGATAGTTGTCGACGCCGTAGGGCGCGACCGTATAAGGAGTGCGCATCATCCAGATGGGATAGCGCTTCGAGGCGTCTTTGGGCGCGTAAACGGCGATGAAGAGGTGGACGCCGTCGCGCATCGGCGCCATGTATTCGCTCTTGATGTAATTCGCCTTGATGTAGTCGCGCAGCTCCTCGGCCTTGCGGCGCTGCTCGTCAACGTTCCGGCGATCTTGAGCAGCGAGAGGAGCAGCCGAGACTGCGATAACGAGTAGCGCGAGAACGCCCAACCGCCGGCGCATCTTCATCATTTCCACGTCTCCTAGTCGTCAAAGGTTCGGGAATCCCAGGCGGGCGGGGAGTCTATCACCGGGATTCCAGGCGGGCAAGCGGACCGTTCGCGATGTTCCTGGCAAGCGGACGAACGGCGCCCGTTCAAGAAGGACTCGACGGAGGCCAGGCTACTCCCCGCTGTCGGGCCGCCGGAAGGTTCACCAAGCGCAACTCAAGGGTTGCGCATCCGGCGTCGCCATGCTAATCTGCAACCTGGAGGTTGCATAACATGGAGGACCGGATTGAGAAGCGCATCGAGCTCAAGGCGCCGGTGTCGCGGGTCTGGCGCGCCCTGACGGATTACCGCGAGTTCGGCGAGTGGTTCCGCGTGAAGCTCGACGGCCCGTTCGTGCCGAGCCAGGTCTCGCGCGGCCACATCACCTACCCCGGGTACGAGCACCTCAAGTGGGAGGCCGTCGTCCAGCAGATGGAGCCCGAACGGCTCTTTTCCTTCACCTGGCATCCCTACGCCATCGATCCCGAAAAAGACTACTCCGAGGAGACGCCGACGCTCGTTGAATTCAGGCTGGAGAAGACGGCAAGCGGCGGCACGCTACTGGTGCTCACGGAGTCCGGCTTCGACAAGATTCCGAGCGCGCGCCGTCTCGAAGCGTGGCGCGCCAATGACGGCGGCTGGACCGAGCAGGTGAAGAACATTGAGCGTTATGTCGCACCGAAGCCCTAGGCGCAGGGCCGTCCGGCAGCGGTACCCCGATGCGCCCGTTTTTGCGGCGCTGGGCGACGAGACCCGTTGGCGGCTTGCCGCTCGCCTGTCGCGCGCCGGGCCGATGTCCATCACCCACCTGACCGCGGGCGCAAAGGTCACGCGCCAGGCGATCACCAAACATCTGCGGGTGATGGAGAAAGCGGGACTGGTGCGCGGCACACGCCGGGGACGCGAGAGAGTCTGGCAATTGGACGGACGGCGTCTGGCCGAGGCACGGCGCCGGCTCGAGCAGATCTCCCGGCAGTGGGACGAGGCGCTCGGCCGGCTCCAGGCGCTCGTTGAAAAGGACATGCCCTAGGGCGGTTATTCTACAAGCCGGGACGCCAAGCGCCATCGGCCGTTCCATACGGACTGGCAACGACGACGACATAACCGTCCGGGTCCCGCATCCAGCACTCCCAGTGATTGGGACCACCGTTGCCATCAGGAGGGTTTCGATGCCGGGGCATGACGATCTCGACGCCCATTTCAGCCGCGCGCTGCATCACCGCATCAAAGTCATCGACCTCGAACCACAGTAGAACACCGTTGCCATAAGGCTTGTGGTTCTGGTCGCCGATCGGACCGTGATGGTGTTCTACTCTGAAGCTGTGCAACTGAAGCACCAGTTGGCCGTTCGAGACCAACTGCTCGTATTCCGGCCCGCCATGATTGCTCCGGCAGCCGAGCAGACGCTGATACCACCGGCTGCTTGCTTCCACATCGGTTACGGCGATCAGAGGTTGGGGGCGCATGCCGATCAGCGTAACACAGCTCCAGCCTGACGCCGCAGCGTTTGCCGGCTTCGGCCGGCGTTGCTCACCATCACCTCTTGATACGTGCGTCCAGCCGCACGGATACGGTGTCGCCCGCTTCCTTCCCGATGGCCTTCCGTATGTCCGCCCGGATGGGCAGCATGTGCGTCCCGCCACCCATCGCCATAAACGAGCTGCGAAAGGGATGACCATCGATCTCGCCCTTGACTTTCACCAGGCCGCGAGTTCCAAACAACTTGACCGATCCGGGCCAGACGACATACGTCCAGCCACCTTTGTGGGGACTTTTTTGCAACTTCGCCGTGAACGTCTTGTTTAACATGTTGAACCTTCCTGGTTGCCGGGAGTCTGATCATACACCGGGAGTCCGTCGACAAGGCTGCTTCGTCGTGGGCCTCCGGCCGGCGTAAAATAGGCGGATGCTGACCTGGCTCGTCATCGGGGTGGGAGACATCACGTCCAAGCGCGTGCTGCCGGCGATTCTGGCCGAGGAGCGCAGCCGGCTGGTGGGCATCGTCACGCGCGACCCGGCAAAGGCCGCTCCCTACGCCGTGCCCGCGTTCGCGACTCTGGAAGCCGCGCTGAGGGACTCAGACGCGGCAGCGGTTTATGTCGCCTCACCGGTCTTTCTCCACGCTCCGCAGTCCATCGCCGCGCTCCAGGCGGGAAGCCACGTCCTTTGCGAAAAGCCTATGGCCATGAACCTCGCCGAGGCCGAGCGCATGGTCGCGGCGGGGCGTGCGAGCGGCCGCACGCTCGGCGTCGCCTACTATCGCCGCGCCTATCCCAAGGTGCATCGCGCCATGGAACTGCTTCGGCAGGGCGCGATTGGCCAGCCGGTGCTCGCGTGGGCCACCTGCCACGGCGGGTTGGTCCCGACGGACTCCGAGCGCGCTTGGCTCATGGATCCCGCGAAAGCCGGCGGAGGTCCGCTCTATGACATCGCTTCGCACCGCATCGACCTCTTGAATTTTGTCTTTGGGGAGCCGGCGCGAGCGGCCGGTCAACTCTCGAACGCCGTCCACGCACTCGCCGTCGAAGACTCAGCGACGGTGATGATCGAATATCAGAACGAGGTAAGAGCGATTGTGGATGTCCGCTGGCACTCGCGAATCGAGCGCGACGAGTTCCGCATTATCGGAACCGAGGGCGAAATGGACCTCACGCCACTGAACGGCCCCGCGCTCGTCTATCCCGGCGGACGCGAAAGTTTGCCGGCTCACTCGAACGTTCACTTTCCTTGTGTAAAGAATTTCGTGGCTGCCGCGCTCGACGGCGCGCTGCTGCTTTCGAGCGGCGATACGGCGTTGTGGACCGATTGGGTGACCGCCCAGGCGATGGCGAGCGACCGCGCCACGATCGCCGACAAGGGCGACCGGCGAATGCCGTCTGGGGTACACTACAGAAAGCAGGGCTAGGGGGAATTCTGGTTCAAGTCAAGCACTGAGAGCCTTGATCACCGCAGCGCCCCTGTTCCAGGCTTGACAGAATAAGATAAAGGTCACGACGCGTAGATGGAAGCAACGGATCTCGTTAATCGGCTGGCGGAGCACAAAACGCTGGGCGCAGCGCCTCGCGAGGAACTGGCGTGGCTGGCCGCCCACGGTTCCCTTCGACACCTGGGCCCGGGCGAAGTGCTGACCGCCAAGGGCACGAAGGTGGAGAGCCTGACCGTCGTACTGTCAGGGCGCATCTCGATCTCCGTCGATCACGGCGCCGGGCCGCGCAAGATCATGGAATGGCGGGCGGGCGACGTCACGGGCCTGCTTCCCTACTCCCGCCTGGTCAGCCCGCCGGGCGATACCGTCGCCCAAGAGCCCACGGAGGTTCTGGCCGTGCCTCGCGACTGTCTCCGCGAGATGACCCGCGAGTGTTATGAGGTCACGGCCATCCTCGTTCACAGCATGCTCGATCGGGCCCGCGTCTTTAACTCGAGCGCCCTGCAAGACGAGAAAATGGTCTCCCTCGGAAAGTTGTCGGCGGGGCTGGCTCACGAGCTGAACAATCCCGCGTCGGCCATCGAGCGCAGCGCCGCACTACTCGAGGACCGCCTTGAGGACTCCGAGCGGGCGTCGCGCACGCTGGGAGCAGCGAAGCTGACCGACTCCCAACTGGCCGTGGTCGATGAGGTCCGCAAGTCCTGCGCGGCCGCGAGCGTCGGGGGCGTGAGGTCGCCGATCGAGCAGGCCGAACGGGAGGACGCCATGGCCGACTGGCTCGCCGATCACGGCCTCGACACCGCGATGGCGGAGGCCCTCGCCGACACCGCCGTGACGATCGAGGGGCTCGATCGACTGGCCGCAGCCGTCGATTCACCGGCACTGAACACCGTGCTGGGATGGGCCGCCGCGGGTTGCACGGTTCGAGGTCTGGCAGGCGAGATTCAGGACGCCGCCCTGCGCATCTCGGGGCTGGTCCTGGCCATCAAGGGATTTACCCACATGGATCAGGCGACGGTCGCAGAACCCGTGGACCTGGTCCAGGGGCTGAGTAACACGGTTGCCGTTTTAAGGTCGAAGGCGCGGGCGAAGTCGGCCGCGGTGGACGTTCGCGTCGAACCCCGACTGCCCCGCGTCCGCGGCTTTGCGGGCGAACTCAACCAGATCTGGGCGAATCTGATCGACAACGCCCTCGACGCGGTTCCGGACTCGGGCCGCGTCGACGTGCTGGCCAACCGCGAAGGAAAGCACGTCGTGGTGCGCGTGGTGGACAACGGAACTGGCATTCCCCCCGAGATCCGCGGGCGCATCTTCGACCCGTTCTTCACCACCAAGCCGATGGGCCAAGGAACCGGCCTCGGCCTCGACATCGTTCGCCGTCTGGTCCGCCACAACGATGGCGAAATCTCCGTCGAGTCCGAGCCGGGACGGACGGAGTTCCGGGTCGCCCTGCCACTCGCCGACACCGACGGCCCAGGAACGTCATGAACAAACCCGTCCTCCTGATCGTCGACGACGATCCCCAGGTGCTCGCCGCCGTGCGCCGCGACCTCCGCTCGCGGTACCGCGAACACTACACGGTCATGAGCGCAGCCTCGGGAGAGCAGGCGCTCGAGACGGCGCGCGAACTCAAAACCCGCGGCGATTCCCTCGCCATCATCATCAGTGATCAGCGCATGCCCGGCATGCCGGGAAGCGAAGTGCTCGCCCGGTCGCGCGACGTGTACCCGCTGGCCCGCCGCGTCCTGCTCACCGCCTACTCCGACATCGAAGCCGCGATTCGAGCCATCAACGAGGCGCATCTGGATCACTACTTGTCGAAGCCGTGGGATCCGCCGGAGGAGCGCCTCTTCCCGGTCATCGACGATCTCCTCGACGCCTGGCAGGCCGAGTACCTGCCCGAGGCGAAGGGCTTGAGGCTGATCGGAGATCAGTGGTCGCCGCGGTCGCACGCCATCAAGGACTTCCTGGCCGGCAATCTGATTCCCTACCGCTGGCTCGATGTGGCGCGCGACCCGGAGGCGCGGGCGCTGCTCGAAGCGGCTGGGGTCCAGACCCACGAGCTTCCGGCGCTGTTCTTCGATGATGGGTTGGGCGTGCTGCGCAACCCGGAGCCCCGCCAGGTGGCCGAGCGGCTCGGCAGATCGCTCGCGGCGGCCTTCGACGTCTACGACCTGGTCATCGTCGGCGCGGGCCCGGCAGGGCTCGCGGCGGCCGTCTATGGCGCATCGGAAGGGCTGCGTACCCTGCTGCTCGACCGGCACGCGCCGGGCGGACAGGCAGGATCGAGTTCGCGGATCGAAAACTATCTCGGGTTTCCGGCCGGCGTCAGCGGCAGCGACCTCACGCGCCGCGCCCTGATGCAGGCGCAGCGGCTGGGCGCCGAGTTTCTGGCGCCGCTCGAAGCCACCGGAATTTCGATCGATGCGGGATACAAGCGTCTGAAGCTCGCCGACGGGCGCGAGCTGGTGACGCGCACCCTCCTGGCCTCGACCGGCATGTTGTATCGCGAGCATCCTGCTCCCGGCGTGGCGGAGCTGACGGGCGCGGGCGTTTACTACGGCGCCGCGATCACCGAAGCGCCGGCGATCAGCGGCCGGCGTGTGCTGGTGGTCGGCGGAGGAAACTCGGCGGGCCAGGGCGCCATGTACCTGGCGCGTCATGCGAAAGAGGTTGAGATCGTGGTCCGCCGCGATAGCCTGCGCGAGACCATGTCACAGTACTTGATCGAGCAGATCGCGAAGACGCCCAACATCCGGCTGCGGCCTCGCACCCAAATCGAGCGCGTCGAGGGCGACGGCCATGTGGAACGGGTCGCACTCACTTCGCTCGACGATGGCTCGTGCCGAGTGGAGGCGGCCGACGCCTTGTTTATGTTTATCGGCACTCGCCCGCGCAGCGATTGGCTCCCGCCTGGCGTGCTGCGTGACGCCAAAGGATTCGTGCTGACGGGCCGCGACGCGATGGCAGCCGAGAGCTACGCGCGTACCTGGAAAGAACGGCGCGAACCGCTGCCGCTCGAGACCAGCGTTCCCGGCGTGTTCGCGGCCGGCGACGTCCGCGCCGGCGCGATGAACCGCGTGGCGTCAGCGGTCGGTGAGGGATCGATGGTAGTCCGCCTCGTGCACGAATACCTCGCGCTGACCTGAATCCAAGGCGACCGGTAACCTCGACACCGCTTAACCCGATGGGTTTATAATCTGATTCTGCGGCCCTGGACGGTGGGTAAAAGGAGCGTGGATTGGCACAGACTCCCCAAGAGCTGAAAGCCGCTTTGCGTGGCCTCGTGGGATTCGGCGTAACGCCGTTCCACAAGGACTTCAGCCTCAACCTGGACGCGCTCGGCCAGAACGCCGCCCATTTGGCGGATTGCTGTGACGTGATCGTTCCGCTGGGCAACAACGGCGAGATCTTTTCGCTTTCCCCGGAAGAGCAGAAGCTCGTCGGCCGTACAGTCGTCGAGGAAGTGCGGGGCCGCAAGCCGGTCCTGGTGGGCGTGGGCTACGCGCTTCCGGTGGTGCTGGACTTGGTGAAAGCCGCGGAAGGTTACGGCGCTGACGGCGTCCTGGTGCTGCCGCCTTCAGCCACACCTACGAATGACGACGGACTCGCCGACTACTACCGGAGCATCGCCGCGAGCACCCGATTGGGCGTCGTGCTCTTTCAGACGGCGGCCATCAATTTCAGCGTGAGTCTGCTGCGTCGCCTCGCGGAAATCCCCAACATCGTCGGCATGAAGGATGAGCACGGCGACATGAAACAGTTCGTCAGGCAATGGCGCGCCGCGGGCGACCGCCTGGAACTGTTGTGCGGGGTGGGCGAAATTCTTGCGCCCAGTTATTTTGCTCTGGGGGTCAAGGGGTTCACGAGCGGCATTGTGAATTTCATGCCGCGCACGCCCCTCCGCATCATGGAGTTGCTGCGCGCGGGCGACCTCGAGGCCGCGGCGGAAGTGGTGGAACGCGAAGCGCTGCCGGTCTTCGACCTGCGCGGCAAGCGCCCGGGATATACCACGGTAGTGATCAAGGAGGGGATCACGCTCGCAGGCCTTGACGTGGGCCCGCCGCGCCCGCCGCTTGCTCCGCTCACCGAAGCCGACCGCGAGGAACTCCACCGGCTCCTCCGGCAACTGGGAGTTCTGAAGGGTCAAACCGCCTGATGTCCAACTTGGACGCCGTTCTCGACATGGATACCCTGCGCGCCGCGCACGACGAGGTGTACGTTTACACGATGGGCGTTCCTTAGAGGGCGGGGTTGCGCAGGCTTGTCTGGAGAAGTCCGAGCGCCGCGGCGGGATCTTCCACTTCGACAATCAACTCGTCGTATCGCTCGTCTTTCAGCGCGATCACGATGACCCGCTCCGGGTCGTGGACATCCCAGAAGATGCGCTTCCCGTGCTGATAGAATGTTCCGGCCGTGAGCACTCCGGGTACATTCGTGCCCGGCGCCCTGAGTCCGTGCCACCAACCGCGAGCCGCCTCGGAATCCAGCCGGACGTCGCGGATATGCGCCAGCGGAATCTCGAGCCGGCTCTTGAGGGCCCACAGCTTGTCCATACCCTCGACCTCAAAGACCGCGACGCCTTCCCTGACCGTTACTTCGACCATGCGGCTCCTCCTAGTTGACGGGCCACCTCCCCCGTGCCACTGCCCGAAAACCCCGACAAGAATAGACCAATCCGCATACGATGCGGAAATTCCCCGCCCGTGAGGCCCTGACACGCCGATTACAGCGCCATCTTGGACTAAGGTCAACCTCTTCGCTGCGCTCGTGGGACATGGCGACTCGGAGTGTTTCTTCGATTTCTTGACTCGGGGCCCGGAGGCTGTCTATGATTCTCGCCAACGTGGTCGGCGAGCAAATCGCTCTTTTGCCCGCATCCTGTGGAAGGGAGTTATATGAATAGAATGCGAAGCTTCTTCCTTGTTAAATGCTCGCTGGGATTTCTGGTTTGTGTGACAGCGGCTGTGGCGCTTCCGGCAACCGCCCGCGCCGCGGCGCTTCATAACTCCAAGTTGTCGGTCGAAATCAATTCTCAGGACGGATCCTACGAGATTCGCACTGCTGCCTTGGAAGCGCCGGTACTCAAATCGAACGTGGGCGCGGAGGTCAATCAGCAGTGGCTGCGGTCGAGCGACTACCCGCGTCACAAGGAAGCCCAGAGCACGTTTCACGACGCGTTGGGTGGCGGTCGCGAGGATACGATTACCTTCACGGGGCTCGATTCCCAGCCCGATCTTGTCTGCATCCTGCGCCTGTACAATGAGCTTCCCTACGGAACCGTCGAAGTCGTGGTCGTCAACCATACTTCGAAGGCGGTCACCGTCGAAGCCATCCGCGACGTGGACGCCACCGGCAGTCCACGGGTGAACCTAGGAGGGCCGGAAAGCGCGGATCGAGTGTCGCTCGAGGGTTTCACCGAAGATCCCACCATCCGGATCGGCGGTCTCGCGCAGGCGCCGCACGGAACTTACTTCGGGGTCGGCACCGGGCTGATTTACAACCTGGAGAGCAAACAGAGCTTGCTGCTCGCCGCGCTCACCGCCGAGCGATTTATGACCTCGCTGCACCTGAACGTTGACCAGCCTTCGACGGACGCCGCCACGATCGGCTCCTTCACGGCGGATTCAACGGGCACCACCGAAGCCGTCCTTCTCAGAGACGAGATTGCACCCGAGCAACGGATCGACCTGAGCCTTCCGGTCGGGCCGGGTGGGTCGCTAAGCTCGGAAGAAGTGATGTTCACCGCAGGACCCGACTACCACGCGCAGCTCGAAGCTTACGGAGCGGCCGTGCAGCGATTGCATCAGGCGCGCGTGGCGAGCGCTGCGCCCATAGGATGGTGGAGTTGGACCGCCTTTTATTCGAACGTCAACGCGAGCGAAGTGCTCGCCAACGCGCAATGGCTGGCCCAGAACCTCAAGCCGCTCGGCTATGACTATTGCCATGTCGACGAAGGATACAGTATCGCTCGCGGAGACTACATCGATCCGAACACCGATCATTTCCCGCAGGGGATGCAGGGCATCGGCCACAAAGTCACTGACCTGGGTCTGAAGTTCGGCGTCTGGACGGCGCCGTTTGAGGTGTCGGAGCGCGCCTCGGTTTACCAGCACCACCCGGACTGGCTCGTGCACGATGCCCAGGGACACCCGATCCGGATCGATTATGCCTACCGGCACCGCGATCCGCTTTACGTGCTCGACACGACCAATCCGGGAGCACAGCAGTACCTTCGCGAGACGTACCGGGTCCTGACTCAGGACTGGGGCGTCGAGTACATCAAGCTCGATTTCATGGATTCCTCCGCGATCGAGGGCTACTACTACCGTCCACACACGACGGCGCTCGAGGCCGAGCGCATCGGGCTCCAGATCATCCGCGATACGGTAGGCGAGCACGTGCTGCTGGATAAGGACGGCAGCGCGATGCTCACTCCCGTCGGCCTGGTGGATGAGGGCCGCATCGCGCCGGATACGGGCCATTCGTTCCGAGCCAGCAAGGACGCGGATCCGAACATCGCGGCGCGCTACTACATGAACCGCACTTTCTATATCAGCGACCCCGATGCTCTCAGCGTCTCGAACCAGACTTCGCCCCAGGAGGGCTGGCATCGGTCGAGGCAGGGCCTGACGCTGAACGAAGCTCAGGTTCAGGTCGTGCTCGCCGCGGTGGCCGGCGGGATGTATGAAATCGGCGACGACCTCACGAAACTGGCCGCGGCACCCGATCGGGTGGCTTTAGTCGAGAATCGCGAGTTACTGAAGATGGTCAAGCTCGGACGCGCCGCCATGCCGGTGGATTTGATGAGCTTTTCGGCGCAGGACGAAATGCCCAGCGTGTACTTTCTCAAGGAGGACGCGCAGCAGTCGATGCTAGCGATTTTCAACTTCACCGAGGGGACGCGCTCGCACACGCTCGAGCTAAGCAGCCTCGGCCTTTCGCCAGGACATCCTTATGCAGCGTATGACGTATTTAACGCCGATGCGCCGGTGCCCATCGGAGGCGCAAGCCTTCAAACTGGTCCGCAGGGCCCGCATTCGGTAAAGCTAATCAAAATCGTCGCCACCTCGGCGCCGGCCACGCCAGCGCCTTGATGCAGGAAAAGAGTGTCGACCCGGCGGCGCCCTTCCAGCATCCGTCTACGAATGCCGGCGAGGCGGCCGGAGTTCTGAATTGTTAAAGATTGCAAGGAGACAGTGACATCATTTTCTGTAGCGGCGCTCTCTGAGCGCCGAATGACGGCGGCCAGAGGCCGCCGCTACAGCAGCGGTTGTCACTGTATTTTGCAATCCTCCACAGCGTGGTAACGCGCGTTTTTGCTCCGCTTGCAAACAATGAGAGAAAGCGCTAGGTTGTCAATTGCGGGTCTGTTTCAAGTCCGGTCAGCTAGCGGGAGTAATTCAGCGGTAGAATGCCAGCTTCCCAAGCTGGACGTCGCGGGTTCGATTCCCGTCTCCCGCTCCATCCTTTCAATAACTTACATTGCCACCCTATCTTGTGCTCCGTTTGTGCTCCGGTTAGCGGCGCTATGGCGCTAAAGTATTGGCAGCACCTGGCTATTTGGCTCTTCACGTGCTCCGTTTAGCGATCAGATCAGCGGTCCCGGAATTGCTATCCCAATCAATTAGTTGCAGGTTGGGTCGATCCAATGACTGCCAGCGTGGATACGGAACACATCGCTGCTGAG
>Ga0209167_10000093_pt1 | contig 93988 bp, 81 predicted proteins | sample Coa_R1_9_FD_187154 | JGI IMG/M metagenome (GOLD analysis project Ga0209167, IMG submission 187154) | Surface soil microbial communities from Centralia Pennsylvania, which are recovering from an underground coalmine fire - Coalmine... | ecosystem: Environmental > Terrestrial > Soil >... | reverse complement strand
CCCACACCGCGGGATTCCCACTTTCCCACCGCTTCGGCGGCGGGCCATCTGCACCACCCCGAGCAACACCGAAACGGCGGACCAATCACTTGCTCATAAACGCGGACATTTTGATTTGCTAACGACATAATCTATAAACGTGGAGAATGGAAATGGACATGGCGGCACGCGCGCGCAGACGCCGGCGCAGATGCTTGAGCAGCGCTACCGCGTGTTTTTCGATCCTCGCGCGCTTGCTGAGGCGCGGCAGAAGCGTCCATTCATTCTTTCGGTGGTGCTTTTTGTACTTACGGTGATTTCGACGTTGGCGGTGGGCCGCGAATTTTCCGTATCCTACGCGCAGAATCGCCCGCCGTTCGCGGGACTTGAGAATCCCTTTGCGCCGACGTGGCATGCCTTGATTCATCCGCGATTGCTGCTTGGAGGCATTCCTTTTGCCTTTACGCTGCTCGGGATTTTGCTGGCGCACGAACTCGGCCACTACTTCGCGTGCCGCTATTACAAAATCAACGCGAGCTATCCGTATTTTTTACCGGCGCCTACATTGATCGGCACGTTTGGCGCGTTCATTCGCATTCGCTCGCCGATTTTCAATCGCAAAGCGCTCTTCGACGTAGGATTTTCCGGGCCGCTGGTGGGGTTCGTGCTGGCGGTTCCGATTTTGGTCGCGGGAATTTACATGTCGAAGGTGGTGCCGAACGCGCAGGCGGGCGCGCTGGTGATTTTCGGCAATCCGCCGTTGGTGAAATTCCTTCTCGCCATTTTTTATCCGGGCGTGCCCGCGCGAGATATTTTGCTCAGCCCCATCGCGCTGGCCGCGTGGGTGGGACTTTTCGCGACGGCCCTTAATCTCTTGCCGGTGGGCCAATTGGACGGAGGGCATATCATTTACAGCATAGCGAGCAGCAGCCATCGCCGCATTTCGATGACGTTTGGCATCGGCCTTTTTGCCATCGGCATTCTCTTTTGGCGCAATGGCGGAAGCGAATGGTTGATCATCGCGCTGCTGCTGCTTGTTCTCGGCTTTCGGCATCCGCCGCTGATCGATCCGTGGACACCGCTGGGCGCGAAGCGCCGAGCGTGGGCCATGGTCGCGCTGATTATTTTCCTGCTGTGTTTTACGCCGCTGCCGCTGACCGCGCCTGAAACTGTTAAATCGTCGCCGCCCTCACAGCAGGCTTATCGGATCCACATCCACGATCACCGCGGTTTCGGGAATTTGCTTCAGCGCGCAAAAATTCAGGCAGCCCTCTAAGATTTTCCCGAGAAGTTTGCGGTTCGGCGACTTCAGTAAAATTTGGAACCGAAAATCGCGGCGCAATTTGGACAGCGCTGCGGCGGCAGGGCCAAGCACTCGAAGTTCATCGTGCTTTCGCGAATCGAAATACGCAGCGATGGCGCGCGACCAGCGAATCGCGTTTTCGATCTTGCGGTCGCGCACAAGAACGTTCGCCAGAGCGATGAACGGCGGATAGTGCATCACTTCGCGAAAATAAATTTCGCGGTCGAAAAATGCGGAGTAATTCTGATCCACGGCGTGCTGAATGGCGTAGTGCTCAGGATAATACGTTTCGATCAGCACTTCACCGGGAAAACGGCCGCGGCCGGCGCGGCCCGCAACCTGAGTAAGCAACTGAAACGTGCGCTCCGCTGCGCGAAAATCAGGACGTCCGAGCGCCAGATCGGCGGCGACCACGCCGACGAGCGTGACGCGCTCGAAATCGTGCCCTTTCGCGACCATTTGCGTGCCTACGAGCAAATCCAATTCGGCGCGCGCAAATGCGCCGAGCACTTTTTGGTATTCGCGCTTGGTGCGCACGGTGTCGCGGTCGAGGCGGCCGATGCGAGCCTTGGGAAATTGTTCGCGCAGAAATTCCTCGACGCGCTCCGCGCCGTCTCCGACGAAATAGAGATATTGCGACTTGCACTTCGGGCAGATTTTTGGAACGGCGATTGAATACCCGCAGTAATGGCATTCCAGGCGCGCGCGCCGCTTGTGATACGAAAGGGCGATGCTGCAATTCTGGCACTCAATGCCGGCACCGCAACTGCGGCACAGCACATACCAGGAATAGCCGCGGCGATTAATTAACACGAGAGCTTGCGTGTTTTCGTCGAGGCGTTTTTTTATTCCCGCGAGAAGCGGGGCTGAAACTGCCGCGGAACGATGGGTGCGCTTGAACTCTTCGCGCAAATCGACGAGCTTTACCGACGCGAGCGGACGGGACTCGACGCGCGTTTTCAATTCGAGAAGCTTGTATTTCCCGGTGCGCGCGTTGTGAAAGCTTTCGAGCGAAGGCGTTGCGGAACCGAGCAGCGCAAGGGCGCCAGCGAGACGCGCGCGAACGACCGCAGTGTCGCGGCCATGATAGCGCGGCGTTTCCTCCTGCTTATAACTCCCCTCCTGTTCTTCGTCCACGATAAGGAGGCCGAGATTTTCGAGGGGCGCAAAAACAGCGGAGCGCGTTCCGACAACGACACGGGCTTCGCCGCGCCGCACGCGCCACCATTCGTGAGAGCGCTCGTTATCGGCCAGGCCGCTATGCAAGACGGCTACCGTGGCGCCAAATCGCGCGCGCACCAGGCGGCTGAGCCACAGAGTGAGCGCGATTTCCGGCACCAGCACGATGGCCGTGCGTTGCTGCGCGAGAGCTGCTTCGATTGCGGCAAGATACACTTCGGTCTTGCCGCTTCCCGTGACGCCATGCAGGAGCGCTGCCGTAAATTTGCGGGCGGCGAGCCACTCGCGAATCGAGGCCGTTGCGCACTGTTGCTCGGCATTCAAAGTATTTGCCGGCGGGATGAAGTTCGCTTCCCACGGGTCTTCGTCGGCGGTGAATGGCTCTTCCCACACTATGATCTTCTCTTGCTTTTGCAGCCGCGCCAGCAGCGCGCGTGAAACTCCCTGTTGCGTGAGCGCGGTTGCAGGCAAAGGGCCGCGCGTGGCGGTCAGAATTTCGCGGACTTTCTCTTCGCGCTCGTCAGCGGGAGCCGCGTTGGAATTCCACGACACGATTCTCTGCACACGTTCTTTCTTACGCTGCATACGCTCGCGCGCTGCGATGAGCCCACGCCGCATCAGCCGTTGCGCCGCAAGCTCACCTCCAACAATGCGCTTCAACTTCGCGGAGAAAATCGCTTCTTCATCAAGGCCAATAAGCTCCAGTGCCGCTAAATCTTCAGCTTCACTCGGATCCGCCATCCCCCGCTCTTTTGCTTCGGCTAAAAACTCGCGGCCATGCTCAGTCAAGAAATATTCGCGCTGCTCGCGCAGTTCGGCAAGCGGCGGCAGCATGGAGCGCAACGTTTCGCCGATCGGCGCGACGTAATAACCGCTAATCCATTCGCCGAGAGCGAGCAGTTGCGGAGTGAGAGCCGGAATGTCATCCACCAGCTCGACGATTTCTTTCGTGGCTTTAGCGGCCGCAGGGTTGGCTGAGAGTTTGACGGCCACGCCGACCATGGCGCGGTTGCGAAAAGGGACGGCCACGCGGCCCCCGACAATCTCCGCCCCGGAAAAACGTTCAGGAATAGCGTAGGTGAAGGTCGAGCGCAGCGGGACCGGCAGTGCGACTTCGCAAAAGCGCGCATTCATATTCGCGCTAGTGTAGCAGCAAGGCGCAGGTCACTACAGGCTCACCAGCGCGACTCCTAAGAATATGAGCGCGATGCCGAGCCATTGGCGGCGGCCAAGCCTCTCGCGCAGAAACGCGGCGGCGAGGAACAGCGTGACGACGCCGTAGAGAGACGCCAGGACCGTGACGATGGCAATTTGCTCCTGCTTGAACGCGAAATTATTTGCAACGAATCCGGCGGTGTCGGTCACACCGATGAGAAAAATGAGCCAGGCCGTCGAGCCTCTTGGAATGGCGAACGATTCTCCCAGAGGCGGCAACAGCGCGGCAAGCACTATCAGCGTGACGAGGCGGATCACCCACACGGAAGCGAAGCCGCCGAATACGGGCATCACGCGAAATCCAAGAACCCAATAATTCACGCCGAAGCCAAGCGCTGCGGCGAGCGCCCATGGCACGCCGCGCAGCAAATGACGGCGATGATGTTCCGGCGTGGCGTGTTGCGCCTCCGCCGCGGTCTGTGACGGCAGGGCCAGCGCCGCGATGACCACTCCGACTAAGGCGGACGCGATTCCCAGGGCGTGCGCGCGCGTCAGCCGCTCGCCGGACAAGATCGAAAGTGCGACTGTCAGCGCCGGATAGCTTGCGGCAATCGGCGAAACCAGCGCGAGAACTCCAACTTCGAACGAGCGGTAGAGCGCCAGTGAGGCGAGCGCACTCAAAATTCCCGCAAGCATAATCCACAGCCAAATTCGGAGCTGGAATGTCGGAAAGAATCTCGACCAATGGCCGGTGGAAGCCATGATGACAGTGAGCCCGGTGACTCCCACAACCTGCATGAAAAGCAGCGCGCGCAGCGAACCAGTTCGCCGCGTTGCGAAACGAGCCATGAAATCCGCTACGCCCCAGTTCAGAGCCGCGGTCAAACCCAGCAGAACGCCCACGCAAAACTCCCCGACAAAGCACCGGCTGCCGCGAACAGAAATTCGAAGCAGCCGTTGCGAATCGCAGGACGTTACTGTAGCAGGAAATCGAAAACTTGCAGAATTGCATGGGCACAAAATCGCCGAGGGGCTTTACGATTTGGCCGGAATTTTCAATCCGAGGTGGGCCATCACTTTTTTTAAGTCTTCCCACACGTCGCCTTTTGCGTTCGGATTGCGCAGTAAATAAGCAGGATGATATGTGGCCATCATTGGAATCCCGCGAAATTCGAGCCACTGGCCGCGCAGGCGCGAGATGGATTGCTTGGCCCCATAGAGCGCCTGAAAAGCGATGGCGCCCAGACAGACGACGGCTTTGGGATTGATGACTGCGAGCTGGCGGTACAAAAATGGCGAGCACGTTTCCATTTCGTCCGGCTCGGGCGCGCGGTTTTCCGGCGGGCGGCACTTGACCACGTTGCAGATGTAAACATCATCGCGCTTCAGCCCCATGGCTTCAATCATCTGCGTCAGCAATTTCCCGGCGCGGCCCACGAACGGCAGGCCCTGAATGTCTTCATCACGCCCTGGCCCTTCGCCGACAAAAACAAGTTCGGCGTGCGCATTGCCGCTGCCGAAAACGATTTTGTTGCGCTGTTCGCAAAGGCGGCACCGTTTGCAATCACCGACGTGCTCGCGAATAAGTTCGAGCGAGTCATTCGTGACGCGCTCGCCCGCTTCGAAAAGCGACGCAGATTTTATGACTGGCAGGGGCGCAGGCGTTTCCGCTTTTGGCTGAGCGGCAAAAGGATTTTTGGACGTTGGGCGAATCGCAGTCGGCGCGGCAAGATTTTGCGGCACAGGCGAAACCTGAACGGCATGAGAAACAGAAACTTCAGGCTCACCGAGATTGCCGGACGGTTTGGCACGGTCAAGATAAAAGGGGGAAAGTTTAAGTTCGGCGAAATAGTCGAGCCACCCTTCGGCGTTGGCGCGGATTTCCGGCTTCATTGCCTGCTCGCAGCGCGCGTGCTCACTTCACGCCCTTGCGGATTTCCGCAACCTGATCGAGTATGCGATTGGCGACCTCGAATTTTGACATTTTCGGCAGCTCGACTTCCCGGCCATCGCGCAAGAAAAAGCTCACGACATTTGTGTCGGTGTCGAAACCCGCGCCCTCTTTTGTGACATCATTGGCGACGATCATGTCGGCGCCTTTTGCGGCCAGCTTGCGCCGCGCATTTTCTGCAAGGCGCTCCGTCTCTGCCGCGAACCCGACGAGAATTCTGGAGCCTTTCTCGCGGCCCAGTTCGGCGAGAATGTCCATAGTCGGCTCGAGTTCCAGAGTCAAACGCCCTTCGGCGCGCTTGATTTTCTGCGTTCCGGGCGCCGCAGGACGATAATCGGAAACCGCCGCCGCCATAATCACGACATGCGCATCACGCGACCGCTCGCTCACCGCGCGGTGCATTTCTTCCGTCGAGCGCACTGGAACCCAATCCACTTCATTCGGCGCGCGAAGCTCAGTCGGTCCGCTGATCAGCGTCACGCGCGCGCCGCGGCGCGAAGCCGCATCCGCCAGCGCGTAGCCCATCTTCCCGGAAGAGCGATTGGTCAGCACGCGGACGGGGTCCACATCTTCGACCGTCGGGCCTGCGGTAATCACGACGTTCATTCCATCGAAATCGTGCTTTAGACCGAGCGCTTCGCACACGGCAGCGGAAATCGCTTCAGTTCCGGCAAGCCGTCCAGGGCCAGTCATCCCGCATGCCAGATAGCCCTCATCGGGCTGCACCACCCTTACACCACGCTCGCGGAGCGTCTCCAAATTTTTCTGTGTGGCAGGATGCTCCCACATGTTGACGTTCATTGCGGGCGCTACAACCACCGGAGCTTTTGTCGCCAAGTAGAGAGTGGTCAGAAAATCGTCGGCGATGCCATTGGCAAGTTTCGCGAGAACGTCCGCTGTCGCTGGAGCGATTACCAGCAGGTCGATCCGCTGCGCGACGGCAATGTGCTCGATGGCGCTTTCGAGATTCGCGGTTGCCTGCTTATCGCCGAAAAGCTCAGTAATCACTTTTTCGCCGGTTAGAGCGGCGAAGGTAAGCGGCGTGACAAATTCCTGCGCGGCGCGCGTCATCACTACTTGAACGGCGAGTTTTTCTTTCTGCAGACGGCGCACCAGTTCCGCCGCCTTGTAGGCCGCTACACCGCCCGAAACTCCCAGCGCCACTCGCATTTGTTGATCCCTCACGCCATCAGGCCGGTATCAAGCCTGCCGCGCGCGAAACTTAACCCTTCTTCCGCTTCCCGTCTTTGTCTTCATCCGCGTCCATTGCCTCGGGCAGCTCGAATTCCAGCATACCTTTTCGCATTTCTTCTTCGGCAACACGCGTGAATTTGTGATTCTTGGGATTGTCGACCAGCGGCCGACCTCCCGCCATAAGCTGCCGGGCGCGCCGAGCGATGAGTACTACGTACGCAAATTTGCTTTCTGGTGGCTGGTTAGAAACCGCCATGAGTGCTCTATCCTCCAAAGGATTTGAGTATCTGATGAACGCGCAGGCGATTGCGTTTCGTTTCGCAACGCGCGGACTGCGCTATGGCCCGGACCGCTTCTCCCGCGCGGTCCACATCTTCGTTGATCACTACATAATCGTAATCCAAATAACGAGCCATTTCCAAGCGCGCCTGATCGAGGCGGCGGGCGATTTCGTCCTCGCGGTCCTGATTGCGCGCCCGGATGCGCTTTTCGAGTTCCCGGCGCGAAGGCGGCACGATGAAAATGGCCACGGACTCCGGCAGCTTTTGGCGCACCTGTTCGGCGCCCTGCACATCAATTTCGAGCACCAGGTCGAGCTGCCGCGCGCGCGCCTCTTCCAGCGACTTCTTCGGCGTGCCGTAACTGTGCTTTCCGAAAACGCAGGCGTGCTCGAGGAATTCGCCGCGCTCGATCATTTGGCGGAATTCCTGGTCCGATACAAAATGATACCACTTACCGTCGCTTTCGTTCGCGCGAGGCGGCCGTGTAGTTGCGGAAATCGATAGCATCGTTCCCGGCAATTCCAACAGTTTTTTTACCAGCGTCGATTTCCCCGAGCCGGAAGGCCCGGAGACGATGAGTATCAGCGGTTCGAAAGAATCGGCCATTTGCTATTCGACGTTTTGCACTTGCTCGCGCAATTTTTCAATCTCAGCTTTCAATTCCAATCCCAATTGCGTGATCTGCAGGCCATCATCGTCCGCGCCGCTGGCCTTGGAGAGCAGGGTATTGGACTCGCGCTGCATTTCCTGCAGCAGAAAATCCAGCCGTTTGCCCACTTCGCCGCCGCCATCAAGCAACCCGCGAAATTGCTTCACGTGGCTGCGCAGACGCGCGAGCTCTTCCGTGGTGTCGCTGCGCTCGGCGATGAAAGCGGCCTCTTGCGCAATCCGCGCGGGATCCGCTTCATAATTTCCCAGCAGCTCTTTGACGCGCGTTTCGAGCTTGCGCGCATACGCCGGACGCACGCGTTCGGCCAGCAGTTCAACGCGCGCGGTAGCATGTTCGATGGCGCTGAGCCTCCGCGTCAACTCCTCACGTAGCGCCTGGCCCTCGATGCGCCGCATTTCGTCGAGCTGGTCCATCGCGCGAGTCAGGCCAGCGCGTACCAATTCAGCGAGCTTTTCCATTTCCGCGTGCGGAGGCGCGGAAGAGGCCACACCGGGCAACCGCAAAATCGCGGCAATGTCTGGCTCTGACTTCATTTCAAATTCTTCACCGAGCGATTTCACCGCCTTCAGATAAGCCGCTGCGACTTCACGATTGATCGTTACAGAATTGTTCCTGGCCGCTTGTATTTGCAAACTGACTTCGACATGGCCGCGGCGGAACCTCTCCTGCATTTTCTTGCGTATCTCCGTTTCCAGCGCGTCCCAGCCTTCCGGCAAGCGCACGCGCATATCCAAGAATCGGTGATTCACGCTGCGCAAGGACAATTGCACGGCCCATCCATCTTCCTCCGCGCGCGTTTGCGCGTATCCGGTCATCGACTTGAGCGGAGGGGCAGCCATTCTACACGGGTCCGGCAGGCAAAGGAGGCTCAATTTCCTGAAATTGCAGGTGGTACAGTCGCGCATAGACGCCATTGCGCGCAAGTAATTCTTCGTGTGTGCCGCCTTCGCGAATGGTGCCGTCCTCAAGCACCGCGATCAGGTCCGCGCGTCGCACCGTCGAGAGCCGGTGCGCAATCACGAACACAGTGCGATTCTCCATCAGATTATTGAGCGCGTGCTGCACCAGCATTTCGGATTCGGAATCGAGTTCGGAAGTAGCTTCGTCGAGAATCAGTATCGGCGCGTCCTTCAGCAGCGCGCGCGCAATCGCCAGACGCTGCCGCTGGCCGCCGGAGAGACGCTGGCCTCGATCGCCGATCTTTGTCTGATAACCCTGCGGCAATTGAATGATGAAGTCGTGCGCGAGCGCCGCCTTCGCCGCGGCCAGCACGCGAGCCTCCGGCAAATCCGGCCGGCCGTAGCACAAATTATTCCAAACCGTATCGTTGAAGAGAATCGTCTCCTGCGTGACGATGGCCATCTGCTCGCGCAGCGATTGCAGGCTCACCGCGCATATGTCCTGGCCATCAATCAGAATTTTTCCCGCTACAGGCCTGTGGAACCGCGGCAGCAAGTTCACCAGCGTGGTTTTGCCCGCGCCGCTGGAACCAACAATCGCAACCACGCTTCCCGCCGGCACGCGCAGATTAATGTTGCGTAAAATCAACGGTCCGCTCTCGTACGCGAATCCCACGTCGTCGAAATCCACTTCTCGCGAAAAGCGCGGCAAAGCCGGCGCACCAGGTGTCTCGGCGATTTCCTCCTTCAGCGCAAAAAATCCCAGCACCTGCACAGAAGCGCCCATCGCCAGTTGAAATTGGTGATACAAACTGCCGATGCGCTTGATGGGCGTGTAGGCGCGCAGCAGCGAATAGATGAACGCGAAGACCATCCCAGGAGTCATTACGCCGCGCCGGATTTCATCCCGCGCATACAGCAGCAGCACTACGAATACAATCGCGCCGAGAAAATCCATCATCGGCGAAGTGACCACATAGGCCTTCACCCAGCGCATGTTTTCGCGCAACAGCGCGCGCGCCGTTTCGCGGAATTTGCCGATTTCGAAATTCTCCATGCCGAAGGCTTTTACAACGCGATTGCCGCTGACCGTCTCCTGCAAAATCTGGCTCAAATCCGCAACGCGCGAGCGCGTATTCTGCACCGATTTGCGGATTCTCTTTCCGAGCCGGCCCACGGGGTACACGACCAGAGGAATCACGATTGCGGAGCCAATGGCCAGGCGCCAATTGAGCCAAAGGAGCACGCACACAAACGCGCCCAGCGCGAAAACCTGCTGAAAAAAGTCCGCCAGATGTTCGGAGAGCGCGCTGCGCACCTGGTCCACATCGCTGATCGCGGCAGACATCACGCGTCCGGTCGGGTTATGCTGAAAAAATCCAATCGGCTGGCGCACCAGTTTTTCGTAGACTTGATTCCGCAAATCTGTAACGCCCGCGTGCCCCGCGTACTGAATCATGGTGCTGCCAAAAAATTCCGCGATCGACTTGGAGAAAAAAATCACCACAAGGCAGATCGCAAAAACAGTCCACACATAGTGGATGGACGATGGCAGGAAGGAATTCAGATAAATCGTACCGTTTGAAAGTCCCAGTAAGTGAGTCGCCCAGGCGGGCAGTGTGACCAGCTTGACCTTGGTGACCGCAGCGTGCGGGTTCAAGATCACGTCGGCCGCAGGGATAATCATCAGCGCGACGAGCCCTTCGCAAACGCCCATCACCGCCAGCAACACGATGCCGAGGATCAGCCGCCAGCGGTACGGCCGCACAAATTTGAGCAGCGCGCGCAGCTCTGATGAAATTTTCACGATACCGAGCGCTCCAGATCCCTGTGTTCGAGCTTCGTAGTGTAGCCGCGCTTCGCCAGCGCTTTGGCTACCGCTTCCGCCATGGTCACCGAGCGGTGCCGTCCGCCCGTGCAACCGAAGGCAATGGTCAAATAGCTTTTCCCTTCGCGAATGTAGTGCGGAATCAAATAGGCAAGCAGGCCGTCAATGCGCCGCAGGAATTCGCCGGTCTGCTTGAATGAGCGGATGTATTTAGCGACGCGCGCATTTTTCCCGCTGTACGGACGGAGCTTGGCCACGAAATGCGGGTTCGGCAGGAAACGCACGTCGAACACCAGGTCTGCATCGGCGGGCAGTCCGAATCGGTACCCAAAACTCACCAACGAAACGAGCAAGGGCCTGCGTCCGGCCTTTTGAAACTGATCGGTGATGAACTGGCGCAATTCATGCACCGTGAATTTCGTGGTGTCAATGACCACGTCGGCAATTTCACGAATCGTCGCCATGCGCTTCCGTTCTGCTCGGATTCCTTCCAAAACGGAGATGTCCGCGCCCATGGGATGCGGCCTGCGCGTTTCACTGAAGCGCCGCGCCAGCGCTTCATCGCTCGCTTCGATGAATACCAGTGTGGCCGGGTAATTTCGACGCAGCTTGCGGTAAACTTCCGGCAACCTTTTCAGTTGCTCGCCCTCGCGCGCATCGACCAGCAGCGCAGCGCGAGAGATTTCGCCGTCGTCCATAGATTGTTCAGCGAAAGATGGAATGAAGGAAACGGGAAGATTATCCACGCAGTAGAAACCAAGGTCTTCGAAAGTGCGCAGAACGGAGCCTTTGCCCGAACCGGAGAGCCCGGTCAGGATGACCAATTGCCGGTTCTGATCATTATGGCGCGACGCCACTAGTGCGGTTCCAACTCTTTACTCCGAGTTTCGGGAATCCAATTAGCGCCCGGCGCCGTCTGGGGCCGAAAAGTTAGAACGGCGCTGAGGCGCTCCTCAGTCCTTCTGCCGTCGCTGATGGGTGCTGGGAATGCGCAAATCTTCCCGGTATTTAGCCACCGTGCGGCGCGTGACGTGAATACCCTCTTGGTCCAGCCGTTTGGCGATCTGCTCGTCGGTCAGCGGATGCGTGGCGTCCTCTTCTTCGATCATTTTTTTGACGCGCCGCTTCAGCGACAGTAGAGACATTTCCGCGCCCTGCGGGCCGTTCACCGACTCGGAGAAAAAATGCCGCAGCTCGAAAACGCCTTGCGGCGTGTGCGCGTATTTATTGGCTACCGCGCGGCTTACCGTCGAAGGATGCACTCCCACCTCTTCCGCCACTTCCTTGATCATCATCGGTTTCAGATGATCGACGCCATACTCCAAAAAATCCTTTTGCCGCCGCAGGATCGACTGGCACACGCGCACAATCGTATGTTTGCGCTGCTCGATATTTTTCATCAACTGCACGGCCGCGGTGAAACGTTCCTTCACGTAATTGCGCACATCGCGGTCCGCGGCGTCGCGTGAAAGCAGGCGGCGGTAGACGGGGCTGAGGCGAAGTTGCGGCAGATCGTCATCGTTCAGAAACGCTTCCCACTCGCCATCCACTTTGCGGAACTGAACGTCCGGCTCAACCAGCCGCGGCTCCGTTTTGTTGTAGCGCAACCCCGGACGGGGGTCCAACTTTTTCACGGCGTCCACCGCGCGCTTCACCGCTTCAATGGGCCGGTTGAGCGCCCGTGCGATTTCCTTCAACTGATTGTTCTGCAGCAATTTCAAGTGGTCGGAAACCACCTGCTGCGCCAGCGTATTCTGCGGATCAACCAATTTCAATTGCAGCAGCAGACATTCCTTCAAATCCCGCGCGCCCACTCCCGGAGGGTCGAATTCCTGCACGACCGCGAGCGCCTCTTCCACATCGTCCATGGTGAAACCGTTATTCTGAGCGATCTCTTCAAGGCTCTCCGTCAAGTATCCGTTTTCGTCGAGATTGCCGATAATCAATTCGGCGGCTTTCTGCACTTGTTCACTGCAGATGCTGACGCTCAGTTGCCAGAGAAGATGGTCGGCGAGGCTCTGCGGCGAGGAGAGAAACTTATCAAAACTTGGCCGTTCCGTTTCTTCCCGCTCGCTGCCCACGCCGCTGGCCGCGGCTGTATCCAGATATTTCGTAAAAAATGAGGCAACGTCGAACTCGTCAAAGGGATTCGCTCCTTCGGTTTCCGGAACCTTCTCCGTTTCCTCTTTCAAGAACGTCTCGTCCGTGTAATTTTCGCTGACTATGCCATCGTCTCCGAGAACTTCCAGCATGGGATTCTCGGTAATCTCCTGATTGATCATCTCGCGCAACTCTAAACGGTTCAGCGCCAGCACGCTGACCATTTGCACGAGGCCCGGCGTCAGCACCTGCTTCTGCGAGAGCCGGAGATTCAGTTTTGGTTGCAGCCAGTTCATCGCGTTATTTTTGCTTCAAATCTCAATTCAAACGGAAATTTTCCCCCAGATACAGCCGCCTCACTTCCGCATCGTTGCTCAATTCCTCCGGCGTGCCCGCGCTCAAAATTTTGCCCGCATGAATGATATAGGCGCGATGCGTCACTGCCAGCGTCTCGCGCACGTTGTGGTCGGTGACCAGCACGCCGATTCCTGCGGCGCTCAGCTCGTCGATGATCTTCTGCAGGTCCATCACCGTCAGCGGATCGATTCCCGAAAACGGTTCGTCCAGCAGAATAAACAGCGGCTGCAGCACCAGCGAGCGAGCGATCTCCAGGCGTCTTCGTTCGCCGCCGGAAAGCACATAACCTTTGCTGTGGCGTACGCCTTCCAGCCCTACCTGCGCAAGCATTTCTTCCACGCGGTCGCGGCGCTGCTCCGCCGTTATCGGCAGCGTTTCCAGCACCGCCAGCAAATTTTCTTCGACGGTCAGCTTGCGAAAAACTGAAGGTTCCTGGGGAAGATAGCTGATGCCGCTGCGGGCCCGCAGAAACATGGGCAGGTCGCTGATATCCTCGCCATCGAGCAGCACGCGCCCAAAATCCGCCCGCGTCAACCCCACCAGAATGTAGAACGTCGTGGTCTTGCCTGCGCCGTTCGGGCCTAGCAGCCCAACCACTTCACCCTGCTGAATTTCCAAGCTGACATTATCGACGACGGTGCGTCCTCGATAGGTTTTGCTTAATTCCGCGGCTTGGAGCTTCGACATCCCAGTTCATTTCTCAACCCGGCGATTGGCGGCTCGCGACCCGTTTTGCGACTCAACCAGAATCGTATCACTCGCTAAAAAGAAGGTCAATTCGCGGCCTGTTGTGCGGTTTCCAGAACTGTCCGCGAGCGCAGGCTGCCCTCCGGAAAGAACGAATTTCCCTTCCCTGGCCGCGTATTCGCCGCGTTCGGCCGTGCCGGTGCGGCCATTTTGTTCGATGCGAACGCCGCCTGTGGCGATAGCCCGTTGCAATATTTGCCGATTGTCTGGTCCCGACGAGAAAGAAAGCGCGAGCGTCTGGCTGGAAATGCTTGCTTCGGAAGAATGCGCGCGAACGCCGCCAGTCCATTCCATTTTTTCGGCGTCGCCCCAGTAATCCGCTTGCGGCGCTTTCACCTGCCACAGAACTGGCGCTGCTTTCTCAGTTCCCTCGATTTTCGCTACGCTCTTGTGCGCCGCCTCGGCAAACTCGCCGATAACGTTCCCGCGCCCTTCGGCACGTTTCTCGTTCTGCCAGAGTTCAATCGTATCCGCTTGCAGCAGGTTGCTGCCATGCCACATCCGCGCGTGCCCAAAGAAAACCGCATGAGCGTTGGCACGCTGCGGCTTGGCGAGCTCGCTTCCGGTCATTTCGTCCGCGGAAATGTTCGCCGCGCCGGCCATTGAATTCGTCGTCGCGGCGCGATCATTTTGCTTTCCAAAATAACTCGCTAGCACTGCTCCGCTCGCATGCACTTCGCCGGACTCTTGATTGATTTGAATTGTCGCCGCCTGTAAACGCGAAGCGGGATCTTCTACCGAAGCGGCACCTGTAAGGGTCATCTCGTTTGCCGCGCGCGAGAATTTCACTTCGTTTGCCGCGCCTTGCCGGTCTCCTTCGCGAAATTTCACGTCGCCCTTTTCGTCAATGTCCTGCCAGATCCCGCCGCGGGCGAAATCGGCGGCAAAAGTTCGCGCTGTGCTGCTCTGCGGAGGTTTTGCAGGCAGCGCCCGCGTGATCTGCACGCCTCCGCTTCCGCGCAATGCCGTGAGTTCGCTTCGCGCGCCGAATATTGCCTGCAGCTTGCCGGCGCGTATGCGGAACGATTCTTCCGGGTCGGTGGTTAGTATTTCCCCGGGCTCAAGAGTCTCCGCGCTGACAATCCGCTGGCCGCGCCCGGTGGCATTTGGCGCGAAATTCATCCTCACGCTTTCTGTTGCGACGCTGCGTTTCACCTCGCCCTGACTCATGTTCATTTGCACGTTTCCGTCAGCGAGCAATTCGCGCGGCTCGTTTGCGCCGTTCATCAGCAGTTCTGCATGCTGCGAGGAAAAGCGGCTATTAGCATTCCCCCTGACGCGCTCCCCGGTCGACTCGCCGTGGACATTCTGATCGGCGATAATTTTTCCCAGGGTTCCATCCGGCGTAAACTCTGCCTCGATGCGGTTCGCCGAAAATGACGCGCTTCCGCCCGCGTCACTGTCATGAATCTCTGGACTCCCTGTAGCCACGGCTTGGGCGGGCCGCATTGCAGCATCGAGCTGTAACTCGAGCATGTCTGTTGTGAGCGTCGCGGCACTTTGCTGCACGCAAACTGGCCCGAAGATTCTCAGGGCGTTTTCTTTGCGCTGAAATTCGAGCGAACTGCCGCTCAAATTCACGGGAAGCTCGCGCGATTTCGCCGCCGGCGTGATTTCGAGCTGCACACTCTTTTCGAGGGTGACGTCCTCGCTCTGGGGATCGTAAAGAACGCCGTCGGCCTGGCCGCGACCGCCGGTAAATTGCAAAACGACGGGCTTTTCTGTGCTTACTTTACCGCTGTCGCGGTCAAACAAGATGTCGCTGGTCTGCAAATGCATTCCGCCGCGGCCACTGGTCTTGGCATTGCGCAAATCGATTTGCACCACGCCGTGGCAGCGAATGCTTCCCGTCTGTGGTTCATAGCTGCATTCATCGGCGCGCACAGAATCGTCGCGCTCGCCTCGCGCGCCGTAAATTGTGATGGCCACGTTTTCCAGCAGGCTGCGATTTTGATCTTTGAACTGCGTTGCTTGCGATGCGCGCACGGTGAAAAGCTTCTGCGTGCCGACGACTTTTGAGAAACTGAATCCCGCCGATTGCTGCGCGACGCTTGCAGGCACGGGGTGCAGATCTTTGTCGCGCGCGCCGCTGCGCATGCGCCGTTGCACGTAGACGCCAATCACCAAAAAACAAATTGCGACGGCGATGCCGGCGGACCAGCGGGCATAGCGCGCTGCTTGGCGATTCTGCATTTCAATCGATCCTGCAAGAAATCAAGGCTGCGATGTTCACGATGGTTAGAAGCCGAGTATAGGAGAGGAGATGGACGGCGGCAACTTGCAAAGCAACTTCCGGACCGAGCCTGTAGGCTGGTCAGTGTTCGGGAAGCACCCCGCTGGAGGCTTCCGGATTGCGGGTTGGCGGGATTTGCAGACCCGTCAGAAGCAGGAATGACGAAGGAGGTATATGATCGCGCCCAAAAAAACCATGTTAGCCCCAAAGGAGAAGCCGAGCACCCTATTGAGCGTATCGGATGCGACCTCTAAACTCGTCTCCAAAGGGGAACCCGGCTCGATTCCTGCAATGACGCCCGCTTCGAAAAGCTCGCTAATCCGACCGCGATTCACTAGTGCGAGCCGCCAGGAGGTAAACATCGCACCCCACGCGAGGAACAGCCAGGACCCGTGCCACACGAAATTCCAGTACTTAAACGTAAGGAACAAACCCACGCCAAGGCAGAAAATAAGTATCGAGGTATTGGCCACAAATCCAAGAGAAAAGAGTGGCGATTTCACAAAAAAATCGCCCGCATCGGAACCGGAAGCGTGCTGCTGCACGTTTGCCATTATCTGTCCTCCACGAATCGAAATATCTACTGGCAGCCAACAGAAGTAACCATGGACCCGGTAAAGCCTATAGCGCCGGTAGCGAAATCGCCTGCTCCAAGACCGACTGCGCCGAACACATCCGCCTCAATGTTTATGGCATCGCGGATTTGAACCAGTAATACGCTGCGGCCAATCCGAAGCCGAGGCCCAAAATTGCGAATCCGATGGCTGCATAATCCATGCCTCATCTCTCTTTTTGGCGGGATATTCTACCGCAATTTCGGGAAACGAGTGTCGCATGGGCGCAGGGGTGCAACTTTGGCCGTTGCTGTCTCCTATCCCGGCAACTTGCAAAGCAAGTTCAGGGCCGCCGCTGCAGGCTGGTCAACGTTCGGGCAGCACGCCGCTGGAGGCGGCGGCAACTCGGTCGCGGGTGGTATTTTTGACAAGGTACATAGCCTCGTCAGCAAGGTGAAGGAGGCCGGCTTTGTCGGCGGAGTCCACGGGAAAGGAAGCGACGCCAACGCTGGCGGTGATGTGGACGTTGAGCCCTTCGTCCTTCAACCAAGGGGTGGTTCTGATTAGCGCGTGAAGCCTGCGGGCAACGCGGCAGGCATTCTCTTTGGAGGTTTGCGGCAGCAGCAGTACGAATTCGTCTCCGCCGTAGCGAAACGCAAAATCAATCAGCCTGCAATTATTCTTGATGACCGTGCCGATTTCCCCGAGAAGTTTCGAGCCGCTCAGATGGCCGTGCGTGTCGTTGACCGCCTTAAAATGGTCGAGATCGATGAAAATAATGGAGAATTCATAGCTGTAGCGATGCGAACGGTAAATCTCAGTGTCCAGCATGAAATTCAGGTGGCGAGCGTTGTAGAGGGTGGTGCAATCGTCCGTGATGGTAAGCTCATGAATGCGCTGGACGTGGCGCGCATTTTCGATGGCTATAGCGGCGTAGTCAGCCAGCGCTTCAAGAAGGGCCAGCTCGCGAGGGCTGAAGCCCTCTTCCCCAAAGCAGTTGATGAGCTCGATAACGCCGAGGCATTGTTCACGAAAGCGGACCGGCACGGCAACGATGGAACGCGTTTCCGTCTTGGTTTTGTCGTCAAGCTTGGCGAAGAAGCGCGAATCTTTGCTCGTGTCAGGAACCACTACCACTTCACCAGTTTGCGCGACCCAGCCGGCAATTCCCTGGCCGAGTTTGATGCGGACGTCCTTCAGCGCTTCAGCGCCCTCGCCGGTGGCAATTTCGAAGTACAACTCCTGCTTTTCGGTGTCCATCAACAGCAGTGACCAAGTGTCGGGATGGAGAACCTCATTGATTTTCTCCATTATGGTGCGCAGTACCTGATCAAGCTGCAAAGAGGAAGTGAGCGCCTTGCCCAGCTCGTGAAAAACGGCAACTTCACCGCCATCGTTAGCCTCGCGGCGCACCACCGGGTTGCGGCGGCGTTCGGTTCCGGAAAAGGGCTTCGATTCAGACACTTTGGGTTTCAAGGCACCGAGAGCCCGGCCAGTATCGACAGATTTACCGTCGGACATTCTGGCATTATAGGTTTGCGAATGGGTTACTGCAACCGGCGAGCGAGGGAGCCGTGCGCAAAGGCAAAATCATGAGGAGGGTAGAGCTCCAGCATTATGGGTGATATGGCGCATAGTACAGGGCGCAATAGCCGTGATTGACACCCGTCACACGCCCGCCTATATTTTTCAGTGAACCTTTTCAGAGAATCCTGAGATGAGCGCAACCAGTTTGTTTGGCGAGCACTTAAAACGTGAGCGCGAGATGCGTGGCGTGTCGCTGGAGGAAATTTCGGCGGCCACTCGCATCAGTGTGCGCTTTCTCGAAGCGCTGGAGAATGAGCAGTGGGAGCGATTGCCGGGCGGCATTTTCAACCGGGGATTCATTCGCTCTGTAGCGCGGTTTCTGGGACTTGACGAAGATGGCCTGGTGGCGGAGTACGCGCTGGAAACGCACGAGCGCCCCGAAATTGCGATTTGGACGAAAGAGCCAGTGCGGAAGCGGCGGAACTGGTTCGCCATTTTCGGGACCATTGCCACGCTAATCCTGCTGATTGCGGGAGGATGGTACGTTCACCGCGCCTATGGGGCGCAGATTAGCGCATGGCACGCAAGGCATCCGATTATCAGCACGGTGATGGCGAAGTTGCGGCATAAAACTACTTCGCCTGATGTCACGGCGCAAGCGCCGGTGGCGGCGGTGAATTCTCAGCAGCAACTACAGAGCTCTCCAGCGGCACAAGCGGCAGCGAATCCGAACGCCTCCAATGTAACGCCAGCAGCGGGAGCGCAGACGTCACAGGCAACCGGCCAAAATGCAAGCGTCGCGGCAGCAGCGTCGGCCACGCGCGGTACAGTTCCCAATGCGACGGCAGCGCCGAATACTTCTGACGCCTTGGTGCTCAAAGTCGAGGCTGGCGAAACTTCGAACGTGACGGTGGCGGCGGATGGAAAAGTTGTGTTCTCGGGGCAACTCGACGCGCTCAAAACGCTAACGCTGCGGGCGCAGAGAAGTTTTACAGTGTCGGCGAGCAAGTCGAATGCCGTCCTGCTTGAACTGAATGGCCGCACCGTACCGCCACTGGGTCCGCCGAACGAGCCCGGAAAAATCACACTGACGCGCGACAATCTAAAGCCTAATCCAGGAGACGGATATTAGCGAACCGGCACGCAGCGATGCTCGCGCGGAATTTGTCTTTGGCCACGCGACGCCGGAGCGGAAACTCGCCGTGTGCACCGGCGGAGTAACGCTCACCAGCGTGGAACGCGCGGAAGTTCTGACCGTGCTGGCCATGGATGACATTGAAGGAGTGGCGCAACGCGCGGCGGTAGCGCTGCCAAAGGTTGCGACGGAGGACTTCATCGCTGCGGCCCAGCTGCCCGATGCGGCTCCCGCACTCTTACATTATTGCGCCGCGAATCTGGCAAACGCACCGGGAATGGCGGACGTTCTCGCGAAAAATCCTTCGTGCCCAGCCGTCGTTCTGGAAAAAGTTGCCGCGCATCTGTCAGCGGCGGGAATTCAGGCGCTGCTCGACAATCTCGAGCGGCTGACGGCATCCGCATCGCTGATCGACGCTCTCGTGGCGTCGCCGAACGCCAACGCGGAACAGCGCAGCTTGCTCTCGGAGCTGCGCAAGGGCGCCCTCGGAGCGGAAGAACTGAAAGTCGCGGTCGAGAGCGCGGAGCCAGATCCCGTAAGACGCAAAACTCTGCTGCAACGCCTGGCAAAAATGAACGTGCTCGAACGAGTGAAGCTGGCGCTGACCAGCGGCCGCGAAGAGCGCATCATCCTGATCCGCGACTCCAACAAAGTGGTGCAGCGCTCGGTGTTGCAATCGCCACGCTTGACGGAAGCCGAGGTGGAGAGCTTCGCTTCGATGACCATATTGACCATGGAGATTCTGCGCATCATCGCCAACAATCGCCGATGGATGAAAAACTATTCCATCGTGAGAAACCTGATCTTCAATTCCAAAACGCCGCTGGACATCACCATGCATCAGTTGACGCGCCTCACGCCGCAGGACCTGAAAATTCTGAGCAAGAGCAAGAGCGTTCCGGAAACGCTGCGGTCCACCGCGGCAAAGATGATCATCAAGCGCGGCGAGCGGGAATAAAGGCTGCCGCCGTGCGGACTTGCGCGGAGGATTTATTGGGGCTTGGCCGCAATGGACGCGGTGACCTGTTTGGCGTATTCGCGGGCTTTCGCGAGAATCGCTGGCGCGTCGAGCGTCAGCATACGCCGGTGATCCATGATTAACCGTCCGCCGATGATCACCGTGTCCACGTCGCTCGCTTTCAGCGCGTAGACGAGATCGGAATACACGCTGCCCTTCATCGCGTACATCGGCGTGGCGTGCGGCGCGTCGGTGCGAATCAAAATCACATCCGCTTTTTTCCCGGCTTCGAGAGAACCGATTTCCTTTTGCATGTGCAGAGCGCGCGCTCCATTGATCGTGGCCATGGCCACCACTTGCTCGGCTGGCAGAACGCTTGGGTCCATGTGAGAGAGCTTTTGCAGCTTCGCGGCGAGGTCCATTTCCTCGAACAGGTCGAGATTGTTGTTGCTGGCCGCGCCGTCCGTGCCCAGGCCCACCGGAACGCCCGCGGCGATTAATTCGACAACGGGACTCGTTCCGTCGGCCAATTTCATGTTGCTCGAAGGATTGTTCACGCAGCCCACATCGTGGCTGGCAAGCAGTTTCATGTCGCCCGCGTCGACCCAAACGCAATGCGCCGCGGTGACGTCGGGCCCAAGAAAACCGATACTCTCCATATAAGCGGTCGGTGAGAGGCCGTACTTTTTGTAGCTCTGATCGGTTTCGAAGGGCGCTTCGGCAAGATGAATCAGAATCGGCACATGATATTTGCGCGCCAGCGCCGCGGCAGTCTGCAACGTCTTTTCGGAGCAGGTGTAAATGGAATGCGGCGCCACCGCAGGAGTGATGAGCGGATCGCCTTGCCAGTGCTGAATATATTTTTCCGTGTAGGCGACCATTTGCGGTAGGTTTTTGTTGTCCGGCACGGGAAAATCGATAAAAGTTTCGCCGAGCACGCCGCGCATGCCCGCTTCCTTGGTCACGCGGGCAACGTCATCTTCGAAATAATACATGTCGGCGTACGTGGTGATGCCGCCTCGCAGCATTTCCAGCATGCCCAGGCGTGTGCCCCATTCGACGAAGCCGGGCGTGACGTTGTGAGCTTCGGCGGGAAAAATGTACTTCTGCAGCCATTCGTTCAGCGAGGAATCGCCGCCAAGCCCCCGGAAAAGCGTCATTGCGGCGTGCGTATGGCCATTGATGAGCCCGGGCATCACGATTTCGCTGTGCGCGTCGATGGTGCGCGAAGCGTCGTATCGCGAAGTGATTTCGCTTGCCGGCCCGACAGCAATAATCGAGTCGCCGCGAATGGCCACGGCGCCATTCCTGTAAACGTGCCGCGCGGAATCCATAGTGACGACGATTCCGCCTGTGATAATCAGACTGGCGCGGGCCTTTGTTTGTGTCGCAGCTTGCGCCTGTGAGCCAGGAGCCGCAAGCATTATAAATAACCACAACGAAAAGAAAATCGAGCAGTGGCGTTTCAAGTTAGTGGCCTCGAGGCGGCGATTATCGCAGAAAATCACGCCTTTGTGCGCGCCGGAACGCGCCAATCACAGCGCTTGTGCGTTACAAATGAGATGAATCGAATGGGCGCGGCAGTAAATTGAGCGAGCGCTCGCGTTCCGTCTTTCCCTTGAGGTTCGCGAGAATTACCGGCACGTCGCCGCAAAATTCCCAGATGATTTGCCGGCAGGCCCCGCAAGGCGGCGTCAGCGCGTCCGCATCGGTTACCACGGCGATGGCGTCGAATTCGTGCTCGCCCTCGGAAATAGCCTTGAAAATGGCGACGCGCTCGGCGCACATCGTTAACCCGTAGCTGGCGTTTTCGACGTTGCACCCAGCGAAAATACGGCCAGACTTGCCGTGTACCGCGGCTCCCACAAGAAATTTGGAGAAAGGCGCGTGGGCATTTTCCCGCGCGGCGCGGGCCGCAGCGATCAGTTGGTCTTCGTTATGCATGGCAACGATTATGCATTCAAATTGGCGGCGAGGCGAGGAAGGACTGCGCGAAGCAGCGCGATGAATTGCTCGCTGACGCGCTGGCCGGTCTCGAGCACTTCTTTGTGGCTGAGCGGCCTGTCCAAAATTCCTGCGGCCATGTTGGTGACGCAGGAAATTCCCAACACGCGAATGCCCATGTGCCGCGCCACAATCGCTTCGGGAACCGTCGACATTCCGACAAGGTCTGCTCCGATCGTGCGAAGATACCGAATTTCCGCCGACGTTTCATAGCTCGGCCCCGGCACAGCCGCATAGACACCTTCGCGAACTTCCATCCCAAGTCGTCGCGCCTCCTCCAGCGCTGCATCGCGATACGATTTGCAATAAACCTCGCTCATGTCGGGAAAACGAGCGCCAAAACGCTCATCGTTTGCGCCAGTCAGCGGATTCACACCAAGCAAGTTGATGTGGTCCCGCAAAATCACCAGCGCGCCCTGTTTGAAGCTGAGGTTGATGCCGCCCGCGGCGTTGGTCAAAATGGCCGCGCAAATTCCCAAACGCCCCAGCGCCCGCATCGGAAAAACCACTTCGGCCGCCGAGTATCCTTCGTACAAATGCACGCGGCCCTGCATTGCCGCCAAGGCGATGCCGGCGCTCTTGCCGATTACCAACTGTCCCGCATGGCCGACGGCCGTCGAACGCGGAAAATTTGGTATGCGCGCGTAAGGGAGGCGGGTGGCGCTGTCGAGTTCATCGGCGAAGACGCCCAGGCCTGAGCCAAGCACCACGGCGATTTCCGGGCGAAGTTTTGTGCGGGCGCGAATGAATTTCGCAGCGGCCTCGGCGCGCGCAAATTCATCGCCGCTCCTCAGTTTCGCGTTCGTGCGGGTTCTCATTTAAGCATGATGCCCACAATCGAGGCAGACATCAGATTGGCGGCAGTACCGGCGAGCATGGCGCGAATTCCGAGCCGCGCGAGTTCATCTTTTTTATTTGGCGCGAGCGCGCCGATGCCGCCGATTTGAATTCCAATGGAACTGAAATTTGCGAAGCCGCACAGCGCGTAAGTGGCAATGGTAAACGAACGAGGGCTGAGTATCGCTTTCATCGGTCCTAAGCGGCCATAGGCGATCAGTTCGTTTAAAACCATCCGCGTTCCCAGCAGGCTCCCAACTTTTCCAGCATCGTGCCACGGAACGCCGATCAGCCAGGCCACCGGCGCAAGTACCCAGCCGAAAATTTGTTCGAGGCTCGAGGGGAATTCAGCGAGGCCGTGATGCGCGAGAAAGTTGTGCGTCCCGCCCAAGATGCCGTCGCACAGGTAAATCAAGGCGATGAACGAAATCAGCATCGCGGCGACATTGAGCGCAAGGTGCAAGCCATCAATCGTGCCGCGCGAGAGCGCGCCCAGCGCGTTGGGATCTTTTTCCAGATTGGCCATCTCCACGCGGCCAGCGGTGACCGGCGTTTCCGTTTCCGGAACGAGCATTTTCGCCAGCAGCAGCGTCCCGGGCGCAGTCATGATCACTGCGGTGATCAAATGCCTGGCGTCCACGCCGAAGGCGATGTAAGCAGCCATGATGCCGCCGGAAACGTGCGCCATGCCGCTGGTCATAATGGTCATCAACTCGGATCGCGTGGCCTCGGGAAGAAATGGGCGAATGGTGAGCGGCGCTTCCGTCTGCCCCATGAAAACGCTGGCGGCGATGTTGAGCGACTCGGCGCCGCTGGCGCCCATAAGGCGAGTCATGATTTTCGCGGCTTGCTTTACGATGAACGGCATCACGCGGTAGTAATACAGCACTGCGAAGAGCGCCGCGACGAAGATGATCGCCGGCAGAACTTGAAAAGCAAAGAGCAAACCGAGTTTCGAATTTTTTGCGCCGAGGTCGCCGAATACAAAAGTCGAGCCGTAATAGGAGTAGTCCAGCAGCTTGGTCACGGCGGCGCCAATGACTTTGAAAACTTTCCGGCCGCTGTTGGTGTCGAGAACGATGAAGGCAAAAACGACCTGCAGGCCGAGGCCCCAGGCAACGGTTTTAATGCGAATGGCGCGCCGGTTAGTGGAAAAAAAATAGGCTAGGCCGAGAATTGTGGCCATGCCCAGCAGGCCGATCCAGCGATGCATTTTCCTCCTCTCGAGAATGCGAACCAGCGCGATGCTTACGAAAACACAACGACCACTTTATGGGCCGATTATTTTGTGCACTAAAGGCCGCGGCTGCGGCGGCCGCTCCGCAATGACGAAACTCCGTTCGAGCAAATCGAGCGCCTCGCGAAGACGCGACTCGGCATTGTAATGCACCGTGCAAAGCGTTTCGCCGGCGCGAACGGCATGGCCGACTTTTTTTTCCAGAACAATGCCCACAGCCGGATCGATGGCATCATCCTGTTTCCCCCGGCCACCGCCGAGAATCACGCAGGCTTTGCCCACCTGTTCGCACGCGATTCGCGAGATGAATCCACCCTGAGCGCCGCGAACTGTTTCCGTTTTCTGCGCATGCGGTAAGCGCAAAGGCTCGCTCACCACGCGCGCGTCGCCGCTCTGCTGCTGAATAACCTGCTGGAATTTATCACGAGCGCGCCCTGTGGCAATCATTTCTTCAGCAATTTGTTTCCCGGCGTCAAGGCTTGCGGCGCAATCGGCGAGAAAGAGCATCCATGCCGACAGTTCAATCGATAGTTCGCGCAAATCAGCAGGGCCTCGGCCATTCAAAATTTCCAGGCATTCGGCGACCTCCAGCGCATTGCCCACGCTATTGCCCAGCGGCTGCTCCATATCCGTAATGAGCGCAACCACGCGCTTGCCCATGCGCGTTCCCGTTTCAACAAGCAGTTCGGCCAGCGAGGCCGCGTCCTTTTCATTTTTCATGAACGCGCCATCACCGGTTTTCACGTCGAGAACCAGCGCATCGATTCCTTCCGCCAGTTTTTTGCTCATGATAGAGGCGCAGATCAGTCCCGCATTTTCGACGGTGGCAGTGACGTCGCGCAGCGCGTACAGACGCTTGTCCGCAGGTGCGATTTCAGGAGTTGCGGCGCCCAGAGCGCAGCCGCACGCAGCGAGCGCTTCGCGAAACTGCTGCTTTGACAGGTTGACGCGAAAGCCCGGAATAGATTCGAGTTTATCCAGCGTGCCGCCGGTGTGCCCCAGCCCGCGTCCGCTAATCATCGGAACATAAACCGGCGAACGGAATCCCGCTGCAGCCACAATGGGCGCGAGGATCAGCGACGTTTTGTCGCCAACGCCTCCCGTGGAATGCTTGTCAACTTTAGGCCCGGGCAGATCGGAAAAGTCCATCACTTCCCCGGAGTGCAGCATTGCGTCGGTGAGAAAGGCGGTTTCCGCGCGTGAAATCCCTCGGCAAACGGAGGCCATAAGCCACGCGGCTAGTTGATAATCGGGGACATTTCCATGCGCAGCGCCAGCAACGAGATAAGCAATTTCTTCGCGGCCCAGTTCCTGGCCGTCGCGTTTTTTGCGGATCAGATCAACGGTGCGCATGAGGCCGGGCGGGCTGCCAGCCATCAGTGAAGTAAGAGCGAGTGGCTCCGTTAGAGCGCTCGCGAGATTCAAGGACAAAATGAGGGATTTCCGGAGGGCATCCGTAACGCACCGGCAAAACCACGGTGCCGAGGCCGCGGCTTACGTAAATTTGCGTTCCGCGAAGCGTATCGCGCCCTTTTTTGAAGCGCATGTCTTCGTCAGAGCGCCCATACAGACAGCCGATGAAAGGCAGCCGGATCTGGCCTCCGTGCGTGTGCCCCGAAAGAACCAGGTCAATGCCCATTCGGGCGGCATCTTCGATAATGTCGGGATTATGGGAGAGCAACACTGTCGGAGTGCGCTCCGAAATCCCACGCATGGCGCGAGGCAGATCCGCGCGATACAGAAAATCGTCAATGCCCGCCACACAAAGTTTCTGACCTCGGCGGCGCAGCGTCACGTGCCGATTGCGCAGCACCTCGATGTCCGCCCGCCCAAGCGCCGAGGCTATTTGATCCGCGCCAACCCGAAAATCGTGATTCCCGAGCACGGCGTACACGCCATCTCCGGCGCGTAGTCCGGACAGAATTTCCGCGGCTGGCTCGATGTAATTACGCGAGCGCGTCACGAAGTCGCCGGTAAGCGCCACAATGTCGGGATTGAGTTGGTTCGCCATGTCGACCGCCATGCTCAGAGCAGCGGCCGGAAAATACAGCCCATGATGAATGTCGGTAAGTTGAACAATGCGAAGCCCACGGAAGGCTTCCGGCAAATTGCCAAGGCCAATGCGATGCTCGGTGAGTTCAATACGCGCGTGCAGACCAAGCCGCTTTAGCTGGTTGATGCCGCTCGATTGACCCAGCGAATAGGTCTCCACGCCTCCATTGCGCCAGCGTCCCTTCATGCGATCAAGCGGCTCCGCCAGCGTGCGGCGGCGTTTAGGCTGTGGCAATACGTAAGTGTATGACATTCGTGTAGAGCCGTGTGGACCTTAGGGATCCCTTAGGAGCAATGACCCGTGCAGCAGGCTAACATTCGAAGTGGCTTGAGTAAAGCGGTAATGCCTGTAGAATGTGTGCGGCCAATTACCTGTACTTAAGTCCTGGCGGCGTTTAAGACCCTAGCCCAACCTGTCTTTGGAAAATCACTCCCCCTTTAGTTAGCTGCGGTAAACCCAATATTGGTTGCCACGCCCGCTGGGCTGTCGTAATTTGCCGCGGCGAGTGCGGTACCTTGGTGTTCGGGGCCTCCAACCCTGTCGATTTTCCCGTTTGAGGCCCACATGAGCTGTTTGACTACAATGCTGGATTTCTTTTCTCAAGATACAGCTTTCTGCGCACCCGCACGCTCGCGAACCGAAAGCGCAAGTTCCCGCATTTCATTGTGAATGCGGCCATTCGACGCCATGCATTCGAAATCGCCTGGGCGATAATTCCCGCCGGAAAAATTCGTGACTTTTCCTCCCGCCTCGCGAACCAGCAAAATTCCTGCGGCGGTGTCCCAGGATTTCAAGCCAAACTCCCAAAATCCGTCAAACTGTCCGCACGCCAGCGAGCAAAGGTCGAGCGCAGCAGCGCCAGCCCGGCGCACCCCATGCGAGCGCAAAGTAAATTCCCAATAATATTGAATGTTGGGATTCTGTACACGCTTGTGGCTGGGAAAACCGGTGGCCAGCAGGCTGCGCGACAGCGTATCGACCGCCGAGACGTGAATTGCGCTTCCGTTGCGATATGCTCCCCGCCCGCGAATAGCCGTGAACATCTCAGCTGTCACTGGATTATAAATCGCAGCAACCAGCGGTTCGCCGCGCTCCAGCAAACCCAGCGAGACCGCGAATACTGGATAGCCATGAGCAAAATTTGTGGTGCCATCCAAAGGATCGACGTGCCATTGATACTCAGCCGAACCGCCGGGACCCGATGCGCCACCCTCTTCGGCGATTACCTCGTGCGCAGGAAACGCGCCGTGCAGCCGCGCGAGAATGGCGGCTTCGGATTTCTTGTCCGTCTCGGTGACGAGATCCACTTCGCCCTTGTAAGAAATATTCTTTGGATGGTCAATGGCTGCGGCAACGATGCCGCCGGCTTCGCGCGCCGCGGCGACAGCGACCTCCAGAAAGTGCGCGGGATTATTCTCGGAACCGGTCATTGATTTAATTGCAGATCTAGTTGTGCACAACGATTCGCCTGCGAAGGACCATTTGGATGCGAGAGCTCATCCGGCTGCGCCTCATTGAGCGAACCGGTGTCCACTGGCCCGGATTCGAAATAGCCCTTGCGATAGTGCAAAGTATATTTGCCGCCAGAAATGGTCAATTCAATCCGGCAGTAAGCTCCCGCCTTTTCTTTGGGCTGCGGATAGTAGCTCAGCAGATACTGCGCGCGCAGTTCGCGATTAATTTGCGCGAACATGGCGCTAAGCTGCGATTCGCCGCTGGGATAATAAACGGCGCCCCCGGTCGAGTCGATAATCGTCTCGATGGCGTGCTCTCCGCCCGTATTGCGGCCGTTTTCGTTCCTCACCGCGCGAATCAAAATCGTGTATACCAAAGCTTGCGATGCGATCGCCGCGCGCCGAGCGGCTTCAAAGCTGGACTTGCTAGTCGTTTCTCCCGCGTCGGTGACCAGAACGATCACCCGCCGGCGGTCCTGCGGCAATTTTTCCAACGCTTGCGACCCGAGGACAATCGCGTCGTACAGAGAAGTTCCCGCGCCGGGCGATATTCTCTCCGCCGCGGCTTCCAGCTTGGAAACATTCGAGGAAAAATCGCCCAGCTGGTAAACGTCGTCGGCAAACGCAAAAACGGAAAGCAAGTCCTGCGGATGGACCATCAGACGTATGAATCGCGCGGCAGCTTCGTCCTGAAATCTTGTGTCTTTCAGCGTGCTGAGGCTCGCATCAATCATCAGGGCGAGTTCCAGCGGCCGATTGGTTTGCGTTTCAAACTTCGCGATTTTCTGCGGCACGCCATTTTCCGAGAGATGGAACGCCGATTCAGGCAAATCAGCGATGGGTTTCCCATTGGCATCCAGCACCGTCGCCGGAACGGTGACTAAATCGGTTTGCACGCGGATGCGCGGCTCTTGCGCGCCGCTTTGCGCCGCCGCATTCATTGGAAATAGAAATGCCGCGCAAATACTCACAGATATCAACGCGATTGAAGCTCTTCGCCACGCGCAAAACCAATTCGTCTTCCCATTGATTTGAACGCTCATCCTACGGAGTAGATGTGCTTCGCGGCGAAAAGGCTTCCACACCGATTTTTTCGCCTTCCGACCATACCGCGCCATCGGCAAAATATTCCTTTTTCCAGATGGGCACGATGCGTTTGAGCGTATCGATGCCGTGGCGGCAAGCATTGAAAGCCGCGGCGCGATGCGCGGAACTCACCGCGACGAGCACGCTGGTCTCGCCGATTTCCAGGCGGCCCAGGCGGTGCACGATGGCCACGCGCTTGATCTCGAAATTTCTCTCCATCTCGTCGCTGATTTCGCGCATCTTGGCCAGTGCCATCGCATCATACGCCTCATATTCCAAATACAAAGTTTGTTTGCCACGCGAATGATTGCGCACAATCCCCTCGAACACCACGATCGCTCCATCTTCAGGAGCTTTTAGCGATGCAACGATCTCTTCGGTAGGAATTTTGTCGCGCACAATTTGCACGATATTTTCGAATGCCTGCGCCGCGCCTCCGCTCACTGGAGGCAGAAAGGCCACTTCATCGCCAGCCTTGAGCGGTTGTTCCCACGGGGAATATTTCTGATTGATCGCGGGCGCAACAGAGTCGCGGAATTCAGCCAGGCGCGGAAATTTCTCGGCGTAGCTCGCGAACACGTCCTGCAAGCTCCATCCCTCGGGCGCAAGAAACGAATCTTCCGCAGCTCCCGTGATCTCCTTCAATTGCCCAAAGAACAGCACCCGCAAAATCATGCTGCCATTCTATCGCGTAGCTGTGCGCCCGTGCTATGTTCCGCAAGCTTGGTTCGTAGCGCGCACTTGCAGCACATAAAGGCTGCGGCGCGCGGGATGCTTGACGTCACTGAGTAATGCTCGTAACGTGAATGCATCGGTTGCCGTTGACGAGCATTCACCGACTTTTTTCAAGGAAGGCGCGTGAAAATCATCGTTTCAGGATCGTCAGGCCTGGTAGGCGCTGCGCTAATCGATTCTCTGCGCCCCGGCGGACACCAGATTGGCCGGTTGGTGCGTTCCGGCTCCGCCTCCGTTGCCGACGGCTCAAAGATGATTCGCTGGGAGCCGCCCACCGGCTCGATGGACCTCGCCGCAATGGAAGGCGCCGATGCAGTGGTGCATTTGGCTGGCGCATCCATCGCTGGAGGACGCTGGACGGCCGCGCGAAAACAATTGCTGCGGCGAAGTCGCGTGGATGCGACGCGCCACCTGGTCGCAGGGTTCGCGCAACTCAAAAATAAGCCGCGAGTGCTGATTTCCGCGTCGGCGATTGGCTATTACGGCGCGCGCGGCGATGAAATCCTGACTGAAGCGAGCTCGCCCGGGAATGATTTTCTGGCGCAGCTTTGCCGCGACTGGGAGACCGAAGTGGCCAAGGCCGAGGCGCAAGACATTCGCGCGGTGATGTTGCGTTTCGGTATTATTCTCGCGGCGCAAGGAGGCGCGCTGCAAAAGATGCTCCCGCCATTTCGTTTTGGCCTGGGCGGAAGGCTCGGAAATGGCCGCCAATGGATGAGCTGGATTGCGCTCGAAGATGTGGTCGCGCTCATTCGCTACGCAATCGATAACGATTCGGTGCGCGGACCAGTGAACGCCGTGGCGCCGAATCCGGTGCGAAATTTCGAATTTACCAGCGTCCTGGCGGGAGTGCTATACCGGCCGGCGCTTTTTCCCGTGCCTCGATTTGCATTGCGCTTAATGCTCGGCGAAATGGCCGATGCGCTGCTCGCCAGCCAGCGCGTGATGCCTGCAAGCCTCACCGAAAAAAATTTCGCGTTCCGCCGCCCGGAACTGAAATCCGCCCTCGAATCCATTTTGGCTTGAGCCCGCAGATCGCCATGCATTCGGCGTAGAGCGGCTATTTTAGAACGAAAACGGCAACGTTGATTTTCATCACGTGCCCGCTGATGGGGTCGGTGGCTGACATTCCTTCGGCGTTCTGGCCATCGCGAAGATTGAGCTCAAATCGCGAGTTGAAATTGGTCAAGGTGGGTAGCGGTAAGATGCCGCTCTGATCTAATCCGTCCTGATGCGCCGACGAAACAGCGGTACGCTCGACGGTACACTGCAGACGGTACAAGCCTTCGCCTAGCTTCGTCGCGTCCACGTCAATATTGGTCCCGACATTTTCATACTGATACTGGTAATTGGCAATTAGGTTTGATCCTTTTGCTGGTACAGGCCCTGTCGCAATCGGAACTTTGACTCCCATCCGGAGGAATGCGCTTGGTGCGTGGAGACCGTGTTGCGGGTCAGTTACGCCGACGTAGAGCGTATAAGGCAGCCTGCTGACCCTTTTATCGCCAGCGTATTCGGTGAGAACAATGTCCACACGAAGATGAGTTACGGTTTGATCGTTGGATTTCTTTTCTTGCTGTTGCGCTTGCGCGCGGGAAGTTGCAGGAATCACCAGAAGGCACATCAGCATCCCGAGCATCGGCATTCGCATTTGCATTCGCGTCTTCATCATCATCGTGCTCCTCTCAAAATTCCTGCACATTCTTCATTCAGTTCGATTGGTCACTCGTGAGATTTTGCTCGCGATTGCTAGCTGCAGCCCCTTCGGCGGTGTCGCTGATTGGCGGCGTTTTCAATGGCGGAATCACCAGCGGCTTGATTTCGAGGGGCTTCTCCGACGCTTTTATCTCCGCCACGATTGTGGCGCCGTTGATCTTTCCCTTCTGAACTTCTGCGACGAACTGCAGCACGGCTTGCATTTGGCCCGGCTGGACGATGACTTCTGGCTCAGCCGCGCGGTGGCGACGAATGCTGCGCGGCAATTTTCGTCGCGCCGCTACCAATTCTGGCTTGCGCGGTTGAGCGTGCGTTGGCGATTCGATGGCTGCGTTTCGCTTTGGCACCGTGACGGCGGAATTTGGCGTCGAGGAAGTGACAACCGGCTTCCGCGTGTGGCCAGCGATGGGCCGGCTGGATGATCTATGCAGCGTCATCGCGGCAAATAAAAAGATAGCCAGCGCGGCGCAAGCGCTTGCCGCAGTGGGCCATGCATTTCGCCGCGACCAAATAGGCACGCGCTGCTCTTGTTCAGCAATCATTTGGCGGATATTCGCGGCAAGCTGAGGCGAAGGCTCGGCTGCAACCCTCGCGCGCACACCTTCATCGATCGCTCGCAGCAACGCTTGCGCGCGCTGAAATTCTTCGCGGCAGGCTGCACAGCCGCTCACGTGCGTATCGAAATCGCTTCGCCGCCCCTCCGCAAGCGAACCGGCTGCCGCATCAACAATCCAATCGCGAACACGCGCACAATTTCTCACCTCTGGCATTTTCGTAGATCTATCCGTCCTCTTCTTCTTCATTCTTCAACGCAATTTCTCCGCGAGCCGTTTGCGCGCCAATCTGAGCCGCGATTTCACCGTGCCCTCCGGCAATTGCAGCAACTGGGCGACTTCTCGCGTGTCATAACCCTCGATGGCCGCCATGATCATCACCATGCGCAATTTTTCCGGCAACGAATCCAACTCCTCGTTCAGACGGCGCTCGAATTCGCGCAACGTGGCCAATTTTTCCGCATCCTGCTCGCCAGCGCTGGCCATTTCGCGAACTGCGTAAATAGCGGCTTCGTCCTCACGTCTCTCGCGGCGCTGGCGTGAACGGCGATGGTCAATGGCCATGCGCCAGGCGATGCGAACCAGCCAGCTTCGAAACGTGCTGCGGTCGCGCAGGCGATGAAAATTGCGGTAGGCGCGCAGCAACGATTCCTGGGCCACATCTTCCGCTTCGGCGCGGTCGCGCAAGACCGCCAAAGCCACGCGAAACGCCAAGGTCGCGCATTCCGCCAGCCGCTCCTGAAATTCGCGCTCGAGCGAAATGCCTTCGCTCGTCACGGTTCCAGCACGGCTCGCCGCGAACGCATCCATCGCCTTCCCAATATGCGAGACGTCGCTCATTCGCCTTTAGATCCCTCAAGTCATGGAAAAAGTTCCAGATGTTCGGTCGACCCCTGACAGCCTGCCACAAAGCGCCTCGTTCCAAAAGGGAGCGTGTTTGCGGGAACGAAGTGCCATTGTGAAACAGAAAGCGTGAACCCGTAAACGGTCGCAGACCTTAAAAACAGCGCGTCATGGCGCCTGCGCGTCCGCCAACCAACTTGATTTCACAAACTTCGGGCTGATCCTCAGGCAGGCATCTCCATGAATTTCGCCACTGCGCCGGAATGGAACAGTTCTTGCGATTGAACTCTACGCCGCTGCAGCAGAGGAAAAATTTCAAAGCCAGAGACAAATGATCCTCTCATTCAGAATTTCGACGCACGAAGACGATGCAGGCGGATATCGGCTGGGGCAGACGCGAGCCGCGCGTCGAAGGATCGGGATCACCACGCTGGCATGGCTGATTCCTCTTCTCGTTATCTCCGGCTGCGGATTCTCCGCAGGTTCATCGAGCAAGCCGCCACAAAATGTGACTGTGGTCGTCGCGCCGCAAAATGCTTCAGTGCTGCTCGCGCAGACGGTCCAGTTCACGGCCACGGTGACGGGCGCCAACTCCAGCGTGGTGAACTGGAGCGTGAACGGCATCGCCGGCGGAAATTCCGCAGTCGGTGCGATTTCGGCTTCGGGACTCTACACCGCGCCACTGAATTTGCCTCTGACGCCGGCCGTAACTATCACCGCGACGACGCAATCCGCGCCGCAGGTTAGCGATTCCGCAACCGTTCAAATCGAGAGCGGCATCGTTGTGAACATCGCGCCAAATTCGGCAAACGTCCCTCCGGGCGGGTCGGCAAATTTCACCGCGATGGTCAGTGGCACAGCGGCCGCCAATTCCGGCGTGAGTTGGAGCGTCAACAACGTTGCCGGAGGCAACACGACGCTCGGCCTGTTGAGCGCCACGGGTACAAATTCCGCAAAGTACACCGCGCCCGCGATTCCCCCAGCCGCGGCGGTGTCGGTAACCGCCACGAGCACAGCGGATCCATCAAAGTCAGCCGCAGCCAGCGTGTCCATTTCGTGCGCTGCGGCAAATTCGATTTCGCCAGCATCCGCGAGCGTTGCCGCAGGCGCGACGCAAACTTTTAGTGCTTCTTTGTGCATCGCGCCCGGGACGCCAATGTCATGGGACGTAAACGGTGTCCCGGGGGGAAGCGCCGCAACCGGCCTCATAGTCACGAGCAGCGCGAATACTGCCGCGTACACTGCGCCCTCGAGCGCGCCCTCGCCAAATCCGGTGACGATTCACGCAGTCGCGGGAACGCAAAGCGCATCCGCAACAGTTACCGTTGTCAGCGCGACAGCGATTGCCGTGTCAGTATCGCCCGCCTCGGCAAGCGTTGCCGCAGGACAGCGCGCCAGCTTCACCGCGTCCGTTACGGGGACAGCAAACACCAGCGTCACCTGGGCGGTGAATGGCATTGCCAACGGAAATACCACCGTTGGGCAAGCGTGCGCGCCTGCTTCGAATCCGTGCGCCACGCCGTCCGGAGCGGAGACGACGATTGATTACTTTGCGCCGCAAATTCCGCCACAGCCGGATAGCGTGGTGCTCACGGCAACGAGCCCGGCGGATCCGACGCGCAGCGCCAGCGCGCAAATCACCATTGTCGCTCCGGCACAACCGGGCGTCAGCCTTGTGCCGTTTTACGCGTTCCTGGCGCCTTCACAGCAATTCCAGTTCATCGCCGCCGTCAGTGGTTCAGCGAACACCGGCCTCACATGGACAGTTTCGAGCGCTGTGCCGGGGCAGGGTTGCTCCGGCGCTTCATGCGGCTCGATTGACAACGCCGGAAATTACATCGCGCCCGCCGCCGCGCCTTCGCCGAACGCAATTCTCATTACCGCGACGAACGCGGCGGATCCGTCGCTTGCAGCCACAGCTACCGTGGCAGTCACATCAGGACCAACTATCGAAACACTTTTGCCTTCGAGCGTCGTCGCGGGCGCGCAGCAAAATTTTCTGCTCGCAATTGAAGGATTGAATTTCGTCGCGACCACCGGCAGCGGCACCTCACAACTCCTCGTCAATAATTCTCCGCGCACCACGAATTGTCCCACGCCGAACCGCTGCACCATCACGCTGCAACCTGCGGACGTCGCCGCTGCCGGCTCGCTGGCACTGCAAATTCAGAATCCGGGCGCTCCAGGCGCGCTGTCGAATCCGGTTTCGTTGATTGTGCTGCCTGCGCCCGCGCCGCCGAGCGCCATCTCGCTGACCAGCGCGACGCCCATCGTTGCAGGGAGCGAGATTGTCGTGCCGGAGCCCACAACCGCGAGCGCAACCACTTCGCCAGTCAGCGTGAATTTTGTTGGGACGGTTTCCGCAGACGGCTCAACGTGCACCATTCAGGCCTCGCCGGTTGCCGTGACGCGCCCTGCGTCCGGCTCAATCACCGCAAACATCTGCGTGCAGGGAAATTTTCTGGATCCCACGTTTGCCTATGCCTTCAGCGCGCCGCAATCGGGCGGCGACATCGGGATTTCCACGGCGTCGATGGCCAGCCTGTTTCCGAATTTAGTGGAATTGACGCTGACCATTTCCAACCAAACGGCCGCCGGGGTGCGCACGCTTTTCATCACCACGCCGAATGGCGACGTCGCTGCGGCAACAGGAGTCCTCGAGGTGAAATGATGCTCAAAACTCTGGATGCAAATGCGCTCTCTTTCATATTTCTAGCCGCCCTAATGCTTTTGACGGCCCCGCTGGCGGAATCCACCACGCTGGCACAGCTTTCTCTGGCGCAACTCGTGGATTCCGCGCACATCATCGTTCACGCAGAGGCCATTTCCAATATGACTGTGTGGCACGACGGCGAAATTTGGACTATCACCACGTTCCGCATCCTCGACAATTGGAAGGGCCAAGCAAGCCCCAAAATCGAAGTGTGGATGATTGGCGGCCACGCCGGGCGAATCACCAGTTATGTCCCTGGAGCGCCGCGATTTCGGCCCGGCGAAGAAGCAGTTTTGTTCCTCGAGCCCACGCGCGGCGGGAAGATCTCCATCACCGCGTGGGGCGAAGGAACGTTTCGCGTTCACCGCGACGCGCGCACGGGGGAATCTCGCATCACGCAGGATACCGCCATCATCCCCGAATTTGCCGGCCCGGATCATACCCAACCGCGTAACGCCATCCGCAACTGGCCGCTCGAAAAATTCAAAGCTCGTGTACTGCAAGCGGAAGCAGCGCCTCGAGGCATAAAATGATGCGCGCTATCAGACCTGTTCTCGCTTGGCTCACCGTCGGCGCGCTATTGCTGCAACCCTTTTTCTCTGCCGCAGCCCACGCTTACACTCGCGACTACACTGTGCCCTCGACCGGTGGCTGCCCCGTGCCGCAGAGGCAAGACATCACCTCAGGCGCGCCACCCTTGCAGCGCCAATGGAGCACTTCGCTGCCCAACCTCAATCCGCCAGTGATCGTCACCGCAGCGCCGCAAGGCACCGCCGCGCAATTGGACGAAATCGAAAGCACTATCGCTCAATCCTACGGCGTTTGGGGCGGCGTTTCCGGCACGCTCGTGAACGCGAGCACTTTTCCAAGCGCGCTCGGCCCGCTTGGGCGCATCGCGACGCGAAATGCATGCTCGCCAGATCCGGTGAACGGCGCACAGGCCGGCATCGACGGCGTGGATACAATTTGCTTCAACCAATCATCCGGGGCGTTTACAACCGGCGTGCTTTCGTTTACGCGCATAATGGTCGCAGACGCTCCGGGCCAGACTTTCGGTACCGCGCCGGCTTCAGCGTTCGCCGGACAAATCGTCGATGCTGACATTTATTTCCGCAACGACGGCCAGGCCACATTCGCCACTCCCGCTGCGCTGCCATCCGCGCCCGGCGCTTACGATTTGGAGTCGCTGCTGGCGCATGAACTGGGGCATGTGTTCGGACTCGATCATTCTGGCGTGTGGCGCGCCATCATGTTTCCCTACGCGCCTTCGCCGGGCACGTTTCTCGGCGATCGTCCCACCGTTTCTGCGCCCGACGCGCCGCTTGCGGACGACGATCGCGCCGGCCTGCGCTTGCTCTATCCCGATCCTGCAGATACGGTCGACGTCGGCTACATCACGGGGCGCGTGCTGCCTGCGAATCCCTTCGAGCTCGCCGATGTTCCCGCTACTTCACTGGGAGAGTACGTCAGCGGAATTTTTGGCGCGCAAGTTGTGGCTGTGGATGCGAGCAGCGGTTCAGTAATCGCGGCGACGCTCGGCGGATGGACGTGCGATCCGAGTGCGGCCACGCCAGTGGTGAAATTCGACGGCTCATACACGCTAGGCCCGCTGCCCATTGGCCGCAGCTACGTGATTTACGCCGAGCCATTCGTCGGCATCGTATCGCCGAGCGACATTGGCGGCGCGTTCGCAGGCGTGTGCGGCAGCGCCGCTTCGCCGTCGTGCACTCTGCCCGCCATGAACACCAACTTCTCCCCGCGCCTCCGCCCATGAGCATTGGGGAGCTTGCGTGAGCATACGAAAAGGTGCAGATTGGCGGTATATGCGCTGCCGACTTCTAGCAATTCTGTTTCTGCTCGGCGCGGCTCCGACGTTCGCTCAGTCACGGTATTTCCCTGACGGCACGTTTGCAGACAAGAGCAAACAAGCGCAGGCGCTCGTTGTGACCTGGTATTCCCGTCAGTTGAATGGCTTAGAGGAGCCCTCTCTTTGGGCGCTTTCACAGGATGACAAACACGCTACAGTCTACCGATTCCTGTGGCTGCGCACTTTCCATCATCCGATCGCCATTCGCGTAGTGATTGCTCCTGATGGCACAGCGGAGCTCATAATGAAAATGAGCGGCGGCGCGGGCGGATATGGTCCTGGCCCGCTAATCGAAAACCAAACAAAAAAGCTCTCGGCTACTGAGGTTACCGATCTCCTGGAACAGGTGAACAACGCGAATTTCTGGAAACTCTCAACACAAGAAAAGAGGTCATCCTTGTCCTTCGAAATGGATGGCGCTCAATGGATTCTCGAAGGTGTTCAGGATGGGAATTATCACATTGTTGACAGGTGGTCACCCACAAAAGGCGCATATCGCGCTCTCTGCTTATTTTTTGTTCGCAAGCTCGCGCGCTTGCGAGTTCCGAGAGATCAAGTCTATTAGCCGCAGAATTCGAGGATGAGTTCGCGGAGGGCGGCGGCGCACTTGTGCACCGACTCAATTTCGACGTGCTCCTCGGCGCCATGAAGGCCGCGACCGCTCGGGCCGAAGACAACTCCCGGAATTCTCGCGGCGGCGAGAAGAGCCGTGTCCGTCCAGGCAGACATGCCAGCGAGTTCACACCGTCCGCAGGCGCGGCGCACCGCAGCGCTGGCGCGCTTCACGAGCGCGGAGCCTTCGTCAATTTCATATGCCGGGCGCGAGCCTAGTCCGCCGCGCAAAGTCGCGCGAAACGCCGCAACATTTTCGTCTCGAGCACTTTTTCCCTTGGCATTTTCGCCAGCTTTTTTGCTCGCGTCTTCGAGAGCCTCGAGCATTTCGCGCAACTCCGCTTCGACGCTCGCTTCGGTCTCGCCCGACAACATGCGGCGTTCGAGCTGCAAGCGGCTCTCGGCGGGATAGCTGGAGAGTTCCTGGCCGCCTTCGATGAGCGAAGCGTGCAGCGACGCATTTCCCAGGCGCGGATGCGAGGCGCGAGCCGTGAGCTTCTTTTCGAGTTCGTCGAGCGCCACCAGCACGCGGCCCATCATGCGAATTGCGTCGCGGCCTTCCGACGGCAAACTGCCATGCGCGGCGCGCCCGTGGGTGACAATTTCAAACCACGCGTAGCCTTTGTGCGCCACCACCAATTGCAAATCCGTGGGCTCGAGCACAACCGCGAAGTCCGCGCTGCGCCCGCGCCGCAACAATTCCTGCGTGCCGATGCTGTTGCATTCCTCGTCCACCACCGCGGCGACCACAAAAGGCCGCGCGAGCCGCAATTCGCCGCTCGCAACCTCGCGCGCGATGCTCACCGCCGCCGCGCACATTGCCGCGGCGCCGCTCTTGATGTCCAGCGCGCCGCGCCCATAAAGTTTCCCGTCGCGAAAGCGTGGCGTGAACGGTTCGCGCATGTCGCCCGCGCCAACAGTATCGATGTGCGCGACGAGCATCAGCGCGGGTTTGGCGTTCGAGGATCCGATGCGCGCCACAACGTTTGGGCGACGTGGCGCCGCATCCTCCAGTTCCGCAGCAATTTCATGCGCGCGCAGGAATTTCTGCACGTGCTCCGCCGCGCGCTGCTCTCCGGAAGCGCCGCGCACGAGCGACGGATTCACGGAATCAATCGCGATCAGTTCTTCCAGCAGCTTCAGCGTCGCGTTTTGGTCGATGGACATTGCGCGGGCGGAGAAATTTCGGAACAATCTTTAGAATAACTTCAGAACATTTTTCAGAACCACGTGCGGCGGCGATACTCGCGGTAAGCTTCGCCGAATTTCGCTTCGAGCACGCGGCGCTCATTGCGAATGCGCATCACCTGCATGGGAATGATGATCAGGAAAATCAGGAAAAACCATGGCCTGTTGAAATAGACGATGAAGCCGGCCAAACCAATCGCGCCGAACACGTACACCGGATTCTGAATTTTCGAATACAGCCCGTGCGTAACCAGTTCCTTGGCCTGCGCGCTGATGGCGAATGATTTTCTCAGTTGCACGCGCGCCAGCATCCACAGACAGAGCGCCGGAACGGCAATCGCCATCCCAACAATCTGGTGCGTGCTCCACCCGGCGCTGCGGCTTCCGTAAACAAAAAACCCGAACACGACAGCCACAATCAGAATGGAAATCCACGTGGGCCACGTTTTCATGCCCGCAGTCTACACGCACAGCGCGCACTTCTCCACCTTGGGTCGCGTTTTCTCAGGTTCCTTGCACTCGGAAAATTGTGGCTGAACCGAAAGGCATGGTAGCGCTAACGGGAGTCGAACCCGTATTTCGGCCTTGAAAGGGCCGCGTGCTAACCATTGCACCATAGCGCCAGGGAGGCGCGGCTGCAAAAACGCCGCGAGATTCGCATCCATTATTCAGGAATTGCGGGCAATTAACAAGGCGCACCTGCAAACGATGGATGCCAAATTTACAGGTGGATTACAGATTCATTCTCGGGCTCTACGCCCATCCCAGAACCACACCCTCAGCGGCTTCCCGGTAAAAACCACTGGGATGCAAACGACGCCAAAGCCGCAGCATATCTCGTCTGTTATGGCACGCCTGACGCCATGCCCTTACAAAGGACGCAAATTGCACACAGGCTTTCGGGTTCCAACCCCTGAAAGCGCGTAACAAATTTCTGCCCCCCGGACATGAGATCCCGCCATTTTAGCCGCCAACATTCTGTGAGATGATTCAGCGGCCCGCGCGTGCCGCGCCCCAAAGCCGATGAAACTTCGGCCAGTGCGTGCGCGAACAAATTTCTGCGCGTGAACAGGCCCTGTAGAGGTCCCCGTAAATGTCCGACGCTTTCACCGAGCCTCGCGTAACCGGCAAACCCGCGCCGTCGCGCCGCTCGCGCTGGCTGATTCTCGCCGTCATCGGCATCGCGTCCTATGGCGGCTACTACGCATTCGACTACATTGCGCCGCTCGCGCCGCTGCTCAGCCGCCAACTGCACTTTTCCAACACTGACATCGGCTGGATGCAGGCCGTCTACAGCCTCCCTAACATCGTCGCCATGCTGGTCTGCGGCGTCCTCATCGACCGCCTGGGAACGCGCAAGTCGCTTTCGATTTTCGGCGTGCTGGTCTTCATCGGTCTTGTCGTCACCGCGCTCAGCCCGCATCTCGGCGTCATGGTCGCGGGGCGCCTTTTGGTGGGCGCAGGCGGCGAAGCGTTGCAACTGGCCGCCAATGTCGGTGTGGCCCGCTGGTTTTGGAATACCGAGTTGAGCCTGGCATACGGCCTGCGCGCATCGGCGGCGCGGCTCGGCTCGTTCAGCGCTGAAGTTTCGCCGGCATGGGCGCCCCACGCGTACACTTACTGGCGCTGGCCTCTTCTCATTGGCGTCGGCTTCGGCGCGCTCTGCCTGCTCGGCGCAGTCCTCTATTGGAAGTTCGACGCGCGCGGCGAGCGCCGCTTCACTTTGGGCCATACCGCAAGAACGACAAAAATCCCGCTGCGCGAAGTTTTTCAATTCAACAAATCATTTTGGCTGATTGCCGCGCTATGTGTCACCTTTTACGGCTGCATTTTCCCCTTCGAAACATTCGGACAAAAATTTCTGATTGATGCGCGCCACGTCACGCCGCAGACCGCAGCGCTTCTGGTCGGCATGGAGCCATTTTTTTCCCTCGTAGGCATGCCGCTCTTCGGCCTGCTCGTGGACCGGTACGCGCACCGCTCGCTGCTGATGATGTTTGGCTCGCTGCTCATCGTGCCTGTATTTCCCATGCTTGGCTTCACGAACATCCCGCCGGCAATCCCCATGGCCATGATGGGCGTCGCGTTCGCGTTGGTTCCGGCGGTGATGTGGCCTGCGCTTGTCTACGTGGTGGACAAATCGCGCCTGGGATTGGCCAATGGAATGTTGGACACTGTGCAGCAGGCCGGTCTGGTCATCATCAATTTGCTGATCGGCTGGGCCAACGATCGCTGGCTCGCCAGCGCCAGGAATGCCGCTGGCTACCATGCCGGCTTATTGATGTTCACAGGAATCGCAGTGCTCGCGGTATTATGCGCGTTTGCATTATGGCGCGCGGAAACAGGCCCATCTGCGCACGGCCTCGAAACCATAACCACGCGTCTGTGATTCCGCGCAGGCGAACTGGATGCGCGTGGCACAAAAATTCCAAGAGGTGGACGCCATGAGCGTCGAGAAGATGCGCGTGCCGTTGAAATGCCCGTGAATGTAACCGGCGATACAACCGGTAACAACGCGCCTGAGCGCATTCTGGTGTGGGGCGCAGGAGCGATTGGCGGCACCGTAGCCGCCTATCTGCGTCGCGCCGGCTTGGACATCACTGTTGTGGACACGAACAGCGCTCACGTCCGCGCCATCCGTGAAAAAGGCATGGCCGTCACCGGACCAATCGAGTCCTTTGTGCAACAGCTGCCCGCATACACGCCCGACGAAATCGCAGGCGCCTGGGGCACGATTCTTCTCTGCGTGAAAGCGCTGCACACGGAGGCGGCCGTCAAGCAACTCGCGCCGCATCTCGCAGCAAACGGCGTCGTCGTTTCGCTCCAGAACGGCTTCAATGAGCTGGCCATCGCCGAAACGCTTGGACCCGAACGTACCATGGGCGCCTTCATCAATTTTGGCGCCGATGTGCTCGAGCCTGGCATCGTCCACTTTGGAGGCCGCGGCGCTGTAGTGCTCGGCGAACTGGATGGCCGCCACACCGAGCGTCTTGCGAAGATCCATCGCTCCATCCTTCACTTCGAGCCCGCCGCGATCACCACTGACAACATTTGGGGCTACCTCTGGGGCAAAATGGGCTACGGCGCTCTGCTTTTTGCCAGCGCGCTCACTCCGGCCAGCATCGTCGAGGTGCTCGATTCTCGGGATGCGCGCCCCGTCCTCATGGCGCTGGCGCGCGAAGTGATGGCTGTTGCCGCCGCCGAGGGCGTCACTCCAATGGGCTTCAACGGCTACGAGCCTGCGGCGTTCGGTGCGAACGGAAGCAGCGCGGCCATCAATGCTTCCTTTGACGCGATGGTTGCGTTTAATCGCCGGTCGGCGAAAACGCACAGCGGCATTTGGCGTGACATCGCCATTCATCATCGCAAGACCGAGTGCGACGCGCAGTTCGCGCCCATTCTGAAAGTAGCGAGGCTTCGAGGAGTTGCGATTCCTCACGTTGCACGCCTCGTATCGCTCATGCGTGAAGTCGAGAGCGGCGCTCGCTCTCAGTCGATGGATAATTTGGCGTGCCTGAAAGACTCGCAACTGAAAGAATCTAAGTGATACGTGCGTCCTATATTCTTCGAGGAGCACGCATTCAAAACGCCGGTGAATTCTGATGCAAATCCGTTTTGATGGCCGAACCGCGATCGTCACCGGAGCCGCGCACGGCTTCGGGCGCGCCATCGCGCTCAACTTTGCCAAGCTCGGCGCGCAAGTAATCGCTTGCGATGTTTTGCAGGGCGAACTCGAAGAAACTGCGCGTCTCGCAAATGAAAAATCTGCGCCTATTGTGGTTCGACTGCTCGACGTGAGCAGTCGCGCCGCAGTTCACGCCATGGTTGCTCAAACGCTGAAAATCTTTGCCCGCATCGATATCCTCGTGAACAATGCTGGCGGCGTGCTTGGCCAAATCGGCCGCCCGCTCGAGAAAATATCGGAAGCCGACTGGCGCGCTATCTTCGCGGTCAATCTCGATGGCGCGTTTTACTGCAGCCAGGCAGTTGCGTCGGCGATGAAGGCAGCGCGCTATGGCCGCATCATCAATATCTCCAGCGGCGCGGGACTCGGCATCAGTCTCACCGGCATTCAGGCATACGCCTCTGCCAAAGCCGGACAAATCGGCCTCACGCGCCAGCTTGCTCATGAACTCGGCCCGTGGGGCATCACCGTGAACAACATCGCGCCCGGATTTGTGCGTTCCAATCCCACCACCGAGAAACAATGGCAGTCTTACGGCGAAGAAGGCCAGCGCAAGCTCGTCGAAAATATTGCATTGAAGCGGCTCGGTTCGCCGCAGGACATCGCAAATGGCGTGCTGTTTTTTGCCAGCGAGCACGCCGGCTGGATCACCGGCCAAACCCTGTCCATCGACGGAGGCAAGTAGACCTAGACGCAATTGATAAGGAGCGCCGCCATGTCCAGTCAACTTTTGAAAGTCGGAGCCCTTTCCGCTGCCCCGGGCGAAAAGCGCTACGGCTCAAACGAATTTCCCGCGGGGGGCCAGCCATACCGCCTCCCTATGTGGCTCATCAACGGCAACTCCGACGGCCCAACGCTCGTCGTGACGGCCGGTGTTCACGCTGCCGAATACGCCAGCATCGCTGCGGCGCTCGAGCTGGGCCGTTCCCTTGATCCGCAAACTCTCCGCGGCCGCGTCATCGTGGTGCCGGTGATGAACATGCCCGCCTTCACCACACGCTCGATTTACGTTTGCCCTCTCGATGGGCGCAACCTGAATCGCGTTTTCCCGGGCAACGCACATGGCACTGCCTCCGAGCAAATCGCCGACTGGGTTTTTCGCAACGTCATCTCCCAAGCCGGATACTATGTGGATTTGCACGGCGGCGATTTAATCGAGGCGCTTGTCCCCTTCACCATTTTTTTCCGCTCCAGCAACGAAGGCGTTGACCAAGTCTCCCTCGAAATGGCCAAAATTTTTGGCGTCCATTTTCTCGTTTGCAGCGAAACGCCCGGCTCAACGTTTTGCGCCGCATCGCGCGCCGGCATTCCTTCCATCCTCGCTGAATCCGGCGGCCAGGGAATTTGGACGCCCTCCGATGTAGCGTTGCACACCAATGGCCTTCACCGCTTGATGCGCTATCTCGACATGCTCCCCGGCGGCGCGCCGCAGCCCGTCCCATTCACCCTGCTCGAACAGTTTCTCTGGCTCCGCAGCGAACACGCGGGCTTCTGGTATCCAGCAGTCGCCGTGAACGAAAAAGTGAAAGCCGGTCAGGACCTCGGCTGCGTAAAGAATTGCGAAGGACGCGTGCTGCAGACCGCCATCAGCCCTGCCGACGGCGTGGTGCTCTTCATCGTCTCGTCCTTAGCCATCAACCAGACTGATCCGCTCCTGGCAGTAGGCGCGTGAGCAATCATGCGCCATTGTGAATGCACAATTTTCCTGCGTTCCGCTCGTAATCCGGCCCATGCCACACAATGTCCCACGCGATCCATGAGTCCGCACATCAGGGTGCAATTGTGACTCGCTTCGTCAGCCAGTTGCATTCCGCCGGCATGAATTCAGCCGATGCGCAGGCGCGATCTGCACTCTTCGAAGGCCTGCTGCGCGAATTGCGCGCCCTGTGCGACGGCCCCATGGACCGCCCTTGCGCGTTTTTCGTTCCAGGCCGCATCGAAGTTCTCGGCAAGCACACAGATTATGCCGGCGGCCGCAGTTTGCTTTGCGCCGTCGAACGCGGAGTCTGTCTGGCAGCAGCGCCCCGCGCCGACGCGCAAATTCATGTAATTGACGCGTCACGTAATCTCGAGACGCGATTCGCCTTCGAACCGCACCAGGAAATTTCCTCCGGCCATTGGTCCAGCTACGCCGTAACCGTGGCTCGTCGCATCGCGCGCGATTTTCCCGCGGCACGCACGGGAGCGGAAATCATTTTTTCGAGTGACCTGCCTCGCGCTTCCGGCATAAGCAGTTCGAGCGCTCTAGTCATCGCTATTTTTTCCGCTTTGGCGGAAATCAATTCCCTTCCGCAAATGGGCGCCTATCAACGCGCCATTCGCACCTGCGAAGACCTGGCCAGCTATCTTGCCGCCGTCGAGAATGGCTTCGAGTTTGGCTCGTTTTCCAGCGATAGCGGCGTCGGTACGCTGGGGGGAAGCGAAGACCACACCGCCATTCTCTGCTGCCGCCCGGGACATTTGCGGCAGTATTCTTTTTGTCCTCCCCGGCTGGAGCGCGAAATTCGCATGCCTGAGCAGCATTGCTTCGTCATCGCAGCGAGCGGCGTCGAGGCCGACAAGATCGGCGCCGCGCGCGATTCCTACAACCGCTGCTCGCTCGCCGCGCGTAAAATCTTCGCTCTATGGCGGACAGTCACGAAGCGCGACGATGCTTCGCTCGGCGCCGTGCTCACCTCCGGCGCGAGCTCCCGCGAACGTCTTTTCCAAATCGTTCGCGAATCAGCCGACGCTGAATTCCCTCCTGAAGGTCTGCTGAAACGGCTCGCACAATTTGTCGAGGAGAGCGCCGAAATCATTCCAGCTGCGTCCCAAGCGCTCTCGCGAGGAGATCTGGCGGCTTTTGGCAAACTCGTTGACCGTTCCGAATCCCTCGCGGAAACTCATCTGGGTAATCAAATTCCCGAGACAATCGAACTCGCCCGTTCGGCCCGCGAGCTTGGCGCGCTTGCTGCTTCGGCATTCGGCGCCGGCTTCGGAGGCAGCGTCTGGGCGCTCGTTCCTCCGGCGCGCACAAAAGAATTCCGTGACGCTTGGGCCGCGAACTATCGCGCAAAATATCCGCACAGATCCGAAGCAAGCGAATTTCTCATTTCTGGCGCTGGCCCGGGACGAATTCAGTTACATTGCTAATTGCTTTTCGAGAGGCGCTCGTGAACGAGAACGACAGATTCGCCGGGGCAGGAATTTGGAAATCTCCAACACCACTCACTCGCCGCGATTTTCTGAGCGAGGCCTCACTTCTGTTGGGAAGCTTGCCGGCAATCGCCGCGTGGACCAAATCGTCCGCCGCGCTCGGGCTCGTCGGCTCGCAAAATGTGACGCAGGCAAGCGTCCACGGAAAAACCATTTCCTTGAAAAATGACGCCATCGGCGCAAGCTGGGAAATGTCGCCAACTGGCCTACGCCTTTTGCGCATCGAAAATCTGCGCTCGACTCAATCCTTCGCCGGCCCCCAACCTGTGTTTTCGCTTCTGCTTGCCGACGGTTCCCAAATCGCATCCACCGCGATGCGCCTTCTCGACGCGCCACGCGCCGAAGAACTGCAGCCCAATCCCAGCGCTGCTCGTTTTTCGGACCGTTTGCCCGGCCGCGCGATAGAAGCTACGTTCGAAGACGTTCAGCGCCGCGTTCGCGTTTTCTGGCGCGCCGTTCTTCGCGACGGCTCGCACTACATTCGCCAAAAAGTCACTCTGAAGCCGATCGCAAATAATTTGTCGATCGCCAAAATTGTGCTTCTCGACTTCGGCGCTCCAGCCGCCGCGACCGCCGGAACAGTCAAAGGTTCGCCGGTGACCGCGGCCAACTGGTTCTGCGGCTTCGAGCATCCACTTTCGCAGAACGCCGTCGAGAACGCGCGCGCGTCATGCTCTCTCACCCGTCAATTGCCGCTCGAGCACGGCCGCTCGGCCTCATATTCTTGCGTCATCGGCGTGGCGCGCGACGGCCAGATGCGTCGCGATTTTTTGCGCTACATCGAGCGCGAACGCGCTCATTCTTACCGCACCTTCCTTCATTACAATTCCTGGTACGACCTCGGCTACTTCACTCCCTACAATCAATCCGGCGCGCTTGACGTCATCGCCGCATTTGGCGAGGAATTGCATGAACGTCGCGGCGTCGTTCTCGATTCGTTTCTTTTCGACGATGGCTGGGACAACCACAATTCCCTTTGGAATTTCAATTCCGGCTTTCCGCAGGGCTTCGCGCCCGTTCAAAAAGCCGCGAAAAAATATGCAGCCGCGCCCGGCATCTGGCTTTCGCCCTGGGGAGGCTACGACGGCCCGCGCAAGCGGCGCCTGGCTTACGGAAAGCAGCACGGCTACGAGGAAAATGCCGAGGGTTTTGTGCTCTCCGGACCGCGCTATTTCGAGCGCTTTCGCTCCGTGTGCATGCACATGATGCGCGCCTATGGCGTGAACCAGTTCAAGTTCGACGGCACCGGCAACGCGGCAACCGTTTATCCCGGCAGCCAATTCAACAGCGACTTCGACGCTATGATCAACCTCATCGGCAATCTCCGCGCCGCCAAGCCTGATCTTTACGTCAATCTCACTACCGGCACTTATCCATCGCCTTTTTGGCTTCGCTACGCTGACTCGACCTGGCGCGGCGGAGATGATCATTCCTTCGCTGGCGTTGGTACTGACCGCCAGCAGTGGATCACTTATCGTGACTCCGCAACATACGCGCACGTTGTGCGCCGCGGGCCGCTTTATCCGCTGAATTCGCTAATGCTCCACGGCCTCATCTACGCGCGCTACGCCGATAAGTTAAACACCGATCCCGCGCACGACTTTCCCGCCGAGGTACATTCCTATTTCGGCACGGGAACGCAGCTTCAGGAGATGTACATCTCGCACGATTTGCTTTCGCTGTCCGATTGGGATGCACTTGCAGAAGCAGCGCGATGGTCGCGACGCAACGCCGATATTCTTGTCGACACGCACTGGCATGGCGGCGATCCCGCCCAGCGCGAAATCTACGGATGGGCGTCGTGGTCTCCGCGCGGCGGAATCATCACGCTGCGCAACCCTGACAATGCGCCGCGCCAGTTCGAACTCGACCCCCAATCCGCGTTCGAACTGCCCTCCGGCGCTCCCGAAAATTACGCCGCCACCAGCCCGTGGCGGGAAAATGCCTCCGCGCCTCCCATTACCTTGCGCGCGGGAAAATCGCAAGTCCTCAAACTTCGCCCCTTCGAAGTTCTGACCCTGCAAGCGTCGCCAAAATGAACTTCCGGGGCTTGATGGGTTTAAACCGGGACGCATGCTGATTGGCGCTTAGTCAAGGTTGCGGATCAAATAGAAGAAAACTCCTATATCCCTTTTGTCACCTATGAACTCTGCCTTCCACTTGCGTTGAAACAGCAAGCACGAGACAGTAACTGCGTTCGGCGCGGTCCTGTATGCCGACTCCATGCAACGCGCTGGCCCACCCGAATTAAGTTTGATTTCCATCGGCCCGGTCACGACATCATCCGTCGCTGAATGCAGCGTCCAAAACACCACTGTCCAATCCTTGGAAACTTGTTCCGGCGATTCCTTAGAAGGGTAGTCCCATGGGCCCAAAGAAATCTGGCCATACACCTTCTCGGCCGAGACGAGCCAGACCGGGAGCCTGTTGAGGTCAACACTCCGGTCCATAGGCTCTTCGTCGATGCTTGCTGTCCACATAAGCGGGACACGCATCCTCGTTCCCTGGTACACGAATGTGTTGCCGTGACAGGCGTGCCACGTTAATGCGAAAAGAAATGGCAAAAACAACAGAACGATGCCCACAGCCGCCAAAAAAATGAATACGCACCTACGCCATGCCGCGTGCCGTCGGCTCAGCAATCCCGAAATCAAGACCAGAGCAACGAGCACGACAGGAGCTAGTATGAGAACTAAGCCAATGTTGTCACCTTGCATGTTGCAGGGTCGACGAGTCGCGTTAAGCAGTCAACTTCGTACCGCGAACACCTTCAGCAAAGGCCCGGCGCCCTCGCGAAACCCTTCGTCGCGCTTACGCCGCGCGTTCGACGACCACCGCGGTGCCGTACGCCAGCACTTCCGTCACGCCCTGCATAATCTCATTCGCGTCGTAGCGCACGCCAATAATCGCGTTCGCGCCTCGCGACGACGCATGCTGCATCAGCAACTCCAGCGCGTCCTCGCGCGTTTTTTCGCACATGTCAGTGAACAGCGTAATGTTCCCGCCCACAATTGTCTGCAACGACGCGCCAATATTCCCGAAAATGCTCCGCGACCGCACGATAATCCCGCGCACCAACCCCAGCGTGCGCACGGTGCGGTATCCCGGCAAGTCAAACGCCGTCGTCACCATCGCTACATCCACTCTTCCGTTCACTTTCGCCTCCTTCATTCCCGGTTGTCATTCTGAGAAGAATCCGGCCAGCATTCGGCGAGGAATGTGTTTTGTCTTTACTCTGCGAAGCGCTATGCGACTAGCGCACACATCAGTGCTGCACCACCGGTATTTCCACATTTGAAGGATACTCCTTGCTCCTGTAAATCCTCTGTGTTGCCTCAATGTAATCGCTTCCTGTCGCCTTGAAAATATTCGGCACGTACTTCTGTGGATTCCGGTCAATGATCGGAAACCACGTGCTCTGCACCTGTACCATGATGCGGTGCCCTTTCAAAAAGCAATGACTGTTCGTGTGCAAATCGATCGTATACGGCGTCACTTTCCCCGACTTAATGGGCTCTGGCTTCTCAAAACTGCGCCGGAAGCGCCCGCGAAAGACCTCATCCGCAATCATCAGCTCGTAACCGCCCATCGTTGGGTCCGGCGCATAGCTTTCCGGATACACATCAATCAGCTTCGCAATCCAGTCGCTATCGCTCCCCGTTGTTGACGCGTACAGATGCGCCACGATATCTCCTGCCACGCATACATCACTGTCGAGCGGCCCCGTCGACCAATTCACCGTGTCCGGCCGCGTGTCCACGAATCGCTGGTCCTCCACTAGCCACGTGTACCAATGGCTCCCCGGACCATACGTTTCTTCAACTGGTCGGTGCCGATAGGGAACTGGATGCGCCGGGTCCGAAATGTAGCTGTCGAACGCCTGCGCCCCGCTCTGCCGCGGCGGATCAAACGAAAGTCCCTTGTCCGCATGAAAATAGAGTTTTTTCTCCGTCACATTCGCGGCCGGCGGCCACGCGTCATAATCCACCCATTTATTCGAACCTGTCTCAAACGTGCGCACTTTCTGGAACGGCAATTTTCCTTCATCCTTCAGCCAGTACGCGAACCATTTCGCTTGCACATCCGCGCGAAACTCCTTGCTGGTCGGCTCGCCAAATTTTATCCGACCCAAACTTGCGCCATCTCCTCGCGCCCACCCGCCGTGATTCCACGGCCCCACAACCAGGTAATTGAAGTGCCGCGTATCGTGCGGCTCCAGGGTCTCGTAAATCTTCACTGGCCCGTAAAAATCTTCCTGATCCCACCAGCCCGCCACGTTCAAGTCCGGCACGCTTAAATGCAAATTCTTCAAATAGGGATAGAACGCCTGCTTCTGCCAGAAGCTGTCGTAGTTGGGATGGTTCACGAAGTCTTCCCACGTCGGCAGCTCGCCGTGTAAGTAATTCTTGTCCACGTTCGAAAGCGGTCCCAGCTTCAGATACCACTCAAACGTGTCGTACTTGTCGAAATGAAACATGAAATTCGTCTTGCCCGTCTCCATCATCGCTGCATACTCGAACCCGTAGCTCAGCCGGAACGCGCCGTTGTGATGAAAATCGTCGCCCAGAAACATGTCCGCCGGCGAAGCCTGCTCAGATACCGCCTTCAGCGCCGGATGCGGCTCCAGCAGCGCCATGGTCGTCAGCCATCCGCCATACGAAATTCCCGCCAAGCCCGCGCACCCGTTATTGTTGGCAATATTTTTCACTAGCCAGTCAATCGTGTCGTACGTGTCCGTTCCTTCATCAATCGATTTCGGATTGCTCCGGTCCCGTGGCGGCCGCTGCATCACGAATTGACCCTCTGAGCCGTACCGCCCGCGAATGTCCTGCATCACGAAAATGTACCCGGCAGGCCACATGTCCGTGTACAGCCCCAGCAGCCGGCTGTACCCGCTCGCATCGTCACTCGTTCCATACGGCGTCCGCGTAATCATGAATGGCAGCGGCCCGCTCGCATTTTTCGGCGTGTAAATCTCTGTGTGCAGCTTCACGCCATCCCGCATCGGTATCATCACGTCCTGCTTGGTGAACAACGCGCTCGGTTGCATCTCCGGCGCTTGCGCACGCGCCACGCTAACTTCGCGCCATCCGGCGAGCGCCATCGCCGCCAATACCGCTGCGCCCCCACACACCACCGCCGCCAATCGTATTCTCCTCATGATTTGCTCCTGAATTCCGCCGAAACTATCGCACAATTGTCGCTGCGTCGCTACCGCGTTTCCTTGCCGTGCTTTTCCTCTCCAAGAACAGGCTTTCATTCAGCAGCTCTCTGCGATTCTTCCGCAAATCTCGCCCGCTCCGCTTCGCCGGATACGGCACATTCTTCCCCTCGAGCCCGCGCCACATAATCCGGTTGAACTTCGCCGAATCAATGTGATCCTCCACCGTGAAATCCATTCCTTTCGTCTTTGCCGCCCAATACGCCGCATCGCGCCGCGGCTTCATCAACGCTGCGCCTGCCGGCGGTTTTCCAACTGGCAACTGCGTGCTGTACAGCACCTGCGGCACCGTCGCCGTGTACGTCCAAGGCTTATATTCCGTGGTGAACATATCTGCCATCGGCTTCGCCACGTCATCGTTTATTCCCATCGGCTTCATTCCCAGAATGTCTTCAATCGTCCGCAGCATGTTCACTGTAGTGTAATGCGTGGACACTACAGCTCCCTGTTTCACATACGCTCCCGCAACTAGCGCCGGGCTGCGATGCGCATCCACGTGATCCGGGCCGTTCTGCGCGTCGTCCTCCACGGTAATCACGATCGTGCTGTTCGCGAACGGGCTATGCGCCACCGCCTCCACCAATTTCCCCACCGCGTAGTCGTTGTCGCTCACTTCCGCCTCTACGGTGCCCGTTCCGTCAATCGCCTCCGCAAAATCTCCGGTGTGGTCCCGCATCAGCCGCACGAGTTCCAGATTCGGCATCTTCCCGCTCTTCACATCGGCCTGAAATTCCCGGTTCCACTCGTTGAATCTCCAGTAATCCGGCAACTTCAAATCGAATCCGCGAAAATACGGATCCGTCACCTTCATCAGCGCCGCTTTGTCCGGAAACGCCACGCGAGTCTTCGTTTTATACGGCTCGCGTATCACTGGAATCAGTCCCGGTTTCCCAGGCTTTCCGGAATAACGATTGCCCTCCAGAAAAAATCCGTAATTCCGCAGCGTCAGATGCGCCCGCAGCGCCGCATTCCACAAATATCCCGTTCCCGCCTGGCCCCCCGGACCATCCGGCGCATCCACGTCATTCGTTCCCGGCAGTAGATTCTTGTCATCCGGCGTCTCTGGATTATCCGCGTGCCGCGCCTTTGCTCCCGCAATCCCCACATTGATATTTCGATCCTCGCCTTCGAAATCGTAAGTGAGTCCCCGGCCAGCATAATTGATGGGCACTTCGTTTTCCACGATCTCCGAAGCCCGTGCCGCCGTGGACCAGTTCCATCCGTCTCCGCTCACTTCCGCGCTGCAATAAAAATTGTCCAGGTCCACAAACTGTTGCGCAATCTGATGATGATTCGGAGTGATCGCCTTTCCCAGTACCGCTAGCTTCGGATCTCCGTTTCCCTCCGGCAAATCTCCTAGCACCTGATCGTACGTGCGATTTTCCTTGATGATGTAAATCACGTGTTTGATGTGCTGGCGCAAGAACGCCATCATTTTTTCATTCGCCGCGCGCTGCGCGTCGCTTACGTAATGATCGTTCTCCGCCACTTGCTTGGTCAGCGACTTCAACTCATCCGCGCCCGGCGTCGGAATCGTCTCAAAACCGCCTTTGTTCAATTGCAAAATGTATTCGTTCTGCCCGTAGCATTCGTCGAGCGACCCGCGCGCAATCGAGAGCGTGTTTCGGCAGCCCTCCGGATTCGGCCCCGGCACGCTTTTCGTGTCCGTCACGTAAAGCATTTTCCCATCTGCGCTCACGCTCACCGAACTCGGATACCATCCAGTCGGTATCAGCCCGCGGACCGCACCAATCTGCATGCCAATCTGGTCGGCGGGACCGGCCACGGGAGTCAACCCCTTCCACACTGGCGGAATATTGTTAATGACTGCCACCGAGTTCGCCCCTCCATTCGTGACGTAAAGCCATTTTTCATCTGGCGACAGCGCCAAACTGTTCGGATTGCTTCCCATCAGCCCTCGGGGGTTCGAAAATATGGGCCGGGGTGCCGTCGTGCCAATCGCCCCAGTCAGCACGTTTTCACCAGTATTAATCGTAGCCACCGCATCATCCGTCGTCAGCGCCGCATACAACCACTTCTGCGCCCGGTCCAAAATCATCTTCGTCGGCTCGCCCGGCACGCGAATTCGTCCTGTCACTTTCGGCTCGCCCGCAATATTCACCACCACAATTTGCCTGTCTCGCGGGCTCGATACATACGCCTCATCATTTCCCTTGGTCACAATCCAGAACGGAAACTCCCCGCCCGCCACGCCGCCTCCGGGCCGCAAATCCAGCTCCGCCGTCTTCGTCCGCGTCGCCAAATCAATCACGCTCATCGAATCATTCTCGAAATTCGCCACCAGCAACTTTTTTCCATCCGCAGTCACTGCCACGCCCGCCGCCATCGGCTTCTCGTCAATGCCCAATCCCTTCTTGTGCCCCAGCTTGATCGGCGGTCCTGACTCGGCCCACTTCCCATTCTGCTTCGCGAACACATGCACATCGTCATCCACGCCGCCCGAAACGTAAAATTCATTCCCATTTGGATTCCAAGCAATCGCATTGAACGTATTCGGAACTTGCAGCGTCTGCGTTTTCTCCGGCTTGTCCTGCGAAATATCGAACACGAAGACATACTCATTCGAATCCCGCTTCGCTCTTCGCCCCGAAACATCGTCCATGCGGTTGTATCCGCTGGTCAGCACCAGCAGCGTCTTGCCGTCCGGAGACATCGCCGTCGTCTGCGGCTGCCCCGCCACGTAATCCGGAAAATCCGGCAGCCCTGGATTCAGCGCCACATAAGCCGCCCCCGGCGCCGCCATCGGCGTAATCGTCATTCCCGTCGGCAGCACCGCGCTCTTCTCCAGCGAAGGTAGCGCATGCACCGGTTGCATTTGCGCGCTCTTCTCAGGTTTCGTTCCTGCGCGGCAACCCGCTTCAAAGCAAACCGCCGCCGCAATTGCAATAATCATCGCCGCCGTGCCCAACGTCGTCCTTTTCATCTCGCTCTCCTGGAAACCCCTAAAGCCGCCAGCAAGCCCGTCAAAGCGCCGCCATTTTGCCACAATTTCGTCCGAGCGTGCGGGAGGAATAGCGCTTTAGCGCAGGCTGATTTTTCGGACAGTTACGCGTTTTTTGTGCGTCTGTAACGCCAGGTGTCGGCTACATAGCGCTGGTCTGCCCGGCCTGATAAGGTAAACCGCTCACAACTCCGCCACGCGCCGTTCTAAGTCTCTCGCAATCTGCTCCGCATCCGTATCCGCTGCAAACGTCACCGGCTCGCCAATCGTCACCTTCACTGATCCCTTCGGCACTCGCTTCAATCGCAGCCACGGATTCGCTAGCCGCGCCTGCGCCAGCTCCCATAGCCCGTCAATCCGCACCGGCACCACCGGCAATCGCAAATTCGTCGCCAGTAACCCAATTCCCGCGCGAAATCTTCCCAATTTTCCATCCTTCGTCCGCTCGCCTTCCGGAAAGACCAGCACGTTCCATCCCTTGTCCGCCAACTCTCCCGCGAACGCAAAACTCTCGCGAAATCCCGTCATTTTCGGCAGTGGAAACACATTAAACAGCGCAATCACCAAAAAATAATTCGCGCGATTCACCACGCGCATGAAACATCCCATCCCTTCAGGATGCCGCATTCCATAAAGCCGCTCCGCCTCCATCGCCGTCGCCAATCGGTGCCGGAATCTCCCCGGCAGCGCCGCAAGCACGCAGCCAATGTCCACGTACGTCACATGGTTCGACACTACCAGCACCGGCCCGCGTACCCCGCGCAAATTCTGCCGCCCGCGAACCTCCGGCCGCGCCAGCAACGTCGTCGCCGGCCACGTCAGCGCGTAATAAACCGCCAGCCGCAGCCACGTCACCGGCCATCGCTGCGCCCATCGCGGAAATTTATGCGTCTGCACACGCGCCCGCGGCTCGCGCAGCAGCTTCTCCATCTCGCCCACCGTTTTCGCTTCCGCAAATCGCGTCTCGCTTAAGTCCACCTGGTATTTTTCTTCCAGTGCGCTCATCAACTCCACGCGGTCTAGCGAACTCATCTGCAAATCCGTTTCCAGGTTCGCATTCGCGCTCACGCCTTTCCGCCCCGTCACTCGGGCCACAAAATCCGCAAACGAGCTTTCTTGGTCCGTTGCCGTCGTTTCAGTTTTCACCTGCGCGCCAAATTCTTTTTCTACGGCCCCTCGAATTTGCGCCAGCATCGGCTTCTGCGTCGCCGTGCGCGGAAAATCCGGCGCCCTCCACACCATCCATCGCCGCATCCGCTGATACTCCGCAAGCGTCCCATTCGCCCGCTCCATAATCCCCGCCGGATCCGCTTTCTCATCCGCCAGCAGCAGCACCGCGCACGGCTCCGCATTTCCGTCCTGCTCCACTCCCACCACCACCGCGTCGCGCACTCCCTCCTGCTTCCGCAGCGCCGTTTCCAAATCCTCGGGATAAACGTTCATTCCCGCCGGCGTCACAATCACGTTTTTTCGCCGTCCCTTGAAATATAAATTCCCGTCCGCATCCATCTCTCCCAAATCGCCGGTGCGAAACCATCCTTCTTCTCCCGCGACCGGCTCCAGCTTCGCGCCCTGAAAATATCCCGACGCCACATTTTCTCCGCGAACCAGAATTTCCCCCTCATTGCTCAGCTTCATCTCGATTCCCGGCATTAACTTGCCAATCGACCGCTTCCCCACATGAAACGGGTTGTTCACGCTCACCAGCGAAGTCGTTTCCGTCAATCCATATCCCTGCACAACCGCGTAGCCCACGCGGTTCCAGAAACTTTCCGCTCCCTCCGGCAGCGCCGCGCCTCCCGAAATGAACGCCCAGAATTTCCACCCCAGCCGCCGGTGAGTTTTCCGGAATCTCCAGCATCGCCGCAAAAACTTCTCGCCTTCTGCCTTCGCAAAATTCCGGCGGAATTTCTCCCTGCGTCCCGCCGCCTCGATTTCCCGCTCAATTTGTCCTTGCAAAGACTCGATCATGCGCGGCACCGTGACCAGCGCCGTCACCCGTTCGCGGGGAATGATTCGCGACACTTCCGCCGGACTCATCGTGTCCAAGAAAATCACCGTCCCGCCCAGCAGCGGCGGAATGAACATCCCCATCAATTGTCCGAACACGTGGCTCAGCGGCAGCAAATTCAAAAATCGCAGTGGATGAAAAAATCGCTCCCATTTCAGATACGGCCGGATCTGGGCTTCCATCGGCTCGATATTCGCCAGCATGTTTCCATGCGTTAGCACCACGCCGCGCGGTTCCGCCGTCGTACCCGAAGTAAAAACGATCTCCACAGCGTCGCTGCGTTTCGTTTCCGGCGCAGAAAACGCCGCACGAGGACCGCGCCATTCCAGTTCCGTGAGTTCTTCCAGCAAGAGTTCTGGCCTTCCAATTTTGCTCGCGTCTAACGCGCGTGAATGGATTGCCATCTTCGCGTCAACCGTCGCTGCCACCCGCCCCGCAAAGTCCGCGCTCGCCGCCGCATCCATTGGCACCACCACCGCTCCCGCCAGCACGCAACCAAAGAACGCCGCCACCCACTCCGCGCAGTTCTCACCCCACAACATCACGTGCTCGCCCCGCCGGACGCCGCGGCCCGCCAGCACCGCTGCAAAACTTCCTGCTGCGCCCGCCACCCGCGCGTACGACCACCGCTCCATCCGGTACCCGCGCCGGTGCGCTATCGCCGTTTCTCTTCCGCGGCGCCCGTACTCCTCGATAAATTCAATCAGGGATTGCCGTGCCATTCCGTAGGACAGTTTCTCTTATCCCGCCCGCTTTTTATAGGCCCCGAGCCCATTTAGTCTGGTGTGCCATTTGTGGTGCTGCGTCAGCACCCTCAGCAGTCCGTGCCTCGCTCGGGCGGCACACGGCTTCGCCGTTGTCCGCGCAGTTTGAAGCAAAAAATGCAAAAACCCGGCAGCAGGACTTTCCTGCGCCGGGCCTTTGCACACTTCCTGTTTAGCTTTTACGGATTTTTCTTCGCCGTATCCTGCTTCGGGTCTCCCGCGGTGGCGTTCGACGAATCCTGATAACGCGTCAGATAGGGCATGAACGGCGTCACCTCAAACGGCATTTTCTCCCGCGCTGAAAGCAACTGCACCGGCTTCGACTTCGCCATCGTGATACTGTCGTTCCACGCGTTCACCACGATACGCGACCCCAGCGGCAGCGCGGCTATTTGGTCCACTTTCGTCGGCTGTAATTGCGGCGCGTTCTGCATCAGCCGGTCTGCCATGTAAACGCGATTTCCCAGGTTCGCGCTGATCAGCTCGGGGATCTGCTTTTGTTCTGCAGCCAATTGTTTCAGGAACAGCCCGGCCGTTCCCAGTTGATTTTTATACGGCGAATTCTTCAGCAGTTGAATCGCCTTGTCTGCCGCGATTTTCTCTTCCTCTGGCGAAGTGCGGAATGACATTCTCTTCAGCGTCTCCGCCCGCGACATCATGGTCGTATCATTGAACGAATATTCGTCCGGGAGCGTCTGGCCGGTAATTACGGAGGCCAATTCATGCGCGATAACCGCCGCAAGGCTGGCTTCGTCCGGCAGCACGTCCACCAGCCCGCGGGTGAGCACGATGGTGTGCCCGATGGTAAATGCCTCAAGCGTCGAAGTCAGCATCACCCGGCAGCGAACAGACGGCTCGATGTCCAGATTGTTGGTCACCTCCAGATTGTTCTCCACCTGATCTAACAATTTGTCTACCTGCCCCGGAGGCGCAACCATTCCATTCCTCTGCAGTCTTTCCAGCACGTTATCTTCGCCTTCGCGCTGCCAATCCCTCTCGGCCATCACCGGCGAAACGTCCTGCGACGCTTGCGCCTGATCTTCGATGGGCTTGGAAGATTCCACCTGCAAATCGCTGAACGTTGACTCCTGTCCCCCTAGCTTCAAGTCAAATCCCCACAGCCGCGTTTGTGAGCGGTACTGCACATGTCCATAGGGAAAATTCTTCAAATCCGATTCCGCGCTGTAGATGTATGACGGAATCCATTGGTTCGGCCCCACATTCGTGCGCCAGCTGTCGAAGTGCAAATTCCAGCCGAACGCTCGCGCCACCGGCACGAATACGCCGTTGAATCGCACAATCGCGAAATTCTGATCTTCCACCCAAATCCGCCCGAGGAATCGCCCATCTCCCGATTTCGGCAAAGGTGTCACATCAAACACGTAGGTGCGCACTGCGCCCAGAAATTGCCGCCGCACATACGTGAACTTGTAGTGCTGGCGGTCGAAGTAAATCGGATCCACAAAGATCATCTGCAGGAAGCCTGCCGGCACATACGAATTCCCCAGCAGCGAAGTCAGATCTTTGATCGGATTCAGCTTGCCCTTCCATCCGCTGTTGTTGGCCAGCATGCTGCGATCCACCACGCCCTTGCTCAGCTCCGCCACGCCCAGGTAGTAGTGATCCCTCATCGGCACTTCGCCCAGTTGCGGGTCCCACTTCATATCCTGAATGTACGTCTCCACAATCGGGCTGTAACGCCGCAGCATTTGGACTTCTTGATGCTCCCTCAAAATGATGTTATTGACAACCTGATCGACGGTCGTCGGCTGGCTGACGATTTGCTCGGCTGGAGCTTGCGCGGGCTGCGCTTGGGTTTGAGTTTGAGTTTGTGCGAACGAACTTCCCGCGAAGCACAATAAGACAGCGGCTGCTAAAAGAATTCGATTCCCCCTCCACATTGACTTGCCCCCTCAGTGCATCAATACGCTAGTTCGAAGTTGATTCGAACGTTCGCGGGAAAATCCACCGGCCGCCCATCCTCCTTCGCCGGCGTGAACTTGATCTGGCGCGCCGCTATTTCAGCGTTCTCATCCAGTCCATGGCCCAGTCCCTGTACCACCCTCAAAACTTGCACTTCCCCCGACGCTTTGAAAATCACTTGCAGCACCACTGTCCCTTGAATCCTCTGCTGCCTGCCCTCCGCCGTGTACTGCGGCACTGGCTTGTATAGAATTACTACCGGCTGTTCTTGCGGCGCTGCGGCGGCTTTTTTCACGCGCGGTCCGTTCGATGCGGTCTCCTGATTCCCAAATCCTGCTTCCTGCACGCGACCGCCGTTTCGTTCTCCACCGGCAATCGCCGTTTGATTCCCGAATCCCGCGCTCGCCACCACTCCCTCTCGCCCCTTCGCTCCGCCTCTTCCATTTCCTTTTCCAGGGCCTTGCGGCAAATTGAAATCGCCGGCGGCATTGATATTCACCGGCGCGACCATTTTTCGGTTGGTCGATGGCAATCCTTGTGGGTCTCCGAATCCTCCGGTCTGTACCAGAGTCCGCGGATTCGTGATCGTCGGCATCGCCGAGCTTCCCAGTGATTTCGTTTTCACATCTGGAACCATTCGCGCCCACTCATTCACTTTCGGAGCGGGCGTCGGATTCCGCCTCTCCTGCGGCACAACCCTATTCAGCTTTTCGAATACCGGCTGAAATATTTTCGGCTTTGGGGGCTCCGGAATCACAGGCTTTGGTTGCGGTTCCGGTTGTAATTTCGCCTCCTCAACCCGTTTTACCCGCACTAACTTCGGCTGCACTCGCGGCTGCGGTTTGGGCGGCGGTGTATAGGGCACATCGATCACCCGCAATTCCACATACTGCGCAGCCTGCTTCATCTGCTTTGGGAAAAGCGTCGGTATCCACAGCGCGCACATCAGCACTACGAATTCAATTCCAAAACCCGCGCCCATAGAACGCCATCGCGGCTTTCCAGACGCCAGCAGCGTAAACGATGCCTCCTGATTGTCATTGCCATTCCGATGATAGCCGTTGGACGACATTTATACCTTCCCGTTTTTAGTGTTTCATTTCGGGCGCAGGCGATTGTAGTACTACTGACCGGAGCCTGGTGAATAGTACGATTGTACTGGTATGGAACTTGGTTGCTCTATGAGGCAATCGCGTCTCTTTTTCCGCTGCTGACTGCTCACCCGTCGCTTGCCGCCCACTTTCCATATTAGATAAACCCGGTAATTCATATCGAGTTGCAGCCCTTTGTCCCCAATGGGGCGGTTGCGGCGAACCGGTCAACTCAAAGCCTACCCTGCCCATAAAAGGCTCATGCACGATTCGCTCCAATATGGCACATTTTTATCCCGTTCTAAGCTATTTTGCACTCCACCTCATCTGAATCCCGTTTCCACCCTCTGTCAATCAGGCCCCAAGTGTATGCCCTACCCGATAAACTATTGACTGCCAATTCGGCACACTCGGCCAAAAGCCTGTCATTGATGATGAACTTCCTACCCTCAGGGTGCATTTTTTGACCTCTTCTGGGCGCCCTTACACCCGTCGTAGTCCTTCCATAAACCGATTTGAAACACTCAACAAGAGGGAGGCACCACGCCTCGTGAATCCGACCGCTCTCTCCGGTTCCAAATCAAGCTTCTGCCGCTCTGCCAGAAATGCGTAAAAAATCGAAAAGCCGGCACAAACTCGTTCCGGCCTTTCTTCCCTGCTCCTCGCTTACGAGCCCGGTTCGATGGCGATATACACCGTCACGTTCGCCTGCCCTCGCGGTCTCACTAGCAATAACACTGGCTGGTCTCCCGTTCCGCTCAACGCGTTGCGGTAATCCTCGACGTTGTTCACTGGCTTGTGATTTACTTCTTGAATCACGTCGCCACGCTGCAACGGCGGATTAGCATCAGATGCTGGGCTGTTCGGATCTACGCTGTCCACCACCACGCCTTTTGTGCCCGCCGGAAGGTTCAGTTGCTGCGCGATATTCGTCGTGATGTTCTCCACGCGAACTCCTTGCATTGCTTTCCCGGTGCTCGAGAAGCCTCCCTGCCCTGGCTGAGACTGTGGCTCCTCGTTCGCGTTCGCTGGCAATTCCCCCAGCGTCACTGGAACGGTGAAGGTCTTTCCATCGCGGAACACTTTTAGTCTCACCGTCGTTCCTGGCGCTGTTGCCGCGATTCGCGCTCTCAAATCGCCCGACCCATTAATTGGTTCGCCGTTCAGCGCCAAAATGATATCTCCGCGCTTCAGCCCAGCCTTCTCTGCCGGCGTACCTGTTTCAACCTCGTTGACAATCGCCCCAGTACCTCCGCCCGTGTAACCAAACGCCTGCGCAATTCCAGGGGTCAGATCTCCAGGGTATAAGCCAATATATCCACGCGCCACTTTTCCGTGCTGGATAAGTTGCTCCATGATGTGTCGCGCCATATTTATCGGAATGGCGAAGCCGATTCCTTCATTTCCTCCCTCGCCTCCCATGCCGCCGCCGCTTGAAAGAATCGCCGTATTAACGCCGATCAAATTCCCGTGCAGGTCAATCAGCGCCCCGCCGGAATTCCCCGGATTAATCGCTGCGTCCGTCTGGATAAAATCTGTGTACGCCCCTTGCGCTTCGCCCGCGATAGCCCCGCCGGGCAGGCTGCGTCCGGTTGCGCTCACGATTCCCATGGTCGCCGTCTCGCCAATTCCAAATGGATCGCCGATGGCAAACACCACGTCGCCCACGTGCAGATCCGAAGAGTTTCCAAACGTCAGCGTAGGCAATCCCGTGGCGTCAATCTTCACCACTGCAATGTCCGTCAGTGGATCCGTTCCCACCACTTTTCCCGTGAAGCTTTTGTTGTTCCACATCACTTTAATATTCGCGCCGTGCGCGACGACGTGATTGTTCGTTAGAATATACCCGTCCGGATTGATAATCACTCCCGAACCCAAACTCTGCTCTTTCTCCGTCTGCGGTCCTTGCGGCCCGAACTGGTTCCCGAAAAATTGCCGGAAAAATGGATCATTGAAAATATCCGGCATGCCCTGATTCACTCTGATCACGTGCGTGGTCGAAATGTTCACCACCGCCGGTAGCGCCGGCTGCACCACCGACGCAAATCCGTTGGCGAATGCCCCCAGCCTCACGGGATCCACATTTCCTGCCACTTTCACCGGGACCATCGGCGCTCCGAACACTTTGTGCCCGGCCCAATGAAACGCCCACACCCCGAAGACCGCTCCTGCTATCAGAGCCACAAATAAAATCGCCGCGGCAACTCCGCGTCGCATGTGAAGAATTTCGCTGCTCATCTCATTCCCTCCTTGAATTTCCCTCGGGCGAACGTGCCCTTATGATTCATGGACGTGCTGGACCCAAAAAAGTTTTCTCCGCGCAGAACCGATCACGAGAACGGTCGGTTTCTGTATGGTTCATCATTGCGCGGATCGCTTGATGCCTCGGAAACTGCATGCCGCACGTCTTTGGTTCGAAAACATACCTTCGCTCTAATTCCATTCCGTGAAGCAGGCGGGAACTCCATCCATAGCAGAACAGCGCGGACTGCTCGGCGGTTTCCCGCCCTTTCAGTTCACTCTTTCCTGCGAACCTTCGGGCAACACTTTTTAGATGCACCCTAAGCGCTTCGCGTTCTCCGCATATTGTAGCGCAATTCCTCCCGCGCCGCGCGCCAATCCTGATCGAGCAGTGTGCCCATTCGAGAAATTTTCCTTACATTAATTTCTCGCGAGAACATACATTAGTTTTTCACGACAACAAACGGACCGCGCCTCGCATCTTCAGAAAGTGGGAGCATCCTTCCCTGATTTTACGGCCTCGCCCGGTCCGGCCCGTTCGGGGGTTTATTATGGAGGAACCGAAAAAAACAACACCGCCTGTTCCACATCGCACCTTGACTTCTGCTTCTGCGACAAATACCTCAGTGACCGCCGTCCCCGCCGCAGGCAGCGATGACAAAAACAAAGACAAGAATAAAAAAGAAAAAGTCGATCAGGTTCGCCGCCGCTTCATCTGGACATTCCTCTGGGGATACATGGGCGTGAATTTCCTGATGTTCCTGCGCTATTTTTTCCCGCGCGCGCTCTTTGAACCCAACACCAACGTCAATATAGGCTATCCTTCCAGCTTCGATATTGGAGTGAACCAGCAATTTCTTCAGTCCAATCGCATCTGGGTCCGCAAGGACCCGGGCCGCATGTTCGTCATTAAAGCAGTATGCACGCATCTGGGCTGCACGCCGGATTGGATTCCGGCGCAGAATATCTTTCACTGTCCTTGCCACGGAAGTGAATACGATATCGACGGAATTAATTTTGCCGGGCCTGCGCCGCGTCCGATGGATCGCTGCTGGATGCAATTGCAAACGGACGGCACTATTTTGGTTGACACCGCACACCTCTACATGGACGAGCCGTACGCCGGCGTGAACCACTTCAATAATCCCCACGCCTATCTAAACGTTTAGTTACCCCGGCGGCCGCCTCGAAACCTGCCCGGCCGTTGCGACATGCCGGACACAATTTACAGGTTTGCCGAACAAAAGTGCAGCTTCTCTGGACATGCGCCGTTTTTTTTGAGTAAAATCCCGCCGCCAGGCAGCCCTGCGCCGTGCATGAAATGCGCGCCACGTCAGCGCGATTCATTCCGCGTGCGCGCCGGTCGCCAGTATTTCAAATAAAAAGGGGCGCGTAAGTTGGATCGAGAACAAGGTGTGGTGAAGTGGTTTAACGCGGCCAAGGGATACGGATTTATTCAACGGCAATCGGGCGAAGATGTTTTCGTCCATTTTTCGGCGATCCAGATGGACGGTTACAAATCGCTGAATGAGGGCCAGTTGGTGGAATTCGAAGTGAAGCAGGGTCCCAAAGGTTTGCAGGCAGAGAACGTCACGGCGGCTTAATCGCGCAGTTTAGCCTTGGCAAAATGCCCAGGGCTGAATTCCCCGTTCGAAATTCTCGCGGCCGCACCATAGTCTTAGTGTGTTCTGTGTTAGCATGGAGTTTCCGAATCTTGCTGGAGCGTGACTTGGCAAAACCCTCGAAGCATATTTCTCGTCAAGAATTGAAGACCAACCAGTTCCAGGACGCGCTTTCGCACGGCGCGGAAGCGGTCCTGTCGCACAAACTGACGCTGGTCTACTTGGTGATCGCCGCGCTGATCATCGGCGGCGGGATTTTTGGCTGGAGAATTTACGCGCAACGGCAATCGGTGAAAGCGGAAGCCGCTTTCAGCGACGCAATGCAAACTTATCAAGCGGTTGTCGTGGGTCCGGGGCAGCCTCCGCAACCCAATGAACTCAGCTACTCCGATGAGTCGAAGAAGTTTCAGGACGCGCTGAAGAAATTCCAGCTAGTGGCGAAGGACTATCCGCGAACGCATGTCGGCGAGCTTGCGCAGTATTATGCGGCGCTTTGCGAAGATCATCTCGGACAGGATGCCCAGGCGATTAGCTCTCTAATGCAAGCTGAGAAGAGCTCAGACCACGATTTTGCTGCAATGGCGCGCTTCGAACTCGCGGAGATTTACGACAAGACCGGAAAATCGCAGCAAGCCGTTCAGCTTTATAATGAATTGCTGCAGAATCCTTCTGTGCTGGTGCCCAAGCCAATCGTGCTGCTCGCGCTCGCGGCGCACTATCAACAATCGAATCCTGCGCAGGCAGTGAAGCTCTATCAGCAAATCAAAACCGAGTATCCCGACACGACCGCAGCAGACCAGGCCGATCAGCAACTCGCGCTCCTCCCCAGCGGAAAATCGTAATCTCCTCCGCGTAACAAATAAACTGGTATCCACTTATGCCTTCCGTTCGCCGGAAATTCTGTGCGTAAGAAGGTGCCCCTCCGGACCGCCTGAATAACTTTCGCTCTACGCAAGCAAATTTGTAATGAAAATGAGCAAACCGAACGTAAATCGGGTAGGATTGCACGCAAACTAGCCGCTCCTGACGGGTGAAAAGGAGCGAGGGTTCGCGGCGAATGATGGCACTGGCATCCAAGACAAAATTGGGGCCCTACGAGATTCTCGACGTGATTGGCGCGGGCGGAATGGGCGAGGTGTACCGCGCGCGGGATACGCGGCTGGGCCGCGAAGTCGCGATCAAGATTCTGCCGCAGCATTTGGCAAGCACTCCGGAAGCGCGCCAGCGCTTCGAGCGCGAGGCCCGCGCCGTTTCTTCGCTGAATCATCCGAACATCTGCACGCTGCACGATATCGGCCATCAAGACGGCACGGATTTTCTGGTAATGGAATGCCTGGACGGGGAGACGCTGGCGAAGCGCATCGCGCGCGGCCCACTCGAGGTGAGCGAGGCCGTGAACATCGCCTTGCAAGTGGCGCGCGGCCTGGCGGAAGCGCATTCACGCGGCGTCATTCACCGTGACATCAAGCCGTCAAATATTATTCTGACCAGGCAGGGCGTAGCCAAAATCGTTGATTTTGGCTTGGCGCGCGCGGTGGAATCGAACACCGAAACACTGAGCCAGGGCATAACCGGAACCATCAATTACATGGCGCCCGAGCAGGCGCTCGGCAGATCCGTGGACGCGCGCGCCGACGTCTGGGCGCTGGGCGTCGTGCTCATGGAAACGTTGAGCGGCCGCAGCCCCTTCCGGCGGGACAGCGCAAGCGCTTCGCTTTTCGCGGTCATCAATGAGCCGCCCGGAACAATGCCAAATGTTTCCCCCGAGCTCCAGAAAATCATTTATCGCGCGCTCGCAAAAGATCCCGCCGCGCGCTATTCCGATTGCCGCCCGATGCTCGAAGATCTGGAAACGTTCCGGAGCTCGCATCTCGCCAGTTCCGCGCGCGCGGTTGACCCCAATGCGCCGACGACCAGCATTCGCGGCGGAGAATTTCAGCAATATGTCGAGCGCGCTTCTGCTTCCGCCTGGCCCACGCCTTCGTCGGCGCGCAAGCGGTGGTCGCGCTGGTGGCTGGCAGCCGCGATTCCCTTAGTGCTGATTGGTTTCGCCCTGGCGCTTTCTTCGGTGCGCGCGCGCATCGCTCGGCTGGTCTTCGGCGCTCCGGAGAACCACGTCGCGGTGCTGCCGTTCGAAAATATCGGGAACAATCCAGCTAATGCGCCGCTGGCGGAGGGCTTGATGGACAGCCTCTCCGGCGCGCTCTCCAATCTGGACATCGGCAATCAATCGCTGTGGGTTGTGCCGTCAAGCGTAGTGCGCGCGCGCAAAGTGGATGATCCTTCGGCGGCGCTGCGCCAATTGGGCGCGACGCTTGTGGTCCAGGGTTCCATCGAGCGCGAAGGGCAGGACGTGCACCTAACCGTCAACCTCATCAACGCCAAAACGCTGCGGCAAATCGGTTCTGCTCAACTGGAAGACCCTGCCGGCGACATGGCGACTCTTCAGGATGAAGCCGTTTCCCGCCTCGCGAACCTCATGGGCATTTCCGTCACGCCAGACATGCTAAAAAATACTGGCGGGAAGGCCAACCCGGCAGCCTATCAGTCCTATCTGACTGCGCTGGGTTACATTCAGCGCTATGACAAACCCGGCAATCTCGACCTGGCCATCACATCGCTGAATGCCGCCGTAAAGACCGATCCGAGCTTTGCCCTTGGCTACGGGGAATTGGGCGAGGCCTACCGGCTGAAGTATCAGGTAAGCCAGGACCCGCAGTGGCTCGACGAGGCGTCCGCGAATTGCGCGAAGGCGGTGCAACTGAACGACCATCTGCCCGCCGTTTACGTCACGCTGGGCCGCATTCACGATGCTTCCGGCAAACACGATTTGGCCGTGCAGGAATTTCAGCACGCTCTCCAGCTTGACCCGCACAGCGCGGATGCCCTCTCAGGAATGGCCCGCGCCTACGAAAATGCCGGCCGCATCGCCGACGCCGAAAAGGCGTACCAAAAGGCCGCTGCGCTCCACCCTGATTACTGGGATGGCTATAACAATCTCAGTCTGTTTTACGACCGCCATGGTATGTATCAGCAAGCGATTGCGTCAATCCAGCATGCCATCGAACTGACCCCCGATAACGCCCAGGCATACAGCAATCTCGGCTCCGACTATCTGGATACGGGCGATCCAAAGCTGCTTCCCGATGCCGAGCAGGCATTGAAGAAATCTATTGAATTGTCCCCCAGTTATCCCGCGTACGCGAACCTTGGACTTCTTTACTACAACGAGAGGCGCTTCGCAGACTCAGCGGCGATGACCGAGAAAGCGCTCGCGCTGAACAACAAAAATTATCGAGTTTGGTCAAATCTCGTAGCCTCCTACGAGTGGCTCAAGGAAGACGCCAAAGCCGCTGCCGCCCGCGGACGCGAGCTTGCCCTGGTGGAAGACCAGGTAGAGCGCCAGCCGCAAGACGCGGTAGCGCAGTCTGAACTGGCCGACATTTATGCAGGCCAAAAGATGCGCGACAAGGCGCTGATCCGAATCCAATCGGCATTGGCACTATCCCCCGACGACGCGCAGGTCCTAGTGAACGTGGGCGTCGTGTACGAAGCGCTCGGGGACCGCCCCCATGCCTTGTATTACGTTGAAAAGGCCCTGCAGAAAGGTTATGCTCTCGGCGATCTGAAATCCAACCCCGACCTGCAGAGCATATTGTCCGACCCGAATTTCAGACCCAGCGGAAAGTAGTCAAGCCCAAGGAAAAGGAGAAACAAAATGGCACAACCAGGGGCAGCGCCAGCAACAACGGCAGTCCCCATCACCGCGAATTGGAATGCAAAAGACGGATGGTCAATCTCGCCTCCCAACAGCACTGTCCCGCTTGACGGAACGGCGAAACTCGTTGCCGGCGACAAGAATTGCACGTTTTGCTTCAGTCCAACCGACACCGTTTTCGGAGCCAGCCAAGATGTCGACAAGGGAACCCCTTTTGATGTCTCGGTCGGTCCAAACAGCTTTACGGTAGACGTTTGTGCTACCGATAAGGGCCAGACTTGCCCGCCAGGAAGCCCAAAGGCAACCGGCGGCTACTCAATCCAGGTTGGCTCGGGAATGCCTGGAGGCGGCAAGAAGTAGCTTGCTGCTTGGTCAGCGTAATTTGCGGCGGCGCGGGGAGCGGAGAGTGTTCCCGCGCCACCCGAACTCTGGTGCCCTCGTTCGCACGCATCCGTACTTAACTCGCTAATTAAAATGCTTGACATACCCCCCCCCCGATTTAAGTAACCTCCTGCGCGATTCAAACTCACGAAAGGCGATAACCCGATGATTGAAATGGAAATGATTGTCGTCGAATTGCTGACGGGCGGCAACACGATCGTTGTAGGCTCGGGCTAGTAAGTTGGCGGCATAGGCCCCAGCTATTCGGCGGCGCGCGCCTCCTAAACCGTGCGTGCGCTGCTGTATCGCCTTCGTAGCGCCGGCCTTCAGGCCGGCGGCCTTTGTACGCGCCGATTATTCTCATCGGCCCGCTTCACTGAAAAACAACCGCCTTTCGCCTATGAAGTATAGAGACTTGGCCGCCTCTTGGATATTTGTCGCATGCCTTGTAGTCTTTTCTCGGGAGCAAATTCGATGAGCGACGCAATCACCGTGCGCGCGCTGCAGGCAGCGGACTACGAAGCGTGGCTTCCGCTCTGGCACGGCTATCAGCAATTCTACAAAGAGGAAATTCCGCCGGAAACGACGCGCTTGACCTGGGCGAGAATTCTCGATGCGCGCGAGCCGGTCTTTGGCGCCCTCGCACTTGCCGGCGATCGCGCCGTGGGAACGGTGCACTGGCTGTATCATCGCTCCTGCTGGACGATTGCAAATAACTGCTATCTGCAGGATTTATTCGTCACGCTGGATCATCGCGGCGGCGGCGTTGGCCGCAAATTGATCGAGCACGTATACGCGGCGGCGCGCGCCGCCGGATGCGCGAAAGTCTACTGGCTGACGCACGAGTCGAACAAAAACGCCATGCTGCTCTACGATCGCATCGCAGTGCGCACGGGATTTGTGCACTACGAAAAAATTCTGACCTGAAAACCGCCGGCCCTTTTTCAGCGCTGCGTCGAAACAAAACTAGGCGCCGGTGGCGCGCTGCCCTTCGAGTTTTGCGCTCATAGTGATTTCGGCCTTGAGCACTTTCGAAACCGGGCAGCCAGCCTTGGCCGCTTCAGCCGCTTTGTCGAATGCGGCTTTGTCCCCATTGGGAATGCGCGCGGTCACGTCCAAGTGAATTTTCGTGATGGCAAATCCTTCCCCCTGTTTTTCCAGCTTGACGGCCGCGACCGTTTCCAAACGCTCGGCAGTGATTCCTGCAGCGCCAAGCTGCGCGGAAAGAGCCATCGTGAAACAGCCCGCGTGCGCCGCGGCGATGAGCTCCTCGGGATTTGTGCCGCGTTCGTTCTCGAAGCGCGTCTTGAAAGAATACGGCGATTGCGAGAGGACTCCGCTCTCCGTGGAAATGTTCCCTTTGCCTTCCTTCAGCGAACCGGTCCAGACTGCTGTAGCTTTGCGAGCCATGCTATCCTCCACCCAGAATTAAGTTCGATTGCGTGGGCACAAACAGTGTACGGCGGTGCAGTGGATATCCGCAATTACTCGGCACGAGGCGTGAGTCAGCTGTTTTCCTATCCTGGAATGTTTCCGCTCACGGCGGATTTTGCTGCGCGGCGAAGCGGCGTCAATCTCGCGAGTTTCGGCGGTCGCGGCCCGTGTCGCAGCGAATTCGCAACGCACACATAAGTTAACGGCACTCCATCGCGACTCGCGCGCAGCATCAAACCGCCGCGGCTCGTGTCTCCGCGCCCGGCAAATTCGGCCGGAAACATCAGTTTTGCGCCAAAAACTCCCAACAAAGGCTCGACGTATTTCGCAGTCGCGACGCTTCCCAGCAGCACCACCTCGCAGCCTCCCATCTTCTCGCACAGCAGCCGCGCGTCCCGCTCCAGCGGTTTTCGGTACCTGGCATCGCCTGCGTCAATGGGATTCGCCGCCATCTCACGCAATTCTTGCAAACTCACCGGAGTCTCCGCCGCAATTAATCCACGCGACGCGGTGATCACCAAAATGCCCGCCGCGTCCACCGGCGGCTCCGCAAATGCCCGCGCGTATGCCAGCTTGCCGCGAAAATAAAGTCCGCTGATAAAGCTGAAGATCTCGCCCAGCGGCACGCGTCCTTCGCGCAGCCTCACCGCCAATTCGCAACGCGCGCGCTCGCCCAGAATTAGCCGGCCGCGTTTCCCGGACACGTTCGCCGGCGACAATAGAAAAATTCGTTTACGTGCGCCTTTATCTTGGCGCCTTCCGTCCGCGCCGTTCATCTTCGTCGAATTCCCACCCGATGGCATGGCCCAGCCATATTAATTCCGAAATGGACAATTCGCCAAATCCACCTCCGCACCACTCCTCCGCTGCTCCAGACCTCCATGCCAACGAATTTGCAGATGCAGGTCGCCAGCCTCGCTTTTCGGCTGTCTAAAAGGATGCGAAGGTCATGCAATGCGAGGCAAATCCAATCCCGCTCCGGCCCGCGCGCAACATCGCGCACCGCGAAAGCTCCGGCAAGGCCGCGCCAAATCGGGCGAAATTCCCCGAGGGGTGAACGAAGCCGAATGCCGCGTCCCAGGAGGCGCAGTTCATCTCACCAATCTCCAAAAAATCTTCTGGCCGGAGCTCGGTCTTACCAAGCGCGACCTGCTGCAATATTATCTCGACGTGTCGCCCTGGCTTTTGCCGCATCTGCAGGATCGCGCCATGGTCATGAAGCGCTATCCCAATGGAATCGCTGGCGACTTCTTCTTCATGAAGCGCGCTCCTTCTCCGCGCCCTTCCTACATTCCATTGTGTTCTATCGAACACAGCTCTGGAAACGTCATCGATTTTCCCGTGATCGAACATCTCGCCTCGTTGCTATGGGTCGTCAATCTTGGCTGCATTGATCTGAATCCATGGTACGCGCGCTGCGACGACGTGTACCGCCCCGATTTTTTGCATTTCGATTTGGACCCTACGCATGGCGCCACATTTGACCAGGTACTCGAAGCCGCGCTGCTTGTGCGCGACGCTCTCGCCTCGCTGAAAATCAAATGTTACGCAAAGACCACCGGCTCGCGCGGCATTCACGTTTACATTCCTATTGTGCGCGGCCCGTTGCAAAAGCAGGTGTGGGCCTTCGCCAAGGCGTTTTCCGTCGAACTCGCCGTCAGGAATCCCAAGCTCATCACATCCGAATATCGCGTCGCAAAGCGCCCAGCCCGCCGCGTGCTCGTTGATTACAATCAGAACGCGTGGAACCGCACTCTGGCCTCCGTCTATTCCGTTCGTCCCAAGCCCGCTGCCACAGTTTCCACTCCACTCACCTGGCAAGAAGTCGAGCGCGGCGTGCGCATGGAAGATTTCACCATTTCCACCGTGCCCTCGCGTCTGAAGAAAATCGGCGATCTGTGGAAACCACTGCTCTCCCACGCTGGCCGAACCCGTTTGGAATCGTTTCTATGACCCTGCCGCTTCCGCGCAATTACGCTCCCATGGAGGCGCTTCCCGCCGCGTCACTCCCCACCGGCGCGAACTGGCATTACGAGCCGAAGTGGGATGGTTTCCGCTGCATTGCCTTTCGCGATGCCGCTCGCGTTTATCTCGAATCCAAATCCGGCAAGCCGCTCACGCGCTATTTTCCGGAGCTCGTCGGCGCATTATCATCTCTCAAAGCCAAACAATTCGTCCTCGATGGCGAAATCGTGATTCCGCTGAACGGAAATCTTTCGTTCGATGATTTGCTGATGCGCATTCATCCTGCCGAAAGCCGCATTCAGAAGCTCAGCCAGTCCACTCCCGCAGTCTTCATCGTTTTCGATCTGCTCGTAAATGAGCGCGGCAAAAAACTCGTTGCCAACTCTCTGCGCCAACGGCGTGATGCGCTGGAAAAATTCGCCGGTAAGTTTTTTGCGCCGAACGGCCTCATCCAACTTTCTCCTGTAACTCGTGACATCGCTGTGGCTCGCAAATGGTTTCACATGGGCACGGGTCTCGATGGAATCGTCGCCAAACGCGATGACCTTCCTTACCAGTCCGGCGAACGCACCGGCATGCAGAAAATCAAAACACAACGCACCGCCGACTGCGTGGTAGGCGGCTTTCGTTACCTCGAAAAAAAACCTCTCGTGGGTTCCCTGCTCTTGGGTTTGTATAACGAGCAAGGACTGCTCGATCACGTCGGCTTCACGTCATCTATCCGAAATGAAGATCGCGCCTCTCTGACGAAAAAACTCGAAAGGCTTATCACGCCGCCCGGTTTCACCGGAAAAGCTGCCGGCGGGCCCAGTCGCTGGAGCACTAAACATTCCCTTGAATGGCAGCCCCTCGAGCCTAAGCTTGTTGTGGAAGTGCAATTCGACCATTTCACCGGCGGCCGTTTTCGCCATGGCGTCAAATTTCTGCGTTGGCGGCCGGAAAAAGCCCCCCAGGAATGCACCATGAAGCAAGTGCGGCGCGAAAATCGCTCAGCACTCTATCTACTCTAAATTGCGAGGAGGAACGCAATGGCACGTTATGGAAAAGCATCACAAAAAAGCGTCAAGAGGGCCATGCATAAGAAAAAACGCGGTACTCTGAAATCCGGTAAAGGCGGCAAGGGTGGAAAAGTGAAAAGCCGCAAGCAGGCCATCGCCATCGGCCTCTCGGAGGCCCGCAAAAAAGGCGCAAAGGTGCCTAAAAAGAAAAATCCTGAGCCCAATCCATAATCGAAATGTGCATCTCCTGTCGCGGCGCTCGTTGCAAGGCGATGCGTGGCGCATGGGCAACTGCGCCGCAATAGGCCAAAAAACACGACTGTTTCACGAGCTTTGGCCCTAGAGTGAAGTATGTAAGTAAATCACTCTACAAGCCTCGGGTGCTTGTCCGTATTCCCTTCATTCCCCTTATCTGAAAGAATCCCAGCTTCTTACAACCGTCGGAGGTTTTCCGTAGGCTCTCGCTGCCCAGCCTCTGACTCGAAATAGGGGAGGAAACCCGATGGACCACGAAACTCGCGAAGCGCGCACCACGTTCGGAACGTCCCATCAAATGTCCCAGCCGACCGCTGAGCTGTTGCGCCAGTTAGTCGCGCACCTGAGGCAAAACCGCACGCAATTGCGCGAAGAATGGGCGCGCCGCATCACCGAAGCAAAACTGCTCACCGCCATGACCAAAGAAGAAATCTTCGCGGAAGCAACTTCTGTGTACGACAACTACGTCGAAGCGCTCGAGACGGGAACCTTCGAAGCCCTGCAAGCCTACGCCCGCAATCTTTCCGAACGTATTATTCCGCGAGGCGTCGAAACCCACGAAGTCGTCGGCATCGTGCTCCTCCTTCGCGACGTCTTGGCCCGCTCATTGTTCGCCAAGTATCAGAATGACTTCGCCCTTCTGAACCGCATTCTCGACGCTTACGAACCTGCCGCCAACCGCATCGCCAACACCGTGGCCGTCGGTTTCGTCCAAGAGCGCGAACGCGTCATCCGCGAACAGCAGGAAGCCATCCGCGTTCTGTCCACTCCCGTGCTGCAGGTTCGCGAACGTCTTTTGATTCTCCCCATCATCGGCGTCATCGATCCGCAGCGCGCTCGCCAATTAACCGAACAACTCCTCCGCGGCATCCGCACCAATCGCGCTAAGGTCGTCGTCATCGACATCACCGGCGTGCCGGTGATGGACGCCAACGTCGCCAACAACCTGGTACAAACCGTCGAAGCCACGCGACTCCTCGGAGCCACGGTCATCATCACCGGCCTTTCCCCGGAAATCGCGCAGACGCTCGTCACCATCGGCGTCGACCTCGGCAAAATGAACACCGTCGGTGACCTTCAGGGAGGAATCGAAGAGGCGGAGCGCCTGCTCGGTTACAAAGTTGTTCCACTGGCGGAAACATCGGAACTGAGGACTTAATTCGTGGAAGTCCCCATCTTAAAGCAGGGCCCTTATCTAATCGCCTCTATCCAGTCTGCCCTCTCGGACGCGGATCTGGTGCAGTTGCGCGACGCGCTCGTCGAGCAAGTGGGCCGCCTGCGTTCACGCGGCGTAATTGTCGACGTCACCGCTCTTGACGTTATGGATTCTTTCGCCACGCGCACTCTTCGCGATATCACTTTCATGATTCGCTTGCGCGGCGCCGAGACTGTCATTGTCGGAATCCAGCCCGATGTCGCATTCACCATGGTACAACTCGGTTTGAAACTCGAGGGCGTCCCCACAGCTCTCGATCTTGAGGAAGGCATTGCGTTTCTCAGGGAGAAGGCCGCAGGTCCAAACAAGGAAGCGAACCCTCGTGGACGGTGAGCGCGATCCTATCGACGCACCTGTCCAGGCGGAAGGCTCCATGAGCAGCGGCAAAGATCGTGTGCTCGAAGAGGTCGCGGTTCAGATTCATTCCGATACCGACATCGTAGCCGCGCGCCAGAAAGGCCGCCTGCTCGCCGCGAGCCTCGGTTTCTCTTCCAGCGAACTTACCCTCATCGCCACGGCCATTTCCGAGCTCGCTCGCAATATCGTTCTTTACGCCAAGCAGGGTGAAATCGTCCTGCGTCTGTGCGAGCGCGGCGACCGCCGTGGCGTGATGGTTCGCGCGCGCGATCAAGGCCCTGGCATTCCGGACATTCGTCGCGCGCTTCAGGGCGGTTTCTCCACTTCGCGGAGTCTGGGTCTCGGCCTGCCCGGCGTCCGCAGGCTCATGGACGAATTCGAAATTGAATCCAGGGTTGGCTACGGCACCACCGTAACGGCGAGGAAATGGAGAAGGTAAAGAGCCAGCTAATCGACTGCGGCGTCGCCGCCAGCACTCTTCCCGGACAAACGGAGACGGGCGACCGCCACGTGTTCGTGCAACTCAAACAAGGAGCAATGATCGCTGTGGTTGACGGTCTGGGTCATGGCGAAGGCGCAGCCAAGGCGGCAAAGATTGCTGCTGAGGTCCTCGAACGCAACGCTAAGGAGTCGGTGATTAATTTGGTTCGCCTTTGCCATGAACAGCTGAAGCCTACGCGCGGAGTGGTAATGAGTCTGGCTCGTTTCAATTCGGCTGAAGGCACGCTCACCTGGCTCGGTGTCGGCAACGTCGAAGGCGTGCTCCTTCACCGCGACGGCTATGGAACGGTGAGCCGCGAAGTACTTCCGCTCCGCGGCGGCGTCGTTGGCGATCAATTGCCGCCCCTGCTTGCGTCCACCGTTCCGGTTTCTAGGGGCGACACGCTCATTTTCGTGACCGATGGCGTTCGCGCTGATTTTGCTGACGGACTGAAGCCGGACTCCGTGCAGGCCACTGCCGACGCTATTTTGGCGCGCTCTGCGCGAGGCACTGACGACGCGCTGGTCCTCGTTGCGCGCTATTCCGGGCCGCGGAAGGAGGTGCCCGGTGGACGGGTTCCAGATGGACTATGAACGCGCGCTGAAAACCTATTTGCGGGAAGGCGGCGAAACTTCCCTCAAACAGGCTTACGAATTCGGCCGCCGCGCTCTCGGCGAAGGAAAAGGCATTCTCGACATGATTGCAGTTCACCAGCAAACCTTGGAAAAAATCCTCGGCGACCGCGAGCAGGTTGAAGTAATTCGCCGCGCCGGCGACTTCTTCGCCGAATCTATGGGCCCCTTTGAAATGACTCATCGTGCCTTCGGCGAAGCCAATGAGACTTTGCGCCGTCTGAATGAATCTTTAGAGAGTGAGACCCGCAGAATCTCCCGCGCTCTCCACGATGAGTCTGGACAGCTCTTGGCCGCTGTTCACATCCAGCTTATGCAACTCGCGCGCAATCTCGCGCCACCCGGGCAAGCGACTCTCCGCGAAATCGAATCTCTGCTCGAGCAAATCGAGCAGCAATTGCGCAATTTTTCTCATGAGCTTCGCCCCACGGTGCTCGACGATTATGGCCTTTTGCCGGCCCTGCAATCTCTCGCGGAGCGCTTTTCAAAGCGCTTTGGAACACCGGTCAGCGTGGATGGCAAAGCGATGCCGCGTTTGACCAAGTCGACGGAAGCGGCCATTTACCGCGTCGCTCAAGAAGCTTTGAACAATGTCGCCAGGCACGCCAAGGCCTCGCGTGTTCATATTCGCCTGTGGATGTCTCCCGGGGAACTTCATTGTCGTATTCGTGACGATGGTGTTGGTTTCGATCCTGCCGCGCTGCCCAGGGCCAGCAAGAACGCCTTAGGCCTCCTCGGTATCCGGGAGCGGCTCAATGTTCTTGGGGGTTCGCTGGAAATTCAATCTGCACCACAACAGGGGACGGAACTAAAGATTCTGGTCCCCTTGGAGGATTAAGATATGCCGATACAAGTTTTGCTCGCAGATGATCATCAAATTGTCCGTCAGTCGCTCAAAGTTCTGCTCGAAAAGGAAGGCCTCAAAATCATAGGCGAGGCCTCTAACGGTCAGGAGGCCGTCCGGCTTGCGGAATCCATGCATCCTGACGTCGCCGTACTGGACGTCAGCATGGCTGTCCTCAACGGCATCGACGCCGCCAAGGAGATCCAAAAAGTCTCGCCGCAAACGAAAACCATTTTCCTCACTGTCCACGACGAAGATCCTTATTTGCTCGACGCTCTTCGCGTCGGCGCCAAGGGTTACGTCGTCAAAACTCATGCTGCCGAAAATCTTGTCCAGGCCATTCGCGAAGCCTCGCGCGGCGGCGTCTACTTGAGCCCTGAAGTTTCTCGCGCCGTCGTTCAGGCGTACCAGAACAAAACGGAGCTCTCGTCCGAGCCTCTGAGTCCCCGCGAACGTCAGGTTCTTCAGCTCATCGCTGAAGGCAAGACCACTAAAGAAGTCGCCGGGGTCCTGAACATCAGCGTAAAAACGGCGGAGACTCATCGCACGCGCATCATGGAAAAGCTCGATATCCATGAGACCGCCGGCTTGGTGCGTTATGCCATTCGCCGCGGCTTGGTTCAGGCCTAGTAGCGGGGGAGAATCTGGCCTTACACGTACTAAGTATTTCTCCGTCTTGGAATTCAGCGTTGCACCTATGGCGCAGTTCCAATCGAGTTCGTAACATTACTGTCCGAGGTTCGGCGGTTTTTTTCGAGTGAACGTTGAATCTCTTTAGCGGTTCAGTTTTGAACGTTTTTTACGCTTGGCAGCTCAGTTTCCCGGGAGTTTTAATGAACGCTTCGGCTCGTGTGATGGATTTCGATAGCTCGGTAGCAACACGTGAAGTAACAAGCCCCTCAATCCCTTCGAACGCGTCTGATCGCCTTCCTGCGCTCGAGGAATTGCCCCCAACCCACAGTCCTGCTATGGCCGAGCTTCAGCACCAGATCGAGAGAGTCGCTTCGGTTGACGTTCCGGTGCTGCTCCTCGGCGAATCTGGTGTTGGCAAGGAATTCGCCGCGCGTACCCTCCATGCGCGTTCGCTGAGATCCAACCGCACCTTCCTCAAAATCAATTGCGCCGCATTGCCGTCGGAACTTCTTGAAAGTGAGCTCTTTGGCTATGAATCCGGAGCCTTCACCGGCGCAACAAGACCAAAGCCAGGTCTTTTTGAGCTTTGCGACCACGGCACCATTCTTCTCGACGAAATCGGCGAAATGCCTCCCGGCTTGCAGGCCAAATTGCTCCACGTTTTGCAAGACCAGCAATTCTCCAGGCTTGGCGGTCGCCGCATCATTTCCGTGGACGTCCGCATCATCGCCGCAACCAATGTGGACATTGAAAAGGCTCTCGAACAGAGGACTTTCCGCACTGACCTGTATTACCGCCTCAACACCATCACTCTGCGCGTTCCTCCCTTGCGCGAGCGCCGCGAAGATATTCCTCTTTTTATCGATCACTTCATCGAGGTCCTTTCCCTCCAACTGGGCTGTCGCCCGCGTCCCCTTTCCCGGCGAGCCATGGAAGCGTGCCTTGAATATTCCTGGCCCGGCAACGTTCGTGAGCTCAAGAGTTTCATCTGCCGCCATCTCGTCCTCCAGGATGACGAAGCATTGATCGCCGAGCTGTCCTCCGCGAGCGGCGCCGCAGGCTTTTCCGGGCAAAAAGAGGCGGCCCACGCGGCCGGTCTGAAGCCGCGTATTGCCTCCATTCGCGCCGAGGCCGAAAAGCAGCTAATCGAGGAGTGCCTCCGCAAGAGCCGCTGGAATCGCACCGAAACAGCCCGTGCTCTTCACATCAGCACCAAGACTCTCTGGAACAAAATGCGGCTGTACGGGATTACTGATTCTTCTCGACGAGGTGAACAGGCAAATGGCGAGCGCAAACGGGAATTTTCAAACGTGGATTCGCAAGCAAAGCGCGTCCCTGAAGAATACGGGGATGGATTGGAGCCGGACTTTTTCGAAAGCATGGACAAAGTCCGGCCAATTGAGCTCCGAAAGTGCTCACCGTGCCCTGTTGGCCCTGGAGCACGTTAGCCGCTTCTTTACAGCTTCTTGGAACGGCAAATACGGCTCTGCCAAGCATGCCGCAATCGCCACGACGCGTTCTCAAGCAGCGTTAAACGCCGCCAGCTTCTCTGACTCGGAAACTCCGCCTCGCGCGGCGGTAAAGTATATGCCTCTTCCCGAGGCTTCGCGCCCGTTCAGTTTCGCATCTGCTCCGCCGCGCTCCGCTACTGTGCCGCCGTTCTTCGAAGGCTCATCGAGTTTCACTGCGGCAATCCACCACGAAGCCGCCAAGACCGCGCGTTTCGCGGTGGAGTCGGCCCGCGAGAACGATTCTCATTCCACAACTACCGACGCCGAATACGCCCGCCACATGGCCGCCTTGCGCGAATTTTTCAACCTTCAATACGCCCAGTTCTCACATCACTTGGACCAGCAGCTCGATGTTTTCTGCCAGCAAACCGCGTCGCGTCTCGATAGCCTTTCCGAGCAAATCATTCACCGCTTTTGCGAGGAGCTGAACACCCACGCTGCTCAGGCGCTCAATGCCCTGATGGCCGATTGGGCCGAGCAGAATCGCGCCCTCGTCGACGCAGAATGCCATCACGCGCTCGACCAATTCTCTGCGCGCTTGCAAAGCCTCTCAGCGGCCCACGTGGAAAGCCATCGCAAGGAAATGCAAAACCTGTCTTTGAATCTGAAGAGCCGCTTGCGCGGAGTCGCTCACGCTTTGCAGGATATTGGTCCCGCATCCCACCATAATAGACCATAGATAAATCTGGCGATAGAACTCGGCAGCCGCGCAATCTCTTTCTGCATTTTTGCTCACAGACGCTTGCCGCCATCACGTCGTATTCCGTGTACACACATCCGTATTCCTCTGCGATTGGGTTATTCGTTTAAGGAGGAAGGACCGATGGGAGTTCGCAAGGAGAAGTTCGCGGGGAACTGGTAAAGGGAGTGAGTTCCGAGGATCCCTACGGTGGAAGGGAGTCCTACCCGATCAGTCTCCTTTATTGCGCTACGCGAACCCCCTATCGTCTTTTAGTGAAGCTATAGTTGCCGAATCGCCATACCCTGACAATACCGTATTTGCTGCATCCCGCTGTAGTAAAACCCCTTAGAGTCAAGGGTTTGCCTCGTTCTCGATCCGGATGTCGCGCCCTTCGACCCATGCCTCGCAGCGCTTTCTAGCCCTGGTTCTCGACCGCAGCAGTACTAGTAATCCTTGTACAGGAAAGCCCGGAGAATTGCCTAAGGGCCTAATGTATCCTCGTACCTAACTGTTTGTATTGCCGCAACTTGTACTTTCCGTTAGCCTCGCAAGCATGCCTCCGCAGGAAGCTGACCGTCTGCTTCCTTCCGGTTGGCTGGAAAAACGGGAGCGTGATGGGTCAGGCAGAGAAGCTGCAGCAAAATTCATTCTTTGAACTGCCGCGAATTGGTCAGGGCAAGCCAGCTCAACAGGGGGTACACTCCCCGAGCTCAGGGGAGCGCTCGGTGCCAGCACGTGCGCCAAAGCGCTCTGCTGCGAACGTCTCTTCGCGCGTACCCACCTGCGATTTGCCAGCAGCCATCCTTCATTCCGCAGAGGACGCCATCTTTGGCCTCGCGCTTGACGGCACCATCGTCAGTTGGAATCCCGGGGCCGAGCGGCTTTACAGATACGCCCCGCAAGAAGCAATCGGCCAGCCTCTGTCTGTGATTCTTGGCTCTGACGCTTCCACTGAAATTCTTCCGCTGCTCGCCGATCTCGCTGAGGGCAAGCGCTTCCCGGCGCGCCAGCTGGAATGCTCGCGAAAGGAAGCGACGGCCATTTTCTGTTCGCTGTCCGTTTCGCCCGTCGTCGCTCCATCCGGCGAAATCATCGCTGCGTCAATCATTGCCCGCGAAGCTGGCTCCCTCGATCACTCCGAGCGCGAACTTCGCCATGCCAACAAAAAGCTTTCCGAATCCGTTCGCGACCTCGAGCAGCGCAATCGGGAAATGAACATCGTTCAGCAGTTGAGCACGCTGCTGCAAACTTGCCTCTCCGCCGCGGAGGCTCATGACGTTCTCGAACAATCGCTCCCCAAACTTTTCCCATCCGGAGCGGGCGCCCTTTTTGAATGGAACAGTTCGGTTAATCTGCTCGAAGCCACGGTGAAATGGGGCGAGGCGCTGCTCGGCGAGGCCGTCTTCACTCCCGAACAGTGCTGGGCGCTGCGCCGCGGCCAGGTCCATCGCGTGGCTGACCCCAGCGCACCCGTTCTGTGCGCGCATCTTTCGCGCCTTTCCTCCGCGAACTCGATTTGCGCGCCGCTGCTTGCGTCCGGCGAAACTCTCGGTGTCATCAGCGTTCAGGGCAGCCCCTATGAACTTAGTTTGCCCAAAGACGTCCAACAGCGTCTGCTCGAGGCGCGCCAGCAACTTGTTGAAATGCTTGCCGGCCACGTCGCTCTGGCGCTCGCCAATCTTAAGTTGCGCGAAAGCCTGCGCGCGCAGTCCATTCGCGATCCTGTCAGCGGACTTTTCAATCGCCGCTACCTCGATGAAACTCTGCCGCGCGAAATCCATCGCGCCAGCCGCGATGGACGCGCTCTCGGCATCATCATGTGCGACCTGGACAACTTCAAGTCTTTCAACGACACGTACGGCCACGCTGCCGGTGACAGCCTGTTGCGCTCATTTGGCAATCTGGTGGAGAAGGTTGTGCGGGCCGGCGACATTGCCTGCCGTTACGGCGGCGATGAATTTGTTTTGATCCTGCTCGACACTTCGCTGGACACAGCCAAGCGCCGCGCCGAACTTCTCGAACGCGAATTCCGGCGAACCGTCATCCAGTATGCCGACATGTTTCTCAACCCGGGGGCACTGTCCCTCGGCGTCAGCTCTTTTCCCGTGCATGGCGCGAATGCTGGCGCGCTGCTGCGCGTCGCCGACGAAGCCCTCTACCGCGCCAAAGCCGCGGGCGGCAAGCGGGTTATGCTCGGCCAAGCTGCAGAGTGAGTGGTAAGTGACGAGTGAAGAGTGGAGGCCGGCACCTCGCCGAGGAGGCGTCCACCGATAATTTCACCGCCGCACCTCCTCTACCATTCCGTGCGCCCACTACTTTGAGGAGTGCCTCTGAGACAGATATGCATGCAGTGACTTGATGCCTTGAATCAGAAGCGCCCCGTCGAGGACAGCGAGAGCCAAGCCCGGCAACACGAGGACGGGTAGATCGTGAAGACCCTCCCCTAACACATGATGGAGCAGCAAAATGCACTCCTGCACGCCGACCGGAATAAAGACGGCGCTTGCACCAGCCGCCGTCAGCCACACAAGAAAATTCACGGGATGAAAATACTCCTTCCCTGGCAGTTCGAAACGACGTCGTGATTTTATGGCGTGCACCATTAGCCAAACATCGCACCAGATGACCAGGATGGTAAGGACCATCAGGAAAAGCGGAAGCGCTATGGTGTCAAAATCGAAAGAAAAGGCACCACGGAGTTCCATCGATTGCGCTATGAACCCTTCCGCACTCAGGAAAGTCACGCTAAATGCGCCGGCCATTAACAGCCATTTGCCGGCACGATGAGTGTAGGGCTGGACCGCAGCTCCGACTATCAGCATCAACGCAAGCAGCAGGGGTATGCCCTCAGGAAGGAAAGTAAACCCGGCGAAGAGTCCCGTGGCTATTGCGAGAATTCGTAGGCCCCTCGGGAGAACGGGGCTCGTGGCGCTCTGGGGAGCGACCAGTTTCCGCTGCGTCACTGGGATGCCTCTGTGGCGATGGCGAGGCGGTCGGGGGCGGAGTACACGATGAAGCGGCGGTTGCGGAGGAAGCCGAGGAGGGTTAGGCGCATTTCGCGGGCGAATTGGACGGCGAGGCTGGAGCAGGCGCTCACTGAGGCCACGACGGGCGCACCGGCTATGGCGGCCTTCTGGACAATTTCGAATCCGCCGCGGCCGCTGACGAGCAAGACGCATTCCGAAAGGGGCAGATTGTTGGCGAGCGCGGAGTTGTCTGGCGCAAGCGATTTGTTCGCGCTCTGACTGCCTGGCTCCGGCGAAACCGGTTGGGACGCATGGTCTGGCGCTTGAACCGTTTGAGATTCGAGGCGGGCCTGGGCGGCGACTCTGCCGACGGCACCGTGACTGACTGAGTCTTGCGCCGGCTGGCGAGGCACATGCTCGCCTGCTTGAGCGGATTGCCTTTCAAGCAGGGCCCAGCCGACAATTTTGTCGACCGCGTTGTGGCGGCCAATGTCTTCGCGCTCGGCGAGCAATTCGCCGGTGGCGGTGAAGAGGCCGGCGGCGTGCAGGCCTCCGGTGCGCGCAAAATTTTGCTGTCTGGCGCGAAGTTTTTCCGGCATGGCGCAAATCGTTTCCGGGCTGACGCGAAAATTCGCATTGGCGGGATGCACGCCGCTGGCGCGAACCGCGTCGATCGAGGCTTTGCCGCAAATGCCGCAGCTTGACGCCGCAAAGAAATTCCGCCGCGTCGCTTCCAAGTTCAACTCCACATCTGGCGCGAGCTTCACGTCAACGATGTTACCGCGCTCGGTTGCTTTGCATTCTTTGGCGTGTTCGATGGAAACAATCTGCTCCGCGCGCTGGATCAGTCCCTCGGTGAAGAGAAATCCCGCAACCAATTCGAAATCATTTCCGGGAGTGCGCATGGTGACGCTGAGCGGGTGGCCGTTCACGCGAATTTCGAGCGGCTCTTCGCCGACGAGATAATCCTCATGGGCGCGCACCGCGCCGTCATTCCATTCGTGGACGAGGGTGACGTCCACGTCGCGAAGATTGCGCAGCGTCGAATCCTTTTCCGACTTTTTCGGGGTAGGCATGCGTTCTCGTGAGCACCCGATTCGAATGGCAAGTATAACCTTGTTGCAGCGTTATAAGAGCCTGGGTGACAAGCGCAAAATACGTGCCTCAGCGGCTTAAGCCGCACTGATTTCGCGGCGTCACGGCATCGCTGACGCCTCGCCCTTACAAAGGCAAAGGCCGCAGAGCTTCAAAATGCGAAGCCGTTCGCTACACTAGGTACACCAGCAACGACGAGGCGGCAACCTGTGAATCGCCTGCAGGCCGTGGCAAAGCGGCGTCGAGCCACCGCACTTCTATGAAAGGGCGAGAAGCCGCAGATTCGCAGAAGACGTGATTCTGCGCTACCAAGGCATGTTCGCGCTGCGCGCGGCCAGGGCAAGCCTGCCCCTACGAAGGCACGGCAACGCGCACAGGCTGAGAGCCTGTGGCCACTGAGAGGCACGGCTGAGCTTCGACGAAAAACGCTCAGGGTGAAAAACCGTCCCTTACGCAAGACATGAGTTCTCACACAAGCTCACACAGACGCTTATAACCGTCTACGCACAAGCTTATGAGGCGAGCATTGCGTACAGCAGGCGGCGGGGGTATGTTTTCAAAAGACTATACGAAAGTTATTTCCGGCTCACACCGGAGCCATTCACCGATTTTGATCCGAGACTCGCCATCTGAGGCAAGTTTCGCGCACTAAACCTGCTCAAGGAGCGGCCCATGAAGCGCGTCTTTTCCATCCTCGCGGTATTGGCGGTTTTCGTAACGCTTGCAGCTCTCGCGCCGAGCGTTCTCGCGCAAGAGGGCCATTGGCGGCTGGTTCATGCTGAATACGGCGCAGGGAATGCGTGGTCGGACGTGACTCCGGCCGTTCGTTCGCTGATTCGCGACCACCAGCTCGATTTTCGCGTGGAGAACTATATCCTGGGCGGCGATCCCGCGCCCGGCGCGCGAAAAACTCTCCGCCTGCAAATCGTGAATGAGCGAGGCGAAAGAAAAGTCCTGGCATTTCCCGAAAAAGCGGTAGTCCAACTGTCCGTTTCCGCCCGCATGGACGACGACCAGCGCAACGACTTTGGCGACGCTCGCCATGACGATGCTGATCGCGACAGGCGCGACGCGGACCGCCGAGATGATGGCGATGCAGATCGCCACGAAGAGCGCCACGGCGGGTTGCGCATTCTTCGCGCTGATTATGGGGTCGAAGGGCGATTCGCCGACGTGACCGCTCGGCTCGCCTCGCAGGTTCAAGACGGGCGCCTCAGTCTTGCGGTCAACAATTTCACGATGGGCGGCGATCCGGCCGACCACCAGCGCAAAACTCTGACCGTGTGGTACGTATTTGACGGCCGACCGGCGACGGAGAGCGTCAACGAAGGGGATGCGGTTTCTCTTCCTGCCGATGCCGATTTTTTCGGCGGCCACTTGCTCGTGATGCGCGCTCAGTATGGAGCGGATTTTCGCTACTTTGACGTGACTGAGAGGCTGAATTCGCTGATACAGGGCGACCAGCTGGTTCTGCGAATCAACAACGAGACGATGGGCGGGGACCCTGCGCCGGATCGCCGCAAACGACTCAGCGTTGTGTATCTCTTCGATGGGCAGCCGTACCGCGCCACGGTGGATGAGCACGGCTCTCTCGAGCTGCCGAACGGCGGCGCGCCCATCGCGGATGACGCTTCCGGAGCGCTGGAAATTCTGCACGCCACTTACGGCGCCGAAGGGCGGCGCGTTGACATTACCGAACGGCTCCGGTCGTTCGTGGACGGCAATCGCTTGCAGTTCGTGGTCTCCAACGATTCGCTGGGTGGCGATCCTGCGTATGGGCTTCACAAGCAACTCCGCGTGATTTATCGCTGGCAGGGCATCCGCTATGAAGCTGCTGCGGCCGAAGGCGCGACGCTGGTGATCCCTTAGCATAATCGCGCGGCTTGCCGCTCGCCGCATGCATTGGCAAAGCTGACGGCTCCGCGAAGGTGAAAGTTCAGAGTGCGCGCCTGAAATACGCTTACCTGGTTTCTGTCAAACCTCGCATGACAAATTGGCTGGATGAATCGCGATGATTCCTGTCGCGGAGCTTTCGCATGGGCGTAATTCTCTGAGATGATAAGCAGCGAAATTGCGCGGGGGAACGGCCGCAGAGTTCTCGAAGGCAGAGAATTCTGCGATCCAGAGAGCGAGGCGAGAAGCAGGTTCCTCGCCGCCGTTCGCAAAAGGCGCGACCGGGCTCGGAATGACGTGATTTTGTGAGGTGAGGAATGGCGAAAAGAGAGAAGGGGCGGAAATGGGGGGATGCGACCACGACGATACATCGCGGGGAGGCGCGCAGAGGCAAGAGCGGGCCGGTGGAGCCGGAGATTGTGCGCAGCTCGACGTTCACGTTCGCTTCGACAGCGGAGATGAAGCGCTGGGCGGAGGGGAAAAGTTCGGCGTACATCTACACGCGCTATGGGAATCCGACACTGGCGATTGCCGAAGAAAAAATCGCGGCGCTCGAAGGAGCGGAGTCGGCGATTGTGGCGGCTTCGGGCATGGCGGCGATTTCGAGCGCACTGCTGGCGGTGCTGAGCGCGGGCGACGAAGTGATTTCGACGGCGCAGCTCTATGGCGGGACGTACCGGCTGATGCGAGATTTGTTTCCGCGGATGGGGATTCGCGTGCGGCACGTGGAGGCGGACTTGGCGGGCGCGGAAGAGTTGGTGACGACGAATACGCGCTGCCTGTACGTGGAGACGCCGACCAATCCTTCACTGCGGCTGGTGGATTTGCGGCGGGCGATGGAATTGGCGCGCGAGTTCAAGTTGACCACGATTGTGGACAACACTTTTGCCAGCCCGCTGCTGCAGAAGCCGATTGCGCTGGGGTTCGACATGACGGTGCACAGCGCGACGAAGTATCTGGGCGGGCATTCGGACTTGATTGGCGGGGCGGTGGCGGGTTCGCGGGAATGGATCGCGCGAGTGCGCGAAAACATTATTTATTTGGGCGGATGCATGGACCCGGAGGGCGCGTACCTGCTGATTCGCGGGATGAAGACGCTGGGCGTGCGCGTGGCGCGGCAGTGCGCGACGGCGATGGCGGTGGCACGGTTTTTGGAGAGACATCGCAAGGTCGAGCGCGTGCATTATCCGGGATTGGCTTCGCATCCGGATCATCGGTTAGCGCGGCGACAAATGTCCGGATTTGGCGGGATGTTGTCGTTCGACGTGAAAGGCGGGATTGCGGCGGCGCGGCGATTCTGCGATCGCGTGGAGGTGTTTTCGCTGGCGGCGAGCTTAGGCGGCGTGGAGTCGCTGGTGGTGCTGCCGGCGTACACTTCTCATTACCACATGTCGGCGGAGGAATTGGAGCGGGCGGGAGTGAAGCCGGGGACGGTGCGCGTGTCGATTGGACTCGAGGACGCGGAGGATCTGATCGAGGATTTGCGGCAAGCGCTAGGATGATCAGGGTAAAGAATTTGACCAGCTCTCAACTCTCGGGAACAATGATCATATGACAAAGCAACCCACGAATGTCGTAACGTGCTCTGTCGGCTCTGATTCACTTCTTCGCGGCGCATTTTACGCGGCGGAAAACGCTTGGCACTTTCTTGAGGATGCCGTCCTGCTCTTTAAGAACAGGCGATATTCAAACGCGCTTGTGCTTGCCACCTACTGTTTGGAAGATGTGGGCCGAACAAGCATCTACCTGCAGCACCGGAAAAACGGCGACGCTCCGACTGTTAAATCACTAACGGAAGAGTGCAGAAAGCACGCGTTTAACCTCGAGCAGGCAAAGTTCCCCGTGTCGGTTTGCCTGTCGAGCGGGGGAGAACCACCGATTCCCGGAAGCGCGGAGGAAAGGGAGCTTTTTGAGCGCCTCTCAGCTAAGCGGCAAAGACTCGAGAAGGACGCCCCCACAAAAGCGAAGGAACGAAGGTTTGGAGCGCTTTATGTGGCCCCACTTGAAGATGGTGTCCGCTGGAATCGCCCACAGCTAGCGACTCGAGAGGATGCGGATTTCTGGATTGGTACCGCGTACGTGGCCTATTTGTTTATGCGGGGCCGGGTATTAAGCACTGCATCGGCAGAGGAACTCGATCAGGCATTCTGGGGCAGTGAACAAAGACAGCCAAAATTGCCCGAGCCCGATTGGGATATTTTGAGCTTGGATTCGATCCAGGAAACACAGTGCCATGCTTAATGCCAAGAGGCACGCATTTCAGGCGGTGGCCAATGGCGAGCGGCTAGAAAAGGCAAGGGCTGACGTCCACGAGAGAAAGCAATTCGCGGGAGGGAATCATGCGGAAAGTTCTGTGTATGCTTTTCCTGCTTATCGCAGCGGGGCCGCTCTGCGCGCAAGACCTCACGAGCCTGCTCGCCGATTTGCCGAAACCGCACGACTACGTGCTGAAACGAATTTCCAGCTATGACCGCAAGGGAGGCAATGAAGATTACCGCGCGCTTCCGGCAGGCGGCTCGCTGACGCTCCTCAACGAGAAAGGGCCAGGTGAGATCACACATATCTGGATTACGATTGCCAGCCGCGAGCCATATCACCTGAAGAAAATCGTCCTGCGGATGTACTGGGACGGAGAGGCGACGCCGAGCGTCGAAGCTCCGGTCGGAGATTTCTTCGGCCTGGGTCTCGGCGATTATTTTATGTACCAATCCATTCCGCTGTCCGTTGGCGCCGACAAAGCTCTGAATTGTTTCTTCCCGATGCCGTTTCAAAAATCCGCGCGGATTACGCTAACGAACGAAGGGAGCGAGACTGCGGGCGCGGTTTATTGGAACATTGACATGCGCTCTTATCGCTCGCCACTGCCGGCCGAAACGCTTTATTTTCACGCGCAGTATCGCCAAGCCACGCCGAACCAAGCGCATCACGAGAACAAATTCGACATTGATGGGCGGGAGAATTACGTCTGGATGGAAGCGCGGGGGCGCGGGCAATTCGTCGGGGTGACGATGTCAGTGCTCGAAAACGCGGACGGCTGGTGGGGCGAGGGAAACGACATGTTTTTTGTGGACGGCGCGAAGTTGCCTTCGATCGAAGGAACAGGCTCGGAAGATTATTTTCTCGGGGCGTGGGATTTTGGCGGCAAATCGTTTTCCTACGGCCTGTATGGCGCGCCGGTGGTTGGCGCGGAGCGGCAAGGCGCGCGCTGGTCCGTGTATCGCTTCCATCTTGACTCGCCGATTCCATTCACTAAATCGCTGCGCGCGACCATCGAGCACGGCGCGGCGAACGATCGTGGCGACAATTTTTATTCCGTGGCCTACTGGTACCAGAACGAGCCGCATGCGGCATTCCCGCCCCTACCCCCAGTCGAGGAGCGCATCCCTCGCGTCATCCCCAACGCGGCCTCACATCACAGGGACTGAGATATAAACGAATAGTACTAGGTGTGGCGGTTCTGGCACACCCTGTACGGATGGGCGGTTGACCAAGGGCCTTCCTGTCCGTACAATTTGCGATACGATGCAGGCAAATTTTTGCCCGAACCCAGCGGGCAAAGTCTGCGGAGCATTGTTTGTCAACTGTTTGTCAAAGGCATCGGTCAAGTAGTGGCCTCAATTGCGCTATCAGCCGGGATGTGCCGTAACCGGCGGCAGCGAGCAATTATCTAAGATGAGAGCAGCGGAGGGCGAATGAGGGTTCGACGAGAACTGGCGCTGCTGGCGACAGGACTAGCGGTGTCTCTGGCGGCGATCTCCGGCTGCCAGGAGACTGCCAAGCAGGCCATTCACGTGCGGCAGCCCGCAGCGACGCCACGGCCGCAGAACTCCACTAATGTGATAAAGACATCCTCCCTGGAAGGTTTGCCGCTCCCGAACAATAGATCTGAGCTGGCCACGCTGGTTGCTTTTCCGGAACCGATGGTGGATGCGTTGTTGGACAAGGTCGAGGCGCGTTTCAATGCGGGACAGGATGCATATCAGGCGGGGCAGCCGGATGTGGCGCGCAAGGATTTTAATGTGGCGCTGCATGAATTGGTAAGCAGCAAGCTGCAAGCGACGGGCGACGTGCGGTTGCGGCAGCTATTCAATCGCATCGTGGACACGATGCAGAACGATGAAATGCAGGTGGAAGAGAAGGACGAAGCGACCGCAGAAGAAAATGAAGAGGCTGCGGATAACGAAGAGAACGCCGCGAATTCAGAGAACACCGACAATTCGAATAATGCGGCGAATACGCAGGCTTCCGACGAAACGGCCGTGCAGAACCCTCCGGCGCCGACCGCACCCATTGAAGAAGTCGCCGAACTGGAAAATTTGCCGGCAACGGACCCGCGAATGGCGGCGCTAGCGGAAAAGGAACTGATTAGCGTTCCGCATGATTTGCCGCTGACGGTGAATCCGTCAGTGCTGCAGTATTTGAGTTTCTTTGCATCGCCGCGCGGGCGCGACATTGTGGAAATGGGATTGCAGCGCGCGGGACGTTATCGCGCGATGATTGAAGCGACGCTGAAGAAGGAAGGATTGCCGCTGGATTTGGTTTATCTGGCGCAGGCGGAGTCAGCGTTCAAGCCGCGGGCGCTCTCGAGAACCGGCGCGCAGGGAATCTGGCAGTTCATGCCATACACCGGCGAGATGTATGGCCTGCACCGGAGTTACTGGGTGGACCAGCGGGACGATCCGGTGGCGGCGACTGAATCAGCGGCAGAGATGCTGAAGGATTTGTATGCAAGCTTCGGCGATTGGTATCTGGCGATGGCTGCTTACAATTCCGGACCAATGAACGTGACAAGAGCCGTGCAGCACACTGGCTACGCGGATTTCTGGAAGTTGCAGCAGATGAATGCGCTGCCGGAACAGACAAAAAATTACGTGCCGATCATTGTGGCGCTGGCGCTGGTGGCGAAGGATCCTGGACTTTATGGGATTCAAGTGACGCCGGATCCGGCGCCGCCAGTGGATACAGTGCAAATGGAGCATCCTATCAGTTTGCAGTTGGTGGCGGATGCGACGGGAGCGACGCTCGAGGATTTGCAGACGATGAATCCGGAATTGATTCACGGAATCGCGCCGGCGGGATTTGCGTTCAGTGTGCCGAAGGGCACGGTAGAACAGTTGAAGACCGAGATTGCAGGGATTCCGGCGGAGAAGCTGACGGCGTGGAGGCTGGCGACGTTCACCGCGGGCGACACGCTGCCCGAGGTGGCGCGGCGCTATCACGTGACGCTGGCATCGCTGGAAAACGTGAACGTGATTGACCCGCATGATCCTCCGGATGCCGGGAAGCTGCTGATTATTCCGGCGCCGCCACGAATGATACTGGCGCGGTACCGCGTGCGGCGCGGCGACACGCTGGGCAGCATTGCGGCGCGGCATCACGTGACGGTAAGCGAACTGCGCGAATGGAACCATCTGCGAGGCAATCAGATTTTTCTAGGACACTGGCTGCGGATTTATGAGCACGGTTACGTCGCGGAGGCAGAAGCGAGCGAGGGCAGCGTGGCGAGTGAGCGTCGCGTGAGCCGGAGAAAAAGCGGCGCGCGAATTGAGACAGCATCGCGCGAGGTAGTGAAGCATCGCGTGCGTTCCGGAGAGACGCTTTGGTCCATCGCACAGATGTATGGAACAACCGTTGCGGCGCTGAAAGAAGCGAATCCGTTCCTGGCAAGCCGGGAGTTAGAAGTAGGAGACTGGCTGAGCATTGCGCGGCAGTAGCCCTAAACGTTTTATAATCAGATAGATATGGTATGACATAGCTGCAATTGAAACAAATTTGGTCCGGTGTGTGAAGCCCTTCAGTTTGCGCCTTGACAAACTTCCAGCAGTACAGTTAAAAGAAAACCAGTGGGAATCGCCGCTGAGCCACCGCCCACGGAGGAAAAACACATGTTCGACGCGAAGTTTAATGACCATGAGGACGAGAACGAAGTGCCCGGCTACGAAGAGGAAGAAGAACAGGGTGATGCAGGCGGCGACGAGAATGACGTAGCCGTCGAAGAGGAAGTGCTGGAAATCGATTCGGCAGAAGAGGAGCCTACCGTTGAACCGGCAGCGCCCGCGCGACGGGCACCGAGCCGCGCCCGGCCTGCGACGAGGAAAGCGAGCGGTAAGGCGAAGGCGAAAAAAGTTCGCAGGGCCAAGAAAGCTGCGCCGAAGAAGAAAGCGAAATCGAAGGGGAAGGCGAAAGGGCGTTCAAGGGGCCGGAGACGCCGTAGATAGGAAATGCGTTTTTTAAGATTTTGGAATCCTGAGTGCCGCGAGCTTGCGCCGAGGTAGAGGCGAGTTCGCGGCGCTTTTGTTTTTGGTGGAATAAAAGACAAAGGAAAAGGAGCACAGGCTGAGAGCCTGTGCCACAATGCCGGGGCAAAGCCCTTCTATGCGAGGGTGCAGTTGCTATTTCAGGGGCGGGTCCTGGGGGGTAGCGGGGCGATTGTCGCGGGTCGCGTGAATCACTCCGGTTTGATCGGTGTACAAGCTTTCATAACCATAATTGCGGGGCAAGGCGAGCAAAGTGTAGGAGTGGGCTTTGCCGTCGACGTCGAGTTTGCCGGGCGTATAGCGAATGGTGTAGCCGCCGAGCATGGCGTTTTGCGCGGCTTCGCGGGCGGGATCGCCGAGCGCTTCCAGGGAAGGAGGAAAATTTCCTGCGCCATTCTCGTAAGTGGCTAGTTGCTGCTGCAGGGAGCGGACGGCCTCGATGGCGTCGCGTTGCGCGGCGGGACGCGGATTAGCGAAACGCAACGGAAGCGCGAACCAGATGATGGCCCAGATTCCGGCTATGCCCAGCAAGAAAGCGATGACAAGTTTTAATGTGCTGCCTTGCTTCGAGGAGACTTGCGGCAAACGAGATTCAGGGCCGCTTTGTTCCGCGCTGCAATACGGGCAAACGGCGCTGGCGGAATTGATGGGGCGATCGCAATTGTGACAGACGTACACGCGGCTTAGGGCATCTGGGCGTGGCCGAAGATGACCAGACCGATCGTTGCGGGCGAAGGGCCCACGGCGGCTTTGAAGTACACGGCGGTGAAGTCCTCATCGGTGTTGGCTTTGATGCCTGGAAGAAGAGTGGGAGCGCTGTCGGTGGGGACGAGGCTCCAGACGGAAGGATGGCCAGTAGTGGTGGCTTTGCGGCTCATGGCATAGAGGTCTTTGTCAGCGAGATTGGCGGCGGAAGTGTCCAGCGCGGCGGGCGTGAGCAAGAGAAAATCGCGATAGTCGGAGACGCCCTGATGATTGCCGTCCACGGGCTGAAGGGCGTAACGCAGGACGTAATCGCCGGGCTGGACGGACTGGTTGCGAAAATCCTTGACGGCGACGTCGAAGTGAACTGCGCCGACGACTTCGCCATCGACGAGCTGTGTGTAATTGACGCCGAGCGCGGTGTTGGGCTGAGCGGCGGCGGGAATGGCGGCGCGCGTCCAGATTTCGCAGTAGGGCGAGGCGCCGGAAGTGACGTTGGTGGAAACGGGCGAGAGAAGAGAGCGAATGGGCGCGGCGATGTCCGCAGGGACAGGCGTGCTGCCGACGGCGGCTTTGAAATCCTGGGCGAGGGCGGCGTTTGCGAGGAAGAGCGCCGCCGCGAGGGTAACCACGACTGATGCGAAGCAGCGAGCGGAGCGACACGGCATTGCGATTCTCATGATTGCGATTCTCCAGTATGAAAAATCAGCGTGCATAAGATGGGATGATTATGGCGTGCGGGCGGTTTCCGGGCAAATGGAAACGTCACGCGATTCTTTTTTTGCTTGCAGGTGAATCCAGCGGCTTCTGGCGAGGGCTAGGGTGTCACGCTTACTATGATCGGGTTCGACTTCACGGTTACTTTGCTGGCTGGGTCAGTCCGTTGCACTTGGATCTTGTATTGGCCGGGCTTACTCAGATCGTAGAATCGGTTTAGAACAAACCCACCATTGATGAATCGCTTTGGCGGAACAGCTCCGCAGTGAGGAGCACTAGTAGACATTAGCTCCGTGGGCTTCGGTACAGGTTCGCCCCGAATCCAACGGAGAATTTTGGTTTCGGGCGCGGTCTTACCCTGAGCGTTCTCAACTTCAATTCTGAATCCATCTACGTCTGCCTTCGGAGCGCAAGTGCCGATCAAAACATTCTTGTCTGACATATTTGTGAGATTAACCGCCACCATGATCTCAGCTCCGGATTTGAAGCTGTCATGCACGGTGCTGATAGCTATCAGAAACGGTTGGTGCGCGCCGAATGCCAGAGCGGGAAGCCCGAGAAACGCTGCAACCGCGAGTACAGCGGAAGCGGCTTTGCATCAAGCTTGCATGTGTTGGCCTCGTCCAAGTCGGTGCGCCCTTGGTCTGGGTCGGTCACCACCGCAGTGCAACCGGAAAACGAAAAGCCGCAGAGCTTCGGAGAAACGAAGCTCCGCGCTACAGAAACGAGAAGCGAGCTTACTCGGCGAATTTGCCGACGAAGGAGCTGCGGCTGCCGGAGTCGGTCCAAGTGACGCCGAGGGAATTACCCTGATAGCTGCTGTCCGCGGCGACCACCGGCATGGCATGCGTGAGATGCGCGGAGAGCGGCGGATAGTAGGTCTCTTCATTGTGGCAAATCATGTCGTTCATGGTGATGGCGCGCGTGGAGAGCTTGACGATGTTGCCGACGGTGAGAGTTTCAGAAGCCATGCGGCCGGGATCGGCGGAGAAAGAGATCGGCGCGGTATTGACGTCGACAACGTCGTTGAGCAGCCCAGCGGATTGCGATTGAGCGAAGGAAATCAAAGCCGCTCGCTGGACGGTATTGGCGCGCGAATCGACGAAGAAAGCAGTCTTCGCAGGAAGCGGATCAGAATAAGGATCGCCGAGAGTGGCGCTGGCGCGCACGACGGCGACGACGTTGAGGCCGGAGAGCGAAACGCCGTTCCATTCGCCGTTGTGGATCTGCCAGGCGAGGACCGCGTTATGGCCAGTGAGACCGACCTGGGAATTGGCGAAGCACGGGCCGGTGTAAACGTCGGCATTGCGAAATTCCATGTAATTGCCGGAAATGTGATTGCCCTGGGCCATGGCAGGAATGGCCATCAGGAATGCGGCGGCTAAAAGCGCCAGTTTCAGTTTCAGTTTCATGTTTGCCTCCCAAATCTTGAACTAGTTTCTCACTATGGGATGCGCGAGGCAAGCGGGAGGTGCAGGAGCCGAGAAATGCTGTTGTTAGCAAATCAAAATGTCCGCGTTTATGAGCAAGTGATTGGTCCGCCGTTTCGGTGTTGCTCGGAGTCGTGAAGATGGCCCGCCGCCGAAG